>Ga0080064_1005531_pt1 | contig 14667 bp, 14 predicted proteins | sample Subgrocontami54m_FD_69260 | JGI IMG/M metagenome (GOLD analysis project Ga0080064, IMG submission 69260) | Subsurface groundwater microbial communities from S. Glens Falls, New York, USA - GMW46 contaminated, 5.4 m (SPADES assembly) (version 2) ...
CCGCCCGGGCCGCCCCTCGCGGGGGGGCCCCGCCGGTCTCGCCCGGGGTCGGGGGGGGGGTCGCCCCACCGGGGGAGGCGGGGGAGGTCCGGTCGCGCCGGGCCGCCGCTCCGCGGCCGCCGTAGGCCACGATCCGGTTCTTGCCCCGACGCTTCGAGGCGTACATCGCCTGGTCGGCCGCGATCATCAACGCGTCGGCGCTCCGGCCATCGGCCGGGAAGGTCACCATCCCGATCGACAGCGACGTCCGGATCCGATCGTGACCGGCCTCGATGCCCAACTCGGCCACCCCGGACCGGATCTTCTCGGCCAGGACGTAGGCGCCGGACGGCTCCGTCTCGGGCAGGAGCACGACAAACTCGTCGCCGCCATAGCGAGCGGCGGTATCGATCCGCCGGACCCGGTGCCGGATGACCTCACCGACGCCACGCAGGACGCGATCGCCGTGGAAGTGGCCATGCCGGTCATTGATCGGCTTGAGCCCGTCGAGGTCGAGCATGAGCATGCTGAAGCCACGTTTCGAACGGGCGCTCCGCTCGATCTCCCGGTCGAGCGCGGCGAAGAAGTAGGCCCGGTTGAACATCCCGGTCAGCGAGTCGAGCGAGGACAGCCGGATCGCCGCATCGCGCGAGCGACGCTGCTCGCGGGCCACGACCATGGCCATGTACACCAGCAGGACGAGCGCCCCGATGTTGAGACTCACCCCGACCGTGGCCAGGCTGTCGAGGGCCGGTGCCGCGGGGTCGATCAGGACGGCCAGGACCCCGACCAGGTAGCCACCGACCGCAATCGCGGTCACCAGCAGGGTGAACCGGGGCGACAGAACGAGCGCCGCTCCCGCGGCGATCAGGACATCGGCGAAGAAGAACGGGCTGCGGGCGCCCCCGGTCAGGACGATCAGGAGGGTGGCGAAGGTGATCCCGACGGAGCCCTCGACGATCGGGCGGGCGACCCCCAGCAGGGCATCCGGGATCACGTCATGGACGATCAGCAGGAACCCGGCGGCGATGGCCAGCAGGACGAAGATCGAGCCCTGGGTGGCGGGCCACAGGCCGCTGGCCGCGACGACCGCGGTCACGGCCAGGATGAACGCCCAGCTGACGATCCGGACGACCCGGTCGTAGGTCGGGCCAGGATCGGATCCGAGCAGCAGTCGACCGGCCCGCTCGACCGTCCCGGAGGCACCGTCCGGTCCGGAACGCTCGACGGTTCGACGCCCGCCAACCAGCACGGTCAGGGCGACGAGGAGGATGAGGGCGGTGTTGACTCCGACCGCGGCGATGAGCAGGACCAGGAATGGTTCGGCCGGCACGGATCAGGGGGCCCCCGAAAGACGATCGCGGCGCCGTCGCGCCCGTGGCCATCTTATCGGCTCGATCGGGCGCCTCGAGTACCCCGGACCTTCGTACTGCCCCGAGATCGGGGATTCAGGTGCGTCATAGCACCGGCGAATCGGGCTCCCTCAGCGGGTTCCCCACTGGTAGGTCTGCTTGACCATCCGCAGGTACACGAAGGTCTCCGTGTCGCGGACGCCGTCGATGGCCCGCAATCGCTGGGCCAGGAAGTCGAGCAACGCGCTGTTGTCCTCGCAGACGACCTCGATCAGGACGTCGTAGGTGCCGGCCGTGATGACCACGTAGTCGACCTCCGGGAAGGTCGCGACCTCCTCGGCCACGCTGACCAGGCGATCCCGCTCGCAGCGGATCCCGACCATGGCCATCTGCTGGAAGCCGAGCTTGAGTGGGTCGGTCACCCCGACGACCTGGAGGATGCCCCGCTCGACCAGCCGGTTGGTCCGGGCGCGAACCGCCGCCTCGCTGACCCCGAGCTCAGCGGCGATCTGGGTGAATGGCCGCCGGCCATCCTGCTGGAGGTGCTCGATGATCCGCTTGTCGAGCTCCGAGACCTCATCCGGCCCACGACCGTTGCGGCTCCGGCTCCGCGCCACTGCCATCCGCTCGTCCTCCAGTGGTGAGCTGCGAGCCTAGCAGACGACCGTCGGGGCTAGGGCGTCTTGGTCGGTTTCGGCTTGGGTGATTTCGTCGGTTTCGGCTTCTTGGTCGGGCTCGGGCTGGGCGATGGCGAAGGGGTTGCGCTGGGCACGTCGATCGCCACCACCGAGCTCTGCTGGAGCGGCCCGAGGAGCGGGTCGAGGAGCTGGACGAGCCGGTTGGCGGCCGCAACGAAGCGGGGATCGGGATCGGTCGGGGCGGTGTTCTGGACCTGCGGTCCGTAGGCCAGGTAGATGTTCAGCCCGACGAACATGAACGGCGGCTCACCGAAGCGTGGTTTGCGCTTGGGATCGAAACCCGTGATCGGGGTGATCGCCTCGGACGAGCTGAACTCCTCGAGGGTCAGCGGCCACCCCTCGTAGGTCAGGAAGATGGTCTTGCGTGGCTCCTTGCCGGAGGCGGCCGTGTTGGCCACGATCAGGAGACCGGCTTTGCGCAGCTCCTGGTAGACCCGGTCGATCGAGGCGGGCGCGATCAGGTGTGGGTTCGGCGATGGCGTCGGCGAGGGGACGATGCTCGGCGGTGGGGTCGTCGCGACCGACCCGCCGCAGGCCACGACGAGGGCAATCACGATCGAGATGGCGGCGGCCAGGCGCGTTCGAACCAACGGGAATCCCTCGACGGCACGCTGCCGCCCGGCCGGCCCGGGCGACGACCCCGAGGCTACCAGAGGGCTCCTGCGTGCCGGGTCGGTCGATAGTCCCGCGCCGGCCACGGCAATCGTCCGCACCCAATCGCAGCGGACTCAACCGGACCGCTCAGGGCCACTCGGCGCCGCCCCGGTCAGTCGTCGCTGGCCAGGTCCCAGGTCAGCATCAGGTGGCTCGATTCGTCGGTCGTTCCGGTCGCCCGATAGGTGCCCAGCGCGGCATCGTTGTCCGCATCGGTCAGGACCCACAGGTCGTAGCACGACCGCTGCCTGGCAATCTCGCGCAGCGCGGTGACCAGCGCCCGGCCGATGCCCCGGTGCCGGAAGGCCTCGTCGACGGCCAACTCGTAGAGGAACATCTCGGTGCCCTTGTCGGGGTGGGTCAGCTCGACCCCACTGACGAAGCCGGCCGGCGCACCATCCTCGAAGGCCATCAGCAGGTGATGGCCGGGCGTGACCAGGAACCGCTCGGCGACGGCCAGCTCCGGCGGCGTGTCGAACAGGTGGCCGGCGTCCACGATCTGGGCACCCTCGCCCGGGAGGATCGCCCGGATGGTCGTCGTCATTGCGCGTCGCGCTGAGGCTCGCTCCAGGCCACCGGCGGAACGGGAGGAGCGGGCGGAACGGGCGCAGCGCCATCCACCGGATCGCCGGCCGGTGGATCCAGGCTCATCGACGCGCTCCCCTCCGAGGCATCCGAACCCTCGATCGCGGCCCACGCCTCGGTTGGCAACGGGCGACGAGCGCAACCGTCGAGTAGGTGGTCGGGGCGGCGGGATTCGAACCCACGATCTCGTGCTCCCAAAGCACGCGCGATGCCAAACTTCGCTACGCCCCGTCCGTTCGAACGTGAATATCGCAGGATAGTCGACATTCACGCTTTGGAGGTTGACCCTTCACCGCTTGTATCGCATATGCTGTGAGCGTGACTCGACCCACAAGCTCAGCGAAACCGACGGCAATTCCCTCGAGTGGCTCGGTCCATTCTACGGCCCTGATGAACTCGACGGCTTGCTCGAGAGTTGGCGCCGCCATCTCCGCGCCCAGCGGATCAGCCCCGCGACGATCTCGACGTACTCCATCGCCGTCGGCCAGCTGACCCGCTTCCTGGCCCGGCAAGGCATGCCCACGGCGCCGACGGCCATCCGCCGCGAGCACGTCGAGGCATTCATCACGGACATCCTCGCGCATTGGAAGCCGGCGACGGCCCACAACCGCTAACCGCGGCTGCAACTCGTTCTTCCGATGGCTGATCGAAGAAGGCGAGATCCCGGACAACCCGATGGAACGGATGAAGCCGCCGCGCCTGCCGGAGGAGCCACCGCCGGTCCTGCGCGAGGCGGAGCTCCGCGCCATCCTCGCGACCTGCGAGCGGGACAAGAGCTTTGCCGGGCGGCGAGACGAGGCGGTCCTGCGGATCTTCATGGACACCGGGGCCCGGCGCGGCGAGGTCCTGAGCTTAGGGCTCGCTGACGTCGATCTCGAGCAGGGGTTACTCTGCGTCACGGGCAAGGGCAGCCGGACCCGGCTCGTTCCGATCGGGGCGCTGACGGTGCGTGCAGTGGATCGCTACGTTCGGGCCCGGGCCAAGCACCCAGGGGCCGACCTCGCCGTACTGTGGATCGGCAAGAAGGGCCGGCTCACGGAGTCCGGCCTTGGCGTGCTCGTTCGCGAACGCGGCGTCCAAGCGGGGATCCCTGGGCGGGTCCACCCCCATCTCTTCCGCCACGCGTATGCCCACATGATGCTCGCCGCGGGGATGCAGGAGACCGACCTCATGGCGGTGGTTGGCTGGCGATCTCGCGACATGGTCGCTCGCTACGCCGCGTCGACGCGCGCCGAGCGGGCGATCGCCGCCGCGCGCGCTCAGTCCCGTCGATCGACTGGACCACGAACGGTAGAGCCTGGGGCCATCGACGTGCTTGGGTCGGACCGCTTGGACGAGGCCCTGACCTGGGCGCTCGAGTTGGCCAGCCGGAGCATGTGGGCGCGCATGAGCTGGCTCGCGCGCTTGCGCCGCTCGACTGGGGCCAGCCTGCAATCAGGGTCGACCTCGCGCTCGACGCGCTGCTGGAAGCCCCGTCTCGCCGGTGCCGTCATCGCGGAGCCGCCTAGTCGCGCGCTTGTCGTCAGGCCACCGACGCGACCCCACGCGACACGGTCGTCGCGCGATCTCACCGGAGCGCCTCGGTGAAGTCCTCGTTGCCGCCGAGGCCGAGGACTTGGAGCCAGGCGTCGGTGCCGACCGGCGTGGGGCAGCGCCGGGACGTCGGATCGGCGAGGAGTGCCCCGAGGGGCGTCGCGGCACATTCGGGTTGAGCGCCACAACGCTCGCGTCGAGGCCGCGGGTCCGGAGCTCGGGCAGGGCGAGGGCCCAGGCGTAACCCGCGAGCCCCGGGTAGCCGCCCTTCTGGCGTCCGGTCCCGGCCAGCGAGCCGGCCCGTTCGGCTGACGGGACGACGAACAGCAGATGCCAGCCGGTCTTGGAGCGGAGGGCCGACTCGTACCGGCCGAGCTTGTCCCGGATGACCGGACCGCGCTCGGTGTTCTGGTCGATCTCCAGACACAGGACACCGGAGCCCGTCGCCGCCTGGAGGACGACGACGCCATCGGAAGGTCTTCGGGAGCAGGTCGTGGGCCATGACCTCCGCCAGCCAGGCCTGGACGAGCGGCTCGCTGCTGCTGTCGCCGCGGGAAGCGGACACGAGCGCGCAGACCGTCTCGATGCCGTTGAGGCTGTGGCGGAGCTGGGTGCCGGCACGAGAGCGGGTGAGCGGGTCGTAGCCGAGACGACGACGTCCGCGGGGGGAGACCCGGAACGCATAGGGAGCACCACCGCGGGAGGACGGTGGCAAGATCGCGCGTTCGAGATAGCCCGCGCGATAGAGGATGCTGAGACGTTCCTGCGCCGTCTGACGGCGGGTGTAGACGAGCGTGGTGAGTTGGGAGGTGGTCGCGACATCGGCGCGGTGGAGGATGCGCAGCGCAGCGCGATCGCGGTAGGGCAGGAAGCCTGGATCGACGATGGCCCGACGAGGTGGTGCGGGTGCGGCGGTGAACGCACCGATCATGGGACTGTAGGGTCTCGGCCCGGATCGCGCCTTCCCACGCACGAACCGGGGGGCAGGAACCGGGGTCCCGAAACCCCGATCGAAGAGCCCATTCGTGCCGCCCGACGTGGGCCGAGGGAATGGATGGCTGACTGGTGCTGGTTGCGATGCCGTTGAACCATCGGAGGGCGACCTCATAGAAGGACTGTGCGTACCGAGTTTTCGACGACTGGCCACGTTCGCGCCTGATGGTGTGGTCCGTCACGGGAGCCGTCACGCCTGGGACGACCCGACCGAACAGGACCGCTCCAGCGAAGCAGTCGCGACGCGGACGCTTCAGCTGTCGACCCGAACCCTGTCAGCGACCGCCGGAGCGTTGCTCCTGACGCGATCGACGCGGCGGACCGCAGCGCCTGCTGCTCAGCCCACCGAGACGACATTCAGGCGGACCGACCGAGACGTCAGCCGCCGAGCCTCGATGCTAGACCAGCGGTCGGCCGGATGGAAGGGTTTGTGTGTACGAGATTGTGTGCCGCTGAATCTCGTGCGAGAGGCGAGCTACCGTCGGGATGTGTGGAAGATGCGCCGTCGAGCTCGTTTCTCAAGCCTTGGGTCATGGACCACGGTCGCGACCTCGGTGCAGTTTGTGGATCCGCAGGTTCGCGCGATCGCGCAGTCAAAGATGACCGGGATGGAGCCGGCGAGTGTGCGGGCGGGACGGCAGCGGTAGGTCATTGATGTCCCGATCACCAATCGTCGCCCTCACGCTCCAGCTCGACCTCGACGCCTTGCCGATCCGCGACCGCGCCGCACTGCGCCTCCTCGCTCGCGCCGATGCCGATGCCGTCGCACCGCGCCCGTCTCATCCTCGGCGCTCCCGGCCAACTCATCTCGACGGGCCTTGTCGCCTGAACCCGAAACAGGTGACACAGCGATCGAACGAGCGCATTCCGACCGGTGGCGAGACTCCGCGATGCTCCTGGTTGGACGCGACGATCAATGCTCATCTCGCGCATGCCGCCCAACAAGGCGTATCCCACGATCGCCTCAACGAGGCGTAAGTCTGACGACCGCTCCACGCCCGTCAGCTGGGCGTAGTCGAGGTCCCTGGAGGATCAGCAGCGCCCCGACCGGTGCGTGAGGCTGCGTCTCGTACGGGGCCTGAGTCACTCGCATCTGCGGCTACTGACTCGAACCGGCGAGTGCAAGCGCGAAAGCTCGGGCGTGACCGAGAAGATGACGACTCGATCTTGGAATATCGTCTCCAATGTGGCGATCAACTCTCGGACGTAGTCGCCCAGCAATTGGTCGATGCTCGGATCGACCTGCTCCCGAAGACGCGACAGGGTACCGACCGCGTCCGCCTGTAGGCGGGCCTGAATGCCGATAATGGAATCCCCGAGTCGGCCGAGTTTTACCCAGGCTGGCGCGACGACAAAGGCAACGAGCAGGCTCAAAAGTAGCAACGTAATTGTCGGTATCCGATCCCTGAGCCAAGGCGCTCCGTCCAGAAGGCCAAGGAGCTCCAAGACGGCCACTACCGCACTTAGACCCGCCGAAGCAGACAGGACCAAGACCTCGCCAAGCCCGACGATTCGACGTCTATCTTTCACGGAAGTCTCCCTGGACTCCGACCGCAATCTGCCAGTGAGTCTATAGGTGGCGGCGGCGGCGTCCTGACCCCGCTGTAAAGTGAAGACGGCGTAGGCTCCAAAGCGGACCTAGGAAGTTCGCAAAGGAGACCACGCCGTGGATCGAAGAATAGCCCCCAGCGTCCAGATCGAGGCTGCGATCGAGGCCGCCCTGCTCCATGGGCTCGAGGAGCCCGATCGGCTCGCTGAACTCGGCCGCCTGGGTGCCCGGCTCGTCCTCCGGCGGGCCGTCGAGGACGAGCTCGCGGCGTTCCTGGGCCGCGCCCGCTACGAGCGGACGGAGACGGCCGCCGGCTCGCGCAACGGTCACCGGCCGAGGCGGGTCCAGACCGCCGAGGGGGAGATCACGATCGCCATGCCCCAGGTCCGGGACTCCCTCACCCGGTTCGTCAGCACGGTCATCCCCGACACGCGGACGATCGTCCGGACCCGACCCCTGGAGGCGCTGGTCATCGGCGCCTACGTCCGAGGCCTGAGCGACCGCGACATCGAGAGCCTCGCCCGGGAGGCCGGCCTGGGCTCGATCAGTAAGACGGCGGTGAGCGGGATCTGCCGCGAGCTGCGCGACCGCTACCGGGCCTTCCGGGCCCGGGGCCTCGGCGAGGCGCGCCTCCTGGCGCTGTTCATGGACGCCATCTATCTGCCCGTTCGGCCCGAGGGGCCGCGGGAGGGCGTGCTCGTCGCCTGGGGCTTCACGACCGAGGGACAGCGGGTCCTTCTCGATGTCTGCCTGGGTCAGCGGGAGCGGACCGAGGACTGGCTCGACCTCGGCCAGGGTCTCATCGCCCGGGGCCTGCGCAGTCCGCTCCTCGTCGTCTCCGACGGGGCACCGGGTCTCGTCCGGGCAATCGGCGAGCTGTGGCCCGACGCCGACCGCGGTCGCTGCGCCGTCCATCGCCTCCGGAAGATCCTGGCCAAGCTGCCCGAGCGGCCGGCCCTCCACGCCCGGGTCGGGGCCGCCTACTGGGCGGCGCTCGACGGGGCGACGAGCCCAGCGGAGGCCGAGGCGAGCCTCCGGGTCCTCGTCGATGAGCTCGGTGGCGAGTTCCCCTCGGCCGCGGCCTGCCTGGCCGACGATCTCCCCGCGCTGACGGTGCACCTGGCCTATCCGCTCCGGCTCAAGAAGCGGCTGCGCTCGACGAACCTCCTGGACCGCTCGCTGGAAGAGGTCCGCAGGAGAACCAAGGTGATCGGCCGCTTCCCGGGCGAGACCTCCTGTTTGACGATGGCCTGGGCGGTCATGGACCTCGTCATCGCCGGGTCCCGGGGCCTTGGGCTGACCGAGCTCGACCGTCACGCGATCGCCACCTCATCGCCGCCCGCGCGGTCCCGCGGACGGCCCAGGCAATCGCCTAACCTAGCCGTGCAAAGAGCCTGCGCCGTCAGAGCTTTTCCAGCAGATCCGGGACGCGACCGTGGCGGCCCCCATGATCTTGGAATACGCGACCTAAATGCCTGTCCCGGGCACGCGCCGCCCGAGACCCTCTCGACCATGGCGGGGCTCTTTGCCTACGACCGAAGTCTGCCGCCCGGCGTCGAAGTGGCGGGTCCTGGTCGAACCCGAGGCCTGGGGCACAGCGGCCGCATCGTCGGCGAACGCCGGCTCCGCGTACCGCGCCGGATCGCTTGGACGGTCCGAGGGGCCGTTGCCTCGGCCGTCGAACGTGATGACTCTGTAGCGCCGCGCGAGATGCGGCACCTGGAGCCGCCATAAATCGGAGTGGACGATCGACCAGGTGGGCAGGAGCAAGATCGCTTGAGGACCGTCTCCCACCTGATAGGCGTTCGAAGCCCGTCACGCAGGTCGTTGGTACCGAGCATGACGGCGACGAGATCGATGGGCGCGTGGGAGCGCAGGCATGGCAGCAGGTACGCCCGCCCGGCACGACCATCCGCGAAGGGGTCGTCCCAGACCGTGGTCCGACCGCCAAGGCCCTGCTCGCCAGCCCATGATCCGGCGACTGAAGACGTCGATGACGAAGGCCGTGTAGGCGAAGCCGTCGCATCGCCGGACCGAGCCCGAGTCGCGCCTGGCCGAGTACCTGGCAGAGGCCCGGCGGATGCTGGCCAACCCACCGCCCCCGACGTCGTCGCCGGAGCACATCACGGTCGACGCCGACTTCGAGACCCTGCGCTGGTTCCCGCTCCCAGACGAGGTCGCGATCCCGGCTCGGTGAGTGGGCCGCGCCCTGGGGTGCCGGTTGGCACCACGACGCGCGACGATAGGACTTCTGGGGGATGCTGCTGGGACGTCCTTCCCCAGACGATCCGGCCATGAGTTCCCGATTCGGACGCAGGAGCCCGCTCCGCGTGGCAGGGCTTCTGGCACTTGCGCTGTCATTCGCTGCCGGGGTCCCGGGGCTGACCACGGGACCGCTCGGGGACTCCCCCGTCGTGTCTTCGGTCGCGGCTACCGCCTACAGCCGCGTCTCCAGCCTCAAGGGTCCCACGCGCGCGACGACCGTCACCGTCCCGCGCCTCGGCATCAGCATGCCCATCCGGAACGGGGTCCCGGGCGCGGCGATCTCCCGGCGCTACGCCTACCACTACCCGACGACGTCCTGGCCCGGGGGCCGCTCGAACAGCTACTTCTACGCCCACGCGCAGGTCGGCGCGTTCGTCAACCTCAAGTACGTTCGCAAGGGCGACCTGGTGACCCTGCGCCTGACCAACGGCCGGTCCGTGAAATACAAGGTCACCGCCAAGTACAGCGTTCCCTGGAACGACGGCCGCTGGGTGATGCCGACCAAGTCGGAGCGGATCACCCTCCAGACCTGCCTCGGGCCGCACACGACGTCGCGCCGGCTGATCGTGATCGCGGTGCCGGCCTACTGAATGTGATGAAGAGGGGCCTCCGCAGTGACAACGTTGGGTTGTCAAGCAACTGGCCCTTCAGTCGGCGCTCTCGTATCAGGCCGTTACTGGCGAAAGGGCCGATCCCCGTCGGCTGCCCATCCGTTGAGGCCCTGACTCTGGATGACTACGACGGGATCAGGTGAACCGGGATCCTCTCGCGGCGAGCCTTACGCACAGCATTCCGACTCATCAAGCTCGGGCTGAACTTCTCCGGCATCAGGCATCTCCGCATGAGCGTGCGAGCCGCACGCCGTAGACATCGTAGGGAAGCGTCCGCCGGAGCGCCCGGTTCGCGAGGCGCCCGCGCTCCCATCTCGAGCGAGTGTGGCCCTGCACACTTATCTGGCAGTTAAGCCGCGCGCCCACCTGCGAGGCCGCCTCCCCGCCGCCTCAGGACCGTCCGGACCGGATGAGCCCGGTCGCCGCCAGGGCGATCAGCGCGCCGCTGGCGTCGATGCGCACGCCTTCCTCTGGAGAAGCGGCGCATCCTGCGCGACGCCATCGAGACCGAGCTGGCGCGTCGCGAGGCGCCGAAGCTGGGCCTTCGGATGGGCCTCCGGACCCCAACACGATGACCAGATCGTGCGCCGTCATCTAGCCCGCTCCGGTGGAGCAGAGACGACGATAACGATGTCATCGATCCTGTCAGTCCGGGGCGACGAGCGGTAGGACGAGCAAGATCGCGGCGCCCGTGTCCATGGCGGAGTTGTTGACGCCCGGGTGGCTCGTCGGGAAATGCTTGACGACGACGTTCGTTCAGCGATGCTGGCCGCCGCAGCGAGGACCGCGAGCATCGAGACCACCGGCATCGCAGACCGGCACCGCGGACCGAAACACCCATTGCGTCCATAGTATAGTTACACAATGTCGCTCGGGTTGGTCCACGGCGATAAACGGGGTGATCGCGGGAGGGGTATGGACGCCCGCCACGTATACGACGCCATCGTGGCGGGCGCGGGGCCGGCAGGTTCGCGTACGGCTCGCGACCTCGCGCGCGCCGGACTCGACGTCCTGATCATCGAGGAGCACCACGCAGTCGGCGTGCCCTGCCATTGCTCGGGGCTGGTGACGCCCAGGACCCTGGTGCGCGCCGGTGTCGGTGATCAGATCGTCCTGAACCCCATCCGCGGGGCGGTGATCCATCTCGGACCCGATCACTCGTTCACGGTCGGCGGCGACCGGGTGCACGCCCACGTCATCGATCGCGTCGCCCTCGACCGGGCCCTCGTCGCCCAGGCGCTCGAGGCCGGCGCGGAACTTTCGCTCGGGACCCGGCTCCTTGACTACACGCTGGAGGGACGGGCGAGCGAGCGATACGACGCCGGGGCGGTCGTCGTACGTGCCACCGAGGCCGGGACCGAGATCCGGCTTCGCGGGCGGCTCCTCGTCGGCGCCGACGGCGCCCGGAGTAGTGTCGCCCGCCAGGTGCGCGGCGGCAAGCCAGAGCGGATCGTGGCCGGACTCGGCGGCCAGGCCGACTACGCCAGCCCGCGGGCCGACCACGTCGAGGTCTTCGTCGACCACGAGGCGGCTCCTGGCTGGTTCGGGTGGACGATTCCCCTCGCGTCGCGCGTCGCACGGGTGGGTACCGGCTCGGCCAACGGCATCAGGCCCACCGAGAGCTTGGCGCGTCTCCGTCGTCGCTTTCCCGACTCGTTCGGGCTCGCCGAGATGCAGTCTCAGACGGGTGGCGGCATCGCCATCTGGGAACCCACGCCGATGGTCGCCGACCGGGTCTTGCTCGTCGGTGACGCGGCTCGCCAGGTCAAGCCGACGTCGGGCGGTGGGATCTTCGCCGCTCTCCATGCCGCCGAGCTGGCAGCCGAGACGGCCCGCGCCGCCCTCGACCGCGGTGACCTCTCTCGACGCGGGCTGCGTTCCTACCCCGAGCGCTGGCACGCCTCGATCGGACGCGAGATGCGGCGCGGGCACGACCTCCGCCGGATTTTCACGAAGCTGGACGAGCAGCACTTCGCCCGGATCACCGAGTCGCTGGCGCGCGAGGAGGTGCGCTACGCGGTGGACGCCGCTGGCGACATCGACTTCCCCTCGCGGATCGTCTGGGCGTTCGCGCGGCATGCTCCCAGCCTCGCCATGCGCCTCGCCACGCTGCCCCGCTTCCCCGCTGCCTGGCTCCGGACGGGCATGAGCGAAGATCCGGCGACCGGCTCGGTGGCGTGAGGCGACGGTGGGACTTGGTACTGGCCTTCACGCTGGCGGCGGGGACAACCGGGCTCACGTCGATCGCGCCGATCGAGGGTCCCCTGCGGGTCGTCCCAGCAATCGCCTTCGTGCTCTTCCTGCCCGGCTACCTGGCGACCTCCGCGCTCTTCCCGCGGACCGGCGACCTGTCGGGGCCGGAGCGCCTCGCCCTCTCGCTGGGCCTGAGCATGGCGATCGTGCCCCTGATCGGACTAGCGCTCAACTTCACGCCCTGGGGGATCCGCCTCGAGCCGATCGTGGTCTCCCTGGACGCGCTCGGCGCCGTCCTGATCCTGGCCACCGACTCCAGCGGCGACGTCTCGGGGTGGTCGCGTTCGTGCCCGACTGGCCAGCTGGATGAACTCCTTCGAAGGCGGACGTGGCGACCGTGGCACTGGTGGTGGTGGCCGGTGTCGGCGGCTTTGCAGCGGTACGGCTGACACTCGGCGAGTCGCAGTCGCAGCGCTTCACGGAGTTCGCCATGGTCGGACCGTCGGGGACGCTCAAGGACCTGCCGGCGATTCTGTCGCCAGGAGCCCCGGTGCGAATCCGGCTGCTGGTGACGAATCACGAGAACGGCCCTGTTGGCTACGAGATCCTTCCGATCCTGGACGGACGCGCGCTGCCGCCGATCGAGGTTGGCACCCTGGCGGACGGTGCGGAGTGGAACCAGCCGTACACGGCCAGCGCGCCCACCGCCATCGGGCCTCACGAGCTGGCCTTCGACCTCGATCGCACGGACGCGCCGGGCGCGTACCGCCACCTCTCGCTCAAGTTCGAGGTGACCGCCAGCGGATCGCCCGCGCCCCAGCCGGTCTCTTCACCGCGCCCCAGCTCGCCATGACAGCCACCCCCGAACCGCGATGAACGAGAATCAGGCGGACCGGCAGTTGCTCGTCGTCGGACTCTGGCACCTGGGCTCCGTGGCGGCGGCCTGCTGGGCCCACCTGGGCTGGACCGTCACCGCGGTGGACCCCGACGGCGAACGCATCGCGTCACTCCGAACGGGGCACGCGCCCGTCGCCGAGCCCGGCCTCGAGGAGCTGCTCGCGGCGGGGGTCGCCGCCCGGCGGCTCACGTTCAGCGACGACCTGGCCACCGCGGCCGCGTCGGCGCGCTACGCCGTGGTCGCCTTCGACACCCCGGTCGACGAGCGCGACGCGGTCGACCTCTCGCCCATCGAGACCGCCGTGGACCGGCTCGGGACGATGATGCCCGACGGTTCGCTCATTGTCGTCATGAGCCAGGTCCCGGTGGGCACCTGTGCGCGCCTCGGCGCCGAGCTCGCGGCGCGCCGCGGCACCGGTGCGCCGGCCATTGCCTGCAGCCCCGAGAACCTGCGCCTCGGGCAGGCGGTCGAGCGCTTCCTGGCGCCCGGCTTCGTCATCCTCGGGGGCGACGACCCGGTCACGCTGGAGCGCGCCGAGCGGCTCTTCGAGGGGATCGACGGCGAGGTCCTGCCGATGGACACGACCTCGGCCGAGTTGTGCAAGCACACCATCAACGCGTACCTGGCGACCTGCATCAGCCTGGGCAACGAGCTGGGCAACCTGGCAGAGCACCTGGGGGCGGATGCGGGTCGCGTGGCGCGGGCCGTCGCTCATGATCCGCGCATCGGGCCGTTCACTCCGCTGAGTCCGGGGCTCGCGTTCGGCGGTGGGACGCTCGCGCGCGACCTGCGCGTTCTGCGCGACGCCGGGGACCGCGCGGGCGTGGAGACGGCGATGCTCGACGCCGTGACGGAGGTGAACGAGCAGCAGAACGGGGTCGTGATCGCGAAGCTGCGCGCGGAGCTGGGCACGGTCGAGGGCGCCGCGATCGCGCTGCTGGGGCTCACCTACAAGGCCGGCACGAGCACGATCCGGCGCTCGCCCGCGATCGAGATCGCCGCGCTCCTCCGGCAGGCGGGAGCGAGCGTGCGGGCCTACGACCCGATGGCCGATCCGGCAGAGGTCGCCCGGCTCCCAGCCGGCTTCGCGCGGGCGGCCTCCGCTGCCGACGCGCTCGATGGCGCCGACGCCGTGGTCCTCACCACGGAGTGGCCCGAGTTCGCCGCGCTCGACTGGGACGCGCTGGGTCGGCTCGTGCGCTCCCGGCTGATCGTCGACGCGCGCAACGTCCTCGATCCGGCGGTGCTGACGGCGGCCGGCTGGCGCCACCACGGGATCGGCCAGCCGCCAGCCGGCGCCTCACCAGCGCGCGCCGCGGCCTCGTTGGGCGGGCGCCCCGGAGGGGCGAGGGCCCCA
>Ga0080064_1005532_pt1 | contig 14666 bp, 13 predicted proteins | sample Subgrocontami54m_FD_69260 | JGI IMG/M metagenome (GOLD analysis project Ga0080064, IMG submission 69260) | Subsurface groundwater microbial communities from S. Glens Falls, New York, USA - GMW46 contaminated, 5.4 m (SPADES assembly) (version 2) ...
CGCGCCGGTGGGTACGATCTTGGCCACCCCCTGCGGCGCCATCGCGACGATCTCCACGCCGTTGTCGACAGCGCGGTTCGACAGGATCAGGGCATCCGGTCCAAGGGCCTCGCGGACATTCTTCAGCGCATCGCGCGAGGACGCACCCACGAACTTTTGCACGTTCACGTTCTACCTCCTACGACGGTACTGACCCGTACGGTCTTGGACTCGGGGATTTCCGAGAGAGCGAGCACCCGCAGGCTCGGGATGCTCCGGCGCAGCAGTCTCGCGAGCGGCATCCGCAGGCGGTCCGGAACCAGGAGGGCTGCCGGGCGCCCGAGCATCTCCTGGCGGTCCGATGCCGCGCGGCACTGGCGCACGATTTCGTCCGCGAGCCCGGGCTCCAGACCCGGTGATTCGGCGCCCGGGAACATCCCCTGCTGCAGCACGCGCTCGAGCTCCGGATCCAGGGTGATGACCTCGGCTTCCGGCGCATCCGCGAAGATCTGTTGCGAAATGGCGCGCCCGAGCGCCACGCGCACCACCGCGGTGAGCTCGCCCGCGTCCTGGGTGCGCGGGGCGTGTTCTGCGAGGGTCTCGAGGATGCTGCGCAGGTCGCGCACCGGCACCCCTTCCTCGAGCAGGAACTGGAGCACGCGCTGGACCGTTCCGAGCGGCAGCAGCTTCGGCACGAGTTCCTCGACCAGCTTCGGCGTCACCTTGGCGTAGTGGTCGACGAGGTTCTGCGCTTCCTGCCTGCCGAGCAGGGTTGCCGCGTGTACGTGGATCAGATTCGACAAGTGCGTCGCGACGACTGTGCTCGCGTCGACGACGGTGTATCCCTGCACCTGTGCCTGCTCGCGTATCGCGCCGTCGATCCAGACCGCGGGCAGCCCGAATGCGGGATCCTTGGTCGGCGCGCCGGGTAGCGTCCCGGTGACCCGGCCCGGGTCGATGGCCATGTACATTCCGCCCATCACCTCGCCCTGGCCGATCGTCACGCCTTTCAACATGATGCGGTAGCCGTTCGGTTTTAGTTCGAGGTTGTCGCGAATGTGGACCGCGGGCGGCAGGAAGCCGATGTCTTGCGCGAACTTGCGCCGCAGGCTCTTGATTCGCGCGAGCAGTTCCCCGCCCTGGCTCTTGTCCACCAGCGGGATGACGCGGTATCCGACCTCCAATCCCAGGACATCGACCGGCATCAGATCTTCCCAGCTCGCCTCGGGAGAGTCCTGGGATACGGCCGCCACCGGCTCCGGCGCCTGCACCTCGGCCGGGCGCTGACGTTGCTCGACCACATAGGCGGCGGCGCCAAGCAGCACGGCGAGCAGGAGAAACGCGAAGTGCGGCATCCCCGGGATCATCCCGAGCGTTCCGATCACTCCGCCGGTGAGGTAGAGCAGGCGCGGCCGGCTGAAGAGCTGCGAGATCAGCTGATGGCCGACGTCCTCGCCGGTGCCCACCCGTGCCACGACCAGACCCGCCGCGGTGGAAATCACGAGGGCGGGAATCTGCGCGACCAGGCCGTCGCCGATCGCGAGCAGGATGTAGTTGTTGGCCGCGGCCGAAAAGCTCATCCCGTGCTGGAGCATCCCGATCGCGAGGCCACCGACGATGTTGATGAACAGGATCAGGATTCCGGCGATCGCGTCGCCGCGCACGAACTTGCTCGCGCCGTCCATGGAGCCGTAGAATTCGGCTTCCTGGGCGATCTCGGTGCGCCGCCTGCGCGCATCGTCCTCGCCGATCAGGCCGGCGTTCAGATCCGCATCGATCGCCATCTGCTTGCCCGGCATCGCGTCCAGGGTGAATCGGGCGCTCACCTCGGCGATGCGCCCGGCGCCCTTGGTGATGACCACGAAATTGATCACCACCAGTATCGAGAACACCACCAGGCCGACCGCGAAATTTCCGCCGACCAGGAAATGCCCGAACGCGTCGATCACCTTGCCGGCGGCGTCGGGCCCGGTGTGCCCGTGCATCAGCACGACGCGCGTGGAGGCGACGTTGAGTGACAGGCGCAGCAGCGTGGTGAGCAGCAGGACCGTCGGGAAGACCGCGAAATCCAGCGGCTTCAGGGTGTAGAGGCTCACCAGCAGCACGATCATGCCCAGCGCGATGTTGAAGGTGAAAAGCAGATCGAGCAGCACCGGCGGCAGCGGCAGGATCATCATGCCGAGGACCATGATGATCAACAGCGGCCCCGACAGCGTGACGAGCGACGCGCGGGGCAGAGCCGACGTCGTGTTCACGGCGCTCACCGCTCACCCCGCTTGGAATCCATTTCGGAAGGTACGGGCAGGTCGGTAGGCCCGACCGGTGCCCGCGCGCCGCGCACGGAGCCCGAGCGCCAGACGCGGAGCTGGTAGACGTACGCAAGCACCTGTGCGACCGCGTTGTACAGCGGCGCCGGAATCTCCTGCCCGATCTCGGTGTGGAAATACAGTGCGCGCGCGAGCGGCGGCGCCTGCAGGATCGGAATGTTGTGCTCGGTGGCCAGGTCGCGAATCCGCGCGGCGATGAGCTCCGCCCCCTTGGCCACCACGGTCGGGGCGCGCATGCTCGATTCGCGGTAGCTCAGCGCCACCGCATAGTGCAGCGGGTTGATGACGACCACGTCCGCCTTGGGGACCTCCTGCATCATGCGGGCCCGCGCGCGGTCTCGCTGCTCCTTGCGGATGCGTGCCTTGACCTGCGGATCGCCTTCGGTCTCGCGCATCTCCTTTCTGACCTCTTCGCGGGTCATCGAAAGGCTCTTCCCGTAGCGCCAGATCTGGAACGGAACGTCCGCAGCCGCGACCACGGCGAGGCTGGAGGAGATGATCAGGAACGCCCAGGTCAGCGTCACGCCGAACGCGGCAAGGCCGTGGTCGGTCGGCGTTGCGACGAGTCCCATGAAATCCCCGTGGGTGCTGTGGAATACGCCGAGCGCGGCGATTCCCACCAGCGACGCCTTGCCGACGCTCTTGACGAGCTCGCCCGCGCCGTGCCATGACAGGATCATCTTGAGGCCGCGCATGGGCGACAGGCGCGTGAAATCCGGCTGCACGGCCTGCGCGGAGAAGATCCATCCGCCGACCAGCGTCGGGGTCAACACGGCGACGACGAGGAGCACCGCGAGCAGCGGCGCGACCGCGAAGATGCCGTCCGTCGCCATGCTCGCGAGGCGTGCGAGCATGCCGCCGGTGTCGAATGCCTCGGCGCTTGACAGCGACAGCCCCCTGCGAAGCATCAGCGCGAAGCCGTCGATGATTCGCGGGCCGACTGCGTAGAACATCAGCCCGGACGCGAACAGGATCAGGCTCGTCGAGAGCTCGCGCGAGCGCGCGACCTGTCCCTCGTCGCGCGCCTGTTCAAGCCGCCTGGGTGTCGCATGCTCTGTGCGTGGAGAATCTGTCTCGTCAGCCATACGCAAGACCGCGTGTTTTCATCACGCATCTTGCGGCGGCAGTGGTCGAATCGATCGTCAAAGTAAGGGGGGGTTTGGGGCTCAATTCGAGCCCCCGGCGGCCGGTCCCGGCAGGCGTGCTTCCCGCCCGGCAGGAAACGCCGGCTACTGCGATTCGAACAGCTCGCGCATCTCCAGGACTAGGACGAGCACGCCCTCGCTTGAAACCGTCGCCCCGGCGACGCCCTTGGGCTTGAACCCGGTCAGCGGCTTGATGACGACCTCGTCCTGGCCGTACATCCTGTCCACGGCGAGAATGAAGGTCTGGCTGCCGCTGCTGGCCACGACGCCGATCCGACCCGCGTCCTCTCCGCCCGGGGGCTTGCCGAGCAGTTTCGCCAGGTCGAGCAGCGGCATGACCTCGCCCCGGACCACGATCGCGGGTTTGCCCGCAACGAGCTGTATCGATCCCGGCGGGATGCTGATGATCTCGCGCACGATCGACAGGGGCATCGCGTAGGGCTGGGCGCCGACGTCGACCACCAGCACCGGCAGGATGGCGAGGGTCAGCGGCAGCATGATCTTGACCCGCGTGCCCTTGCCGATCTCGGAATGCAGCTCGATGCGTCCGTTCAGCTTCCCGATGTTGGTCTTGACCACGTCCATCCCGACGCCGCGCCCGGAGACGTCCGAGATCTCGTTCTTGGTGGAAAAGCCCGGCCGGAAGATGAGCTCGAGTGCCCGCTGATCGTCCAGCGAGGCGGCCTCTTCGGCGCTGATCGAGCCCTTCTCCACCGCCTTCTGCCGCAGCACCTCGGGCCGCATTCCCCGGCCGTCGTCGGTGATCTCGATGACGATGGCATCGCCCGCCTGCCGCGCCATCAAGCGCACCAGCGCGCGTTCCGGCTTGCCCAGCGCGCGGCGTTCCTCGATGGTTTCGACGCCGTGGTCGACGGCGTTGCGCACCAGGTGGACCAGGGGGTCGTTCAGCTCCTCGACCATGTTCTTGTCGATCTCGGTCTCCTCGCCTTCCAGAACCAGCTCGACATCCTTGCCGAGCTGGCGGGCGAGGTCGCGCGCGAGCCGCACGTATTTCTGGAACACGCGGCCCACCGGCTGCATGCGCGCCTTCATGACCGCGTTCTGAAGGTCCGAGACCAGCATGTCGAGCTGGTCCACGACGGAGTCGAGGATCTTCAGGGAGTCGTCGCCGCGGTACTTGCGGACGATCTCGGTCCGCAGGCACGTGATCCGGTTCTTGGTCAGGCCGATTTCCCCGGACAGGTTGAGGATCTGGTCGAACCGCCCGACGTCGATTCTGAGCGTGGTCTCCTTTGCCGCCGTCATGCCCTTCGCGCCCTGCCCGGGCGAGGGCGCCTTGGGAGCCGATGCGCGTGCCGGCGCCGCGGCCGGAAGCGCCGTCGGTGCCCCGGCCGGGATCGGTGCCTGGGCGGCAACGCCGCCTACGAGCGCCTGCAACAGGGTCGACCACCACTGCGCGTCGTCGGGCTTGGCGTCGGGCGAGGCTTGTGCGGCTTGCGCACCCTCCCCTGCTTCCGACGCGGGGGCTTCAGAGGCCGGCGCCGCCTCCACCCGGCCCTCCAGCACCGCGTCGATCTGGTCGAGCAGTCCCGGGTCCGAGAGCTCGGGCTCGCGGTGGCCCTGCATCTGGGCGAACATCTGTTTCACCTCGCCGGTGGAGGCGAGGATCACGTCCAGGATCTCGGCGGTCAGCGTGAGGCCGCCGTTGCGCAGCCGGTCAAGCAGGTTCTCCGCGCGGTGGCAAAGCTCGACGAGCGCGGTCGCCTCGAGAAACCCGCCTCCGCCCTTGATGGTGTGGAAGCCGCGGAAGATCTCGTTGAGCAGTTCCCGGTCGTCGGGCCGGCTTTCCAGCTCGACGAGCTTCACGTCGACGCGGTCGAGCATTTCGCCCGCCTCGGTCAGAAAATCGTGCAGCAGGTCCTGGTCGGAAAAGACTGTCATGGCGTTCCCCGGTCCGCGGCGCGTGGCGCGGCCTAGAATCCGAGTCTCTCGAGCAACTCGTCGACCTGCTGCTGGTTGGCGACCACGTCGGCCCGCCCCTGGGTATTGACGACCGGACCGGTCAAGTGCAGTTCGAACTCCATTTCGGCGCGCAGGCCCAGAGGCGTGGTCTCCAGCAGCAGCTTGAGCAGCTGGTCCTCCATGTAGGTCGCGAGGTTCGCGATCTTCATGATGACCTGGCCGGTGAGATCGTGGAAATCCTGCGCCATCATGATGTCGGTCAGCACCGCGCCGATCTCGGACGACCGCCCCGGCAACCCGGCGAGGAATTCGCGCGTTCGCTCCGCGATCGCACGGAATTCCTCGGGTGAGGTCTGCTTGCCGAATACGCGCTCCCAGTCCCCGGACAGCGCGCGCGCGCTTTCGGCAAGCGCTCCCTGCAGGCTCTGCCCCTGGTCGACCAGGTTGAGCGCCTTCTCGGCGGCCTGGCCGGTGAGCTTGGCGATGTAATCGAGGCGGTCGCGCGCGTCGGGCAGCTCGTGGATCACCTTGGTCACGGCCTTGTCGTAGCCCAGCTCGCACAGGGTGTCGTGCAGGTTGCGCGTCAGCCGGCCGATGCGCTGGTGGAGGTCCTCCTGTCCTTCGACGGCGACCGGTGCGCCTTGCGCATCGTTGTCCGAGGCGCTTTCGGGTTCGGCCACCTGCACGAGATCCCGCGTGCGCTGCTCCGCGATGCTGTCGAAGAGCGCCTCGAGGTCCTCGTCCGGACTGATGGCTTTTGGCTGGGCCGACATGAAATTCTCTCCTATTGCACTTGCAGCTTGCTGATGATCTTGACCAGCTTTTCTTCCAAGGTGGCCTTCGTGAACGGCTTGACGATGTAGCCGCTCGCCCCGATCTGTGCCGCGTTGATGATGTCCTCCTTCTTGGCCTCCGCCGTCACCATGAGCACCGGCAGCTCCTTCAGGCTCGGCAGGGCGCGGATTTGGCGCAGCATCTCGAAGCCGTTCATGTTGGGCATGTTGATGTCGCTGATGACGAAGTCGTACTTGCCCTGCTTCAGCATCTGCAGCGCCATTGACCCGTCCTCGGCCTCGTCGACATTTCCGTAGCCGGATTCCTTGAGGAGGTTCCTGACGATCCGCCGCATCGTGGCGAAATCGTCGACAACGAGAAATTTCATGTCCGTTGTTGCCATGTTCTACCTCGTCAGTGCTTTAACATGCCGGAAATCGTATTCGCCAGAACCGTCGCATCGAATTTCGCCACGTAGGCATCCACCCCCACCTGCTGGCCCATCTTGCGGTTGGCAACCGATGAAAGCGAGGAATGCATGACCACGGGGATGCCGTCGAAGCGCCTGTCAGACTTGATGCAGCGGGTCAGCACATAGCCGTCCATCTCGGGCATCTCGGCGTCCGTCAGCACCATTCCGATGCGCTCCGAGAGCCGTATTCCCTCCTGCTCCGCGGACTTGGCAAGCTGTGAGAGCTTGTCCCAGGCCTCGCGCCCGTTCTGCGCGTGCTGGCTGGGCAGGCAGAGCTTCTCCAGCACCTGCGATATCTTGCGCCGGGCGAGAGCGGAGTCGTCGGCGAAGAACACCGAGGATCCCGGTCTGGACTCCAGGGGCTCAAGGTGGGGGATCTGCTCCTCGCCGAGCGTGTCGGCCACGATCTGCTCGACGTCGAGAATCGAGACGAGCTTTCCGTCCGGAAGCTCGGTGATCGCGGTGACCAGGCTCGATGCGCCCACGAGCATTGCCTGCGGGGCCTTCACATGGTCCCAGTCCACTCGGATGATGCGGTCGACCTCGTGCACCAGGAACGCCTGGGCATGGCCGCTGAATTCGGTGATGATGAGCTTCGCGCCGCTGCCGTCGTGGTCCAGGCCCACGAACGGGGCCAGCGCGACCACCGGAATGACCGACCCCCGGAGCGAAATGATGCCTTCCACGCCGCGGGGCATGTTCGGCATCCTGGTGATCGGCGGCGTTTCGCAGACTTCGCGCACCTTGAACACGTTGATCCCGAATACCTCGCGTCCACCGAGCGTGAACAGCAGCAGCTCCATCTTGTTGAAGCCCGCGAGCCGTGTCTTGTCGTTGACCAAGTTCATCAGGTCGCCGGCGGATGAATTCATTGCCATTCCCTTGTTTCCGGTCTTGATTCCGTCACTGGTCCGTCCACGCCCGGTCCTCAGCGACGCGCAGGCCAGCCGTCTGAATTAACGGCAGAACCGGCCATTGCTTTAGGCGGACGCGGTGCTGCCGGCTCCGGCTCCGGATGAGGCCCTTCCGCCGCCGGGGGCGCAACCCCGGATTCCGGGGCAGGGGCGGCCCCCGCCGCGGGCGCCGCTTCGCTCTTGATCAGTTGCTCGGTCTTCCTGTTCGTGACGATGATGCTGATGCGCCGGTTCGCCGGGTCATAGGGATCCACGACATTGAACGGCACGGCCGACGAAAGCCCCACCACGCGCAGGATCTTCCTTTCGTCCATGCCGCCTGCGATCAGCTCGCGCCGCGACGCGTTGGCGCGGTCCGCCGAAAGCTCCCAGTTGCTGTAGGAGCGCTCGCCGGATGCGTAAGGTTTGGCGTCGGTATGCCCGGAGAGCGTGATCTTGTGGTCGACCTCGTTCAGCAGCTTGGCGATGTCGTGCAGGATCGCGCGCGTGTAGTCCTTGAGGCGTGCGCTGCCGAGGTCGAACATGGGGCGGTTCTGCTCGTCCAGGATCTGGATGCGCAGCCCCTCGGGCGTGAGGTCGAGCTTGATCTGGCTCTTGAACGGATTCAGGCTTGGCGAAGCCTCGATCGCCTTCTCGACGCGCGTCTTGAGCTGCTTCAGCCGCTCCATCTCCTGGCGCGCCATCTCGGCCTCGTCCGCGCCGGTGTTCTTCTTGGTCATGTTCCGGACATCGACAGGAACTTCGCCGCGGATGATCTGGCCCTCCTTGCGCGTGATGTCCGTGCCGCCGCCCTGGATGACGCTCGACGCGTCGCCCGAGCCCGAGCCGCCGGCCATCGACACGCGCATGGGATTCTGGAAGTAGTCGGCGATGCCGTGCAGGTCGCCCTTGGAGGTCGATCCGAGCAGCCACATGAGCAGGAAGAACGCCATCATCGCGGTGACGAAGTCCGCATAGGCGATCTTCCACGCGCCGCCGTGACCGCCGCCGCCGCCGCGCTTGATCTTCTTGATGACGATTAATGGTCGCTTGTCGTCGTTCATCGCTCTACCCTCAGCGGGCCTTGGGATGCCTTACGTGCTGCTCGAGCTCGAGGAAGGTCGGCCGTTCGGTCGAGTACAGCACCTTGCGCCCGAATTCGACCGCAAGGGCCGGGGCATAGCCGTTCAGGCTCGCCAGCAGCGTTACCTTCACGCACTGCAGGACCTTGGAGGATTCCGCGAGCTTGTGCTCGAGCACGTAGGCAAGCGGCGAGACGAAGCCGTAGGAGAGCAGAATGCCCAGAAACGTCCCCACCAGCGCTGCGGCGATCAGCTTGCCGAGCTCGGCGGGCGGGATCCCGACCGATTGCATCGTGTGCACGACGCCCATGACCGCTGCGACGATACCGAACGCGGGGAAGGCATCGCCCAGTTTGGCGAGGGCATGTACCGGGATCTCGCCCTCCTGATGATGCGTTTCGATTTCGTTGTCCATCAGGTTCTCGATCTCGATCGGGTTCAGGTTTCCGCTCACCATGAGGCGCAGGTAGTCGGTGATGAATTCGATGAGATGGTGGTCGGCGACGATGGCCGGAAACTTCGCGAACAGCGGGCTCGAATCCGGATTGTCGATGTCGCCCTCGACCGACATCAGCCCTTCCTTGCGCACCTTGGTGAGAATGTCGTACATGAGGCCCATCAGCTCCATGTAAAGCGCCCTGGTGTAGCGGGAGCCCTTCAGGACCGTCGGAAGCGCCTTCAAGGTCGCCTTGACGGTCTTTGAGGGATTGGCGACGAAGAATGCACCCGTGCCGGCACCGAAGATGATCAGCAGCTCTACGGGCTGGAAAAGGGCGCCCAGATGGCCTCCGGCCAGCATGAAGCCGCCCAGGACCGAAAACAGGGTCAAGCCGTAGCCGACGATCACGCCCATCTTTGTTCCCGCGCCTCCGATTGCCTTGCCGCCCGCCCTCGCGCCCTCGCATCGCGCCCGGCCATACCATACGGCTCCAGACGCGGGCGCCGATTTCTACGATCTTTCGGCAACTCCCGGATTTTCTTTAGAAAGATTCAGAGTCAGGACCAGGAAAAACGGACAACCCCCCGGTGCCAAAGGGGAATCCCGAATTAGGGTTGAAGCCGGGCTTGGCGGTTCGGGCGGAGCGCCCGATTGCAGACTTACGACAGGACGGGAGACGACCCCGCGGACTCCATCCGGTCAGGCCGCTGCAAGGGCTTGCCGCAGCGGCTCGTCAGTGGGTCTGTGAGGAGACCAGCAGCTTCGGCTTGCGGGTCTTTCCGGCTCGGGAAGGAACGTGGCAGAGGCCGCACACGAACCGGTCGTACAAGTCGAGAGTGTGAACCACGAAATGTCCGCCGCACTTGGTACAGGGGGCGGTCTGCAGCATTCTCGCCTCGAAGAACTTGACCAGGCGCCAGGCGCGCGTAACGGACAGCACGCGCTGCAGTTTGTGCACCGAGAGGTGCTCGAGGTAGAGCTCGTAGGCCTTGATGACGGCGTCGATCCCGTCCAGCTCGCTGCCTTTCAACAGACCATGGTAGATATTGATGAACAGCGAGGAGTGAATGTTGGGCTGCCAGGTCATGAACCAGTCGGTCGAGAACGGCAGCATCCCCTTGGGCGGGGATTTCCCCACCATCTCCTTGTAGAGCCGCAGCAGCCGCTCGCGGGAAAGCCGGGTTTCGGACTCCAGCACCTGCAGCCGCGCCCCGAGCCGTATCAGGGACATCGCGACCTGGATCTGGCGGCCTTCGTTCACTACGCTGGGATGACGCATGGTCTTGCCTCGCGTGGTTCGGGTTACGCCGCTTCTGCGAATTCGGCCGCACGGAGAATTGCAACGTGCACGCCGGCGAGTTCGCGGTCCTTGGTGTGGCTGGTCAGCAGTCCCCAGACCATCTCGTCGTTGCACGCGAACCGGCACACGAGCTGATTGGTCCCGGCCACCTTGACGAGCTGAGCCGGAGTCAGGCCTTCGATGATGCCGGCGACATCTTCCGTGACGCCCAGGCGGTACATGGCCTGCGACTTGTCTTCGCGGATCATGTTCTGGGCGAGCATGAGATAGGTGAGGTTCGCTTCCCGGATTTCTTCGAGCATGCCGTTGGGGCTGGTTTCCATTGTGTTCCTCCTTGCGCTTGGGTTGCCGATGAACGTGACGCAATGGTGCGCCAGCCCCGAGCGCTTCTGAATGGGCGATGCGCCGAATAACGCGTGAGGAACGTGCAGGATGCGTTTGTAGGAATGACGCCGACGCAGTGCAGGCTACATTCGATACACGAACAATGCCGCCTCCTGGGAGGGGCCCCACTGCAAGCGCTGACTGGGAGAGACATCGGGAATCGGAAAGCTGTTGCTGATCAAGATCGACCCTTCCCGCATCTCATGTTTTGCTTTAGTCCAAAGCCGTGCCATGACCGCTGGCGACAGGTAGGCGAAAACGACATCCGCGTCTCCGAAGTGCCTGTCCCAGAAGCTGCCGAAGCGCACTTCGAAGCCCGGGCGGGTGATCGCTCCCCGCAGCGCCGCAACGACCCACGGAAGCGGCGCGGCCTCGATTCCCGTGCAGCGGGCGTGCCGGCGTGCCCGGCTCACTGCGGCGAGCGCGCTGCCGAGCCCGCAACCGATGTCGAGAAACGCGAGCGAGCGCGCCTCGGGCAGTTCGGCGATCAGGTGCGCGAGCGCGGCATCGTTCGACAGAAAGAGCGGCACGCGGCTCGCATGCACCGCGCCGAAGACCAGCGCGAGCGCAATGAACGCACCCAGATACCACAGCGGGTCGATGTGCAGCGCGAACGCGAGAACCACCAGGGGAGCGAACGCGAATTGAATCGGCAGCCACCAGGAGGGAAGCAGCAGCGCGCGCGAAATCAGTGCGGCGAGCGCTCCCTCGGCCAGCGCCAGCGCTAACGGCGGAGCCGCGGCGGCGACCGCGCCGCCCGCGAGCACCAACGATGCTGCGGCGACTTGCGCGGCGAGCGCACGGCCCGCTACCGAGGTTCGTTCCAATGACTGCAAGATGCCCCAACGCGAGCGTGAAGATCAGGCGCTATTCTCGCACCGGGGGCCGAAGGAATCGTCCGGAATACGCGGGGACGGCACCCGCAATTGCGTGGATGGTCCGCTCAGGCCGCGCGTTGCGCGGCAGGCGCCCACTGCGCTTCCATCTCGCGGCGCAACCTGACCGCGTCGCTGGAGGGGTCGACTTCGACATCGGCCCAGCGCACTTGCTGGCCCGCGTGTACGGGATTGCGCAGCCTGACGTCGTGCGCGAGGCCCAGCGGCAGGCCGCCCATCGCAATCGAATCGGCCGCGCGCATCAGCTTTCCATACACCGTGTAGCCGCCCTCGCCGTCGAGCCGCTCTCCCGGATTCAGGTCGCGCTTCGCGGTCGCGACCGCATCGGCGCGAAAGCCGGTCGCGCAGCCGGTCGGCTCGCGTCGCAGCCCGACCGAGGCGACGGAAATACCGACTTCGAGTCCGATCAAGTGCCAACGCTTGTACAGGCAGGCGTAGCGCCCCGACGGATCCGTGCGCACCATGTACTCCTTGAAACAGTTGCGGACGTATTCGGTTTCCCCTTCGAACACGACGAAGACGCCAAAGCGGATGTCGTAGGTAATCGCCCGGCCGTCTTTCTCCAGCGAGGAGATGACTTCGACCTGGCCCTTCTGGTGAAGCACGCCGCCTTCGCTTAGCGGCCGGCACACGAACGGAATGTCGTCGATCGACGCGCTCGGATACGTTAGGCCGTCGGGCGGCGCCACGAGGCCCGTCGCGTTGCATACTGCGGTGCACTCGATGGAAGGCTTCGATCCATCGAGAAAGGAGTTGAACATCTTGGCGTTCAAGCCGCCAACGCGCGCCTGCTCCGGCGTGAGTCCGTAGTGCCCCCACACGGTCTCCGGTGTGGACTGCGCGAAATGCGGCAGCCATTTGTGACCGCGCCCCGCGGCAACCACGCTGAATCCGGCGGCGCGCGCCCAATCGACGAGATCGCAGATGAGCGCGGGCTGGTCGCCGTAGGCGAGGCTGTAGACCACGCCGGACTCGAATGCGCGGCGCGCGAGCAGCGGACCGCAGAGCGCATCGGCTTCGACGGTGACCATGACCACATGCTTGCCATGGCGAAACGCGGCCAGGGCATGGCGGACCGCCGCAACGGGGTTCCCCGTCGCCTCGATCACGATGTCGATCTCCGGGTGCGCGACGAGCCGCTCCCAGTCCTCGCCCACGTGGGTGCGCCGCTCGCGCAGCGCCGCATCGAGCGACGGCGCGGAATAGCGCGCGATATCCCAGCCGACCCGCTCCAGATTGGCCATTGCGCCGGCGGGAGACAGGTCGGCGATGCCGGCCAGGTGAACGCCTGGGGTCTTCGGGATCTGCGCGAGGTACATGGTGCCGAACTTGCCGGCGCCGATGAGTCCGAGCCGCAGGGGTTTGCCTTCGGCCTCAAGGCCTTTGAGCTTGCTGTACAGGTTCATCGACCCCGATTATAGGTCGTGGGCGACGCCCCCTGACCTGGGTTGTTCGAGCACCTCATAAAAGGAATGCCGCAGCTACATTGCGAATGAGAAGTATTCGTGTTAGTATTTTAGCCATCGCCATAGTAAGCATTTGAATACAGGACTACTTCACTTCACGTTCGAGGCCCACTGATGAACGCAAGACTACGGATAGGCTTCCTGGCTGGACTGACGGCGGCACTTGCTGCGGTGCCCGCACTCGGCCAGGAAAAGGTGCTGAACCTTTACACCGCCCGGCACTACCAGACCGACGAAGCCCTGTACGCGAACTTCACGAAACAGACCGGGATCCGCATCAACCGCATCGAGGGCGGCGAGGACGCCCTGTTCGAGCGAATCAAGAACGAAGCGGCGAACAGCCCGGCCGACATCTTCATCACCGTGGACGTGGGGCGGCTCTGGCGCGCGGAACAGGCAGGTATCTTCGCCAAAGTGAGATCGCCGCTGCTGGAGTCCCGCATACCGCCCGCCTACCGCGACCCGCAGGGCCAGTGGTTCGGATTTTCGGCGCGCGCCCGCGTGATCGCCTACAACAAGCTCGCGGTGAAGCCCGGCGAAATCCGGCGCTACGAAGACCTCGCCGATCCGAGATGGAAAGGCCGGATCTGCATTCGCTCGTCGAGCCATCCCTACAACCTCTCGCTGATCGGCAGCATGATCGCCCATCTGGGTGAAGCGAAGGCCGAAGCCTGGCTGCGCGGCCTGCGAAACAATCTTGCCCGGGATCCCAAGGGCGGCGACACCGATCAGCTCACCGCCGCCGCTGCGGGAGAGTGCGACGCCGCGGTAGCCAACACCTATTACGCGGTGCGCCTCATGCGCTCCGGCCGCGCCGGGGACAGGGCCGTCATGGAGAAACTCGCGCTCGTCTGGCCCAACCAGGACGATCGCGGGGTGCACATGAATATCTCGGGCGGCGGAATGCTGGTGCACGCGCCGCACCGTGAAGCGGCGCTGCAATTCCTGGAGTACCTCGCCGGCGACCAGGCCCAGGCCTACTTCGCGAACGGCAATAACGAATGGCCCGTCGTTCCAGGGGTGAAGATCAGCAATCCGGAGTTGGAGTCGCTCGGAAAATTCAAGGCCGATTCGATCAACGTCGGGCAGCTCGGCAAGAACCAGCCCAACGCGCAGAGGATAGCCGACCGCGTCGGATACCGGTAGCCGGGGCGCGAGTGCGCGCGCTCAGTCCGTCCGGATTCGACCCCTGGTGACGGTGCGCGAAACGAAGACGAGCGGAACCAGTCCGACGGCCACGATCACGAGGGAAGCCGCGGCCGCCTCGGCGAGCCGCTCGTCCTTGGCCATGTTGTACGCCTGGACGGCGAGCGTATCGAAGTTGAAGGGGCGCATCGCGAACGTGGCGGGCAGCTCCTTCATCACGTCGACGAAGACGATCAACGCCGCGGTGAACAGGCTCCCCCGCATTATCGGGACATGCACCTGCAGGAGCGTCCGCGAGGGCGTGTGACCGAGGCTGCGCGCGGCATCGTCCATGCTGGGCCTGATCTTCCCAAGCCCGGCTTCCACGGTCTGCAGCGCGACAGCGAGGAAACGCACCAGGTACGCGTAGATCAGCGCCGCAATGCCGCCGGTGAGCACGA
>Ga0080064_1005534_pt1 | contig 14662 bp, 10 predicted proteins | sample Subgrocontami54m_FD_69260 | JGI IMG/M metagenome (GOLD analysis project Ga0080064, IMG submission 69260) | Subsurface groundwater microbial communities from S. Glens Falls, New York, USA - GMW46 contaminated, 5.4 m (SPADES assembly) (version 2) ...
GGTCAGCGACACAGAACTGCATGCACTGAATCTAAAGCAGGCCGGATTTCACGGCGACTGGAACTACGCGCTTCTCCCGCGGCGCCAAAGAACTTGATCACTTTATTCTCACGTGAGGCCTAAGCGAGGTCGTGCGCCTGCGTGTCGCCGATGTCGACCTGAATCGGGGCGTTCTGACGGTGCGCGAGACCAAGTTCGGCAAGGATCGCTTGGTTCCGCCCGCCGTGCCGCTCGTGCAGCGCCTGCAACGCTTCGCCGCCAGCTTCGGCACTCGCCCATCCGGTGCGTACTTCTTCCCAACGCTACACGGTCGCCCGTGGAGCATCGGAACGATCTACCACATATACCGGGAGTTGCTGCTGCGCTGCGCAATCTCGCACGGCGGTCGCGGCAAGGGGCCGCGGCTGCACGACCTTCGCCACACGTTCGCCGTCCATACCCTGCTGCGCTGGTACCGCGAGGGCGCAGACCTGAATGCGAAGCTCCCGGTGCTCGCGACCTATTTGGGACATCAGTCGTTGATGGGAACACAGCGCTATCTGCATCTGACCGCGGAGCTGTTTCCGCAGATCACGGTGCGCGCCAACGCCGCCTTCGGCGACGTCATCCCGCGGAGAATCGCATCATGAAACCGACCGACCTCTGCGTGCACGTGACCAACTTCCTCACCCATCACCTGGCTGCGCAACGCAATCTGAGTCCCAACACCGTCAAGGCCTACCGCGATGTGTTCACGTTGCTGCTGCGGTTCTGCCGCGACCGCCGCCGCATCGCTCTGGAGCGATTATCGCTCGCACAGATCGACGTCCCCTTCGTGGAAGCCTTCCTCGATCACTTGGGCACAGACCGGCACGCCTCGATCCGCACGCAAAACCATCGCCTCGCGGTGCTGCATGCTTTCTTTCGCTACGTGCAATCGGAAGTGCCCGAACGCATGCTGCAGTGCCAGCAGATCCTGGCCATCCCTCTGCAGCGCCATGCGCGCCCGAACGTCGGCTACCTCTCCAAGGAGGAACTCGGAGAGATTCTGGCGCGACCCGATCTGCGTTCGCGCGAGGGCCGCAGAGATGCGGTCCTCCTGAGCGTGCTCTACGACACCGGTGCTCGGGTGCAGGAGCTGATCGACCTCAGCGCCGGCGACCTACGCCTGGATTCGCCGGCGCAGGTGAGGCTCATGGGCAAAGGGCGGAAGATGCGCGCCGTGCCGTTGATGGACGCCACGGTCCAGCTCCTGCGCGATCACCTCCGCGAAAACGGCCTGGATCGCCCGGAACAGGCTGAGCGCCCGCTCTTCCAGAACCGACAGGGCGGACGACTCTCGCGCTCAGGCGTTCGCTATGTCCTGCAAAGCTACGTCCAGGCAGTGCGCCGCGATCATCCCGGTTTCACGCAGCCGGTGAGCCCGCACAGCCTGCGCCACACCAAGGGCATGCACCTGCTTCAGAGCGGCGTCTCGCTCGAAATCATCCGCGACTTCCTCGGGCACGTGGATGTGAAGACAACACAGATCTATGCGCGGGCCAACCTCGAGATGAAACGAAAGGCGCTTGAGAGGATCGCCGACTCCCCGCCACTACCCAAGATGCCGTCCTGGACGCAGAACAAAACGCTCCTCGAATGGCTGCACACGTTATGAAGCGGTCACCGATGCTGATTCTGGGCCGAGGGCCTCCTGGGACGTCCAGGAAATTATGTTCAGTTCCAGCAGTCGTGCGCCTTGCCGATCAACGAGTTGAGCGCGCTACTGCGCATAACAACTTGCTCTACACAATAGACCAAATGTGCAGCTGCACATTTGGTTTACTTAAGCCGCTGAGATGGTCGATAGAAAGCTCTGCAGATGTGGCTGACATGGCTGTTAGCATTGCTAACGCTGCGGGTGCCAGTGCTTTTTTGAACGCCCGGCAGGACGCGCCCGATCTAATTTACCGAAGCATTTGCTTGGACGCGACCGTTGCGTTTGAGCTACGCGGTCAATGTCTGCACTCCCCTAAATTATCCGCCTGGGTTTGACCGGCGGTAAGCTATCTGCCACATCGTGATGAAGGACCGCTCCTCGGCCAATGCTGCCGTTCGCGCTTGACTGGCTGGAACACTAAGGAATACCGGGACGAGCGTCCGCTCCTGAAAACAGCGAGCTCCCTTTTCGACCCTTTATAGCGACCGGTCAGGAGCTTCCCCCAAATTTCATAGTAAAGCACAATGAACACTGCGAACTAGCGCATTTTAGTTCGGGAGGCAACGAAATGCACATTGTGCGCCTGACCATCAGGGGCTTCCGAGGCATCATGTCGGCCGATATCGCGCTGGGGCGCCATGCAGTGCTGGTCGGGCCAAACAATAGTGGCAAGACCACCATCATTGAGGCGCTGGCGCTTCTATTCGGACGCGACCGGCTGGTGCGCCGCCTCACAGAGCATGACTTTCATGGCAGCTCCCCGGGCGTCGCTGCCCGCATCACCATCATCGCGACCGTCACGGGGTTTCCCCATAACGATCCGCACCACAACACGGCATGGTTCGGCTTGGATCGCGGCGTTGAGAAATGGCTCGACCCGACCGCAAAGACGTTGAAGGCGGCCCCGGATGCGCACCACTCGGAGCTTGCCGTCCAGATCGGCTTTGCCGCCCGGTTCGATCTTGAAGAGCTTGAAGCCGAGACCGTCCGATTCTTCGTGGACGATGAAGATACGCTTCGCGATCCGTTTGCCGAAGACGCCTATCTCAGAATTGTTCACACGAAGCCCGTGCAAGAGCTGGGCTTCTTCCTTGTCCCTGCTTCAAGAACATGGGATCGCTGGATTTCCTTTTCCTCCGAACTATTCCGGCGTGTCGTGGCGACGCGCGGCGGTATGCCCGCGCACGCTGTACGCACTGAGCGCGAGCGCCTCTGGACACCGCCCGAAACCGAACGGCTGGAAAATCAGCCCGGCCTCACCGATATCGTGAATTCCGCCAATGAGGAATTACGCAAGCTTCTGCCAACCGCCCCGCAGCTCAAACTTCGTCTGACGGGGACCGACAGCAATAGCGTACTCGAAACCGTCATCCCCCACTTCACGCAAGGGACCGGACCGACTCTGCCCGCCATGCGGCAGGGAACGGGCCTTGTGTCGCTACAAAGCCTTCTTCTGATCATGCAGTTTGGCAAAGCGCGCGCGGAAACCGACAAATCCTTCGTGCTTGCCGTCGAGGAACCCGAGCTGCATATCCAACCTTCGCAGCAGAAGCGTCTTGTGAACCGCCTCAATACCTTGTGCGACCAAACTATCGTGACCACGCATTCCCCCATCGTGGCCGCGATGTTCCAGCCCTCGGACACGCTCTTCATCGAGACAAGCAACGGGACGCTGACGGCCAAGCCCCTCATGGACACCGTTCCGGCTGCCCCAACCAACCACGAGCAGCACCTTCTTTATGCGTGGCGTCAGAAGCTGGTTGCCTCGCTGATGCACGAATGCGTTCTCATCCCCGAAGGCGTGTCTGACGTGGCGTGGCTCGAAGCGCTCCAGACCGCGCTCGAATTGCAGCAGGGATGGGAGGACGCGGAGCCGGACCAGTCACGGTTTTCAACGTTCATTGGCATCGTACCCACCATCGATGCCAAGGTCGCCGATACCTTTGCGATCATCAGCAAGGTTCATGCACGGCCCTCCATCCTTGTCGACGGCGATACGGATGGGCGCGGTTATTTCCATGCCGTGAAATCCATTGCGCAGGCGCCGAAATGCGTTGTGTTCTGGCCCCAAGGTTGGGCGATGGAGCATGTCGTTGCATGGATCGCGGAAGCAGACGATGCGAATGCACGCGCCGCACTTGGAACCGCGCTCGGCCAGAACTTCGCAACCACGGACGAATTGAGCGCCTTCCTTCTAACCCGCAAGTCTTATGCGCCGACGCAAGAATCCGCCGCTGTGGCCCTCATGGGGAATCCGGCCTGCCGCGCGCGTGCTGCGCGACTGCTCGGCACGCTGTGCGATGTGCTTCGCGATCCTGCGAACACTAACACTACGTTGTTTGCGCGCATTGCGGCGGATTCAACACCGGCGATGCATGTCTTCAGATTTTCACCATGACGGTGGATTTTTTTGAAGGTGCGGCTGGAACGGGCAAGACGTACAATCTTGTGGGTCGCGCAGCCGAACTTGTTCAAAGCGGCGTTCTGGGTGAAGACCGACGCGCGCTGGCGCTCACCTTCATGAATGGCGCGCGCAGACGTTTACAGGCGCGGCTGGCTCAGAATATCGTGTTCCGCCGCCGGTTCGACTGCCAGACTTTCGATGTGTTCGCGCGCACGCTGGCCGCCAGACGCAGAAGCCTCATCCACGGCAACGCGACGGTGCTTGCGCAATTGGCTGCTCTGGATGAATTCGACGGGCCATGCTTTCTTGCCTCTAGGCTTCTTGAAATACCCGCTGTGCAGCAATGGGTGGCGACCAGCTTTCCGCTTGTTCTCGTAGATGAAGCGCAAGACCTCGACGATCACCGGGCGCTCGTCCTTCGGGGACTTTCGGCCTCATGCAGCATCGTCGCGGCGGCGGACGCCTTCCAGTGCCTTGCCGACGGGCGGGATACTGTTGGCGTCATGGGCTGGCTCGAAGGGGCCGGGCAGACCCACCGTCTCATAGAGCCCATGCGCACAGCGCAGCGAGGTTTGCTTGCGGCGGCCCGCGCGGTCAGGGAGGGTCGCGATGTCAAGGCCGTCCTCAGGCAGAGCCAGCAGGCCCGTAACTCGACTTGGAGCGGTCAGGGCTTCCGTCTTCTCGAAACGCATGCCAGCAACACGGGCCTTGTGGCATGGGCGATCGCCAATGAAATGTCCCAGCGCACCGGCCAGACTGCGATCCTGACGCCTGATGCGAGGAACACGCTGTTGCGCACCGCGCTTGATGTCGTTAAGGCCAAGCAATGGCCGCGCAAAAACGGGCAAACGTTCGGGCCGTATGCCTTCGCTTGGGAGACACAGGATTCCCAAACCGCCAACGCATTACTCACAGACCTCCAACTGCCGCCGACAGCAACCTATGCAGATTATCGCGCCGCGCTCGCGCCGATCACTGCGTATCCGCCCATCGCGCATGCGATTTCACGCATGGACCGTTTGCGCCGGGTGTGCGGGCAGAACGATTTCACATACGCGCAAGTGACGGAGTTGGTCCGCGAAGCCGTGCGTAACCAATCACGCCTCGGGTTCCGACAGCCGTGGGGCCACCTCGCGATGACGATTCAGCGCGCCAAGAACCGGGAGTTCCAGAACGTCATTGTCCTGTGGCCCCATACTGCCACGGGCAGCCCCGAGCATCTGCGCAGGCTTCTCTATAACGGAATCACGCGAGCGATAGGCCATTGCTCTGTCATCGTTCTCGGACACGGGCGTCTCGGCGCGCCGCCCTTCGCTCCGCCCGCTTAGCGTTGACCATGACCACTCGATCGTCCGAGATATGCTGCCGGGGAAACTTGTCCGACAGCGTCACGGACAGAAAATCCTAATTCGTTACAAGCTAAAATCGAAGCGGGTGACAGGCAATGATCAAGATCGTCAAGCAAGAGAATCAGCTCCTGCTCAGATATACAGCAGATCGGTTCAATGATGCGCGGTGGATCGATGAAGACTTTCAGAAGGGTAGCAGCGTAACACTGCGGCGCACTTTTACGTTTGAAGGTGCAGATCTTGTGGCTGAATCGGATCCAGACGACCCATCCGACGATGTCCGAACCTTTGTGCTGGCAATTGCTGACGGCGACTATTACAAAATACGTCGAAATCTTCTCGGCCTCACGCATGATCTGCGACTCTGGAGACAGATGCCGCTTGACCATCGTACATTCATCGCCAACCGAGACATTTCTGTCTTCCGCAAGATAGACCATCTGATTGATGAACCGATTGTTGTAGGCGGCAATGCAGTCGGTTCCATTCCTTTAGCTGATTTTGACGAGTTGCTTGAGAACTTCCCGACATCAACGGAGCTAACACATTACGCTCACGCCAGAGTTACAGGGGTATTAAAAGACTACCTCGGAACGATGTCTGATGCCCAGAAGAAATTGGATACCTACCTCAACCGAAAGCGAACAGTTCGCGCCGCATCGCGGATTGAGTTCCTTGAAGAATATGAGTCTGGAAAGTTCGAATACGTGCACGATGAGCTGCAAACGATGCTCAAGGATGCGGAGACCTATTCAGAGAAAGATTGGCAGAAACTGATTGTTGGCTTTTTGCTCCTTATCTTTCCAAAGTACGTCGCAGTCCTGGAGAACTTGCAGATCAAGGACTTCTATTCGGACCCAGAAAAGGTCAAAGATCGCTTCATCGATCTGACGTTAGTGGATGCAAATGGAACAATTGACATTGTCGAAATAAAAAAACCCTTCGCTAATTGCCTGCTGTCCCGAAGCAAATACCGAGACACTTACACACCGCGAACCGATCTTTCTGGTTCAGTGATGCAGGTTGAGAAATACATCTTCCATCTCAACAAATGGGGGCGGGAGGGCGAGCGTGCCATTCTCGAAAAGCGCAAAGGCGAGTTGCCTGCCGGTTTCGGAATCAAGATCACCAATCCCAAAGGGATGATCATTCTTGGGCGAGACTTGGACTTTGCGACAGATCAAGAATTCGACTTCGAGATCATCAAACGCAAGTACGCGAATATCGTCGACATCATGACTTATGACGACCTGTTGCGTAGACTTGAGAGGATTATTTGGATGATTAAGACGAACTACTCGAAGCTTGGTGCCGCTCCCGCGCGTTCAAGAGCAAGTGCCGGGAAATGACCTAACCTTTCCTTTGCATTCGTTCTTTTCATGGCCATTTCGGAAAGCACAACGATAGACGCTCTCGCGTTACTCCGACCGCATGCTATTCGTTCAGTGCGTACTCCAAACGTGCATGCGCGGCTTCCAGAGCGGACGTCAGGAAGTTCGATTCCCTCTGACCGGGGAACGTCCGCAAATGATCCTCGAAGAATGCTTTTCCAGTAGCCGGGTTGGCATCGAGCCTCACGGTCTCTTGAAGAAACGCGTGTAGCACATTCGCGTCGGAGGCGGATGCTGCAAGGCGCTCGAATTCGTCCACGGAGACAAAGTAGATTCGCTCCAACGGCAGCAGAACTCTCGCTTGGTCGGTGGGATAGCTGAGCTGTCCTTTTGGATACACGGCTTTCAGATCGGCACCCGATCCGACGTTAACGGGCTTGTTCGTCACGACGAACAGGTAGTCCTCTTTCGCCTTCTTCAAGTCGGCCGGCGCTCTATGGCTCTGAAACGCCACGGCAGCCGACCAGCCTTGCCCGATAGCCTTCGCGAGCGCCTTCGTCTTGTGACGAAGAATCTCCGGATCACCGATCGCCATAATGGAGTCATAGAAGAGTCCGGCCTTGGCTTCCACCATGATGTTGTAGTCGCCCATCGGGATCACGGCGTCAGGCAGTTCGAGCATGTCACCAAAGATCTTGCGAAGCGCTGCTTCATCGTAGTGGTGCAGCCCGGCGCGCTCGACCTCGGCGACGACATGCCGCTCGAAAACCTTGCTGAAACGCTCCACGTACTCGGCGCCCGCCTCGCTCATGATGAGATGCGCAAATTCCTCCATGCCGCGGAGGAACACCATCGGATGCCAGCATTGGTAAACGCCCTGGCTCCGGAGGAACGGACGTCTTTTCAGCGGTGTGAATTGAAAATACTCGGATGCCTTCCGCCCTTCCGCATCCGGAAGACTGCGCATGAACACTGTGACCTGGGAGTAGTCGGCCGAGATGCAGCGCAGAAACGCATTGATCTTCTCGGCGCCGTAGGCGTTCAGCAGCGGCTCGAACCATGCTCTTGCCATCTGCGCCTTGCCTTCGAGGATCGGGCCGTAGGCAGCCAACCCGAGATCCAGGAAGTCCAAAGGTTCAAGGCCCGCTTTCGAGCGGAACAGGTTGCGCAGGGGATGCTCCCCGGCCAAGCTGCCGAGAAGCGCGGGTTGCCGCACGAACCCCGGGGTTATTCGTCTCTGGAACTCTATCTGCTGAAATAGCATCCGGCGCAAGAATAGGCGCGCGGGCATCGTCCCTTTCCGAACCATATCGACGCGATCTGGAAAGGACCACAGTTCCTGCCGGATCGCGTCGAAGGCTTCCATTGGCATGTCGCACCCGAGCTTGTCCGATGAGTGCCGATCGAGGAGGGCCCACTTCACCAGCAGCAGTACGTTCCATGGTGCCCGCTGCAATTCGGCGAACTTCGACTCAGCCGGTTGCCAGAGCACTTCGAGCGCCCGGGAAAGGACGGATGCCGGCTTGTACTTCCGCAGCCGGTTTCGGATGCCCTTGTACGCGGTGTAGTAGTCGACGCTGGCGCGATCAAACCGCCTTTTCGGATCGCGGTGCGGACTCATCTACCTCCTGCATGTAATCTTTCTCGCTCTGGCTGAAAACACTCGCCGTGCTCTGCGACTCTCCTACCAGCTTAGCACCCCGCGGCCTCGATAAACGTCATAACGGAAGGTTAGGACCTTTCGGTGAACGACCGCTCCGGGTCGCTATGTAAAGCTTTACATAGCGACCCGGAGCGGACCTTGGCTACTGCGCTCAGTATCAGCGTGTTCGGGCCCAACGCACGGGTGGCAACTGGTACTCGACGGACTTCTACGCGCGCTCAAACTGTTCAGTAATGTTCATCGAACCGAACCTTTCACGAAGGGCATGCCGAACCCGTTGATCGCGCGAAGTACTTGTCTGGGCATTACGGGACGTGCCGCGCTGGCCGCCAGACGATGCCTAGCAAACCCAGCGGCCCCGGCGGCCCCGCCGGCCGACGGCATCGTGCGCGCCAGCTGATTGAGCCCTATCATTGGCGAGAGGGGCGCAGACAATCAACAACAACGAGCGTGTCATGATCTGGAAGGCCATGCTCGACGCTGCCATGGCGCAGCGCTCTTGCACCGAAACCGCAGGACAGCCCCCCCACGGGGAGGGGGCCGCTCACGCGCCTCCGAGGATCGAGTCCCGCCCGGCTACCAAATTTCTGGAGCCGGAGGTTTTGCATCACCCTCGGGCGAAATGACCGACGAAAACGGAGTGCCTCGCCCCCTTGGTGGTGATTCCAAGCGCGATGCAACGCCGGCACTTTGTGGCTTCGACTACCAAGTGTGGGCCGCGATTGATACCTGGTGCCAGCTCAACGCTAGCGAGGTGATCTACTTCGAGGGGGCTGAAGACTTCGACAGAGTTTCCGAAGAGGGAGCTCTCGCTACACAGGTGCGTAGGAAGGCCGCGAAGATTTCGCTCGGGGTCGGAGAGTGCCTCGATGCGATCGAGCACTTTTGGGACCTAGCCCAGAAAGAGCCTTCGACCCGCACGCTTCGCTACGCATATCTAACAACATCTGAAATAGCAACAGAGGCCGACGCGAACTTTGACGGAGTATCCGGCATTGAGGCGTGGCGACTTGCGATAAGTGACTCTGCTGCGGCCGAGCGTTTACGCGGCTACCTGCTAGGGAAGCTATCTGGCAAATCGTCGCTTCATGCTTTCTTGACTGCAGCTCCGGTTCATGAAATTCAAGAGCGCCTTTTCCGGCGCTTTGAGTGGTTGCCTGGCCAACCGTCCGTGGAGTCGGTCCGCCAGAGCGTGCTTGAGCGGCTGAATAGTCATCCAGAAGCCAGCGGCTTGGCGGTGCAAGAGCTAGGAAAGCTACGAAATAACCTCCTCGCGTTTGTATGGGAACAGATCACGAAGCCAGAGCCCAAGCAGAGACTACTGTCCGCTGAGCTACTAGCAGAGCAGATTCGAATTGCAACGACCGTTACCCTTTCCGTTCGCATTCGCCTTCAGCAGCTGCCCGCGCTGCTTCTCTCGGCGGCCTCGAACTTCGCTGAGGGTGGTGCTTCCCTGTTTGCGGGGGAGATGCCACCTGTTCCGACGCCGCTGCTAGAACGCGGCGAACTTGTTGAGAGCGTTGTTGATGTCTTGCGACAGGGACGACACGCGCTCTTGATCGGCACCGTTCATCGTGGAAAGACAACGGTCGCGCAGCTTGCAACAATTGCGCAGGCACCAAACGCCTGGTGGATTGCGCTTGCTGGCAGAGATCCAGCCGCGGTCGACGCTGTGCTCCGGGCCACATCGAGACTCATTGGTGATGCCTCCTGCCCGCGCGTTGTCGTTCTCGACAATCTAGATTTGAACGCAGTGCCGCTAACCCGGTATGAAGCCGCGCTCCGGGTTCTTTTGCACCGTGCAACGCGTGCATCTAAGCTTATTGTCGCTACGGCCCAAGCGTCCTTGCCAGAGACTCGGTACCTGACCACGTGGGCACCTGGCTTCACAGTCATAAGCATTCCCGAACTAACTGCTGATGACATTGCAACGCATTGCGTAACATTCGGTTGTCCGCCAAATCAACAAGCTGCCCTGTGGGGAAGGTTAATCTACTCGCAGACGACCGGTCATCCAAGGTTGGTACACGTGCGATTGCAGGAGATGCAGCAGCGTGCTTGGCCGCCTATCACTGCAGACGATTTGTTGGGCACATCGCCCGCAGTGGATGCGGCCAAACAGCTTGCGAGGAACCTGTATGCCAGGTCTGCGGATGAGGCGGAAAAAACGTTCATGTACAGGGCGTCCGAGGCGACGATTCCGCTCACGCGGGAAATGCTCTTGAGTGTGGCGTCGAGTGCGTCGCTTCCACACCCCGGCGATGTAATTGATCGCCTTATAGGACGGTGGATCGAGGGCGTTCCTCCGAACCGCTATCGAGTCACGCCGATGCTTCGATCGGCGGCGCGCGAGGTATGGGGATCCGTCGCGATGCCGCTCGTCCACAAGCACGTCGCAAGGGCGATCGCGGCGAATAACACGCTCACGCCTTCGGACGCGGCGGCAATGATTTTTCATGCCTTCCTGGGCGGCGACGCAGCTTTGCTCGGCTTAGCTATCAAGAGCCTGCACCTGGACGACGATAGCCGCGTCAAGGTGGCTGTATACAAACACCTCCATTGGATGAATTACCTGAAACCCGCTACCGGTGCGTTGCTCTTGCCCAGTGACCCAGGTATCAGCTTCCTATTAAGACACCTACAGTTCGATGTTGCCCTTGAGGAGAAGTCTGACCAGCTAGGTGAAATAGCAAGCGGCTGGAAGGCGGAAATTGAGCAGATGTCGAACCAAGATCTGCGACGCGAGAACCGGTCGTTCTTCTCCTTGCGCCTGCTGAGCACGTTCGATGCGGTACTGCCGCTCCGCATGACTTTGGACGCGGTGAAGGCTCTCAGCACAGCTAGTGGCGTCATAGCGGAGCAGGGACTTGCCGGATTGCGCGCTGCGATTGCTGGCTCGCCGCTGCCCGAACTTGCAGGCGATGCACCGGTTGCACAGACATGGTTTGCGCTAAAGGCAACAGCCGTACGAAGTCGCGATGATTTCGTCGAACTCGTTCGCTGGCTGAAGGATGAAGCCGGACCGGAGCTCCGCGCTGCGTTCGAAGCAGTGGTTGGCTGGCCACTGGTGCAGAACGTGGGCGCCTTCATACATGGAGCATGGGCGAAGGAGGATCCTGACCGGCAGCGCTGGCCGCAATGGATCGAAGCTTTGGACGAGGCATACAACTACGCTCTATCGTCGGGCTCACGACGGTTTGGTGCTGAAATTGCCAAAGCGAAATCAATAATCCTGGTCGAATACCTCAGCGATGAAGAGAGAGGACTCCAGGTTGTCGCGGACGCTGAACGCGATTTCGGTCAATCCGCGATCCTGCAGGAGCAACGTGCGAACGTATTTTTTCAACGGAGCGATGATGAATCAGTGCTAGCGACGTTCGCAAAGCTTGAGCAGACTCATTCGACCGCGAGCACGATCAGTGATCCTTTCGCGTATCGCCGCGTGGCAATCAGTGCGGCGAGGCTTAAGCGATGGAAGGAAGCGGCTGGGTTCTTCATACGCGGGACCGAAGTAATTCCGTCCGCCGAATTCCAACTTACACGCATAGGGATGCTTGGTGACGCGGCATTCGCGTGGAGCAAAGCTGACGAAGCGGCGGAAGCGCTCAAGCTATTCGGCTCAACAACCGAGAAATACCTTGCGGCGGTCGCGCGACCTCCTGCGCGAGAGTGGGCCGCGTTGCGGGCCGCTCTTGCCGCGATTGGCATGGAGGTGCTGGGTCGCGCGCGGAATAAGGTCATACCGGGATTTGCTAGCTCGCCGAATTGGCCCGCGATGCCCGACAGCATGGACCACGACCTTGCAAATCAGTTGTTAGCGGCAATGGGCGCTGAGGCGGACGCGCGCTCCGGTCGTGTCACTGTGCCTCAAGTCGAGGCACTAGTCAGCGGCTCGTCGCATTCCCTGATAAAGATGGAGCATGCGAAGATCCAGTTGCTCAGAGAGGTTCAGCACCAGCCGGCGTCCGCCGCATTCCTCTCCTTGGCCAACAAATGGGCAGACGCTTTCACCGCACATGCTGCCGGCCATACCTCGACAACAAACCTATCGGCCGAGATGAGATGGGGTTTGCTGATCGCCGCAATAATGTTGGGGGGAAAAGACCACCAAGCACGGATCGAACTCCTGCAGGTGGAGGTTGCGGCAAAGCAAGACACCGCCGGGCTCGCCGTCCTTGCACAGCTGCGGGAGGGTCATGAAATGACGAGCGTAGATGGACGCGCCGCTATATTCGATTCGAACAAAGCCACGCTGGTGAGGGCCGGCGCGTGCTTCCGGCTACTTGCGACCGATGGGCGCACCGCTTTGGACACTGCCTTCGCGCAAGCCTTTCTCCTTTTCGTGATGGGCAACGGATTCATGCTCAGCTTGTTTCCAGGAATCGCTCGAGATGTGATCGGTTGGATTGCGAAGGGGTGGCTACCTTTGCTCGAGCGCGGTTTCCAATTCAGTTCGCCCCGCACAACACTTCCAGCGCTTAGAGAAGCGGTTAATCTTGCGCTAGAGGGGCGAGGGACGCTTTCGGAGCTTACAACCGCGATAACCGAGGCCACGTTGGTCAAATTCGGCCCATGGCCTGGATACCTTGAACAGCAGAATTGGCCCCAGACTGCTGCCGACTGAAATTTGCGTGGGACGGGACGTGTTTGCGACAATTATAGAGGCGCTTCATCATTGGCCGGAGCTCGCGCACTGATCGAGCGCCAGCGATGAACTCCTAGATCGGCACGCCAAGAAGCGCGAGCGCGCCTCGAATCACTTCGTAGGCTTGGCCGCCGGAAGCAATGCCCTGAAACGCTGCGGCGAGTGCCTGCATTTCTGTGAGAAGCCTCGGCTGATTCGGCGCGGCGGCCGCGATCTCCTGGCGGACGTCGGCTGCGATTTGTCGAAGGTCATCAGCCCTGGCAACGTCCGCGCCTTGATTCAACGCTGCCTCCACGGCATCCATGGCCGCAGTCACCGCTCGGCGTGACTGGTCGTTCACCGTGATGTGCTGGGTCGCCTGATTGTAATTGCCGATCTGGACGATTCCGGCCGTCACTTGGACCGGCGCGTGAGCCGGCTGTGCTTGCTCCCGCGCTGCCGGCGCGTCGACGAATAGGTTGATCTCAGCGCGCGCTTCGTCGATGGCGTGCGTATGTGCGGCCCTAATCTGGTCGTCAGGGGCTACGGTCACGACATTCGCGTGACGCTTGAATTGTTCGATCAGTTAGTTGCAGCCTGGTGTCGTTTGCCAGGACGTTGATTTCTGCGGTCAGGTGATTGGCGAGCTCACCGTAGTGGGAAATTCGGAGCAGGGTTACTACTCGGAAGATCAGATCTCGCCATTCGCGCACGCGGATGTGCATTTGCGTTGTGGCGAGGTCGCGCATTGCCTGGATCATTGCGCCCGAGTTCAAGAGACCGCTCGCCGCCAGCTGACGCGAGATGCGTTGGATCTCCCTGTCGATATGCGCGCGCCGAAGCCAGCGGCGTGTGCTCGGCCCGGTCGCGCACGGGAAGTATCAGGATCATAGCCGGCCTCTGCGGCTCTGGTGAGTCTACTAGGTGACAGCAGCCGGTCACATGGAAGCCAGGGTAGGATCGGAGCAACCTACTCGACCTCTCGGCGACCACACGGGGCCCCGACGATAATGGCGAAATTCTTCACAGCTCACAGATGTCCGCTCCTGGCCGTTATGGAAAGCTATCCATTACGGTTATGCATAATGGCCGTTCGGAGACGATCAATCATCGCCGATTCAAATTGGGTCCGATGCCCTCTGGTAGGTCCGGTTCGAGTATTCCCCTGTCAGCACTGCTGACAAAGCAAAAATCACGCACCCAAAACAATCGGTGCGGCTTTTGGCCGCACCGATCATGCAACCGCCCTGATAGACGGTCAATGGATACCGAAGCCGGATCATGGAACCCGGCCGCGGTGATCAAGCTGCTTCGGCGAGTTCTTCCCATTCGCTGGAAGACAGTTCGATCAACTTGCCGCCCAACGCTTCGAACTCCGTCGCCCGGTCGTAGTCCTCGACGTCATCCGAGTAGTGCGTGACGGCGTTGACCAGACCATAGGCGGACAGATCGCCTTCGACAATGAGGTGACGCAACACGCCGGCACGTTCAGACTCATTGAGCGTGTAGCGGTTCGCGAGCACCTCGACGGATTTCACGGGATCGCCGGTGAGCTTAATGCCGAGCGTCTTCTGCATCTTCTGCGCGACCTGACGGAACGTCGCCTCGGAAAC
>Ga0080064_1005537_pt1 | contig 14656 bp, 9 predicted proteins | sample Subgrocontami54m_FD_69260 | JGI IMG/M metagenome (GOLD analysis project Ga0080064, IMG submission 69260) | Subsurface groundwater microbial communities from S. Glens Falls, New York, USA - GMW46 contaminated, 5.4 m (SPADES assembly) (version 2) ...
TTCCCGGTGATGTAGCCCATCCGCGCCGGCCGCTCCCTGCGCGGTGATGGGAGCGGCCGGTGACGCGGTTCAGTGGGCAGGAATGTGGTCGCGGACCCGCGAACGCAGGCTCAGGCGCTCTCGGCGATCTCGCTGGTCACCTGGGCCCAGAACGATGGGGTCAGGGTGGGTCCGCGTCGGTCCGGGGCGGGCGCCTCCCCCGTGCCCGCGTCGGGCGAGCCCGCGGCCGTCAGGCTCGGACGCGGAACGTACGGCTGCTGGTCCTGGTCGCGAGCAGGGTCGTGCCGGTCGGGCTGAGGACCCGGATCTTGATCGTGTACGTGCCAAGCCGGCGCGTGCCCGAGACGTAGAACACGGGCCGAACCGCGATCGTCGAACCGGCGGCGTACGTTCGGGCGGCGTACGCCTTGCGGAAGGCGAGATGGCCGGTCGAGTCGTAGACGTCGACCCGCACGATCGCACGGGTCGATTTCGACACCTTGATGTGGGCCGCAACGGTCACGTTGTGCCGGCGATGGACGAGCGTCGGGCTCGGCGCCGCGCTCAGCGTCCAGTGCGCCGCGACCCCGCCACCACCGCCACCGCCACCACCACTGGTCCCGCCCGAGCCCGGATCGAGGGTCAGGGCACCGGCCGCGTAGTACGCCGCGGCCTGCTGGTGGAAGAAGCCACCGTCATCGTCGGCCGAGACCGACAGGCCGGTGTTGCCATCGATCGGGGCGGGGTTGGTGACCCCATCGCCCTGGGCATCGCAGGCGCAGGTCGTGCCCCCGGCCCCGCCGCCGAAGAGCAGGGCGATGACCCCGGCGTCGCGCCACAGCGCGAGGTGGGTCCCGCCCGGATCGTCGAGGAACCACTGGACGCGGTTGTCCTGGTAGTGGCCCCAGGTGTCGTCCTGGGCGCGCATCTTGGTGTTGCCAAGGGGGATCTGCCAGACCACGACGCGCTCGCCGGCGCCGGCCACGAACCCGGCGATGAACCGGGCGTAACGAACGAAATCTGCGTCGTCCCAGCGCGAGGCCCCGCCGTCGCCGTACTGGATCTGCTTGAAGTCCGCGTCACGGTCGGCGATATCGGTGAAGGCCACGTCGAATGACGCCCCAAGCGACTGGTAGAACGCGGCCGCCCGGGCAGCCAGGGCATCGGTCGCGCTGTCCGAGCTGTTCTCGTAGCCGATGTCGTGGTTGGTGCCCCAGACCGACAGGTGGTAGGCCAGGATCACGTTTGGCGCGAGCAGGTCGCGCAGCTTGACCACCGCCTTGGCGAACCCGGCTGCGGTGTTCGGCAGGCCGCTCAGAGCGGCGTCGCCCGAGCTGGCGACCGAGGCCGGGATCGTCGTCGCGTCATCGCTCGTCCCCGAGGCCTGCTCGATATAGCCCCACAGGTCGGGCTCGACGTGGAGGACGACCGGCGTCGCCCCGGCGGCGCGCTGGAAGAAGAGCCGCAAATCGTTGTAATACACTGCCATGGTGGTGTGATTGGCCAGGTTGCTCAGGTCCTTGGCCTTCTCATCGCCACCGGTCGCCGGGCTCGACTGAAGCAGCTGGTAGTAGGGGAAGACCGGTGTGGTCGCGTTGGCGGCCGAGTCGGCGACGTAGTAGGACACGAATTGCCCGTCGGTGTTCCAGGTGGCCCAGCCGCTGCCCGTGTTCACCCCGCCGGCCAGGTACTGGTAGCGGAACCCGAAGGCCGACTTGGCGTGGAGCGCCGCGGCGCCACCCGGGGCGTCGGCCAGGCCGAGCTCGAAATGGGTCGACGGCCAACCGGCCGGCATCGCCGGGAGGGACGCCGCGGCACGTACGGCGGGCGCGGTCGCGGCCGGTCCGGCGGGTTGGGCGAGAAAGCCGGTCGCGGTCACGAGGGCAAGGATCGGCAGGGCGACACGGCGGTTGGTCATCATGGTGTGGACCGATCCTGGGTCAGCGCCGGCTCGCTGTCACTCCCCCGCTCGTCCGGAGTCGCGCCGTACCAAGGGCGTTGCCCGCACGCACTGATCATGGCGATGCGCCGGATGGGCGGGCGTTGCACCGGGCGCCGAACCGATCAGGCGGTCTCGGCGTCACCGGCGTGGCGACGGTTCCAGGCCTTGAAGAACAGCCAGGTCGCCAGGGTCAGCGCCCCATACAGCAAGACCAGCGACAACGCCACCTTGACCCGAGTCTGCTGGAGGGCGGCGAGGTAGCTGTCGTTCTGGTTCAGCAGGAGATGCCAGAACAGGAACGTTGCCGTCCCGAAGATCAGGGCCCAGGCCAGCTTGTTCCAGGCCATGACCACGGCGCCATCCATGAACGTGATCGGGATCATCGCGTAGAAGACGCCCTCGAGACCGGCCACGAAGATCGTGACGACCACGACATCCAGCATCTGGAGCCACCAGGTCCCGCTCGATTCGGCGACCGGCCGGAGGACGAGCAGGAGCAGCCAGGCGAGCAGGCTCACGACGAGCAGACCCAACGCTGGCAGAACCACCAGTTGGGCCTCCTGGCGGCGGCTCAGGACCGCCGTCGAGACGACCAGATTCGAAGCGATGAAGCCGTACACGATCCCGGGCTGGAAGTCCATCAACCGCGAGATGGCCACGCACAACACGGCGATCGCCACGGCCGCGACATACAGGCGGACCGACGCCGGGGCATGGAGTCGGCGCGTCGCCACGAGCGCCCCGCCACCCTCCGACAGGTAGGTCACGAAGCCCACCCCGAGGACGATCGAAGCGAACAGCACGAGACCCTTCGCGTCGAGCGCGAAATCGGGGCTCAGGAAGCCGTAGACGAGACCGGTCAGCCCGAGGCCGACGGCGACCCGAAGCGGCCGCCCGACGATCGGGTGCGCCGCCAGCCGACCCGCCCCATCCGCGACGAATGCGAACGGCCGAACGAGCGAACGGATCCAGCCCGCGCCGATCTCGGTCCAGCGATCGATCTGGCCTCGGTTCGACTTGATCGTGCTGTTGAACAGCGACGAGGTCAGTCCGAACGTGAGCAGCACGACCAGGGTCAGGATCAGGTTGGTGCCAAGGACGTCGAGGTCCGTCGACAGGGCGGCGGGTCCCTGAACGGAGGCGGCCATCGCCGGGAGACCACCGCCCGAGCCTCCACCGCCGAGGCCGCCGCTCCCGCCCGGTGGACCCGCGCTCCCGGGACCACCGGCGCCAGCGACTCCCGGATCCGGGGTCCCAACCGCGCCAAGGACCGCGCCGGTCGGAGACGGCGAGGCACCCGCGGCCGGTCCGGACACGATCGACGAGGGACTCGGCGAGGGCGAGATCGCCGCAGCGTCGACGATCGGGGTCGGGGTGGGCGCAGCGGTCGGGGTCGGGGTGGGCTTCGGGGTCGGTTTCGGGGTGGGTTTGGGGGTCGGTTTCGGCGTGGGTTTGGGCGTCGCCGTCGGAGTCGGGGTGGGCGTTGGAGGTGGGGTTGGGTCGACGATGTACGGGGCTGCAGGCGTGCTGCACGCCTGATCTGGGCTACATGCCTGCATCCACACGGAGTAGGTTCCTGGCAGCGTGCCCTTTGGCGGTTTCATGATCGCGGTCGCGCTGCATGAGTCCGCCGAGGTCGGCGTCCCTGGGAACGTTTGCGTTGGACTTGTCCCAGTGGAACGTGAAGGTGAAGTTGGGGCAAGTCCGGAAGTCCCCGTCGTTTCCGGTCGCCTTGAACGTGGCGCTGACAACCCCGTGCGTCGGGCTCAGCTGCATCGAGCTCGCCAGGACCTCGCTGGTCAGCCCGAACAGACCCACCAGGCAGGCGAGCAGCGTCGCGAATGCGGTAAGGCGAGCGCGGGACACACGCACCCGAAATCCGACCTCCTGCCCCCTCCGGCCGAAGACCTGCGTCGAAGCGCCTACGGTAGCGGCTGTCGCGCCCGGCGGCTGACCGATTTCGCCCTCGGCCGAGGAAATCGCCGCAGCGGCGCTAGACCGCCTCGAGGACGAACAGTGGGGCCCAGAAGTCGCCCCGTCGGCCGGCCTCGTGACGTTCGCCGCCAAGCAGCAGGCCGTTGGCCATCAGGTCGTCGCCGCCCCGAACGCCGTGGTTGGCTCGGGCGACGACGTCGTCCATCTCGGGCCAGACCGACACCCGGTAGGACGCGACCGGGTCGAGGCCGCGGAGACGCAATCGGTCGGGCCCCGGAACCGGCCGGTTGAGGACGCGATAGAAGCCAACCACCGCCCGCCGCCGATCCGAGGCAACCGCCGACCAGGCCGTTTCGTTCCCGTCGCCTTCGAACGGGCTGCGCAGGCGGACGAAGCGGCCGTACTGGAACAGCTCGCGATGCGCCTTGTAGAAGGCGATCTGGGCGCGGACCTCGCGGCGCTCCTCGTCGGACAAGCCGGTCGGGTCGAGCTCATAGCCAAAGACGCCGAAAAACGCGACCGCGGCCCGGGTGCCGAGCGGCGTCATCCGCCCGGTCTGGTGGTTGGGGACCGCGGCGACGTGGGCGCCGATCGTGCTCAGCGGGTAGACCATCGAGGTGCCCCACTGGATCCGGAGGCGCTCGGCGGCGTCGGTATCGTCGCTGGTCCAGGTCTGCGGGGCGAAGGCGAGCATGCCGGGGTCGAACCGACCCCCGCCGCTGGCGCACGACTCGAACAGGATCTCGGGGAAGCGCTCGGTCAACCGCCGGTACAGGTCGTAGACGCCAAGGATGTAACGGTGGAAGAACTCGCCCTGGCGATCGGCCGGCAGAGCGAGCCCGTACGGCTCGGTGATATTCCGGTTCATGTCCCACTTGACGTAGGAGACGGGGCCACTGGCGAGGACGTCGGTCAGGACCCCGTACAGGTGGTCCACGACCTCGGGTCGGCCCATGTCGAGGACGAGCTGCTGGCGCGCCTCGGTCCGCGGCCGACCGGGCACGCCGATCGCCCAATCCGGGTGGGCGGCGAACAGCTGGCTCTCGGCGCTGACCATCTCCGGCTCGATCCACAGACCGAACTGGAGGCCCAGCGCCTCGATCTTGCGGGCCAGGCCGTCGACCCCGTTTGGCAGCTTGCGGCGGTCGACGAACCAGTCGCCGAGCGAGGTCGTGTCAGCATCGCGGCGGCCGAACCAGCCATCGTCGAGGACGAACAACTCGACCCCCAGATCGCGCGAGGCGGTCGCCATCTCGATCAGCTTGGCCTCGTCGAAGTCGAAGTAGGTCCCCTCCCAGTTGTTGATCAGGACCGGCCGCGGCCGATCGCGCCATACGCCGCGGACCAGCCGCTCGCGATACAGCCGGTGGTATGCGTCGCTCATCTCGCCCAGCCCGGCGGCGGAATAGGCCAGGACGGCCTCGGGCACGCTGAATGTCGCCCCCGGCACGAGCCGCCAGGCGAAACCCTCCGGAGCGATCCCCAGCCGAACCCGGGTGGTGGCCACGACATCGACATCGGCCTCGGCCAGGAAGTTGCCCGAGTAGACCAGGCTGAACCCGTAGGCCTCGCCGGCGTCCTCGGTGGTCGCCTCGCGGCGGAGCGCGACGAACGGGTTGTGCTGGTAGCTCGAGGCGCCGCGGAGACTGCCGACCGACTGGCGTCCGGGGGCCAGGCGACGCCCGAACACGTGCCGCTCGCGGGCCCACGTCCCGCTCAGGTGGACGAACCGCCAATCGGAGTCCGGGAGGTCGAGCGAGGCGCTCATCGCACCGGTCAGCCGGATCGCCGTCGGGCCGCTGTTCCGGATCACGGCGCTCCGGGCGATCAGGGGCAGGTCGGCGAAGATCGTGTAGTTGAGCTGGACCTCGAGACCGGATGGCGCGTCGGCAAGGACGATCTCGACCGTGTCGGCTTCGCTGTCGGCCTCGACGTAAGTGGATGGCAGACCGGGCAGCGACGGCTTGCCGGCGACGATCCGATGACGCAGGTAGCGCAGGTCGAGGACGCCAGAGCCGTCGGCGAGCTCGACGCTGAGGGCCGGGACCCGGAAGTCGCCGATCCCGGCGACCGGGTACTCGAGCGCGACCGGCTCATCGACCCGGTTGGAGAAGCCCGGGAACGGGTCGCTCCCGAGGTGGGCGTACGAGCGATCCGGGGCCAGCGCCGGCCCGAAGTGGAGGTGACCAAGCGCCCCGCCAGACAGGACCTGGAGGACATAGCTGATCCGGCCGTTGTGGAGATGAAGCTGCCGGGCGGCCGGATCCCAATCGATCGGCACGGGTCAGCCGCCGGCGAGCGGGCGCAAGGACCAGGACCAGACGTAGGTGCCCGGTCCGATCTTGTACTCCGGGAGCGTGTCCGGGCCGCAGCTGGCGGTGCCCAGACCGCGGTGAGCGGCGTCGAGGTGGACGATCGTCTCGGGCCGCGGGGTCAGCTCGACATCGTGGGTCGCGGTCGCGAGATCCTCGGCGCGGTAGTGCGTCGCGGACAGCTGGCGCGGGCGATCCGGGATGATCCGGACGCCTCGGCCCGTCGCGTCGCGGAGCTCCAACCAGTGGACGTCGGCCCGGCCACCGCTCTCCTGGGGCCGGACATACGGGGTGTACAGCTCGCTGACGGTCGAGGTCCAGCGGCCGATGAGGCCGCTCCGTCGGCGATCCGGGTAGGTCTCGTGGGGCCCGCTGCCGAGCCATTCCGCGGCCTCGAGCCCGGGGACGATCGCCAGAACCGTCCCGACCCGGGGCAGGTCCGGGAGCTCGGCCGGGAGCTCGGCCACCTCCTCGATGTCGACCCCGCCGTCGGAGCGACCGCGAAGGGTCTGCTCGTGACGGACGACGATCCCGGTCCCGGTCCGGTATTCGCTCCGGACGACGGTCGCCTCGGCCCCGCGCTCGATCGCGACCAGCCGGCGCTCGATCCGGTCGAGGCCGCCGCTCCTCCAGCCGTCGGCGATCCCGCCGAACCGGTCGTTGTCGGTCGGGGCGCGCCACAGGGCCAGTGTCGGCGGCGCGGCGAGCAGCCGATGGACGAGCAGACCGTCGCCATCGAGCTCGACCGGGATGGCGGCCCGACCGGAGGTCGCGGCGCCGTCCCCGGATCCCGCGCCCCGAGGGTCCGCGACCGTCCCGCTGCCGACCGCCAGTTGGGCGGCGGCCACCTCGAACCCGGCCGGGGCCCACGCCGCCGCGGTCGCGGTCACGAAGCGGATCGTCAGCCAGCCCTCGGCGCCCGGTGCCAGCGACGGATCCTTCCAGCCGTGGAGGAGGGCCGGGCCGCGATCGCCCGGGTCGAGCTCGGGCAGGACGACATCGCCCGACCCGGCGGGATCGCCATCGATCGTGAGCTCCCAGCGAGCGCGCAGCCAGCGCAGATCGAGGAACGCCTGACGGTTGACCACCTCGACGATCCCGGCCCGCCGATCGTGCAGACCGGTCGGGCGGACCGGGGCGGCGATTGCCTTGTGCTCCCACATCGCGGGCTTCGGTCGGCGGTCCGGCCAGACCAGTCCGTCGAGGCAGAAATTGCCGTCGTTCGGGCTGTCGCCGAAGTCGCCGCCATAGGCCCAGCGGGTGGTCCCGTCGGGCAGCGTCTGGACGAGGCCGTGGTCCCAGAACTCCCAGATGAACCCGCCCTGGAGCCCCGGTGTCGACTCGATCGCGTCCCAGTACTCGCCAAGCGTCCCGTTGCTGTTGCCCATCGCGTGCTGGTACTCGCACATGATCAGCGGGTGGCGCTGCTTGCCCGACCGGGCGTGGTCGACGATCGAGGCGATCGGCGGATACATCGGGCAAAGAATGTCGGTGACGCCCTGGTCGCTCGCCCAGTCGTAGCGGATGGCGCCCTCGTAGTGGAGTGGGCGAGACGGGTCGTAGCGACGGAGCCAGGCGGCCGCGGCCTCGTGGTTCAGGCCGTGCCCGGACTCGTTGCCCAGCGACCAGGCGATGATCGAGGGGTGGTTCTTGTCGCGCTGGGCCATCCGCGAGACGCGATCCACCCACGCCCCCAGGTAGCGGTGGTCGTCGCACAGGGTGCTCTGGAACGCGTGCGTCTCGATGTCGGCCTCATCGATGACGTACAGGCCAAGCTCGTCGGCCAGCTCGACGAAGGCCGGGTCGTTCGGATAGTGCGACGTACGCACCGCGTTGAACCCGAACTGCTTCATCAGGACGAGGTCGGCCCGCAGCCCGTCGCGGCTGATCGTCCGGCCGGTGTGCTGGTCGAAGTCGTGCCGGTTGACCCCTCGGATGAAGACCCGCTCGCCGTTGATCAGCAGGTCGAGCCCCACGATCTCGACTCGGCGGAACCCGATCCGGAGCGACGTCTCCTCGGCGATGGAGCCGTCGGGAGCCCGGAGGGTCACCGTCAGCCCGTACAGGTTCGGCTCTTCCGCCGACCACACGGCCGCATCGGGCACCTCCAGATGCCAGCCCACCAGGCCGTCGCGCGGTGGAGCCAGCCGACGATGCACGCCGTCCCAGACCTCGGCTTCCTGGGCGCTCATGGGCATGCCCGAGGCGTGCTGGTACATCAGCCGCTGGTCGCCCGCGGTCCAGCCCATCAGCTCGTGCGGGTCGATGCTCCGGACCGCGGCCGTGAGCGGCACGGCGACGCCCTCGAGGCGCGCCTCGACCGTCCAGCCGGGTTCGAGGGCATCGCCCGGGAAGCCGACCAGCGCATGCAGGTCGAGCGTCCCGGTTGTGAGGTCGTCGGTCAGCCCGGTGTCGGCCCGCACATCGGCCAGGAAGACCGGCCCGGTGCGGTACAGGAACACGGACCGGGTGATCCCGCCGTGCCACCACTGGTCCTGATCCTCGACGAAGGTCGCGTCGGACCATTTGACGACGGTCAGCCGGAGGGTGTTCGAGCCGGGCTGGACGAGGGCGCTGAGGTCGAACTCGGCGGCCAGGTGGGAGTCCTTGCTGATCCCCACCTCGCGGTCGTTCAGCTCAGCGATGAGGACGCTCTCGGCGGCGCCGACGTGGAGTACGATCCGGCGGCCCGCCCAGCCGGCCGGGAGCTCGAACGTCCGCTCGTAGACCCCCGTCGGGTTGGCCGCGGGCAGGTGCGGCGGCAGCCCGGGAAACGGCATCTGGACGTTGGTGTAGTGGGGCAGGTCGGCGAAGCCCTGCATGGTCCAGGCACCGGGGACCGCGATCTCGCTCCAGGTCGCGCCAAGCTCGGCGTCGGGCGTCGCCAGGAGCTGGAAGCGCCAGCGGCCGTCGAGCTCGAGGCGCTCGTCGTGCGCGACGCTGTGCATCGGCAGGCGGCCCAACTGAACGAGTTCGGGCGCGGTCCATGGCGCGGGGTGCATGCCGCAAGTCTATCGAGACGCGTCGGCGTCGGCGGTTCGCTAGGCTTCGCTCGGTGTCCGCCCAACCATCACCCGAAGTTTCCTATCGCGCGCTGCTCCGGGTGCCGACCCTTGGCCGGATCCTGCTGGCGACCCTGATCGCCCGGACCGCCCAGTCGATGGTCGGCGTGGCGCTCGTCCTGTTCACCCTCGAGACGTACGGATCCTCGCAACTGGCCGGGCTGGTGACGTTCGCCGCGCTGTTCCCGGGCCTCCTGGTCAGCCCGATCGCCGGAGCGCTGCTCGATCGTCACGGCCGGATCCGGCTGGTCATGCTCGACTACGCGGTCGAGCTGCTGGCCCTTGGCCTGATCGGCAGCCTGGCCCTGGTCCACGCCCTGCCGGCGGTCGTTCTGATCGGGATCGCGACGATCTCGTCATTCACGGCGATCCTGAGCCACACGGGTCTGCGCAGCCTGTTCCCGCTCCTCGCCCCGGAGCATCTCTGGGAGCGGGTCAACGCGGTCGACTCGAACGGCTACGTGATGGCCTCGGTGATCGGACCGCCGCTGGCGGCCGGCCTGGTCACGATCCTTGGCGGGGCGACCGCCCTGATCGTGATCGCCGCCGCGTTTGGCCTGGCGGCGCTGCCGATGATCGGGGTGAGCGACCCGCCGACCCAGACCACCTCGACCGGTCGGCTGCTCGTCGACGCCTGGCAGGGGGTCGTCTACTGGTGGCGGAACCGGACCCTGCGCGGGCTCGGCTTCTCGATCACGGTCCTCAATTTCGCGTTCGGGTTCAACACGATCGTGATCCCCCTGATCGTGCTCCGCGTCCTTGGCGCGAGCGAGTTCGCGGTCGGGCTAGTGTTCGCGGCGACCGGGGTGTCGGGGGTCGTCTCGGCGCTCTATTTCGGCCGCCACGACACCCGCGGCCGGGAGTGGCGGATGCTGGTCGTGCCGATGATCGCGCTCGCGCCGGCCTACGCCCTGATGCTGCCGGCCGCGGCCGGCTGGACGGGGCTGTGGCTCGGGCTGGGCTGCCTGGTCCTCTCGTCGCTGATCATCGGCGTGCTCAACGGACCGATGGACATTGCCCTGTTCACGGTCCGTCAGCGGCGGACGGATACGGCCTGGATGGGCCGCGCGTTCGCGGTTTCGATGGCGGCCAACTTTCTCGGCTTCCCGATCGGCGCGGCGGTCGGCGGCGCGCTGGCCGCGATCTCGATGCCCGGGGTCGTCCTGCTCGGAACCGGGATGATCGTGATTGCGGCCGGTCTCGCCGCGACGATGATCCCGCGCCAGGAGGCGACGTCGACCGCCGTTCCCGGAGCCCTGCCGGACGCCAAAACAGACTGACCGGGCGGCTGGGCCGTTGGTCCGGGACCCCGGGTGACCGTTTCGGACTTGCCGCGAGCTGCCGCGACCCGCACCGTAGATCCATGCACCGACGGATCGTCCTGGCCGCCGCGCTGATCGCCATGCTCCTGGTGGGCCTCGTCCCTGACGCGATCTCCGGCGCCGAGCCGAACTTCCCGCCAAGGGACTCCCGCTACCACAACTACCCGGAGATGGTCGCCGAGATCATGGCCGCCCAGAGCGCCTACCCGGACCTGGTCCAGATCTCCTCGATCGGCAAGAGCTACCAGGGTCGGGACATCTGGATCGCCAAGGTCTCCGACAACGTGACCGTCGACGAGCCAGAGCCCGAGGTCCTGATCGATGCCCTCCACCACTCGCGCGAACACCTGACGACCGAGCAGGCGCTCTACCTGCTCAAGGTCCTGACCCAGGACTACGCGACCGACGCCACGGTCAAGCGACTGGTCGACAGCCGCGAGATCTGGATCCTGTTCGCCCTCAATCCGGACGGGATGCAGTACGACCTGACCGGCAACCCGTATCGGGCCTGGCGCAAGAACCGCCAGCCGAACGCGAACTCGACCGCGGTCGGGACCGACCTCAACCGGAACTACGACTACCGCTGGGGCTGCTGCCACGGGTCGTCCGGGGTGAAGTCGTCGCTGACCTACCGCGGGCCGCACGCGTTCTCCGCGCCCGAGACCCGGGCGCTGCGCGACTTCGTCGCCAGCCGGGTGGTCAATGGCCGCCAGCAGATCCGGCTCCACATCACCCTCCACACGAACGGCAAGCTCGTCCTCTGGCCGTACGGCCACACCAAGACCGACGTCCCGGCCGACATGACCAAGGACGATCACGCGACGTTCGTCCGGTTGGGCCTCCGGATGGCCGCCCGGAACGGCTACAAGCCCATGCAATCGAGCGACCTGTACATCACCGACGGCGACCAGATCGACTGGATGTACGGCCGCTATCGGATCTTCTCCTTCACCTGGGAGCTGTACCCTCCTGAGCACCACCGGATCGCCGATTTCTACCCGCCGGACGAGCAGATCGCGGCGGCCGTTGCCAACAACCGGTCGGCCTTGCTCTACGCGATCGACCAGGCCGCCTGCCCGTGGGCCTCGATCGGCAAGACGAAGGCGGACTGCGGCCCGTTGTTCGACGACTTCGAGATGAATCGGGGCTGGGTCCGTAACCCGGACGGGACGGACACGGCGACGGCCGGCACCTGGAAGATCGGCGATCCGGCCCAGGTCGACTACCTTGGCCCGAAGCAGCTCGGAACGACCGTCTCGGGGCGCTACGCGCTGGTGACCGGTCTCGGAGCGGCCACGAGCACGAATGCCAACGACCTCGACGGCGGGGTCAGCACGATCCGGTCCGCCCCGGTCGACCTGCCGGCGACGGTCGGCGAGCTGACCTTCCGCTACTACTTCGCCCACCGCTCGAACTCCACCGCGGCGGATTGGTTCCGGGTCTGGGTCGAGGCCCAGGACGGGACCCGGACGCTGGTCCGGGAGGAGCTCGGAACGCCGCGCGATGACGACGCCGCGTGGGCCGCGGCCCGGATCTCGATGACGCCGTGGGCCGGCCAGACGATCCGGATCGTCATCGGCGCCGCCGATGGCGGTGCGGACACCCGGGTCGAAGCCGCCGTCGACGACCTCCGGATCGAGCAGCCCTAGCCGCTCCGCCCGCCGATGGTCAGGCGGTTCGGAGCTGGCGGGCGGCGTCGGCGAACAGGCCGTTGAAGATCCGCGAGGTCGAGGGGAAGGCGTGGATCGTGTCGGCCAGCACGTCGACCGTGACGTGGGCCTTGATCGCGATGACGCATTCGTGGATCGCGGCCGAGGCATCCGGACACGCCATCGCGGCCCCGATCAGCTCGCGCGTCCCACGGTCGACGACGATCGTGACGTGACCCAGCTCGGCTTCGACCGAGAAGCCCTTGGCGGTCTGGGCGAACGGCGTGGTGACCTCGAACGCGTCGCGCCCGGCTGACAACGCCTGGTCGAGGGTCAAGCCCACCGAAGCGGCCTCGGGATCCGTGTAGGTCGCCCGGGGCAGGGCCCGGTAATCGGGCATCACCCACTCGCCAAGGGCCATCCGAACCGCGAGCTCGCCCTGGTAGTGGGCCTGATGGGTGTGGAGCTCGGGCCCGGCCGGGTCGCCGATGACCCACAGCCCGTCCGCGACCTTGAGCCGCCCGTCCCGCGGCAGCGACGTTCGGCCCGACGCATCCACGCCGAAATGCTCGAGCCCAAGATCGTCGAGCGGGAACGTCCGGCCGACGGCCAGCAGCACCGCGTGACCCTCGGCGGTCGAGCCGTCGTCGAGGTCGATCACGTGGGCACCGTCCGCTCCGGCTCCGGCCCGGGCCCGGATCGCCCGAAGTCCCAGGCGGACCGCGACCCCGTCGCGGACGAGGGCGGCCCGGATCGCCTCGGAGTTGCGCGGGTGGTCGGTCGGGGTCAGGCGCGGCCCGGACTGGACGATCGTGGTCGGCACCCCGAACCGGGCATAGACCTGGGCCAGCTCGCAGCCGGTCGGTCCGCCACCCAGGACGAGCAGGCTGGCCGGCAGCTCGCGGGCCAGGGTGGCCTCCCGATTCGTCCAGGTCGGGATGTTCTCGATCCCCTCGAGCGGTGGGATCTTGGTCGTCGAGCCGACTGCGATCACCACGTTCCGGGCGATCAGCTCGTGGACCGCCTCGTCGTGGCGGACCTCGACCCGGCCAGGCCCCACGATCCGGGCGACCCCCCGAACGACCACGGCCCCGGCGCTCTCGAGGGCCCGGACGTGGCTGGTGTCGTCCGGCTCGGCCGCGTCCGCTGGGCGGTTGATCATGTAGTCCCGCCGGGCGGAGGTCCGCGACCAGTCGTAACTGGCCGGGTTCGCGGCGTGCCGAGCGGCCGAGTTCAGGAGCGCCTTGGATGGCACGCAGCCAATGAACGGACAGCTGCCGCCGTACCACCGGCGATCGGCGATGGCCACGCTGGCGCCGAGCTCGCGGGCCTTGTTGGCGGCGGCCTCGCCGGCCGGGCCGGCGCCGATGATCGCGAAATCGTAGGTGTCCATACGTCCCCTGGGGCGCGGTCGTGTGTCGTCCGACGGTAGCCCGTTCGACAGGCGTTTGCGTGACGCCCACGAATCGGCGAGTTGGAGCCATGAGTCTCCCGCCGACCTCCGCACGGCCTCCACACCCGGTCCACAAGTCGACCCGAGGATGGACTTCACAAACGGCGGCCGGCGTTGGCCGCGGGCAATCCTGGAGACCATCGGAAATGCGACACATCATCGGGCCGATCGTGGCCCTGTTCGGAATCCTGATCCTGGTCGGCCTGGTGGGCGGAGCCGCCTACACGGCCGGGCTGGGCGCAGCCGCCGTGGCCGGGGGCGCGGCCGCCGCGCCTGCAGTGGCCTACCCGTGGTACGGCGTGCCGTACATCGGTTTTGGCTTTGGCCACTTCCTCGGCTTCCTGCTGATCCTGTTCCTCGTCATCGGGCTGCTCCGGCTGGCCTTTGGCGGCGGCCATCGCCGGCACGGTGGCTGGGGTCACGGCTACGGCTACGGCCATCGACCCGGCGACTGGGGTCCCGGTGGCTGGGGCCCCGGGTCGGGACCGGGCGGCACGTCTGACAGCGGCGACCCGCGCGAAGCCTGGATCCGCGGCCGGCTCGATGACTGGCACCGCTCGGCTCACGCGGCCGGTACCGCCGGGTCGACCGGGACGACCGATCCGACATCGGGCCCGACGCCCGAGTCGAGCGGCCCTGCGGACCGACCGACCGCCAGCTGATCCTCACCCTCCCACGGGGGCGAGCCACGATCGCTCGACCCTCCCCTCCGGCGCCGGGTGTCCGCTCCAACGGACCCCGGCGCCTCCAGCTATCCCACCCGCCGTACGATGCCGAAACATGAAGACGATCCTGCTGGTCGACGACGAACCGAAGATCCGCGAGTTGGCCCGTGACTACCTCGAGCATGCCGGCTTTGCGGTCGAGACCGCCGGCGACGGGAGGGCGGCCCTGGCCGCCGCCCGAACCCGGCGGCCCGCTCTCATCGGCCTCGACCTGGGGCGGCCCCAGGGCGACCGTCTCGCGGTCATCCGGACCCCGCGCCGCGCCTCGGCCGGGCCG
>Ga0080064_1005538_pt1 | contig 14652 bp, 14 predicted proteins | sample Subgrocontami54m_FD_69260 | JGI IMG/M metagenome (GOLD analysis project Ga0080064, IMG submission 69260) | Subsurface groundwater microbial communities from S. Glens Falls, New York, USA - GMW46 contaminated, 5.4 m (SPADES assembly) (version 2) ...
AAACTTCTAGAATATAAACGCACCACCGGTCATCGCTCGCTATGCTCGCTCAAGACCGGTAAGGAAAACTTATTTTAGATTAACCATTCTTACTCGCATTTTAGAAACCACCTTATTAATTTTTGTACTTAAATTATTCTTTTTGGAATATTCTGAGCTGAATATTTGAAGTAACTTAAATTCCAACAATAATATTTATATAGAGAAAAGAATACCAAGAGGTGTAGAAAATGCTGGAATTACAAAACATCAAGAAAATGCGTATGGCTTTAGGCTTGACTCAGCATCAATTTGCCAAACAGGCCGGCGTCTCGCAATCGTTGGTGGCTAAAATAGAGACAGGCAGGGTTGATCCAACTTATTCTAAAGTGAAGCAGATTGAAGAGGCTCTACATCTACTCTCTGCAAAAAAAGAATTATCAATAGAAGAAATAATGACAAAAAAAATCATCACTCTTAAGCCTTCAGAAAAAGCGGCGGAAGCGATTAAACTTATGAACAGTAAGAATATTTCTCAAATTCCGGTGGTAGAAGAAAATAATGTTATCGGATTAGTCAGCGAATCATCAGCCTTGGAGAACCTAGAAAAAATAAAGAATTCAAATGTAGCAGAAATTATGGGTGAAGAACCTCCCATCGTCACCATCACTACCGCTCTTTCAGTGGTTTCCAATTTATTAAAGCATTATCCTCTGGTTTTAGTCAAGAAAAAAGGAAACTTAGTCGGAGTCATCACTAAATCTGATTTGCTGCGGAAAGCATTCACATAATCGTTTTGAAGATTTTTAACTTTATCCCCTTCGAGCAAGTTCTGCGCCTTCCATCATTACTTCATATAGTCTCAAACATCTATCCAGCTGCAACTGACGAAGACCGCAATCAGGTGCTACATAGATAAGATTCTGATCACCTAAAGTATTGGCCGCCCTCAAAATTCTATTTCTTACTATTTGTGCCGTCTCTAACCTCCCTTGTTGTTGCCGTTCCAAAGTTATATCCGTTACTCCAACTCCAATTTCAAATGAACGCTGATTTTTATATTGAGCAAAGACCGCCAGATCATTTTCATATTGGTCAGCATTGGCCAGTTCCAGGGAAAGATGATTTATATTAGGATGCAGATCTAGAAGAGCAGGGAACAATAATCCATAACCACTTTTTTCCATTAATGAAACTCTTCTTGGATAACATAGATGTAAACTGAATTTAGTGTTATCCATCCCTTTTACTACTGCATTTAATCCTTCAATCATGATAGGAATATGTTCAATATCTAAGGTTGCGGCAGGAATATCTAATTGAATCCATTTCGCACCTCTTTCAACAACAGCTTCTGCCTGAGGACGAATAACATTACGAGCCAGCGCTAATGTGAAAGCGCGTTTAGCTTCATAACGAAGTTTACGCGGATTATTTTTGTACTGTGCCCCTAGCGATTCTAGATAATACCTATTATCGCTCATCACTGCAATCATGTAAGGGTCATCAAGAGGTACTTTTATCGGCTTTGTGGCTTGCTGATTAACAAAGTCAAATTCTTTTATTATTAAATTATCTAGAGAATCTTCTTTTAATTTAGGAGGAGCGACGCAAACTGACATGCGCCAACTGTCAGGACCTCGAGAGCGAATCATTTCTGGTAAATCCTTGAATCCATCAACTTTTCTGGCAACGTGCCGATACATCTCCGCTCGCCGAGCTTCGCCATCATATACAAAATCAAGACCTACAGCTTCTTGCAACTTAAGATACAATAATGCATTAAATTCTGTTAAAGCAGATTCTTCTTCAGGAGTAATTTTCCTCTGTTCTTTTCTTTGACGTTGTAATATATCAATGACTTCGTATCCTTCTATTACCAGAGAATATCTTCGAGCTAACGTTTTTACTTCAGCTATATCGTTATTGGCAACCGCTTGACCACGGGCAGCCTTGACTCTGGCATTTAATTTTGGCAGGCTTCCAACTTCATAGGCAGGAAATAGTTTATTCACAGGGTTATTCATGTAAGATCGACCTCACTTGTTTAAGCAAATTTAATTTATTAATTCCATGAGTAAATCCTCTATACTCAGTGCCGGCATTGGGAGTTAAGTATAATTTTTTTGGATTAGTTATTTTAGCGACTATTCTTAACTGCTCAGCCATTTCTACCTGATCTTCCAAGCTGGTGTTCCGCGCATCGACCAGTCCAAGAGCTAATTCTTTTTCAGCATAGTCGTGCTTCAGTATATCATTAAGGCTGGTCTCAGTTCCATCGATGCCGATACAGTCAACGGGTAAATCTTTAAGAAATGGAATAATTGGCCCGGCATCTCCAAAGTAAGTATGAAGGGAGGTTGTTGCACCATCAACTTTCCCACATATTCCTATTCCTCTGCTAAGTAGTTCTAAATCTTTGCCATTTAAGGATCCTAGAGATTGTTTCGCCACGATTACTGGCTCGTCGTATTGTATCCTTCCAATTCCTTTAGAAGCAAGATGCTGCGCTTCGGTATGTAACATTTCAGCAAGATTTGTGACTGCCTCTATTTTGTTCCTATAGCCTGTAACATCAGAAAGCATCAGCAAAGTATAAGGGGAAGGAAGGATAGCCATCGCTGTTCCATCGCTCGGAAGCTGATCCAAATGAAGATATTTTTCTGTAAAGCCAGTTTGTACATTTAATAACCCTTGAATCTGTGGCCGCCAATAAAAAACATTGTTATTGAACCAGTTCTCTTGAGGGCCGACTTCCACTCCTTCAAGCTTTTCAACCAAGGGCTGGAATAAATAAAAAAAATTGAACATAGGATCAATGATAAAATTCAAGTCTGCCTCTCTCTGTAATTTAATATTTTGTTGAGTATTTTCTGCAACTTGCTTCACTACTGCTTCTTGCAAGCCTCTACCACGTTTTGCTTCGTTCCTAGCTTTATAGAGCTCCTGAGATTGCCCAAAAGCTCCCGTGAGATAGGTGCCAAATTCCATAGATATAAAATTAATTATTGCTATTTATAATCTTGTGAAAATAATATTCTTATAAGAATATACAAAAGATGATTGTGAGCTCATGTGATTCAATTCTCATCCAAAGCCTGGAAAGCCAGGATATCGTCAATATTTAATTTTTGTCTTTTCTTGATTTTTTCAGAAACTTGAGCGGTTTTTTCTTTTATTTGCTCTTTAAAGCTTTTTTCTTCCTTCACATCAAACTGTTTGCTTAATTCATAGACACGAGATTGTATTTCCTGAAGCTTCTGTTTAGTTTGCTCATATTGAGTTTTCAAAGCAAGATGTTTTTCCAGAACTGGTGCTTCTTGTTTACGCAGTTCTTTAATTTGATCATATAAAGAATTTACCTGCTGATGTTTCTGTTGAGATAGTCCCGCCGTCCCTTGTACTTCACGATGAAATTGTTGTGCCTTACCGCGAACTTCAGCAGCATCGGCGGAAGTGGTGTTACTCATTTTCCACGCTTCTGAAAGTTCACCCATCTTTTTCTGCTGCGCCTGTAATTCTTTTACTCTCTTTCGTATTTTTTCTTCTTGAGGGAAAGGCATCACTTCTGTTTCCAGCTGATGATCGAGCTTTAGTATTAAAGATTTGATCTCCCGCGGATTCTCGTTAGTCTCTAGCCTGCTGATCAATTCATTTTTCTTCTTACTTGCTTCTTCCTTAAGAGTCGTTTTCTCTTTCGTAAGCGTGTTAAAGGTATCCCGCTGTTGTTTTAATTCTTTTACCTTATCGGTCAATTGATCCCGTTCTCCTTTAAGCAAAGTTATCTGAGCCAGACATGATTTTATTGACGTTCGCGTAGAATGAAGCAGTTGATATTGAGCTTCTTTTTGTTCATAGATTGATCTCAACTGAGAACGCAAGTCAGAAAGTTCTCTACGTTTTAGTTTCAGTTCTTCCCGCAGTTCAGCTTCAGTATGAGAATTGGATTCCATTTTAAGGTGATGAAATATGACTAGTGGTTTATATTTTTATTGGAATTGCCATAGGATGCTTTTATTGCCAACATTAATATAAAAAAAGAAAAAGAAAAGAAAAAAAGTTTATCCAAAGAGAGCGCCTAGACCTGCTGCGGCAGATTCGTCAGCTTTCTTGCTGTCTTCTTTCTTCTTGTCTTCTTTTTTAGCTTCTCCGGCATGTGCTGGACCTGCAGCAGCTGGTGCTGCGGCAACTGCAGTGACAATAGCTGCTTTTTTGACAGCTTCATCGATATTGACTCCTTCAAGAGCGGCAACAAGCGCTTTAACTCGAGCTTCGTCAACGTGAACTCCTGCTGCAGTTAAAACTGCTTTGACTGCGTTAGCAGTGATTTCTTTACCTGCTTTATGAAGCAACATTGCGGCGTAAATGTATTCCATTTTTTATTCCTCCGATGATTTCTTAGTGTTTTTTATATTTTTTATTTTAGGTCTGTTACCCATAGATTGGCTTCCCTCTCATGAAATTAGGAACATGAAAACTGACACAAGAAATCAAACGATGATTTGATTTCTGTGCAGAAATAAGATAGTTTTCTTATTTCTTGCAACGATCAGTTTTCAGTTCAGAAATGTGTATTATTTCACATTTCTTGAAACTACCTAATTTCAGAGCATGAAATGAGAAAAATATCTCATTTCAGCTCCGAAAACAAATCCTCGTTGGTTTTCGTGAGCTGAAATGAAATCATAGTTTCATTTCATGCTTCAGAGAGAGAGCTTGCCTTTCTGAACGTGCGATTATTTCGTCACAAGTATCCTTGTTTACGATTGCGTATTCTACCCCTACAACTTTCGCCTCACGGAAGGCTTTCTGCAGCAACATTTCCGTGGTTTCTGAGGTGAGGTATGCTACTTCTATTGCTAAATTCATAGCCCAGGTAGCAGCTTGAGTCAAGTTCTGAGCGTATTCTTTTTCATCAATATGTAACTGTTTTGAATCGAACACTAAACCGTCTTCCCATACCGCAACAAGATTCAAACCTACTTCCATAGGTTTAATATCAAGACGCTTTAATGTCTCTGCAAGCTTGGCAGAGATAGCATCTCCTTCTTTAGCTACAGTCACATCTTGGATTATTTCTAATTTTCCTGCAGTGACTTTGGTTTTTATTCCTACTGCAGCTAGTTCAGAAATTATCGGGCCTGGAGCAAAACTAGTCTGGCCCGCTTTGACGATGATATCTCTCGGCGCAGTCTGACCCGATTTCGCTGGAGCTTCAGACTTGTTCTTCATGATTAATGAATTAAGAGCGAAAGGATTTTCTGTGGTGAACAAAAGAGCAGGCATACCTTTTATTTTTGCTGTCAGTTGATCAAGATCTTTTTTCTTTGATTGGGATAAGGCTAGGTACAATAAATTTTTTCTGGCCATACTCAGCTTAACGCCCTTTGACTTAAGCATAGAACGCATCTTTTGAAGCTGCGGAGCGGGAAGATGTTCAAGATTGACTACTCCAACTATCGGATAGTGCTCGATATCATGCACCAACTGCTGTACCAATTGTTTTTTTTGTTCGCTTGCCATAGTCCCTAAACTTTTACTGGTTTCCCCATCGTTGTTTTTAGCAGTATTTCTCTGATGTTATGAGCTTCATTCGGTAACTGTTTAATAGCAGTTTGATATACAGCCAGAATATTGTCAATGACTTGTATTTCAGCTTGATCTTGTTTTCCGACAATGCATTGTAGATTGGTCCCTTTTTTTGCACTTAAGCGGACCGTGGTCGCTAATTTCTTGACTAAAGGTTCTAGGTTAGCATTAGGAGGAACTACACAACCTAATTTAGGGTTAGGCATTTTTCCTCTGGCACCCAGAGCTTTACCAAATACTGCTGCAATCTTTGGCATGATGGTCGCTTGAGCGATAAAATAATCGTGATTTTGGGCTAACTTTTTTGCTGCTTTTTTATCTTCTTTATATCTATCAAAGTCAGTGTCGCGAATGACAGTATCACAAAATTTACTGGCTTGATCCGCAAGCTGCTGGTCTACAAAAGCAGCAACTTTAACTTTTTTACCTTTAGAATACGGAAGGTGAGCGAAGAAATCGAGCGGCGCTTGTTTTACATCATAATCTTTCAGGTTGATAACTAAATCGTAAGATTGTGCAAACTTCTTTTGCGGCTGTTTCTTTATTTCTTCTAGAGCCTTTTGAATTTGTTCTTTGTTCATATTAACCTCCCACTGGACAGAATTCAATGCTTCATGCTCTGCATTGAGTCAGTGGTATGTTGGTTTGCTTTGTAAGAAGAGAAGTTATTTATAAAGATTGCGGTAATTTGGAGGTGATTAGTTTTCACAATTGATTATTTATCTTGATAACAAAACACAATTTTACCATTATATTCTCCTTCCTTTGCCGTGATAGGAACAAATGAAGTGAATTTAATCTCTTTCTTTTGCCCTGGCTCAATTTCAAATTTCTTGGGAGATATAATTATCCACGAGGAAAAATCCCCTTCTGCCCAAACATAGACCGTGGCATTTTTGCTATATTCTACTGATACTGTTTTTTTCGACATAGCTCCGGGTAATAAAGTTCCAAAAGTCAAATTTTGCTTGTTGATATCAAACCCCATATAGCTCCTGCCTTCAGAGGGTTTTATTTGAACTGAAGTAAGGAGAGTATCCACTGTATCGCAAGCTTCTTCTGTTTTTGCAGTTAAAATGACAGTTAAAATAATTGCTGCAAGGACGACCGTCAGTACAAAATAAGGAGAGAGTTTTTTTTTCATAGCATATTCGTTATTGGTAGTATACTTCCCCTTAGGTTTATGTTTTTTTGAAATTCATTTATTTTTATTCCGTTTTTTTATCCATACCCACCCAATGATCAACCCGATTATGACTAGTAAAGATATCCCGAAGATAATCATAAGTGTGACAGATAAGTCTTCCTGCTCTTCTGTTAGTGGCTCTACGATGATAAAAGTTACATTTTCAATTTTTGAAAGACAATCGTAGAAAAGTTGAATAGACCCAGTATGATTCCCGGTAAGAAAATCTGTCCTTAAAATGCCTTTTAATTCTCCTTTTTGCCACGGACCTAGCGATAGAGAAGGTGTAGTTAGAAGTTCGGTACCATTTATTGAAACGGTTGCGTAGGCAATTTGAATAGGATTGCCCCAATTGTTCTCAACCAGCGCATGGAACTCAGCAAATCCTTGTTCCAGTTGAGAAGTATAGTTCACCAGAATAAGATCAAGGTTTCCTATTTTAAAGGCATCTTGCGCCATTTTTTCTTCTCCATCATAATTCACGACTGCTTCCGCCCAATAGGTTGCTGGTGAAAGCTTATCTGGCGGTAAACTGGCAGAAAGAGTTGTTGATGCTAATGCCGGCAATGCTTTTCCCTTAAGATGCAGGGAAGCTACCGAATTATTCTTGAGGTCATAGACAGTAATAGTTCCCGTTAATGAATTAATATTCTCTAAACCTTTGCTCACAATATTGACAGAAAAAGGAATGGGTTGATGTTCATTAAAATCTGGGATGTCGAAGGATATGCTGATCGCTTTTCCGTGCGGTGGGACTTCCACTTCAAAACGCAAAGATACGGAAAGAAGTGATCCCACACCAGATTCTTCCGGACTTCCAATTTCATTGGCATGAAGAGAGAAAGAATAGGAACCTGGTTCTGGCAGTGTTTCCGGCATTTCAATAATCAGATCAAATTGGTTGTTTATTACTTCTGTAACTGTTACATATTTTAAAAGATCTCCACCTAAGCTTACTTTAACTTCCTTATCTGTCCCGTCTATCTGGTAATGGTTCACCATTTTTTTTCCTGGTTCAAAAATGATAGGGCTTAAGTGATTTCCACGGAGACCAAGACCATAGGCAGAAGATGCAAAAAGAAGTAAAAATACTACTATTAACAACATTTTTTTTAGTATCATTTTAAAATTAAATTCTAACCTGTTGCATGGGCATTAAATGTAAAAGCCGCTAATTGCCCCCCGCCGATAGGTGCATTTTCTGGAATACTGACATTTAAGTCAATCACAATGGCATCTAGAGTGTTGGTAAAGCCAAATGGATAAGTAGTACTGTTACCGCAGATAAAATCACCTGCAGCAGTAACCGCAGTATAAGTACTTAGATTTAGTAAACCATTAGTAGTGCCGCCACCACATGAAGCGCTGGTATCGAGAGTTCCTACTTCTCCAGATTGGGCGGAATTAAAATTGGTAGTAGCTCTGATCTGAAAGGCAGGGTTGGTTCCGCCAATAAACGTCGCGGCTGTGCAACTTGAACTGCAGGTATAATTTAATGAGAGGTTAATGTTTCCAGTATTCTCCAGCAGGAAACCTAAATTATTAGACATATTAAAAGTACCGCAACAGCCTATAGACGCCCTAGTTCCGTTGCTGTCCATGACGCAGGCAGTGCATGATGCATTTACGAACCCGGAACCAAATTGAATGGCAGCAAAATTATTAGTAATAGAGGTGGTCTGACTAACCGTAACGGTGCTTGATCCTGTTGCGGTGGTTGAAACCGCTCCAGTCAGTCCAAGATAGCTGAAATCATAAATCCGGTTCATGTTCACCACTGTTCCTGCTAAGGATATAACTAGGGTAAATACTAGAATTGCAAAAATAGTTTTATTAGACAGATCCATCATAGCACCACTTTATTTTTCTTCAGGAGGACGAATTATTTGAATAGTAGCTACTCCAGATACTGCTCCCCTTTCTTCTATAACTGGAGATTCTGATAAGGACTTTTGAACATTAGTATAATTGCTGCTGCCGTAAAAAGCATATACATACATCGCTCCGCTCAAAGCACTCACCACCAACACTAAGATAACCATCACCATAAGTGTACGAGTGGAAACCTCGTTGCTATGTTTACTATTGCGTACTCTACTAGGAACGCCTTTCCGGCGTGGTTTTCTTTTAGCCATTTTACACCACTTTTTCAGAACTTAGGAAGAATAGTTAGTTTATATACTTTTTGTTTTGCAGAAAGGAAGATGTAAATAAAAAGAACATTTTATTAACATATAAAGAATATTTAATAAATATAAAACTACTTTTATGAATATAACAAGATATTCATTCCCGATTTATTAACTATCCTAAACAAAACATTTATAAGAAGTAATCTTCTTCTGAAGAAAGAGAGTTGGAAGCAAAAACGAAAAAAGGAGGAGATGTACTTTTAGATACAGTTTTATCTACAATCGGCTCTCAGCAGTTGCTTAAAATAATTCTTCAGCGATTGTATCAAGAAAAAGGATTACAGCTCCAGGAACTGATCCAGACCTTTCAGGAAGCGAAACAGGAAGCATCCATTCCCCTGTCCATTTTCTCTTCTTCCCTTGATCCGGCAGAAGCTCTCTATAAGTTCTTGAAAGAGAATGAAACCTTTTCATTTCAGCAAATCGCAACGGAGCTTCATCGCGATCAAAAAAGCATCTGGGCGACCTATCAGCGATCTTGGAAAAAGAAAAAACAGATGTTCTTCATCCAAGATGAGAAATATTTCTTACCACTCTCTATTTTCAATAAACGCAAATACAGCCTCTTAGAAAGCGTCGTTTTTTATTTGAATTCAGTCCATCATCTTTCCAATAAACAAATTGCAAAACTACTGCAGAGAACGCCGAATACAGTAGCAGTGCTTATGAAACGAGCCAGAGACAAGCATGGAACAGCATAAAGATTTATCTTATTTGAAAAACAGGAAGGTTGAGGTAGAGCGAACGTTGAAGATCATCCAGCGTAAACGGGAGAATACTTTATATTTATATAATGTTGAGAAACAATCACAGCGAAAAGCGAGAGATTTACGACTTCAGGTATTATTGGAATATGAAGCTAAAGAATTGCAAAGAGCGCAGATTGAATCTCAGGCAATCACCTTAAAGATAGCTACGCTTGAGAAAGAACAGCAGAAACATAAGACAATGAGAATTGCTGGGATGCTATCGCTGTTTATAGTATTGTTTACATTCGTAGCATTGGTCGTACAAAACAACCACCAAGATGCTCAAGAGATGTCCATCAGGGAAAGAAGCATTTCCAATCAACATTCTTGGGCTGAAGTGTTGAGCAGCAGAATCTCTGCTTTCTTGAACAGAGATGGCGATGGAAATAACCTACTTACCGGTGCGACGGTAACAACATTGTCGATTGAAGAAACTATTTTGATTGATGAGCCCATGAATATCTCTTTAGAACAAACTATCAAGGTAACTAATGAAACGTATGCCAAACAGGAAACAACCAAAGAAGAAATTCCAACTATAGGAATACAAGATATTTCTATCCAAAATGCTCCAAGCATAACCCTAGTGCTTAATACAACTAACCTTGCAACCAATGATACTAACGTAAACCTTACCGCATATAACACCACCCAGACTGATGGTAATTCGTTGAAAGTAATTTACAACTGGTTGAGAAATGGAACGTCGATTACAACTCTGAATATGCCCTTTGAAGGGATCAATGGGACGACGACTAACAACGCTTGGGATTATTCTGGATATGGTCGTAATGGGTCTGAGAGAGATGGAATATTGTGGAGCAGTTCAGGGGGATATGACAGAAAAGGAGCGTATGTATTTGATGGGATTAATGATGATATTGTCATTTCTGGAACTGCGCAAAGGTCAATAGCAATGAGTCAATTTGCTTGGATTTATGTAAATGGGACCTGCCCGACAGGAAGATGCGGAGTAATCGAGGATACTAACAGCCCAGGGGATTTAATGGAAATAGCGGGCAATCAATTAAATGTATTTGGAAGAAACTGGAATACCGCAACTTTTGTTGCTGGCGGAACTATAAATGATAAACAGTGGTATCATGTTGGATTCACATATAATAAAGTTAATGATAGTGCTGGCAATATAACCCTATACGTTAATGGAGCTATCGTATATTCAGAACAAAGTCTTGCCAGAAACGGAACAATGTTTTCAATGGGAACAAAATTAAATATAGGTTCTTTAGATAATGGCGGCAGAGAGTTCAATGGCACCATAGATGATATAATAAGCTTCAATAGGACACTTTCTAAGCAAGAAGTGTACGCGCTCTGGACGAATCAAACCAATATCATTACAGCAGAAGAGACTATCAGAGCAGAAAACTGGGCGGTGCAAGCAACACCAAACAACGGAACCGGAGACGGGACAGTAGTTATATCAAGTAACGTTACTATTTTGAATACCAAACCAACTATCTCAGCCTTAACATTAAACACAACTAATATCAGCAGCAATAATACCAACGTCAATCTTACTGCCTATGCAACAACTTCTGATGCTGACAATGATTCTATCAAAGTGATTTACAACTGGTTTAAGAATGGTATTACTACTACACTTCTTAATATGCCATTTGAAAAAATTAATAACACTGATACTTTGAATGCCTGGGATTATTCTGGATTAGGAAACAATGGTTCGGAAAATGGAGCTACTTGGAATTCTACTGGAGGATATGACTCAAAAGGAGCATATATGTTCGACGGAATTAATGATTATGTAGGATTTGCAAAATCATCCAATCCCAATACGTATAGTATTGTTGCTTGGGTAAAACCAAGAAGACAGAGCAGTGGCAGCTTTGAATATTCTATATCAGATTATGGTTCAACTATGTTTTTATTAAATATAGGAGCAACTGATTCATTGGGATTTTTCCCAGAAGTAACGGGAAACCCCGAACTTACTAGTTCAGCAGTAACAATGAATAATGAACAATGGCATCATGTTGCAATAACATATAATTATCTTCACAATGCTACAACTGGAAATGCAACTTTTTATTTTGATGGAAGTATAGTAAGTTCAGTATTGGGGACTAATAATTCTGGTTCAACCCTTAGTAAAAACATTGGCCGTTATCAAGGTGATAATAGATATTTTAATGGAACTATTGATGACTTGATAATCTTTAATAGAACACTTTCTCCACAAGAGGTATACGCGCTTTGGACTAATCAGACTAATGTAATTGCCGCACAAGAGACTATCCGATTAGAAAACTGGACCGTGCAAGCGACGCCTAACGACGGATTTGATGATGGAGCGATGGTTGTTTCAAATAATTTAACTATCATTAATTCTGCTCCCACTAGCCCAGTGCTTTGGAATCTTACTAACGGAAGTACGGTCACTACCAGAACGCCTACTTTCGTTTGGAACGTATCCAGCGATTTGGACGGAGATGCGATCACTTATAGAATAGAAATTGATGATAACATCGCCTTTAACAATCTAGAAGTGAATGCTGGTGGCATTACTAATACTAGCCTTACCAATGTGACCTATACCTTGAGCACTGAATTAAGCGTAGATACATCATATTTCTGGAGAGTTTTTGCCAATGATAGCTCAGATGGCAGCAATGCATCCACAACTCGCAACTTTACCGTGCAATCCTATCTGGCGATCAATGTCACCGATAATTTAGTTGCTTTCGGAACGTTAAGCATCGGCACAAATGTCAGCACTCCCGCCAATGCACAGCCATTCCGCGCGGAAAATGTAGGAAATATCATCGCAAATATAACTGTCACTGGAACGCCTTTCTTTACCGCAGTAGGAATGCCTTCAGATTTTTACCGATTCAAAATAAGAGCGAATGAAAGCGGCGCATTTAATGTCACTGCTTCGGCGACTGAATGGAACTTAACCAATACTACACTCGGAGCTAACATCTTCCATGTCATTAATTTAGATTGGCACAGCATCAGCAACGACTTTATAACTGACCTTAATGTTTCAGTTCCACTAAATGAATCAGCAGGAAGTAAATCATCAACTGTTACTTTTACTATAACTGGATAAGATAAAAATGAATCAAAAATTTGGAATTAAAAATATGAAGGATCTCAAACAAAGATGAAAACAAAAATGATAGTCTGGATCTTGGTTTTATTAATGGTGATCCAGATAGCCACTGCCCTTGGTATCCGACCAGCAAGGACCACTATTGCAGTTGATGATTATAATGAAGACAATATCAAGATGGATGGGAAATTGTGGGTGGTGAACAATAATCAGAGAGAATTTACAGTGAACATTTATGTTGACGGAGAGCTGGCTGACTTTGTAAAATTAAAGAATAATATGACTACATTAAATTTTCGTCCAGAAGATGAAGCCAAGGAAGTAGGATTTGAAATCAACTTCAAGAAAGATAAGATTCCTCCGGGAACTTCCACCGCCAATATTGTCATTGAAGAACGATTTGAAGGTGCTTCTCCAAATACGGTCTCTTCTAAACTGATCTTAAAACATAAAATTACCATCATCGGCCCTTATCCTGACCTATACCTTGAAGGAGCTCTTAACTTCCATGAAAACGGAAATGAAATAGAATTAGTAGCAGAAGTGAAAAATTTAGGAAAACAAGATATCAAGAAAGTCCAGACTATTTTTTACATCAATGACAAAGAACAAAAACAGCATGAATTAGAGACAGAAACTGCCAGCCTTAAAACAAAAGAATCTACATTGTTGACTACAACTATCGCAAAAGATAATTTTAATGACGCCGGCCAGTATGAAGTGTCTGCAGTGACAAAGTATGATGACCAAACTTTAGAATTATACAAAACCTTGCTGATTGGAAAGCCTGAAGTGGAGATAACTTATTTTGACAAGTATCTTATTGCCTACAAAGTCAACCAATACACTCTTGATCTTCTTAACAAATGGAATCAGCAGATACGTAATGTCTATGTTGAGGTTGAGGTAGTCAAGGATGGAAATAAAATTGATTCATTCAGGACGCGTTCGGTAGATATCGAAGCAGAGATGATCCAGAGAGTCTCTGATTATCTTGATGCGAAAGACAAGGGACCTGGAAAATATACTTTTGAAATGACCGTTTATTTTTGGAACTTAGTAAGGATGGATGAAAAGAAATTTACCTTCAGCACAGATCTAGTGACAGAAGAAGATGCAAAACATCTTAACCTCGCTCAGCCATCATTGACCGGAGCGGCAGTGGGGATAGGTGGAGCATTCTCTACTATTGTGCCTTGGCTGTTAGTAGGAATACTGTTAGGGCTGATTGGATTTTATGTGGTCTGGCGCTACCTTAACAGAGAAAAATATGATGGCGGTGACAAGCCTCTTTAATAACAGATGTACTAGAGACTTAAATAGAGATTTAAATAGAAATCTAAAAAAAAGCACTGGTAAAAAATTTCTTAAAGAAACCTGGTTGCGGTTTTTCTTCGTGGAGGTCTTTGATTAGCTCTTTCTGCTTTTTATTAAGCTTAGTCGGAACAACTAAGTGGATAGTGACCATCTGATCGCCCTGGCTTGAATCATGTACAGAAGGCATTCCTTTTCCGCGCATGCGCAATATGGTTTCGGTCTGAGTTCCGGAAGGGATAGTTAAATTTGCTTTTCCATCGATGGTCGGCACTTCAACTTCGTCGCCTAATACGGCTTGTGAAAATGAAATAGGCACCGTCAAGTACAGGTCATTTCCCTTGCGCTGGAATAATTCGTGCGGTTCAACATGCAGTTGCACATAAAGATCACCGGCAGGACCATTATTCTCCCCTACTTCTCCCTCACCGGAGACGCGCAACCTCATCCCATCTTCTATTCCAGCAGGAATGGAAATGTCAAGTTCTTTTTTCCGTCTTATTAATCCTTCTCCGCCACATTCCCTACATGAATCTTTGGGAAGCT
>Ga0080064_1005544_pt1 | contig 14638 bp, 14 predicted proteins | sample Subgrocontami54m_FD_69260 | JGI IMG/M metagenome (GOLD analysis project Ga0080064, IMG submission 69260) | Subsurface groundwater microbial communities from S. Glens Falls, New York, USA - GMW46 contaminated, 5.4 m (SPADES assembly) (version 2) ...
CACGCTGACGCCGTAGCGCTCCAGGCCCTCCACCGTGGTGGTCCCCATCTCGCCGCCCAGGGCGATGCCGATCACGTCCTGCAGCTCGCCTACGCTCAAGCCGTAACGCGCCAGCGCCATGCGGTCGGGCTCGATGTCGAGGTAATAGCCGCCGGTGACGCGCTCGGCGTAGGCGCTGGTGGTGCCAGGCACGTTTTTCACCACCGATTCGATCGCCTTCGCCAGTTTCTCGATCTCGGTCAGGCTCTTGCCGAACACCTTGATGCCGATGGGAGTGCGGATGCCGGTCGCGAGCATGTCGGTGCGCGCCTTGATCGGCATTGTCCAGGCGTTCGATACGCCGGGAATCTGCACCGCCTGGTCCATGTCCGCGATCAGTTTGTCCACTGTCATGCCCGGCCGCCATTGATTCTCGGGCTTCAGATTGATCACCGTCTCGAACATTTCCACCGGCGCCGGGTCGGTGGCGGTGGCAGCGCGCCCCGCCTTGCCGAACACCGATTCCACTTCCGGAAAGCTCTTGAATATCTTGTCCTGGGTCTGCAGCAGTTCCGCCGACTTGGTGATCGACAGGGACGGCAGCGTCGCCGGCATGAACAAGAGTGATCCTTCGTTCAGCACCGGCATGAACTCGCTGCCCAGTTTCATCGCGGGATAGACGGATGCGACCAATGCAAGCACGGCGACGGCGATGGTCAGCTTCTTCCAGCGCATCACCCAGGCGATGATGGGACGGTAGATCCAGATGAGGAAGCGATTCACCGGATTCTTCTTTTCCGCCATGATTTTGCCGCGGATGAACAGGAACATCAGCACCGGCACCAGGGTGATCGACAGCAGCGCCGCGCCCGCCATGGCAAAGGTCTTGGTGTAGGCGAGCGGCGCAAACATCCGGCCTTCCTGGGCTTCGAGCGTGAATACCGGCAGAAAAGACACGGTAATGATCAGCAGGCTGAAAAAGAGGGCCGGCCCGACTTCGCGGCAGGCGTCGATCATGATCTGCAGGCGCCGCGCGTCCGGCGGCGCCCGTTCCAGATGCTTGTGCGCGTTTTCGATCATGACGATGGCCGCATCGACCATCGCGCCGATGGCGATGGCGATGCCGCCCAGGCTCATGATGTTGGAGTTGAGTCCCATCATATGCATGGCAATCATCGCCATCAGCACGCCGATCGGCAGCATGACGATGGCCACCAACGCGCTCCTCGCGTGCATCAGAAACACGACGCATACGAGGGCCACGATGGCGCTTTCCTCGATCAGGGTGCGTTTCAGATTGTCGATGGCGCGATGAATCAGGTCCGAGCGGTCGTACACCGTCTGCAGCGACACGCCCTGCGGCAGGCCGGAGGAGATTTCCGCAATCTTGGCTTTCAGGTTGTGGATCACGTCGAGGGCGTTCTGGCCGTAGCGCGCCACGGCGATGCCCGCGACCACCTCGCCTTCACCGTTCAGTTCGACGAGACCGCGGCGCTCATCCGGTACCAGTTCGACCCGCGCAATGTCGCGGATCAGCACCGGCGTGCCCTTGTCCGTCTTCACCACCAGGTTCTCGATGTCGGACACGCCGCGCAGATAGCCGCGGCCGCGCACCACGAATTCGGTCTCCGCCATTTCGATCACCCGGCCGCCGACGTCGCGGTTGCTCGATCGGATCACTTCCGAGAGCTTCATCAGCGATATGCCGTAAGCCTGGAGCTTGCGCGGCTCCACCGTGACCTGGTAGGTCTTGACGAAACCGCCCACGCTCGCCACTTCGGCCACACCCTGGGCCTTGGTGAGCTGGTAGCGCACGAACCAGTCCTGGATGCTGCGCAGTTCCGCCAGCGAGCGGTTGGCCGCAAGCACGGCGTACTGGTACACCCAGCCCACCCCGGTGGCGTCCGGACCCAGCGTCGGCGTGACGCCGCGCGGCATGCGCCCGGACGCGAAGTTGAGGTATTCCAGCACGCGCGTGCGCGCCCAGTAGATGTCGGTGCCGTCCTCGAAAATGACGTAGATGAACGAGGCGCCGAATACCGACAAGCCGCGCACCACCTTGGACCTAGGCACGGCCAGCATGGCGGTGCTCAAGGGATAGGTGATCTGGTCTTCCACCACCTGCGGCGCCTGGCCCGGGTACTCGGTGTAGATGATCACCTGCACGTCCGATAAATCCGGAATCGCATCCAGCGGCGTGCGCATGACGGCATACACGCCCGCGGCAATGAGGAAGAACGTGGCGAGCAGCACGAGGAAGACGTTGCGCACCGACCATTCGATGATGCGTCCGAGCATGTCAGTGTCCCTTATGCGCGCCGGCGGCGGGCTTGGGTCCGGCAGCCGGCTTCGATTCTTTGGACGGCTTCGATGCGGTGACCGGCTTCGATTCGGTGGCCGGCTGGGCGCGAACGATGACGTATTCGCCGGGCGCGCCCGCGACCGTGTCGAAGTCGATCTTCTGACCCGGCTTCAGCGTGCGCAACAGCGCCGCATCTTTGACCTTGAAATCCATGGTCATTGCCGGCCACTTCAGGCTCGGGATCGGACCGTGCGCGAGCGTCACGCTGGCGGTTTTTGCATCCACCGCTTCGACCGTGCCCTCGCCGCGATGCGTCCCGGACGCAGCACCGGCGGCGGGCATAGCGGGCTTGACCTCGCCCTTCGCGTCCGGTTTTGCCCCCTCCGCGCTCTGACCGAAGCCTGAGAACGCCGCTTTGAGGTTGCTCTCCGCGTCGATGAGGAAGTTTGCGCTGACGACCACGTTCTCGCCTGCCCTGACACCCTCCAGAACTTCGATATACCCATCGGCGCGCATCCCGAGCTTCACCGGCCGCGGCTCGAACCGTCCCTCGCCGCGCCGCACCAACACCAGTTGCCGCGTGCCGGTATCCAGTACCGCGGAATCAGGCACGCTCAAGGCCTGCCCTTTGCCGCGCGAAGACATGATCTCCACCCGCGCATACATGGACGGCTTGAGCAGTGCCTGCGGATTGGCCAGTTCCACCCGCACTTTGGCCGTGCGGGTCTCGGCGGTGACGGTGGGATAAATGAAAGTCACCTTGCCCGCCAACGCCTTATCCGGATAAGCATCGACCTTGATGTTCGCCGACTGTCCGATGCGCACCTGTCCGAGATCCTGTTCGAACACATCGGCCAGCAGCCACACCTGCGACAGGTCGGCGACCTGGTACAGCACCTCCCCGGCCATGAAGCGTTTGCCCTGGATCGCAGGCTTTTCCAGCACCACGCCGTTCGCGGGCGAGCGCAGCGTCAGGTACTGGGTGGTCTTGCCCTCCTGTTGCAAGCGCTGTAATTCGGTTTCGGAGATATCCCAGTTGCGCAAACGCTGCAAGGCGCTGTCCACCAATCGCTGCATGCTGGCCTGCACTTCCGCGCTGCCGCCGGCGAGCGTTTGCACGCCTCTCTTCGCGATCAGATATTCCTGCTGCGCCGTGATCAGGTCGGGGCTGTACACGTCCATCAGCGCCTCGCCTTTTCTCACCGCCTGGCCGGTGGTGTTCACATGGAGCCGCTGGATCCAGCCTTCGAACTTGGCGGTGACGGTGGCGAGCGAGCGCTCGTTCACCTGCACCGTCGCCACCGCCCTGATGGTGCTCTTGAGATCGCGCATGGCGACCGCCTCGGTTTTCACGCCGAGCTTTTGCACCTTGTCCAGGCTCAACTTGACCAGCGGGGTGGCCGACGCCGGCTCGTCATCCTCATATACGGCAATGTAGTCCATGCCCATTTGGTCTTTTTTCGGCACCGGCGAGGTGTCCGGCAGGCCCATCGGATTGCGATAGAAAAGAATCTTGGCTTTGGCTTTGTCCGTCTGCGCTCCCGGCGCGTCGTCCGCGTACACAGGCACGAAATCCATGCCGTCCGGGGCTTTTTTCGGCACGGGAGAAGTATCCGTGGGCGCCATCGGGTTGCGGTAATAGAGGACCTTGCGTTCGGACTTGGCGCCGGCCTTGCCCTCGGCCGCCCGTGACGCGGACGGCGCCGGTTGATTCACGCCCCACCAATAACCGGCTGCCAGCAATGCCGCCGCGAGCACAACCGTCGAGACAATCAAAACAATTCGTTTCATTGTTCTTCCCTTGCCGTGGATGTCAGAACATCTGCTTGCCGGTGAGCAGTTCGATCTCTGCCAGCGATTTGTTGAAGTTGACCAGTTCCTTCGCCCGGCTGATCTCGTAGCCGAACAAGCTCATCTGGCTGTCGAGCAGCATCAGCACATCGGCGCGGCTCACCTTGTAGGCTGCGAGCGTTGCCTCGACCGCGAGTCGTGCCTGCGGCAGGATGGTGGTCTGGTATAGGTGCACCGACTTGCGGCTTTGCTCGGTCACCGCGACCTGTTGCCGCAGCCTAGCCAACACTTCGTTTTGCTGTGCCCGCAGCATTTCCAGTGTCTGCTCGCGCAGCGCCTGCGCCTCGGCGATGCGCGGCTCGATCTTGTCCGCTCGCCACACGGGAAGGTTCATCGCCACGGTAAAGCTCACCAAATCGTCGCGCGGCATACCGGCAAGGTCTCTATCCCTTTGACCGTAGGAAAAGCGCAGGTCGAAGTCCGGCTGGGCTTCCTTGCGCGCAAGTTCCAGCGTTTTGGCGCTGCGCTCGATTGCGCTTTGCAGCCCGAGCAATTGCGGGCGTTCCCGCAGCGCCGCCTCCTGCAGTGATTCCAGGTTCAACGCGGCCTCGCGCAGGCTGGGCAGTTCCACCGCGATAGGCAACGCGTTTCCGCGCCGGCCGAGCAGCCGCACCAACTCAGCTTCCATGACCGGGCGCTCGCGCTCCATCCGCAACAACTCCTCGCTCATACGACCAAGCTGCGTCTGCGCTTTCAGCACATCGGCCTGCGCCGCCTGGCCGACGGCGTAGCGGCCCTCGGCGATACGCAGAAACTGCTCCAGGATCAGCCGATTGCTTTGCAGCAGCCGAACGGTCTCGTCGGTCAGGGCGAGGTCGAAATAAGCCAGCTTGACGTCGCGCACCACGCGGTTGGTGGTTTCGCGCAGGCCGTAGCCGAGCGTTTCCGCATCCTTTGCCGCCACCTGTTCGCGCAATGCGCGTTTGCCGGGATAGGGCAGCTTCTGCGACAGCCCGAGCATTTTCATGGTCATGTCTTCGCGGTTGAGGCGAAACGGCTGGATCGGGACGTTGAGCAAGCCCGCTTCCAGCATCGGATCTTCCAGCGCTCCCGCCGGACGCACGCGCTCGCCCGCGGCCTCGGTCTCTTTCGCCGCCGCGCGCAGCTCCGGATTGTTCTGCAGCGCCTCGCCGATCAGCGAACCTAGGGCGGGCGCCTTGGCGCGGTCGCCGCCCGGGTTCACCTCAACGGACACCACCGCAGCCGCTTGCGCGGACAGGTTCTGCGCGCATGCGGGCGTCGCTGCGATCGCCGCAACCACGGCCGCAGTAAATAGAGCGGCAGTCCGGGGCAGGCGCCCCAATCGCCTGATCAAACTCATTGTCATCACCACCCCTCTCCTTGCGCAATCGGCGCGTTCGGTCGAACGCACCAGCGGCGCTCCCGGCCGGAGTGCCGCGGAAGCACACCGGCCCGTCGCTTATTTCACTTTCTCCAAACGCAGGACCGTGAATTCGCCGCCGACGCCATCGGCATCGAATTTGATCTTGTCTCCCGGTTTCAACTGCTCGAGCATGGCTTTATCTTTGACGCGGTACACCATGGTCATCGCCGGCATGTCGAATTTGGGCATCGGACCGTGCTTGATCGTGATCCTGCCTGCGGCCTTGTCGATCTTGCGCACTTCTCCCTCGGTCAACGCCGCGTCTGCGGCGGCAGCCGGTTTGGCCACGTTGGTTGCCTGATGCTTATGGCTATCGTCCGCGCTTGCATGGAATGCGAACCCCGCGCCAAGAAACAGTACTGCGATCAAGATTGCGTTGCGCGTCATGTCCTTTCCTTTTCGTTGTTCATCAATCATCCTTCGTACTCTAACGTTTATTTGACCGAGACCGTGCCCATCATACTGGCCTCGAAATGCCCCGGCTGCACGCAGGCGAAGTCGACGGTGCCGGCCTTGGTGAATTGCCATACCAGCTCTCCGGTTTTGCCCGGATCGAGCGTCACCATGTTCGGGTCGGCAGGTTCCATCCCGGGCATTTTGCGCATCATCTCGGCGTGCTGCTTCAGTTCCGCCATGGATCCGATCACCAGCTCGTGTTTGATCTGACCCGCGTTCCTGACCCTGAATCTGATGGTCTCGCCGCGCTTCACATCGACCTTTGCGGGGGTGAATTGCATGTCGTCGCTCATGACCACCTGGATGGCGCGTGAGACCTTCTTCGGATCGCCAGCCTTGCCCACCGCCTGCGCGTGCCCGCCATCGCCCGAGTGCCCGCCCTCGGCCTCGCCGTGCATCATGCCCGGCATCATCCCCCGCATCATTCCCTTATGCGCGTCATCGTGCGGCGATGCCGCGACCGGGATTAATGCGAGCGCGGCGAAAATAATCGTTCTGAGTTTCATGGGTTCGTATCCTCGGCTTAATGGTTGTAATGTCGGCCACCAGGGTAAGTGTTAAAGGCCGTCCGGCTTATAGTTCAGCGTGCCGGCATCATGCAATCCGGGGACCCACAGGAAACTGACGCCAGCATTACATTTCTGTAATCTTTCCGGCGCCAGGAGCTAAGGAACCGAAGAACAGGCTACAGTAAGTGGGCCTGTAGTGCCCCACGTTCACAACTTGACGCGGTTGAGCCTCAAGGCGTTGGTGACCACGGACACCGAGCTCAGCGCCATGGCGGCGCCGGCGAAGATCGGCGACAGCAGCAGACCGAACGCGGGGTAGAGCACGCCGGCGGCAACCGGGATGCCGAGCGCGTTGTAGCCGAACGCGAACGCGAGGTTCTGGCGGATATTGCGCATCGTGGCGCGCGACAGCACGGCGGCGCGCGCGATGCCGCGCAGGTCTCCCTTCACCAGCGTCACGCCGGCGCTTTCCATCGCCACGTCGGTGCCGGTGCCCATGGCGATGCCGACGTCGGCTGCGGCGAGCGCCGGCGCATCGTTGATGCCGTCACCCGCCATCGCGACCTTGCGCCCTTCCGCCTGCAAGCGCTTCACGTGACCGGCCTTGTCCTCCGGCAGCACCTCGGCGAGCGTTTCGTCGATGCCGAGTGTCCGGGCGACCGCGTCGGCCGTGCGCTTCGAGTCACCGGTCAGCATCACGATGCGCACGCCCGAGCGCTTGAGCGCCGCGATCGCGCCCGGGGTGCTTTCCTTGATCGGATCGGCCACCGCGCCGATTCCGGCGGCGATACCGTTCACAGCGAAGAACACCACCGTTTTCGCTTGCGCGCGCCAGGCTTCCGCACGCTCTTCCCAACGCTGCGTATCGACGCCGCGCTGCGCGAGAAAGTTGCGGCTGCCCACGAGCACGGACTTGGCGTCGATATCGGCTTGCACGCCGAGACCGTTTAGCGCCTCGAATGCCGTGGCCGTTCCCGGCGCCAGGCCGCGCGCCTTCGCCCCCTCGACGATCGCGAGCCCTATCGGGTGCTCGGACAACTGCTCCACGCCTGCGACCAGCGCGAGCGCTTCGTCCTCGGCAATGCCCTCGGCGATAAAATCGGTCAATGCGGGATGCCCGAGGGTCAGCGTGCCGGTCTTGTCCACCACCAAGGTGTCGATGTCGCGCATGCGCTCGATCGCCTCGGCATTGCGGAACAGGATGCCGGCGCGCGCGCCTTGCCCCATGGCTACGGTCATCGAAATAGGCGTGGCGAGACCGACCGCACAGGGGCAGGCGATGATCAACACGGCAACGGCGTTTAGAAACGCGTAAGCGAATCGCGGCTCGGGGCCAAGAAACCACCACGCCAGCGCTGTAACGACGGCGATGCCGACCACGATCTGGACGAAGTATGCCGCGATGATATCGGCCAGCCGCTGGATCGGCGCGCGCGTGCGTTGCGCTTCGCTCACCATGTGAACGATCCGCGCCAGCAGCGTGTCCGCGCCTACGCGCCCGGCGCGCATTAGCAATGAGCCATTGCCGTTCACGGTTGCGCCGGTGACCTTGTCGCCGGCGGCCTTCGCCACCGGCATGGGTTCGCCGGTGATCATGGATTCGTCCACTCGGCTCGCGCCCTCGAGTACCGTACCGTCGATGGGCACCTTCTCGCCCGGCTTCACGCGCAAGCGGTCGCCGACGGCCACGGTGTCCAGCGACACCTGTTCCTCGACGCCGTCCTCGCGCACGCGCCAGGCGAGGTTGGGCGCGAGTTGCAGCAACTGCTGTATCGCCTGACTGGTCTTGCCCATAGCGCGCAACTGCAGCACGTCGCCGAGCATCACCAGCGTCACGATCACGGCCGCCGCCTCGAAATAAGTGCCGACCGCACCGTCGTGCTCGCGGAACTCCGGCGGAAACCAGCCGGGCATAAGTACTGCGGCGAGGCTGAACAGGTATGCGAGCCCCACCCCCAGCCCGATCAGGGTGTACATGTTGAGCGCGCGATGCGCAAGCGAGAACCAGAACTTGGAGAGTATCGGCCAGCCGACCCAGAGCACGACCGGCGTGCCCAGCACGAACTCGATCCAGCCGCGCGGCCGCGGCTGAAGCCCGAACAGATCATGCAAGCCGATCATCGGCGACATCGCAAGCACCACGAGCGGGATCGACAGCGCGACACCGGCCCACAAGCGCCGCGTCAGATCGCGCAATTCGGAATCGTCCGCTTCGCCCGTGCCCGCGACCGGCACCAGCGCCATGCCGCATTTGGGGCAACTGCCGGGCTGCGGGCTGCGAACCTCCGGATGCATGGGGCAGGTATATTCGGCGGCGGCCGCGGCGCGCGCGGCGGCCTCGAGTATCGGTACCAGCGTCATGCCGCACTTCGGACAACTGCCCGGCGCGTCGCGCACGATCTCCGGGTGCATCGGACAGGTGTAACGGGTGCCGCTCGCTACCGGCGCGGTGCCTGGAGGTGTGGATCCCGCGTGCGGATGGTCGTGAGCGTGCGGCTGGTGCGAATGGTTCATCTCTGCCGTCACGGCTGGCCCCTCGTAGAATTGTCTATCGGAATAGGGCTGCGCGAGCTCTTCTGACCGAACAGCACCGGCTCCAGTATTCGGTAGGCGAGCACCAATACCGGCGGCAAGATCAGCCACTGCAGCAGCGGCGAAAGACCAATCCCGTAAATCAGCGGCATGCTCGCCGTATAACCCCAACTGCCGGCGCGATAGACGTTGTACCACTCGCTCCATGCCGTATAAGCCATGGCGCCGGCCACGACCATTGCGCCGCCCGTCCACGGCCGCGACGCCGGCCAGTCCACACGCCGGAGCGCCATGCCGGCCAGTGCGAACAGCGCGAGTGCAATCAAGACGTCACCCAGGGTGCAATGAAACACTGACCAGGCGACAGTTAGGGCATCCGCCTCAGTCCAGAGCGTATACAGCCTGGCATGCGCAATTTCCCAGGCCAGATTCAAAACGAAGGCGAGCGCCGACCACAGAGCTGCGCGCACCATAAGACCGGGCGCCACCACGGTGAGTAAGTTGTGTTGACTAGGGCCGGTCTTCGCGGTTATTTGACGGGCATCGACGCCATTGCAGAATCGTGCTGCATCATCTGTTCCATCATCATCTGCATCATATCCATGCGCTTTTCCATCATGGCGTGGTGCTGCATCATGTCGCCGCCCGCCTTGTGTTTATGGCCACCCTTTGCCGTGCCGCCGCTCTGGCCGCCGCCCATCATCATCGGACCGCCCATGCCGCGCATCGCCTTCATATTTTCCTGCATGGCCTGCATATGCTCCTGCATCAGCTTCTGGCGTTCCTGCGGGTCGGTGGTCGCCTGGAGTTTTTCCATCTGCTGCTGCATGCCTTTCATCTTCTCCTGCATCTGCGACATGTGTTTATCCATGTCCATGCTCGCCGCAGGCTTGGGATGCACGTGCTTGTCCTGCGCCGATGCGATGGGCGCCACCAGGGCGCCGGCAATGATTGCGGCAACGAGTATCGAGGTCTTCATAGTGGTTTTTCCTTTTTGGGTTGAGTCAATTGAGATTGCTGTAATGGCGACCGCTGCTAGCCAAGGCGTATCGTGAACACAAGACAACGCGTCCAGGACGGCCTGCCGCAGCTTGCGGCGGTCCGGCTGCTTACCTTATTTCTTTCCGGAGATGGCCGAGAAAAGCGCAACGCCTAATACGACGACAAGCAAAGTGGGAAGCCACATCCAGTTGATTCCGCCCATGTGGCCGCTGCCCATCATCCCGCCGCTGAACATGGTCCCGGTCGCCATTCCGCCGCCGAAGAGCAGCAACAGCAAGGCTGCGACGACAATCGCGATGACCAGGGCTGTATTGCTTGTAGAGTCCATGATATGAGTTTCCTTTAAGAGGATAAATCTGAAGCTCGATTCTTCCGTGGAAAAGCTGGCGCAAAATCCATGACTTGCAACGCCGCTCTCCGGTCACGCCGCTCACTGTCTGAGTCCGCATGACCAATTGCGAGACTATCTGTATAGACGCAAACTTTTTCAGCGTCAGTGCGCTACCGCGCATAATGCTTTTGTAGCGTGTCGTTGCGCCAAGCTCGCAATCGGCTCATGCATGCACTTTCCCACCAAACTTCGGCAAGAACGCGGGCGTGTTCGCCGCGTAGCGGTTGTAGGCCTCCCCGAATTGCGTGCGCGCATCCCGCTCCTCACGCCGCGCAAGATGTATGTACATGAACACCAGGATCGGGAACATCGCGAGCGTGACCAGGGTCGGCCATTGAAATAAGAACCCGGTCATGATCAGAATGAACCCCGCGTACTGGGGATGCCGCACGCGCGCGTAAGCTCCGCTGGTCGCAAGCCTGTGCTGGCGCTGCGCCGCATATAACACCTTCCACGCCGAGGCCAGCAGCCAGAAGCCCGCGACGATCAGAATGTTGCTGATGATATGAAAAGGTCCCAAATGAGGATTTGTTTTCCAGCCGAACATCGTTTCGAGCAGGTGGCCCGAGTCGTGCGACATCCAGTCGATGCCGGGAAAGCGCGTCGACAGCCAACCCGACAACAGGTAGATCGTCAGCGGAAAGCCATACATCTCGGTAAACAGCGCAACCAGAAAACCAGAGAACGCGCCGAACGAGCGCCAGTCGCGCGACGATTGAGGTTTGGCAAAGCTGAAGGCGAAGATGATGAACACCAGCGAGTTGATGATCGCGAGCGACCAGAGCCCGTAGCCCGGAGCCGAGTCGTGATCCACTATTTCTTCTCCTTGGTCGATCCGTTCGATGCTTCACCCGATCGGTGACCGCCATGGCCATGGCCGCCATGCATGAACAGGTGCATCAAGGGGCAGGCCAGCAATAGCAAATAGGGCCAGTAGGCAAACCACCCGGAGAGATGTGCCCGATGCTCGGTAACCAGGAAAAACGCTGCGATGACCAGGAACACGATCAGCGCAATGTTAGCCCTGGACTTCATCCCGCCAACATTGTCCGATTCATGCTTGTGTTCCATGGCCACTCCTCGGAGTTGTGGACGATACGGACCGCGCGTCCAATGTCTCGGATGGCGCGCCCTTGCTTGGCCCGGTCATACGAAAAAACCGGGCTGGCACCTGGCTTTCCCGGCGGAAGCTTACTTCCCGTCCCGCGGATGAAAGTGCTTGGTCTTGTCTTTGGCGGCGTTTGGTTTGCCCGGCATGGCTTCCGCTGGTTTCTGCGGAAAACCGGTTTTTTCCTCCACATGGGAGTGAGGCCTCATTTTTTTCTGGGGAGCGGCTTTTTCCGTCTTGGCGTCGGCCGGGGTGTCCGCTGCGGCCCCGGCGTTGAGCGAGAGTGCCGCCATGAGGGCGAACAGGCTGGCGGCGAGGCTGGGCTTGAGTTTCATGGTCATCTCCTTTGAAAGGTTGGCAACAATCGCTGGAATCTTGCTGAAGCAGTCGTCCGAATTTAGCCGACAAGCCCAGTCTGCGCCGTCGCCCCCTTCTTCAACATTACGGCTTGATTACATTCTTGTCAGCTTGCGGAATCGGTAACCGGTGAACCGATCGTGGCTTACGCACTTGTGGCGCATCTGTGCCCGAAAACTCCCGCCGGGAACACGAACCCTGCGTCTGGAAGCAGCACCGCCGTGTGCGCCGGGATGCTCCTATCGATAGGCTGTTGCCACGGCATCGTCGACCAGTTTCTTCAATTGCTCGTAGCCGAAGCTCGGCAAGGGACGGCCGTTTACAAAGAATTCCGGCGTCATGGTGACGTTAAGCGCCTTTGCATCAGCCAGATCCTGCGTAATGACGCTTTCGATCTCCGGGGCGTACATGTCGCGCCTGACTCGCTCGAGGTCCAGGCCCAGGTTTCCCAGTTGCGGCCACAGGAGTTCCAGCTCGGCCTTGTGGTTCGGTGCCCAACGAGGCTGGGAGGCGAGGACTGCTTCCAGTGTTTGCCAGAATTTGCCCTGTTTTCGCGCCGCCTCGAGTATCTTCACCACGTTGTCCGATCCGGCGTGGAAAGGCGCGTAGCGCAGGGAGAGCCGTATCTTGTCGCGATTCGCTTTCATCAGATCCTTGACCAGGGGGTAGAACTCGCGGCACGTCCCGCAAGCCGGATCGAAAAACTCGACAAGATGCACCTTGGCTTCCGCCGGGCCAAGCCTGGGCGCATGTTCGCGTGCGAGAAAAGTCAGGTTCTGCTCGGCTGCCCTCGCCGACTTATCGAGTCTTTCGCTTTCGTACAGAAAGATACCGATCACAAATACGAGCACTAGCAAGACCGCGGAGCCAATGAATATGGCTTTTTTCAATTGAATGCCCTCTTTCTTTATTTGGACATCTTTCTTGACTTGGACGTGTTTTTTCATTTGGACACCTTGAAGTGAGTCAATACAAGCAGCAAGCCGATGACGGAAAAAGCGATTAGCGAAAGCAGCGGGATCGTCAGAAAGCCGAACCACTCGATCTGCTGGTCCTTGCACGGAATACCTTGCGCGCATGGGCTTACATTTTCCGGAATAACGCCCGCGACGACGAGGACATGGAACAATGCGATCATCCAACCCGCCACCGTGAGCGGAAAGGCATAGCGCACGATCCTGGTATCGAAGGGAAACAGTCCGGCAGGCAGGACGAAGACCAGCGGGAACATGAATATGCGCTGGTACCAGCACAATACGCAGGGGGCGATGTCCATGACCTGGCTGAGAAACAGCGCGCCCAGGGTCGATGCGCTGGCGATGAGCCAGGCGAGGAAAACAAGGGTCCAGGCGCCGTCTGGCGAAGGATCCCGACCTTTGGGCTCAATGGTGTTCATCGTCGATGGATTTCCAACTAAGGCCGGCTTGCGCTGCCAGGATCACCGCATGGCCGCAGTTCGGCGTGCTGGCATCATACAATGTCCGAGCACGGTGTCGCCGGCGAGGCCTGCTTCGATTTCGTCCGGCAACGGCTGGTAGGCGAGATCCCCCGCCTCGGTGAAACGGCGGTCCTGCAGCACGAGCGGGACATCGGTCACGCCGAACCCGAGATCGAGCTTCTCGCGCGACGCCGTCGCGTCGCTATTTGGCGGCTGCTTTGGCTGAAGGTTTCGGTTTCTCGAGCGGCGTGAAGCGCGCCTGGAGCGGCGGCTGGCCGGGCAGCGTCACGGACACCACGACCTTCATGTCCGGCGCCGGCTGAAAACCGCCGCTTCCCACGAGCGCATTTCCACCGTGCGGCTCGAGCTTCACGCTGGAGGTGTTTTTGCCCGCCAGCACCGTCGCGCTGCCGGCCGCGCCTTTGGTCGCGACTTTCGCGTCCTTGCTGCCGGTGACGTACAGCGTAAGCGCGGTATCCTTGACGACCAGTTCCAGATGATATTTACCGGCGTCTCTGACCTGGCCTGCGTTCGGGCCGATCGCGGGCCCGTCGGCGCGGACAGCAAGCGAGAGGCACAGCAGCATGGCGGCAAACATAAAGTTGCTCGGTTTCATGGTCAGTCTCCGTTTCAGTGGTTGATGCGGATAGTTGCGGTGATGCGCTTCAAAAGGCCTGCGTTGCATGCTCATCGAGCAAGCGCTTGAGCGGTTTCTCACCCCACAGCCAGAACATTACCGGCGTGAGGATGGTGTCGAGGAGGGTGGAGCTCACCAGCCCGCCGAAAATCACGACCGCCACCGGGTGCAGGATTTCCTTGCCCGGCTCGTCGGCCGCGAGCATCAGGGGCACCAGCGCGAACGCCGCCACCAGCGCGGTCATGAACACCGGCGTCAGGCGCTCGAGCGAACCGCGGACGATCATCTCCTTGTCGAATTTTTCGCTTTCGAACGCGCACAGGTTGATGTAGTGGCTCACCTTCAGGATGCCGTTGCGCGTGCTGATCCCGGCGAGCGTGATGAAGCCGATCATCGACGCGACCGACAGCGGCTGGCCCGCAACCGCCAGCGCCACGACGCTGCCCACCAGCGCGAGCGGAATGTTGCCCATGATCATCAGCGACAGCGCGGTAGAGCGGTAGCGCGTGTAGAGTACGATGAAGATCAGCAGCAGCGACATCAGCGAGAGCAGGGCGATCAGGCGCGTGGCTTCCTCCTGCGCCTGGAACTGGCCCTCGAGGCTGGTGAAGTAGCCGGTGGGCAATGGGCTCATGGCGATTTCGGCGCGGATACGCGCCACGATGCCGGAGAGGGCGGCGCCCGCGGAGGTG
>Ga0080064_1005545_pt1 | contig 14638 bp, 17 predicted proteins | sample Subgrocontami54m_FD_69260 | JGI IMG/M metagenome (GOLD analysis project Ga0080064, IMG submission 69260) | Subsurface groundwater microbial communities from S. Glens Falls, New York, USA - GMW46 contaminated, 5.4 m (SPADES assembly) (version 2) ...
GAGGGGTATGTCGACCTACTGAAAAAGAAGAGGAAATAGTAAAGGGCGTTTTACTACATAACACGAATTTTCCTGAATTTGCAGAGAAGATCACGGTTGAGTGGATACACGCTAATGATTACGGATCATCCATTTGGATGTTGAATCCAAGTTATATGAAGTACTGGGATGATGAGCTCTATGGTGAAGATGGAAGCAAAGAGTTTAAGTTATAATTCGGATGTAAATTTGAAGAAGGTATATGGCGCGACAAATACATACATATAGCATTAATGGTCATGAACAATACATTATATTTTGCACTGGAATAGATGGGTATATTTCAGAATTTTTTAATACAAAAGAAAGTATAGCGCAATACGCAACAGAGAACGAGACAGTTTTTGGCAGTGAGAAGATGTCTTATACCGAGTGGCTCGAGAGAGCGACTCATTCTTCGCAGCAAGGAGAAATAGGACAGAAAATGAGAGAGAAAGCATTTCAGGCTACAGAAAAGTTGGTTCATGGTGAACAGATTAGTCTGGATGAAGCAGTTGCTATCAATGCAATCGAAAGTTTTTTAGTGGCATATTTCAGAGGGAAAGACGATTTATTTATTCCGGTAAGTATACAAGATTGCAATGCTTTTATTGATGAGGTTGGTGGCGATATACGAAATGACTACAAACAAACGTGGGGATCTTTAGATATTATAAATGATGCACAGTGGATTAGCTATCGCGCTCGCGCACTTGAAGAAACTGATATATATGCAAAGCTACTTGCTAAAGATAATTCAGAAGTATCAGAAAGGGCAAGGCAAGACAATTCAACTTGGATTCATAGGAAGCTATCTGGAAGATATCTTACGTGTCTCTTTAGGGTTGCGAAAGAAAAAGAAGTATGGAATCTTTTGGATAATAGGAAAAAATCAATTCTATGAAAAAAGTTTTTATTGCATATCGATACACCGGTGAACCGGAAGAGAAACTTACAGAAATGGTCGCACGACTTAAGGTATCATTAGCAAGTGTGGGACTTGAAGCTATTTGTTCTTTTGAGTCGGAAGATGATTTTCGGAAGGCAGAAATGAATCCTGGCAATATAGTCGAATATATGTGCAGGAAGCTTTCGGAAATGGATTATCTTTTGGCAGTGGTAAAAACAGACGAAAAAAGCGAGGGAATGCTAATGGAGGTTGGCTATAGGAATGCCTTGAAAGATTACAAAATAAAACATCCTCTATTCATTCTCGCAGTTAAGTGTGGTGTATATACCCATATGCGTTTTATGGCAGATGTGGTTTTTGAATTTGAAGACCTAGACGATTTATGTGTCAAAATTTCTCACCTTTCATTCGAAGATCGTAATTAATAAAAAGTATGAGGGAAACATTAAGTGGTCCATATTCCACAGAAGAACCCGATATAAAAAGGGCTACTTTTGAACGCCTTTATCACGAGTATGTCTTGGATGGTGCAAGTAGAGTAATAGTATATGATAGCGCCTACCCAAAGCATGAGTTTTTGGAATTTTTAATAAAGGAAAAGGGACTTTTACTTCATGGCTCAAATCACCCAGACATTCATGAACTTGAACCACGGCAAGCAAATGACCGAGCAAAAGTGACAGGCAATCAGTTTGGTGTATATGCGGTAGATAATCATATACTTCCGCTTTTTTTTGCGATCAAGGATAGAGAACGATTTTTCGGACGATCAGAAAGTGGATATGTTCGTGATGAGAAGGGTGATATTGCAAAGTACCTTTTCCGGGTTGAAAAAGAAGTACTCGCACAGCAGCCCTGGTCTAGTGGTGTGGTCTATATTCTCTCAAAAGAATCATTTGAACAACAGCATGAAAACGGAAGGTCGACAGGTGAATGGGTGAGCCCAAGAGCAGTAAAGCCATGTGCAGTTCTTTCTGTCTCCCCGGATGACTTTCCTTATCTTAGTGAAATTGAGGGACTGTAACTAAGTATTAATATGAAAATAAACAACACTTTCAAACTTATTATCTCTATTGTAGTCTCTGAACTGGCTGGTATTATTGGATCTGCTTTTACCGCACCATCTATTATTAGTTGGTATATAGAACTTGTGAAACCAGCTCTCAATCCTCCGGCATGGGTATTTGCTCCGGTCTGGACGACACTGTTTGTGTTTATAGGTATTGCGGCGTTTCTGGTTTGGAAAAAGGGACTGGATCGCAGGGATGTAAAAATCGCGCTGGGAATATTCGTAGGACAGCTGGCGCTCAACACCCTTTGGTCAATTATATTTTTCGGTTTACATTCTCCTGGAGCAGCGCTTATTGAGATCGTATTTTTGTGGCTTGCCATTCTCGCCACGATCATTGCATTTTATAAAATCTCTAAACCGGCCGCATGGCTTTTGGTGCCATATATCCTTTGGGTTAGTTTTGCTTCGTATTTAAACTATGCAATTTGGTTCTTGAATTAAAATCATTAATACTGATGATTTCGCTTATGAAAAATACAAATAAAAACAGATGCCTTTGGCCTGGGGAAAATCCGCTCATGATTGCCTATCACGATATGGAATGGGGTGTTCCATTGTTTGATGATCAAAAATTATTTGAATTTATTTTTTTAGATGCGATGCAAGCGGGATTGAGTTGGGCAATTGTCTTAAAGAAGCGCGAGGCGTTTCGTAAGGCGTTTGATAATTTTAACCCTAAAAAAATCGCGGAGTACGATGACGCTAAAATAGAATTGTTATTGGGTAATCCGGAGATTATTCGTAATAGACAGAAAGTCCGTTCCTCAATTCGTAATGCGCACGCGTTTCTGCAGATTCAAAAAGAATATGGATCTTTTTCGTCCTATATTTGGTCGTTCGTGAACGACCGGCCAATCATCAATACCTATAGTGAGCAAAAGGATATACCGGCACGATCTAGTGAATCAGATGCAATGAGTAAGGCATTAATTAAGCGTGGATTTTCGTTTGTCGGTTCGACAATCTGCTACGCGTTTATGCAAGCGGCAGGAATGGTAAACGATCATCTCGTAAATTGTTTTCGATACAAGGTAGTAAGTAAGAAACAGAGAAAATAAAGAAACGCCGCAAGGCGTTTTTTTAGTACAATTCGCTTCGTTTTTGCTATACTAAATTTTTCGGATCAAGTTATTTTTGTTTCTGCTCGTTCGCGTAGTCTTGAATAATGGTCAAAAACTTTGGTCCAAATGCCGCGAGTTTCTGCGTACCTACGCCAAAGAGTGTTGAAAGTGATTCAGGGGTTTGAGGAAGATACGTTGCCATTTCAATAAGTGTTCGATCGCCAAAAATAATAAATGGGGGAACGTTTTTTTCACCAGCGAGTGTTTTTCGTAGTTCGCGCAGAATTTCAAAAAGTTTTTTGTCGTAGAGTGCGGCATCGGTACCCTGTTCTTTGAGTGGTGTTCGTGATGTTTCTGGTTGAAGGAGTGTGATTGACTCACGCCCGTAGAGCCACGATTTTCCTTTCTCACTAACAAGAATGACTACATAGTCATCTTCTGTTTTTTTGATCAATCCTCGTGTCAGGAGTTGCTGTGCGATAAAGCGTAAATCGTCTCTATGATATTCCCGGCCAACTATGCCAAAGACGGACAGGGTTTCATGATTCCTTTCAATCACTGCTGCCGTGCGCGATCCTTTAAGGATATCAATGACATACATCATGCCATAGCGTTGGCCTGTTCGCAGGATAGCAGAAAGTATTTTTTGTGAGATTTCGGTGGCATCAAATGTTTCTCCTGGCGACAAACATCGATCACAACTTTTACAAGTGTTCGTATTCCATGCCTCTCCGAAATATTGCATAACAAAAGCGCGGCGACAGGTGAGTGATTCACAGTATGTGATCATGATGTCGAGTTTTTGTTTAGCAATCGTGCGTTCATTTTCATTTTCCATCTGATCAATAAAAAAGAGGTGCTTACGTTGATCGCCTCGCGAGAAGAGGAGTACACATTCGCTTTTCAGACCGTCGCGTCCCGCTCGTCCGGTTTCTTGATAATATCCCTCAAGCGTTTTTGGAAGATCCGCATGGATGACAAGGCGAATATCCGGTTTGTCGATACCCATACCAAAGGCAATGGTGGCTACGATAATAGGCACTCGATCACGAATAAATTTTTCCTGCGTTTTTGAACGGACAGTCGGAGTTAAGCCAGCGTGATAGGGAAGCGCGTTAAATCCCTTATCACGGAGCTGGGCGGCAAGAGTCTCGGTGCCGTTGCGAGAAAAGCAGTAAATGATCGCGGGTGCTCCGGCATTTTTTTCGAGGAGGCCAGTAATACGTTTCAAGCTTTGTAATTTTGGGAGAATAGTGTAATGGAGATTTGGCCGATTAAAGCTTGCTACAAACTGCGGTGCTCGCTGGAGTCCAAGTTGTACGATAATGTCTTCTCGCACTCGCTGGGTTGCAGTTGCAGTAAGCGCAATGACGGGTACACCGGGCAGAAATATGCGCACTTGTTTGAGGTTGCGATACTCGGGGCGAAAGTCGTGTCCCCATTCGGAGATGCAGTGCGCTTCATCAATCGCAATGAGTTGGACGGGAATTTCACGCAAGAATAAGCGGAATTCTTGGAGTGCAAATCGTTCAGGCGCAATATATAAAAGTTTAATCTGTCCACGTTGTACTCGTTCGTATACATCTTGCTGTTCTTGTTTTGAAAGTGAGCTATTCAAGAAAGCCGCAGAAATTCCATTTGTCGTAAGCGCATCAACTTGATCCTTCATGAGCGCTATCAAGGGGGAAACGACAAGAGTAATGCCACCCATAATAAGGGACGGCAACTGGAAACAGAGCGATTTCCCGCCACCTGTGGGCATCAACACAAGGCAATCCTGTTTTTGCAAGATTGTTTGAATAATGTCTTGTTGAAGTGGTCGAAATTCGGTATATCCAAAGTGATTTTTGAGGAAGCTGCGAATTCTTGCGGATGATTGCATAGTCGAATAGAAAATAGTAAGGTTAGTATAGCAGTGCTAAAAGATATAGCGAATTTGGGTATGCCACTTTTTTATATAACCTAATGCGTGATAGTATATGAAAAAACAAAACCAAAAAGGGGAGATGGTTATTTATCAAGGGCGGCATAAGGATATTCAAATCCAAGTAACGCTTGAAAATGAAACAATTTGGCTGAGTCAGGCGCAGCTTGCCCAGCTTTTTAGTATTGAGCGCAGTGTTATTACTAAGCACCTTCGTAATATTTTCAGTTCCCATGAATTATTAGAAAAAAGCAATGTGCAAAAAATGCACATTGCAAATTCGGATAAATCAGTGAAATTTTATAGTCTCGATGCCATTATTTCTCTTGGGTATCGGGTAAATTCGAAACGTGCAACTCAGTTTCGTATCTGGGCAACAAGCGTTTTACGAGATCATATCTTAAAGGGCTATACCATTAATGAAAAACGTCTCAAAGAAAATCAGACAATAAAATTAAAAGAACTTGAAAAGGCAATTTCCTTGTTTAGGGGAGTTATACAATCAAAAGAATTTCAAGTCGGCGAATCGAAAGGGCTTTTGTCTGTTATTACTGATTATGCATATTCATGGATACTGCTTCAACAATATGATGCAGGAAAATTAGTAACGAAAAAGGGACAAACAAAGGGGATATCGTATATAAGCACAGAAGAAAGTGTTGGTGCGGTTGTGGCATTAAAAGTTCATGTGCAAAAAAAGAAAGAAGGTTCGGATATTTTTGGAGTCCAACGCCAAGCTGGCGCATTGGAGGGAATTCTTAACAGTATTCGCCAGTCATTTGGCGGGAAGGAGTTATATCCAAGCCTTGAAGAAAAAGCAGCGCATTTACTTTACTTCATTATCAAGCAACATATTTTTATTGATGGTAATAAACGGGTGGCATCGCTATTATTTATTTTCTTTCTTTCAAAGAATCAATATTTATATCGAAAAAATGGCGAGCGAAAAATTAATGATAATGCACTTGTCGCACTTGCGCTCCTGATTGCCGAAAGTAAACCGAGTGAGAAAGAGGTTATGGTATCATTGGTAACAAATTTACTTGCGGGCGAATAAAAAAACATGACACGGCATACTTATACTATGGATGTACGTATTAATAAATTTTTAGCAGACCATGGCATTGCATCTCGCCGAGCAATAGATACTCTTATTTCCAAAAAAAGAATTCGTGTGAATGGAGTAATTCTTAGTAAGCCAGGATATATTGTTCATGAGTCGGATCGTATTACCGTTGATGGAAAAGAAATAATAAAAAAACAAAAGAAAAATGTTTACATACTATTTAATAAGCCCAGTGATTGTGTTACCACCGTAAAAGATACTCATGGAAGAAAAACAGTTCTTGACTATATTCAAAGTGATGTCCGCGTATTTCCAATTGGTAGACTTGATAAAGATACAACGGGAGTATTGATCCTTACGAACGACGGTGAATGTGCGCATACACTTATGCATCCGCGGTATTCGGTTGAAAAAATATATCGAGCCCATATCCATAAGGCGCTTGGGGATGAAGATAAAAAACTATTTGAAGATGGGATTGTGCTTAAGGAGCAATCCGCCAGAGGCGGACCCGCCTTCGGCGGGAAGACAGCGCCATGCAAAACAAGTTTTTTTAAAAAAAATAGACGAGACGTGGTTATTACACTTCATGAAGGAAAAAACAGACAGATTCACCGGATGTTTGGCGCGTTGGGGTACGCTGTTGAAAAACTTGAGCGTATTAGATATGCCGGGCTAGATGCAGGAGACTTAAAACAAGGAGAATGGCGCCACTTAACAAAAAAAGAAGCAGAATCTCTTATATCAAATAGTAGTAATGATTAATTAGTAACAAGAAAAATAATATGTCTTCAATTTTAATCCTCATACTTTTTTCTCTTGTCTTCATTATTCTTTTGACAGTAAGTATTGCACTTGCCGTCTTTATCCTTTTCTGGCTTTCAAAGAAATTTAATCTTTCCCAACCAACGGTAAAAAAGAGTTTATATATCGTCAGTATCGAATTTTTATTAGGTATTCTTTTTATACCATTTTCTTTGTTCATACAAAGTTCATGGTTCAGTACATCTCTTTCAATTCTTTTGGGCTTTGGTATTTTTTATGTCTTATTGTATCGCATGTATCGTACATCATTTGTAAAAACTATTGGTCTTTATATAGCGTATTCGTTTTTGAGTATGGTACTAGTATTTTTACTTAGTACTTTGATAATTGTTCCGATACGTATGTTTTTTATTCAACCATTTTATGCAAAAGGTGAAGCAATGGAACCGGTAATCAGTGAAGGTAATTACCTTTTGATACAAAAAATAGATAGAACTTTTCGTAGAAATGATATAGTTGTTTTCCAATATTCACCAGATCAAAAAAAGCGATATCTTATTAAGCGTATTATCGGGCTACCCGGTGAAACAGTGGAAATTAAAGGGAAAATAATTTTTATAAACGGAATTGAAATGCAAAATTCGTTTCTTTTGGGAGATCTGAGGAATGGTCAAAAAGTAGAACTTGGTAAGGATGAGTATTTTGTCCTTGGCGATAATCTTACCGTGAGTTTAGATTCAAGAGTTTTCGGTCCGGTAAAAAAAGATCACATAGTTGGATCGATTATATTAAATACAAGCACTTCTAAATTTTCATGGATGAAGATTAAGGAATAGTTGGGCGATACGTATATTGTGCTGATAGAAATAATTCGAGAAAAAATATTTATGATTGAGAATACTCGTAGGTTACTTGATAGCGAAGATGACTATATGACTGGTGGATATAGGGATATACGCAAGCGTATTGATGAAAGCCACCCATTCTACAAAGAATTTATTGAATTAACCAGAGCAGGAACTCATCTTTCTGCACATTTCTTTGATAGTTCACCGAGTCTCTTTAAGGAATATAATGAAAATCCAGCCGAAAATGAAGCGCCTATTCGTGATATTGTAAGTCGTACGTTGTGTGGTGATATGGATGTACTCTGTGCTTTTGCAGACGCAGCACACGCTGAATTACCGGAGTTATCTCAGAGGTTGAGTGAAGTTATAAATTTATCACTTGAAACGAAACAGCCAGTTGATGCATTAAAAATTCAAAAACTTATTCTAGGTGCTCCTCTTGAAAAAATTTTAGAAATCAATGAACGGCGACTCCATGCATTTGAGCGGTTTATCGATGAACAGGTTGAGGGACTTAAGTTAGATTTTTTAAATGATATTCAGGAATGTATTGCAGTTCAAAAATTGCCAATTGCTTTTGAAGAAGTTAAAAGGAGGATTCAAAATGTTAAAGTTAAAGCAGTTGATGGATTTGTGGCGCCAGGTTTTCTTATTGATGTTGGGGGAATATATTCCTCCCAATCCGATACAATCTATATTCCCTCATGGACTGACATGGAATGGATCGGAGGGCTTAGGGCAACAATGTTTCATGAATTTATTCACGTGATTTCGGGTAAAGGTATGTACGCTGAATTTACCGAGGACTCACAAACTCCGTTAAATATCGATATCGATAGAATCGGCCTCCACTTTGGTCCGGGTAACAGATTTCATTGGCTTAACGAGGCGGTGACAGAATCTTTTAATAAAGAGATTTTAGGAATAAAGGGTGAAACATGTTATACGGATCAAATAAATCTTTATAATGAACTATGTGCTATGGCGCAGCAAAAAGGTGTTGATTTAAAAAAAATAATACTCGATACCTATTTTGAAAACGATAATATTCAAGCAACTCCTCGTGTTCCGGCATGGCATGCATTTGCAAAGAGTTTATCAGAAATTTTTTCAAAAGGCTTTTTAATTCGTTTAGATGATTACGTAAAACAGTATGGTCCCCAAGAGGCGTTTGAAGCTATTCGAACAGGAGTTGTTCAGTAAGTAATGAAAAAAGTTTCCATATCTTGACATACATATATATTACGGTATACTGCTCATATATGATGATTCGATATCATGAAAAACTATTTACATTATCTTACCCGAAAACTGCCTAACAGGCAGTTTTTTTAAATACCCTTTTATTCTGGATCCCGGGTCAAGCCCGGGATGACAAATTAAAATGTATGGATCAAATTCAAAAGAATAAATTTTTATCTACCGCGCGTGAACACGCAGGAGGTATTATAAAAAAGATTTATGATTCGCGCGTAGCATTGCAAGATTCTATTTATCGGATGATGCGCGATGCCCGATCGCTTTCTCGTGCAGACCAAATTTCTACCGAAGGTGTTGCAGTTCAATTGACTATGCGTACGCAGGAACTCGAGGTGCTTGAAAAATCCCCGTATTTTGTAAAATGTGAAATACAAAGCAAAGAGTATGGGAAGCGAACATATTATTTTTCAAAATTTCATTTTAGTGATGAACATATTTATTCATGGGTTGCCCCCGCTGCCATGCTGCGGTTTGAAAATCCAGGAAATGTATCATATAACGTACATGAAAAAACACATCACTGCGAACTTTTACGAAAGGATAATTTCATGATTGTTGAAGGGGAAATTACGTTTTTTTCTACTGAATCAATTAACCAGCCTCGCGAGCTTATTTATCAAAAAGATTTTACTACCCGAAAGCAGGGGTTTATCTTGCCTGAAATTGTAGAGCAGATGGAAAAAGCACAAGACCAGGTGATTCGCGCAGATCACAAGGGGCCATTTGTTATTTCAGGCCCTGCAGGATCAGGAAAAACCACGCTTGCCCTTCATCGTATTGCATATCTTACACTTTCGCCTGATACGGCGAGGTTATTTCCAAGCTCGCATATCGTAGTGTTTGTGCAAGATAGTGGCTCAAAAGAATATTTTTCAAAACTTCTTCCGGAATTAGGAATTCGCGATGTGACAATAACCACGTTTGCCCAGTGGGCAGTAGATATATGCGCACTCCCAACCATGCAGGTGATTCGGCGATATGGAACTAGTGAAGAACAAAAAGATTTTTATGAGTATGAAAAAATACAGGCGCTTCGAAACACAATTCCACAGTATGCAGTATCGCCCTACAAAGTTTTAGAAGCGGTATATAAAGAGTCACTTTCTAAAAGCTCATACAAACTATTTGAACAGCAAAAAAAGGAACACGTTCTCGATCATATTGATTTAACACTATTGCTTCAAGCTCATGCAGATTATTTTAAGGGCATTTCGTTGCAGCAAGAATATTATGTTCAGCAAAAAAATGGTGTGGTAAAAAAGAAAATAGGAAGACTGCCAGTTACGCACCCTCTGATGCTTATTGATGAGTTTCAAAATTATCTTCCCGAACAACTTGAGTTATTTAAGAAATGTCTTTCCGCAAAGTGGCAAGGATTATTATATGTAGGCGATAGCGCGCAGCAGATATATATTGGAACAATTCAAAATATAGGGCAGAGTGAAGGACAGCTTTTGCCTGAGCGAAGTGTGATACTTCAAAAAGTATATCGGAACACTAAAAAAATTCTTTCTTATATTCAGAGTCTTGGATATACAGTAGTAATTCCAGAAAATATGAAAGAAGGCGTTGGCGTATCAGAAATTCATTGCAAAACACCCCTTGAAGAAATCGTAGCTTTGAAAGCATTTAGAAAAAATAATCAAAACGTAACGATTGGCGTTCTTGCGCTTCAAGAAGAATATTTAAAACCCTTTAAAACAGAATTTGAAAACGATACAAAGATGTATATGAAAACAATGTACGAGTGCCAAGGATTAGAGTTTGATATTGTCTGTATTGTCGGGGTGAACCCAAACTTGTTTACTTACACCATGTTAGAGGGGCAAGAGGAATTTATAAAAGAATGGAAAAAAATAAAAAAAGATTTGCTCTATGTTGCCCTTACCCGCGCAATGGATGAGCTCCATATTTTCGGATCATGTTCGCTCAAAGAAGTGCTACATGTTTTATAAATTTCTTGTAAAAACAAGGATTTTTTGCTACGCTTAAGCTACTAAAATAGTATATGTGGTATGAATGAAATAAAAATTATAACCGATAAAATATCAAAAGACGAGCTTCGTAAAATGGCTCAAACGCTTTTTGGTAACCTTGTAAAAGCAGTTGTAGATTGTGAAAAAAGAATACTTGTTATCGGTGGAGAACTTCATGCCGATGAGGAACAACTGCTTCTTGAACAGGGGTCTAAACAGCAAGATCTATGGGGAATTAATCTGTATCCAGATGTGAATGGAGATGATTGGATTGAGTTTGATTCGATGATTAATATTCGTCCCTCACAGGCAAATCGATCACGTGGTGTTGAAAGCAGCGAAATTCAAAATTGTATCAGAGGTATTGTTAATGAACGAACAGAGTAATTTAATTATGGACACAATTCATAAAGATTTAGCGCAAGGAAGGTGGTTTCAAATGACTGCGATGGAACAATTGGGAAATATCGGCAGTGAAATTGAGCGATCACTGAAATGGCATTCAAAAAATGAATTTGAAATTCGCGACAAAGCAATTGATCGTATGCTTGATCTTGTAGATCTCACCGTACAAGACCCAAAGTGGAAATATCGACTAAAAGAATTATTGCGGACACGAGAAGTACTATGCGACTATTTTTTTGGTGATAATACCTATTCGATTTCTACGGACTCTCTACGAAAAGAATTTTTATATTATGGCATTGCCGCTCAAGCCGGCAAATAATTTTTAATATATTTTATGCAAGAACAAATGAATAGTAGCGAAGAGCCAGTTATTGATGAGTCACTCACAATAGGACATGTTGAAGAAACACCAGAACACATTCCGTCTTCTGAAGAAGTTCATGGAGTGTTTCAAAGACTAGTTGGAGAAGGAAAAGAATACAAAGTAACAAAATCAATTGATGATGAAAATGGGTTATACGAACTTGAAATTGAAATTCCGGGAGAATTAGCCGGTGAAATTACTGAGTATGGATATCGAAGGTTTTCTGCTCCACTTGCTCCTGAAATTCATATTGCATATTACGAGCATGGCGATTGGGTTGGGGGAACTTCCGCCGCGCGTTATGTGAACGACGTGTGGAAAATTCTTTAAAAAATAGCACCACCTAACCTAATTTACCATGTCAAAATTTCGAAAAATTATTTTTTGGTTAATCTTATTTGTTCTTGGAGTTATTGTTGGTGGCTATATTTTTCGAAACACTGAGCCGCGCTCTTTTTTGGCGCTAAACAATTGTGAAAAAACTTGTTTAAAACCCAATGAGCTTGCCGGGCTATTAGTTTCGGTAGGCATACAAAATGCTTCTTCTCTTATTCCGAAAATTATCAAAGAAACTGATAAAACCATTGCGGTTGAGCACCCCTTTCCTGAAAGTAAAATTCATTATCTTGTTTTTCCAAAAAAGGATATCAAAGATATTTCTAAACTTTCAAATGAGAACAAAGAATACTTGGATGATGCATATGGGGTAATGACTGAAATTATCGAAGAGAAAAAGCTTACCAAATATCGAATTATTACCAATGGCCCCGCATATCAGCACGTAACCTACCTGCATTTCCACTTACAAGCAAAAGAGTAGCCAATAGTATCATTTTTTCAAAGACCATGCTATGCTGCTCCTAAAGATAAATATTAATCTAAAACAAGGAGAATATATGGGAAATTTTAACCGAGACAATAAAAGACCTAAAAGTGGATTTAATCGAGGATTTGGTGGCGGTGGTAAATCTTTCGGTGGTGGCGGTAAATCATATGATCAAATGGGAAGAGGTGATCGAACATTGTATAAGGCTACCTGTAGTGGGTGCGGTTCGAGTTGCGAGCTTCCTTTCAAGCCAACAGGGGAACGGCCTGTTTTTTGTAATGCCTGTTTTGGAAAACAACAAAGCAGTGGCGGGAGAATGGATAAATTTGGCGGGGAACGAAGCGAACGGCCACGGAATGATTTTTTTGATAAAAATCGTGAACGACCACGAGACAATTTTTTTGAAAAGAGCGGAAGTAATAATCAGGGCGAAATTATGGAACAGTTCAGAAATTTAAATGCAAAACTGGATAAACTGGTAAATTTACTCACACCACAGGCAGTAGCTGAAAAAGTTAGTACACCCCCAGTGAAAGTAAAACCCATTGTTAAAGAAGAGGTGGTAGTAAAAGAAAAACCTAAGAAAAAAGCATCCGCAAAGAAGAAGTAGTAAGCTTGCCCCGCCAAAGGCGGTGGTAGTAAGTAGACAGTAGCAAGTAAAATATGAACGTTATTAAAAAACTTTTAATTTTTTTTGTTGCCGCAAGTTTTTTTGCGCTATCACCAGTACATGCACAAGAACAAGAGAGTGTACAAATGGCACAATTTGCACCGGATGAATATTTTCATGCAAAAGTCACTCGTATTTTAACAAAGGATGACCCGCAAGCTGAGCGCATGAGCCAAATAGTTCAACAAGTACGGTTACGTATTGTAAGTGGTAAGGAAAAGGGGCTTGAAGTTACCGCACAAAATGCGGTGCTTTCAAACAAGAGCGAAGGGTTTACCTTGAAAGTTGGGGATCATATTGTTGGAATGAAATCCTATACGCCCGATGGCGTAACATATAGTATTACGGATCACTTCAGACTTTTTGGGCTTTTTGGAATTTTCCTTTTTTTCTTCATACTCATTTCAATATTCGGCAGGTTGCGCGGAGTTATGTCCTTAGGGGGGCTTATCGTGAGTATTGCAATTATCGCAGGATTTATTGTGCCGCAAATATTGCAGGGCAGAGATCCATTATTGATTAGCTTACTAGGTTCGTTTGCTATTCTTTGTATTTCACTCTATCTTGCGCACGGCTTTCATAAGCAAACAACCGTCGCGCTTGTAAGTACTTTTATTACACTAGGAATTTCTGCGTTTTTGGCAGTATTTTTTGTACATATTGCACGATTTTTTGGAACAGGAACTGAAGAAGCACTGTTTTTGCAGTTAGGCAAAGAAGCCATTAATTTGAGAGGATTATTATTAGGGGGTATTATTATCGGTACGCTTGGGGTTTTAGATGATATCACCACGGTGCAGACCGCGACGATTAAAGAATTAAAAATTGCTAATAAAAATTTCTCATTTCGCGAACTTTATCAACGTGGCAATACGATTGGCAGAGAACATATTGCTTCACTGGTAAATACGCTTGCGCTTGCCTATACGGGTGCATCGTTGCCGCTTCTGTTACTTTTTTCTCTTCAGAGTGATCAACCATTTTGGATGATATTAAATAATGAAGCCTTGTCAGAAGAAATTGTGCGGACACTTGTGGGAAGCGTTGCAATTATTCTTGCCGTACCCATTAGTACGTTTTTTGCCGCGTATTACTATGGCAAAATAAGGAGTAGAAAATTAGTATAATATTTGAAACTATGATTTCCATTGACTTGGTAGAAGAAAAAGACTTTTCCATTCTTAAAGAATTTGATAAACATGAGTGGTTCAGCGCCGATAGGGAACATTACGGTGAGCAAGAACTTGATTTTACAAAACATAAATTCGCGTTTGTTGCTCGTGAAGAAGAAAGGATGATTGGCTATATTTCTCTCACTTTTGATTTGGGAGTTGTTTACATGGAGTCGTTAATCGTATCAGAAAAATATCGTGGGCAGGGAATTGCTGCAAAACTCGTTGCGCTAGCTGAAGAAAAAGGCAGATCACTTGGCGCGCATAAAATTCGTCTCGAAACCGGCTATGATTGGAA
>Ga0080064_1005546_pt1 | contig 14635 bp, 14 predicted proteins | sample Subgrocontami54m_FD_69260 | JGI IMG/M metagenome (GOLD analysis project Ga0080064, IMG submission 69260) | Subsurface groundwater microbial communities from S. Glens Falls, New York, USA - GMW46 contaminated, 5.4 m (SPADES assembly) (version 2) ...
GCATCTGCTCGACGACCATCGCGGCGGGCGACGACAGGGCGGCGACGCGATCTGGGCGCTGCTGAACCTGGAGCTCTGGTACCGCACGTTCATCGATGGGGACGGCGTGCAGACGTTGCCGGTTCCGGGCGGACGGGCGGGTCTGGGCGGACGGGCGGGTCTGGGCGGACGGGCGGACCCAAAGGTCTGCCCCTACGAACAACCGGACGCACAGGACGCCAGAACTGCCCCAATCGACGTGGAGCAGCGCTTCAGCGCTGCTCCCGTCCGCAGCCCTGAAGGGCTGCGCCACCGTGTGCCTGACGCAATCGTACGTAGAGGCGGACCTTCAGGTCCGCCTTCCGAAGGGATCCCCACATGAGAGTCTCGGTCTTTGGTCTCGGATACGTTGGCAGCGTGTCGGCCGCTTCGTTTGCCGCCGACGGTCACGACGTCGTTGGCGTCGATGTCAACCCGCAGAAAGTGCAAGCGATCAACGAAGGCCGCAGCCCCATCGTCGAGCCGGGCCTCGACGATCTGCTGCGCCGCGGCGTCGAACAGCATCGCCTGCGCGCGACGACCAGCACGGAGTATGCGATCGACGAGACCGACCTGTCGCTGATCTGCGTCGGGACGCCGAGCCGTCGCAACGGCAGTCTGGATCTGACGTACCTCACCCGCGTGTGCGAGCAGATTGGCGAGGCCATCAAGGCGAAAGACGCGTACCACGTCGTGGTCGTCCGCAGCACCGTGCTGCCTGGAACGACACACACGACGGTCATTCCCGCGCTGGAAACGACGTCCGGAAAGAAATACGGCGTCGGGTTCGGCGTGTCCGTGAACCCGGAGTTCCTCCGCGAAGGCACGGCGCTCAAGGATTTCCGGGAGCCGCCGTTCACGCTCGTGGGGCACAACCATGCGGCCGACGCGGCGCCCACGAAGGCGCTCTACCAGAACCTCGAAGCGCCGCTCTTCAGCGCCACGATCCAGGTGGCGGAAATGATGAAATACACGAGCAACGCGTGGCACGCGGCGAAGGTTGTGTTCGCGAACGAGATCGGCAACCTGTGCAAGCGCATCGGCGTCGACAGCCACGACGTGATGGACATCTTCTGCAAGGACGACAAGCTCAACCTGTCGTCGTATTACCTGAAGCCCGGCTTCGCGTTCGGCGGCTCGTGCCTGCCGAAGGACGTCCGCGCCCTGCAATACCGAGCGAAGGAAGTGGACCTGGAGATGCCGATGATCAACTCGCTCCTCGGGAGCAACCGCATGCAGGTGCAGCACGCGATCGATCAGATCGTGGACACCGGGCGGAAGCGGATCGGGATCCTCGGCTTCAGTTTCAAGGCTGGCACCGACGACCTGCGCGAGTCGCCAATCGTGGTCCTCGCGGAAGCGCTCCTCGGCAAGGGCTATGAGCTGCTGATCCACGACCGGAACGTCTCGCTGGCGCGGCTGGTGGGCGCGAACAAGCAGTACATCGAAGAACAGATCCCTCACCTCTCTCGTCACCTGTGCGACTCCGTCGATCAGGTCCTGGAGCAGTCTGATGTCGTCGTGATTGGCAACAACGGGCCAGAATTCGCGGAAGCCGTCACCCGTTGCCGGCCGGACCAGGTGGTGATCGACCTCGTGCGGGCCAACATCGACTTCAGCCGGCTCACCGCCAAGTACGAGGGGATCTGCTGGTAGCCGCGACGGCTGACGCGCGTTCTTCACTGCCACGGAACACCGAGGCACCGAGGAATTCATTCGAGTGTGGCCTCAGTGCCTTTGTGCCTCAGTGTTCCGTCGGGGTGAAAGCGGTGTGAGGGCTACGGGCTACAGACTACCCGCAGGCGTCCTCCTTTGGCGGACCGTACGTAGGTCGGGTCTTGCTTTGTAGACCCGGCGGCACGATGGCGGGTCCACAGAACAGGACCCGCCCTACGTACTGGTTTCTTAACCACGAAGGTCACGAAGATCACGAAGCGTTTTCTTTCTTCGTGCCTTTCGTGTTCTTCGTGGTTTCCGATCAGTGCCGGGCGGGTGCTTTGGAATGATCGACGCCGACGTGGATGCGCGCTTCGACCGCGTCGAAGCCGGCGGCGGCGTCGGGCTCCGGCCAGATGAGCGACACCACGATCGCCACGGCGAACGAGAGGGGAATCGCGACCAGGCCCGGGTTGCGCAGCGGGAACGGCGCGCTGGCGTTCTTGAGCATGTCGATCTGAATCGTCGGTGACAGGTAAATCAGCCCCAGGCTTGCGATGGTCCCCGTGAGCATGCTCGTCTGCGCCGCGCGCGTGGTGAAGCCGCGCCAGAACATCGAGAGCAACAGCGCGGGGAAATTGGCGCTTGCAGCGATCGCGAACGCGAGCCCCACCATGTAGGCGACGTTCTGCCCCTTGAACGCCATGCCCAGGCCAATCGCCATCACACCCAGCAGGACGGTCGAGGCGCGCGCGACCTTCAGCTCTTCGGCCTCGAGCGCGCGGCCTTTGCGCACCACGTGCACCCAGAGGTCGTGCGACAGCGCGGCCGCGCCTGCAAGCGTGAGTCCTGCAACAACGGCGAGAATCGTGGCGAACGCCACGGCGGTGATAAATCCCAGGAAGGCCTGTCCGCCAACCGCTTCCGCCAGCAGCGGCGCCGCCATGTTGCCGCCCGCGTCGATGGCGCGAATTTCTGGCTGCCCTACGATCACCATCGCACCAAACCCCAGGATGAACGTCAGGAGATAGAAGAACCCGATGAATCCGGTGGCGTAGATGACCGACGTCCGTGCCGTCTTCGCATCAGGCACGGTATAGAAACGCATCAGAATGTGCGGCAGACCGGCCGTGCCAAGCATCAGGGCGAGGCCGAGCGACATCGAATCGAGCGGATCCGAGACGAGCTGCCCCGGACCGAGTACCGCCTCTCCGTACCGATCGGTGGCGGCGCGGAAGAGCGCCAGCGGATTGAAATCGAAGCGCGCGAGCGCCATCATCGCGAGCAGAAACGCGCCCATCAGCAGCAGGACCGCTTTGACGATCTGCACCCACGTGGTCGCGACCATCCCGCCGAACAGCACGTAGGCCAGCATCACGGTGCCGACGATCGTCACCGCCAGCTCGTACGGCATTCCGAAGAGCAACCGGATCAGATTGCCCGCACCCACCATCTGCGCGATGAGGTAGAAGCCGACCACGGCCAGCGAACCGCACGCCGCCGCCACGCGCACCGGCGTCTGTCGAAGCCGGAACGCCACGACATCGGAGAACGTGTACTTGCCCAGGTTCCGTAGCGGCTCGGCAATCAGGAACATCACGACGGGCCAGCCCACCAGAAAGCCGATCGAGTAGATCAGGCCGTCGAAGCCCGAGAGCGCGACGAGGCCCGCGATGCCCAGAAAGCTCGCGGCGCTCATGTAGTCACCGGCCAGGGCGAGGCCGTTTTGAAGACCGGTGATGCTGCTGCCGGCGGCGTAGAACTGGTCGGCGCTGTGGGTACGTTTCGCAGCGACGTAGGTAATGCCGAGCGACAGCGCGATGAAGATCAGGAAGCCGGCAATCGCGATGAGGTTGGGTTCGCCGAGACTGCTCATCGGCGCTCCACGATCGCCGCCAGAGCCGCGTCATAGTGCCGGTTCGCCCACCGCACGTAAATCCAGATGAGGACCCAGGCGGCCACGATCACGAGCGCTCCCAGCAGCACGCCGACGCTCAATCCTGGCACGATGAGCCGAGTCAGCAGCGGCTTGTTATAGGCCACGAGGAGGATGAAGCCGAAGTACAGCACCATCATGGCGGCGGTGAGCGAGATGGCGATACGCCACCGCGCCGAGTCCAGGACGCGCATGTCATCGACGTTATGCATGCGGAGGGAGTATAGACGAACCGGGATTCGGGATTCGGGATCCGGGATTCGGGGGCTCGATGTTCGGGGGTTCGCAGAACGAGTCCCGAGTCCCCAGTCCCGAATCCCCAGTCCCGAATCCCCAGTCCCCTCTCATCGCGTCAGCTCGTAGTAGCTGCGGAACCTGCCGGCAGCGTACCCCTTGACTAGTTCGTCGACGCGCTGCACCAGCGAGGAGCTGGCCGACCCGCCGAACACGGATCGAATGACCACGCTGCGCTCGGTGCGCGGGAGCGACGCCAGATTGTCGATCCACGTCGCAAAACGCCCGTCGCCCGACAGGTACGACTCCACGTTGGACACGTAGATCGCCGACAGTCGACTCTTCCGTTCGATCATGAAGCGGCCGACGGCCGGCACGGCGGTGTCGCCCGCCACATCCCCCACGACCGGGATGATCAAATCCCGCTGCTGGAGCGAGCGCACGACATTGAATCGCTCCTCGCTGGCCAGGTAGCTGCCATCGCCCTCGGAGCTCCGCGCGACCAGGAGATCCCGGTATGTGGGATAGATATCGCGGGGTGCCCGGCCGAAGGTGGTGAACTTCAGCGACGGTCCGCGCTCGGCAAACGTCCGATGAAACCGGCGAATGGTCTCGAGATCGGCGTCCGACAGCGGCACGCCGAACGATCGGATGATCCCTTCGATGCGGGCCCGATCGTCAGACGACGGCGGATGCGCCGAGGACCCCTGCGCATGATCGAGCAGCCGCTCGGCCGACGCGTCGCGCCACTCCGCCGGATGCGTTGGAGGGCTGCGCCCGAACAGCAGACTGACGTACTCCACCCGGGTGTTAGCGGCGGTGAACAACGCCTTCAACAGAAGGTGCAGCAGAAGATTGTCGCGGCGGAGGTCGACGATGAACGCGATGTCGGGACGGATGTGGGCGATGTACGAAAAGTTCTGATCCGGCCCGACGCCGATGTACGCGCCACCCGAGACGCGTGCGGCCGTCAACGCCGGCAACACGCGCAGGTAGCCCCGCTCGTTGGAGATCAGGTTGTCGGTATCGAAGAAACCGCCAGGCTCGGACAGCGCCGCGATTCGCGCCGCGAATCCAGACGGTGCCTGCGTCTTTGCGTGGCCGCTCCCGGTGGTGAATAGGACTGCGACGCCGGCGAGTGCGACCGCGAGCTGTCTCGTCATCTGATCTCAGAGATCGGTGGCGCAGCGCTTTTAGCGCTGCGGCGTACGAGCAGCCCTACAAGGGCTGCTCCACCGTCGACACATTGGGCAATGGGCATTGATTCCGCTACCGCACCGCCCGCCAATCGCGCGTACGCGCAAGCGCCCGCGCGAAGCAGCTCTCCGCACGCGACTCGGCCTCGCGCTGCGCCTGCGCCGACACAGCAAGGGTCAGTTCCGCATCCGACGGGCACGGCAGCCGTGGCGGAATCGAGGGCGCCGCACCCGCCGGCCATGCGAAGTAGCGCGCCGAGCCCACACGCATCCATGCGGGACGGCCGGCAAACGTGTTGCCGATCAGGACCTCCGCCACGGCCCTTCTGATCACGACCTCCACGCCGTCTCTCTGTGCCAGTACGGCCGCAGGCGCGAGATCGATCGCCGTGCCGGTCACCACGGCACTCGTCCACCAGGGCCGGCCCGTTGCCTGCCTGAACGTATCGATCGATGCGTGCATCTCGATGGTGATGGGCGCCACGGAGGTGCCCAGGCGCTCCTCCAGCTCGGCGTGCGCCTTCTGCGCTAGACGCTCAATCGATGTGCTGTCCAGGCCGGAGCCGTCAACCGCTCTCGCGATGATTGTCGCGCTTGCGGCAGGAATCGCTCGCGTCGGCGCCGTCGCCGGTGCGATCACATGGCGTGTGAGCTTGTGCTCGATGGGGGCCAGGGTGAGGCCGGGATAGTACTGCTGAAGGATGGCGGCGGCCGACTCGCCACGCGCCGCGCGTCGGCCAGCACCGATCACGCACATGCCAACACCATGTCCGAAGCCGCGCCCAGTAAAGCGATAACCCCGCGCGGTCTTCTTCACGTCGAATACCGTGCTCTTCAGAGCGTTGGCTCCAAGGGCGGCACGAAAGTCGACGCCCCGAATCGCCGACGGACGCAGTCCGCTGATCCCCAGCCGCGTGACTCGGCCCGATTCGTTCCGCTCGTCGACATCGATGTCTCGCAGACGCGAGCCTTCGAAGCCAGCCCGTCGCAGCGCCTTCAGCACGTCGCCGGCGGTGAGCTCCAGCATCCACGGCACATCCTCCTCGTGAACGTCGTCTTTCACGGCGCGGAGGTAGGGATAGGCAGACGCACCGGCCCACACTTCGCCTGCGGCCTCGGAGTGGCCGCCGCACGATGCGGAATAAAACACCTCGGCGGCATGCCCCTCGTGCAGGAGCAGCTGGCCGGCGGTGGCGAGCGCCGCACGGCGGGTTGCCGGCGACGCCGCACGCATCACCTGGCAATGCGTGGTGTCGCAGAGGTCGTAGCCGTCGCGTTCGTGCCGACCGAGGTTTGCGGCGGCGAACGTCCGGATAGCAATCGCGAGCGCCTGCTGCGCCGCATCTGCTGCGCGCGGCTCCCCTTCGCCGGCGAGCACGCTGGCCACGTAGACCTCGAGCAGCATCTCGGTTGGCCGGCGCACGCCGTTGGCGGCAATCCCGATCCGGATCGACCGCCCGGCACTCGCCGCCTCCAACTCTGCGTCAGAGGGATCGGCCTGCGCTCCGCCCAGCATCGACGCACACACGGAAATAGCCACGAAGCACACGAAGAACACGAAGGTTCCAAAGCCAAGAATTCTTCGTGAACTTCGTGTCCCTCGTGGTTGATCCATCATCGGGGCTTCGTGGCTAGAGTCTACGCTTGCAACCGGGACGGCAGCGGCACTGAATGACTCGCTCACCGTCAGTGTAGTAGTCGTACGTCAGCTCTTCGCCCAGTGTGATGTTCCTTCCTGCGCGAATCCAGATCGTCTTCCCCACGATCTGACTGTAGCAGTTCGGCTTGCACGAATGATTCAGGAAGCGCGCCACGTTGCCGTCGACGTTCGCGTCCCGCACCCAGCGGCGGTTGATCGTGAAGCACCAGATGCATCCCTGTTTCAGGTACTTCGTCTCGCGCTTGAGGCTGACCTTGTGGTCGATCAGCTCTCCCGCGTAGTCGATGATCCGCGTGTTCTTGTTGATCGGCTCGAGAGCAAATACGCCAAAGCCATGGAGTTTCGAACGTCGTCTGACAATCCGGGGCAATTCGGGATCACGAGGCATGTCCGGAAGAGAATAGCAAACCAGCCAAGGGACTCTGCTCTTGATATCCCAGCAGAGCCCCTCGGCTGGTTACCACAGTGTTGTTCTGGCGCCCTTCGCGCGCCTAGGACCGCTATGCGGCGCACAACGAGCACAAAATTCTCGTAACGAGCGCATAGCGGTCCAAGGATAATGAGCGACATGCCGTCGAACAGCGTTGGGGTGCGCGAAGTGATGAGCGCCTGGGGGCGCATCCTCGCGGGCCACCGGCCGAATCTCTCGATCGAGATCACCCGAGAGTGTCCGCTCCACTGTCCCGGATGCTATGCCTACGGCGACGATCACCTGGGTGGAGATGTCACACTGCGCGGCCTTGCCGACTACAAAGGCGACGAGCTGGTCTCGCGCTTCATGGCACTGATCGACCGGCACCGGCCGCTGCACGTCTCCATCGTCGGCGGCGAGCCGCTCGTCCGCTACAAGGAGCTCAACCGGATTCTGCCGCAGCTCGCGGCACGCGGCGTCCACACGCAGCTGGTCACGAGCGCGGTTCGCGGTATCCCTGCCGAATGGATTGAACTCCGGCGGCTGCAGGTCGTCGTGTCCATCGACGGCCTCGCGCCGGAACACGATATCCGCCGCACCCCGGCGACGTACGAGCGCATCCTCACGCACATCGAGGGCCATCAGATCACCGTCCACTGCACCGTGACGCGACAGCAGGTCCGCCGCGACGGGTACCTGGAGGAGTTTCTGACGTTCTGGCAGGCGAACCCGAACACGCGCATGATCTGGGTGAGCCTCTACACCCCACAAGTCGGCGAGATCTCCGACGAGCGGCTCACCAAGGCCGACCGTGTGAAGGTGATCGCCGATTTGCGGGGGTTACGCCCGCGCTTCTCGAAGCTCCAGATGTTCGAGGGCATGCTCGACGCCTACGCTACTCCCCCCGAATCGCCGGAGCACTGCATCTTCGCCCAGACGACTGACTGTCTGTCCTCGGACTTCGAGCGGAAGATCGCGCCGTGTCAGTTCGGCGGCAACCCGGATTGCTCGAACTGCGGCTGCATCGCGTCGGCGGGCTTGGAGGCGATCGGTCGCCACAGGATCAAAGGCACGATCCCTGTGGGACAAGTCTTTTGCGCGTCCATCAAGGTCGGACGGGCGGTCGAACGCCTGCGGCAGGCGACGGCGCCAAGGCCGTCCCCGACCCTCGGCGCGTCTTGATCACTTCCCGGCCAGCACCGTCGTGCGCCAGTCCACCACCCTGCTGAGCCGATCGGGCGCGGTTCCCGAGGACGCGGCGAACCGGGTGGTAGAATTCCCGCTGATGTGACCCGCAAATTCATGCCTCTAATCGCATCCGCCAGCCGAACCGCCCGTGCGAGCCGGAACTTCCTTCGCGGCCTTCTGGATACTGAGCACCCTCTGCTCGTGCACATCATCCCGATTCGCCGCTGCAACATCGACTGCGGCTACTGCAACGAGTACGACAAAGTGTCGCCACCGGTGCCGTACGAGACGATGCTCGAGCGGATCGACAAGCTCGCGGAGTTGGGCACGTCGGTCGTGGCGTTCAGCGGTGGCGAACCGATGCTGCATCCCCAGCTCGACGAGCTGATTCGCCGTATCCGCGGCCACGGCATGATGGCTGGCCTCATCACGAACGGCTTCCTGTTGTCCCAGAAGCGGATCGAGGATCTGAACCACGCCGGGCTCGATTACCTCCAGATCAGCATCGATAATGTCGTGCCCGACGAAGTGTCCAAAAAGAGCCTCAAGACATTGGACGCCCCGGACAGGGACGGAAAGGTGCAGTCGAAGCTGGAGCTGCTCCGGGCGCATGCGGCGTTTCAGGTGAACATCAACTCTGTGCTCGGCGGCGGCATCAAGAACCCCGAGGATGCCCGCACGATCAACCGCCGTGCTCGTCAGCTCGGCTTCACGACCTCGATTGGGATCATTCACGACGGGCTCGGCCAGCTGAAAGCGCTCTCGCCACCCGAGCGCGAGGTGTACGACGACGTGTCGCGGCAAATCAACGGGCCGGCGCAGGTGCTGCAGAACATCTACTCGGGCATCAAGGATTTCCAGATCAATCTCGTCGAAGGCAAAGCGAACGAGTGGCGCTGCCGCGCCGGCGCCCGCTATCTGTATATCTGCGAGAACGGCCTCGTGCACTACTGCTCCCAGCAGCGCGGGATCCCCGGCACGCTGCTCATGAAGTACACGCGGGCGGACATCCGCCGCGAATTCAACGCACCGAAATCATGTGCACCGATGTGCACGATCGGATGCGTGCATCGTGTGTCCACGATGGACTATTGGCGGAAGCCGCAGACCGGCTCGTACGGCATCTAACGAGTAAACCACGAAGGACACGAAGCGCACGAACCGCACAGTCACTTCATGAACTTCGTGATCTTCGTGGTTCCTTACCGTGACGCGGCTTCGGCGAGCTCGGCGGCGGCCGCCTCTTTTCGCTCTTTCTTTTCTTCCTTCGCGCCAAGCTCGGTCTTGGCCCAGTCGGCCTCGAACGTGTCGGCGATGCGCTTGACGACCTTCGAATCCTTCGTGATCAGGCCAACCTCGCGCCGGCCGTCGAGCTCCAGCGACCGCAGGCTCTGACTGCCGACGAACGCAGTGTCGCCGTCGCGAACCATCGCGCGCACGTGTAGCCGCTTGCCGGGCAGCTTCTGCACGGGGATCGCGCCGCCTTTTTTCCCGACCTTCCCAATCACCCGTACGTCGACACCTGCCTTCGCGCGCTGAGCCAGCAGGCGCAGCATCCCGGGATCGCTCACCTTCGGGTCGTAGATGTACAGCTGCTTTTTGGCCCGCTTGATGAACGTCGCCAGCTGCTCACGGGCGTTCTCTGGACTCACGACGAACTGGTCGGCCGTTGGCTCGAACTCCTGACGGAGCGAGTCCGCTTCGAACAGCTTGGTCGCGTCTTGGATCACCTTGCGGTCGCGCGACAGGGCGCCAAAGCTGCGGCTCCTGAGGTCGATCGCCGTGAAATTGAAGCCGTTCACGTGGAGCTCGGCGCGGTCGATGATCATGAGCTTTCCGTGATAGCGGACAAATTCGTCCCCTGTGCGGGTCACGGTGACGCCGGCGTTGAGCATGCGCTGTTCCAGTTGCCTCAACCGTTTGTCGCCACCGGAATTGGTATGCGCGATCAGCGCCCGCACGGCCACGCCGCGTTGCACCGCCGCCTCGAGCGCCTTTTCCACCGCCTTCAGGTCGAAGCGAAATACAATCACGTCGATCGTCGCCTTGGCGCCGTTGATCACGTCCAGGATTGGGTCGAGGCCATCTTCCGGTTGAACGATTAGGTCCACGTGATACCTCCGCTACCTCAGCCGTCCCGGCACGAGTTTTGTAGAAGCTGCGCTCATGATGATGTCCCAGCAAAGAGCTGGCCGTTAGCAAAAAGAAGACATATTTGACGACAGGACGTTCGGTTCTCGCGGTCTTGCTGCTGTCGGCGCTTGGCTGCGCTCCGCCGGTGCTGTCCAGCGGTGCGCTCGGTCCTCCGGCAGCGACACCGACAGCGGCGACCCAGGCGGTGTCGTCGTCTCGAACGGGTGCACTGGCACTGCCGAACACGTCGGGGTCCGTTAAGTTTCTGGTCATTGGCGACACGGGAACTGGGGGACGCGCGCAGTACCAGGTCGCCGAGCGCATCGTCGAGTCCCGTGCGCGGTTCCCATTCGACTTCGCGATCATGCTCGGCGACAACCTGTACGGCGCCCAGAACCCGAGCGACTTCGTCCAGAAATTCGAGCGGCCGTATAAGCCGCTGCTCGATGTCGGCGTGAGGTTCTACGCATCGCTCGGCAACCATGACGAGCCCGGGCAGCGCTTTTACGAGCCATTCAATATGGGAGGCGAGCGCTACTACAACTTCCGGAAGAGCGACGTGGAGTTCTTCGCGCTCGACACCACGTACCTGTCACCGGCGCAGGTGGACTGGCTGAAGCGCGGCCTGGAGCAATCGCGGGCGCCCTGGAAGATCGCCTACATGCACCATCCGATCTATTCATCCGGCGAACGGCATGGCTCGGAGCTCGATATGCGCGCGATCCTCGAGCCGCTGTTCCAGAAGAATGGCGTCGACGTGGTCTTTGCCGGCCACGAGCACTTCTACGAGCGGCTCATGCCTCAGCAGGGCATCCACTACTTCACCCAGGGCGGCTCCGCGAAGCTGCGGCCAGGCAACATCCGCAATAACTCTCCGATGACCGCGAAAGGGTTCGACACCGACAACTCGTTCACGTTGGTGGAGATCGTCGACGACACGATGTTCTTCGAAACGATCTCTCGCGCCGGACGCATCGTCGATTCCGGCACCGTGCGTCGACGCGAGGCGCCCCCACCCCCGTCCTAGCCCACCGCGCCTGCCGTCTGGCTGGTCGCGCAGACCACCATGCCCAAAGGCTGCCCAGAACCGGCCAATGGTAGACTTTTGGTATGAAGACGACCATTGACAAGGCAGGTCGAGTGGTAATCCCGGCAGTGGTCCGCGATCGGGCCGGGCTGACCGCAGGCGCCGAGCTCGAAGTGACTGTGGAGGATTCGGTCATCCGGCTCGAACGGATCGCGCCCGGACCGAGACTCGTCAAGGTGGGGCGCCGGCTTGTCGCACGGCCTCTGCCCTCCTCGGAACCGAAGCAAATCGTTGACGTGGCTGCGCTCATAGACGACGAGCGAAACCGGTGGCCCTGAGTCTGGCGGTGTTCCTCGACACCAGCGTGCTCTTGGCCGGCTTGATTGACTTCGGCCCGCAAAGCGCGCCGGCCCAATCAGTCCTGCACGCGGTGGCCGAAAAACAGGTGGGCGCGGCAACCTCATGGCATTGCTGCCTCGAGTTCTTCTCCGTGTCGACGCGGCTGCCGCCGGAATTCAGGCTCACACCTGGAGATGCGCTGCAGCTGCTCGAGCACGAAGTCTTTGCACGAATGTCGGTGCACGATCTGCCGGAGGCCGATCGTCTCACCATGCTGAAGGCGGCTGTCCACGACGGCACGGCTGGTGGCCGCATCTACGACACACATATCGCCGAGGTGGCGCGCGCCGCCGGAGCGGCGGCCATCATCACCGACAATCGACGTCACTTCATCGCCTCGTTGAGACACGGGATTCGGGTCGAAACCCCGGCGGAGTTCCTGGCGGGTCTGAAGAGCCGCAGGACCTGAACGTGATCTGGGCCATGCGCCATCCTGCCGGGCGCAAGTACCTGCTGGGATAGTGAGGGCGGACCGGGGAGAGCGAGGGCGGACCTGAAGGTCCGCCCCTACCACGTAGGTGTTCTCCCCAGAATGTAGCGGCCGGATGTTTCTCCCGAGAACGTCCGGGGCCGGATGTTCTCCCCAGAACCCGGGGGCGGATGTTCTCCCCGAACCTCCGGGCGGATGTTCTCCCCAGAACCTCCGGCCGGATGTTCTCCCCAGAACGTAGGGGCGGACCTTCAGGTCCGCCCTGATCCGCCGCAATTCATCCGAATAGACTCCAGCAAGTCCGCGACAGACATCTTTCCCGAGCCCAGGAACGGATACTCCTCTGGCGCCCATGCAAGACCTGCGCGCACCGGGTTGTTGAGGACATAACGAACGACGTCGACCGTGTCTTCATCGGCTCGGAGCACCCGGTCGAAGTAACCGCGTTGCCACAACCGTTCGTGCTGGAGTCTCCGCCAAGCAAAGTCGGAACACTGCTTGAACACTCGAACGAACTCCCGTAGGTTCGCCGCCTCAGATGTACCTTCAACGACTAGGTGGAGATGATCCGGCATGAAGCAGTACGCGATTACTGCGAAGTGTCTCGTCGTGGCGATCGACAAGAGCTGCAATGTCACTCCACCAACGTCCTCTGCATTGACAAAAACGACGGCACGTTCCCGCGCGCACATTGTCAGGAAATATCGATGCAGGCCGACATAGCTGAACGAGGCAAGACGTGGCGCGAGTTCGCGATTCACATCGCCGGAACGAGCAGGCTCCATGCCGGTCTCTGGGCGGACCTAAAGGTCCGCCCCTACACGTGCCCCTCTTCCCAGAGCAAGGTCGGCCCCTACGGGGGCGGACGTAGAGGCGGACTCTCAGGGCCGCATTACGGGCGCGGAAGTAGGGGCGGACCTTCAGGTCCGCCCAAGACCCGTCTAAAAGATCTCCCCCTACACCTGCTCCTCTTCCCAGAGCCACGCCGCACCTCGCACGCCGCTCGCATCGCCGTACTTGGCTTTCACGAGCCGCGTCGCCACGGAGTCCGAAAAGACAAACGGCGTCCAGAGCTCTGGCACGGTGTCGTAGAGACGAGCGATGTTGGACAGTCCGCCGCCGACGACGATGACGTCGGGATCCAGGATGTTGATGACGCCCGCAAGCCCTCGAGCCATGCGCTGCTCGTATTGCGCCAGCACCGCCTCCGCGGCGGCGTCACCGCGGTCCGCCCGCGCCACGATTTCTTCCGCCGGAAGCTGAATCCCCGCATACTCGGCGTAGGCCCGCGCGACGCCCGGACCGGAGAGGAATGTCTCGATGCAGCCTGTACGGCCGCAGTAACAGGGCGGACCTGGCCACTCGTCAGCCGAGGGCCAGGGCAACGGATTGTGTCCCCATTCGCCCGCGATGGCGTTGGGCCCCACGATGACACGGCCGCCAAAGACAATCCCGGCGCCGGTACCGGTCCCAAGAATCACTCCGAAGACAACACCTGCGCCCGCCGCCGCGCCGTCAGTGGCTTCGCTCAGGGCAAAACAGTTGGCGTCGTTTGCGATGCGAACGGGCCGGCCAAGCCGGTGTTCGAGATCGTTCAGAAGCGGCCGTCCAATTAACCAGACGGAGTTCGCGTTCTTGACGAGACCCGCGGCCCTCGACATCGTCCCTGGAATTCCGACCCCAACGGTCGCCCGCTCTCCGATGTCGTGCTCGAGCGCCTTCACGACGTCAACGATGGCCGAGACTGTGCCGTCGTAGTCGCCGCGCGGCGTGGCGACGCGCTGGCGCGCCCGCTCGGCGCCGCCGGACGCGAGCGCAATCCCCTCGATCTTGGTCCCGCCGACGTCGATGCCTATGCGCATACGGAAAGGCCCAAGGGCCAAGGCCTCAGGCCCAAAGGCTTTAGGCATAAGGCACAAGGTAAGACAACCGCGACAGAGCATAAGACATAAGCCATCAAGCTCAACCGGGCGTCGTTGTTGCGCCTTCCTTGCTTGGGCCTTGGGCCCTGGGCCTTGGGCCTCAATCCTGGGCCTTGGCCCTTGGGCCTTTGGCCTTCTTTCTGCGATATGCTGTGCACGCGGCGTGGCGGACATTCATTACAGGCGCAGCCGGTTCTCGACGCGGCTGCTGTCGGATCGGATGTATACGGCGTCGCATTTCTGGGTGCAGGAGCAGGACCCCGGGGTGTGGCGGGTCGGCCTCACTAAGTTTGCCGCCCGCATGCTCGGTGACGTTGTCGACCTGGGATACGAAACTGCCGTGGGAGCAACGGTGCAGATCGGCGACGCCATCGGCTGGTTCGAGGGGTTCAAGGCGCGCAGCGACCTGTATGCCATGGTCGCC
>Ga0080064_1005548_pt1 | contig 14629 bp, 11 predicted proteins | sample Subgrocontami54m_FD_69260 | JGI IMG/M metagenome (GOLD analysis project Ga0080064, IMG submission 69260) | Subsurface groundwater microbial communities from S. Glens Falls, New York, USA - GMW46 contaminated, 5.4 m (SPADES assembly) (version 2) ...
GTGCAGTTTCTCGCCAATCCACGAGTAGGGGGCGCATGGCGGCGAACGCACGAACCTGCCAGCCGAAAAGCGCAGCGGCTTCACCGAGCGACCGTTCAAACGATTTGACCGCACCCGCCGTGGCGAACAGGTCCCGGCGATAATTGCCGCGATTAATGACGTGGTAGATTGCGCCGGGAAACTGGATTCGAAATCGACGGGCCACGTCCGCCAGCAAAGTCCCCGCCGCGAAACGACACCAGGGCCGCGTTACTCCAATTCATGGGTGATGGCGGTGCCCTGACGCATTCGGCGTGTAACGTGTAACAGGCAGACCCCGTTGGCACGGGCCCGCGAATCACGCTAATCCACGCGAATCACGGAGCTTGGTTTCTCGGCGTAAATCAGCTCGGCCATAGGGTGTCTGATTCGCGTGGATTCGCATGACTAGCGGGCAACTGACTCCCGCGAATCACGCCAAACAACGCGAAATTTCAGAGGCAAAGTTAGCATTCGCGCCGGGAACGGTCGGTGCACGCTGCTGTTCGCTGGTTTTGATTCGCGTACATTCGCGTGATTAGCGGGCAACTGGAATTGAGTGATGAGCGGGCAGCTACTCCGCCTTCCGCGGATCACTTCACCGCGCCTCGGCCGCCCAAATCGCCGCGCCAACGATTCCCGCCTGATTGAAGAATTCCGCCGGCACCAGCTTCGCGCGCGTCTTGATGTACTTGAAATATTTCCGGTGCTTCGCACTCACGCCACCGCCAATGATGATCAGTTCGGGCCAGATGAGCTCCTCCAGCACCGCGATGTAGTCGCGGAGACGCTTCCCCCACTCTTCCCACGACAGGTCCTTCGCTTCGCGGGCCGAAGCGGCGACGTACTTCTCGGCGTCCTTGCCACCCTTCCACGGGAAATGCCCGAGTTCCAGCGGCACGACCACACCCTGATACGCGAGCACGGAGCCGACGCCGGTGCCGAGCGTCAGCAGGAGCGTCTTGCCCATCGAGCCGTGCGCCGCGCCAAAACGCATTTCCGCAATCGCGGCCGCCGCGGCGTCGTTGATCATCGCGACGCCGCAACCGGTCGCTCTGCCAAAAAGTCTGCCGCCGTCCATGCCGATGAATTTCGGGTGCAGGTTGGCCGAGGTCCAAATCGTGTTGCGCTCGATCACGCCGGGGAAGCCGACGCCCACGGTACCGTGCCAGTTGAAATGGCGCGCGATTTCGCCCACGACGCGCGCCATCGCCGCCGGCGTCATCTCCCGGTGCACTTCGATCCGGTGCCGCTCCGCGAGCAACCGTCCGGTTTGCGTGTCGACCGGCGCACCTTTGATCGCCGAGCCGCCGATATCGATGCCAAGGGCTTTCATGGGAACGCAACCACTCCAATCGCCGGGACCGAAACGTCAGCCCAAAACCGATCAGTGGCTGCAGCCGCAGCCATCCTCGCCGCACCCGTGCGAGTGCCTGCGTTCGAGCTCCGCCGGCGTGGCTTCGCGCGCGCTGACGATTTCGACCTCGAACGTGAGATCGACTCCCGCCAGCGGGTGGTTCGCGTCGAGCACCACGTCGTCGCCCTCGATGGCCTGCACCGTCACGATCGGCGCGTAACGATCCTGTCCGGTCTGGAACTGATCGCCGACTTTCAGTTCGCCGTTGATCGGCAGCAAATCGCGCTTCACGCGCTGCACCTGGCCGGCGTCGCGCTCGCCGTAGGCCTTCTGCGCAGGCACCGTGACGCGCGCCTTTTCGCCCGCGCCCGCGGTCCGCAACTGCTCGTCGAGCCCCTCGATGATCTGCCCCGCGCCTTCGAGGTACGTCACCGGGTCGTTGCCGGCGGAGGTGTCGAGCACGCGACCCGCCGGGTCGCGCAAGGTGTAGTGAAAGGAAACGACGCGCATGGCCAAAGTGGTAAGTAACAAGTTCCAAGTAACAAGAGGCGAATGAAGATCGTGGCGCCGCCCGAACGTAGCGCATCCGCCGCACCCGACGAAGTCGACGTGGCGCGGTCAATGCGCCAAGGGCGCACAAGTCTGACTGCGCCGGGAGTGAGCGGACCACCCGCGAGCATCGGTAACAAGCGCACGGGCAGGTTGCCCGTGCTACGACGGCGTCGGGCCTGTACTTTCACCTCTCGCGCCCTAGCGCGGCGGAGCCGCAACTGAACTCAAGCTCCAATCTTTTTGAACAAAAGGTAACCAAGGAAACAAAGGGTACGGAGACGAACGACTCTTCGTTCTCTTTGTTGCTTTCTGCTCAATTTCTGAGGCTGAAAATGCACGCAGGGAAACAACACTTTGATCCTTTGTGTCGCGGCCTTTCCCCGAGACTGCGCTCGGAAAAAGTGGCGCGCTGACGCGCGCAGCCGTGCGGCGAAGCACGAAAGCCCGGTCGCGTTCCATTCCAGCCAGGACGGCAACCATTACTGCCGCGGAGCGGCGCGGCTACGCTTCCTGCCGCAGCACTTCCAGCGGCGGATGATCGGTGATGCCACGGCTCGTCAGGAGCCCGGTGATCACCGTGATGAGGCACACCACGATTCCACCGGCCAGCACGACCCCCACCGGCACCGCAGGCGAGATCCGGAAGATGAATTTCGCGAGCAGCGCGTTGCCCGCGATCGAAAGCAGACAGCCGACCACCGCGGCGAGCGCGCCGAGGATCGCGTACTCCACGAGCTGAATCTGCACGAGCTGCCGTCGGGTCGCGCCCAGCGTGCGCAGCAGCACGGTTTCGCGAATCCGCTGGAAACGGCCGGTCAGCACGGCGCCCGCCAGCACCACGATGCCGGTCAGCACGGTGAAGGCGGCCATGAACTGGATCGCGAACGCGACCTTGGAGAAGATGCTGTCGACGGTCTGCATGATCAGCGCGAGATCGATCGCGGACACGTTCGGAAACGCCGCGACGACGGCGCGCTGCACGCGCGCGGAGTGCCCGGCGTCTGCCGCGCGAACGGCGGCCACATAAAATTTCGGCGCCGGCTCGAGCACGCCGAGCGGGAAGACGACGAAGAAATTCGGTTCCAGCCGCCGCCACTCCACCGCACGCACGCTGCTGATGCGCGTGCGCATCGGCACGCCCTGGACATCCCATTCGATTTCGTCGCCGAGCCCGAGGCCCATATCCTTGCACAAGCCTTCTTCGATCGAGATCGGCACGATCGCTTCGCCCGGCGCCACGCGGCCGACGAACTTGCCGCTGACGAGCCGCTCGGAGCCTTCGAGTTTGCCGCGAAAGGTCGAACGATACTCGCGTCGCAGCGTCCAGCCGGGCAATCGCTCGGCTCCGCCCCGGCCGGCTTTTGGCTCGTCGCGCTCCCGCTCGCGTGGTCCGCGCCACTCGCGCGCCGTGCGCAAGAGTTCCTCGACCTTCCGGCCTTTCACCGCGGCGATCTTCATCGTGACGATCGGCGCCTGCACGAGCACCGGCGCGTTCTGGGCGGCGGTCGTCTTCGCGAGCGCTTCGATCTGGTCGTCCTGGATATCGAACAGCAGCAGGTTCGGCCGGCCCCCGCCGCTGGTGAACTCGATTTCCTTCAATAGCGTCGTCCGCGTGAGAAACAATGTCAGCATCAGGAACGTGCCCAGTCCCAGCGAGAGCAACAGCAGCACGGTGCGGTTGTTCGGCCGATAGAGGTTTGCCACACCCTGCCGCACCACGTACGGCCAGCGGGGAAACCAGCGCGGACTGCGACTCGAACTGATCGCGCGCGCCGCCCAGGCGACGAGTTTCGCCAGTCCGCCGAGCACTCCGAATCCGACCGCGAGCATCGCCGTGAAGCCGAGCCCGTCGCGCAGCCGGCCGGTTTGCCAGATGGAAAACACCGCGACCGCGACCACGATGAACACGCCAATTGCGATCCGCCACGGATCCGGCGCGGTGCCGGCGCGCTCGGCGTAGGCGGAGCGTAGCGCCACGAGCGGCGAGACGTTGCGCACCGCGAGCAGCGGCAGCAGCGTGAACAGCAGGCAAATCACCAACCCGGCGCCCATCCCCCGAAGCACCGCCGGCCACGCGATGAAGAACTTCACGTCGAAGGGCAGCACGTCGACCAGCAGCCGCGGCAGCGCGAGCTGCACCGCCAGGCCCAGCGCGGCCCCCACCACTGCACCGAAAACGCCGAGCGCGATGCCCTGCACGAGATAGACCGCGAAACTCTGGCGCGCGCTCGCTCCGAGGCAGCGCAGGATGGCCACCGTCGGAATCTTCTGGCGAACGTACACATGGATCGCGCTCGCCACGCCGATGGCGCCGAGGAACAACGCGACGAAACCGACCAGCCCGAGAAAATTCTCGATGTTGTCGAGGGCGCGGCCGAGGTTGCGCTTCCGCTCGGCCACGGTGTCGAACCCCAGGCCCTCGCCGCGGAATTGCTGCCGCAGCTCGCGTTCGACCGCCTCCGCGCCCGTCTCGGGCGGCAGCTTCAGCATCGTCCGGTGCCGCACCAGGACATTCTGTTCCGCCAGGCCCGTCGCATCGAGCGCCGGCCGCGCGATCAGCACCCGCGGCGCGATGGTCGCCGCAATCGCGGTCGATTCACCCGGCAGCTTTTGCAGCGCTCCGACGACGGTGAACATCGTGTTGCCGAGCTTCACCCGATCGCCGACCTTCGCGTCGAACTGCCGCAGCAGCGTGTCCTCGACAATAATCACGTCACCGCCCGCGCGGAGCCTGGCCGGCGCGTCCGCCGGCAGCGTGGTGAAGTCGCCGTAGAACGGAAAGTTTCCCTCGATCGCGCGGACGTTCACCAGTCGCGTCAGGTTTTGCGCGGTGGGGAAAACCATCATCGACGAGAAGCTGATTTCGCGCGCGACATCGGTCGCGACGGTCGCCACGCGCTTTTGCGCCTCTCCGCTCAGAGGTTGCCGGCCGACGATGATCAAGTCGGCGCCGAGCAGTCCCTTCGCCTGCTCGTCGATGGCCTGCTCGAGGTTGGACCCGAGCGACCCGATCGCGACCAGCGCCGCGATCCCGAGCACCACGGAAAACGAGAACAGCACCAGCCGCCGCCGCGAAGCCCGCGAATCCCGCCAGGCCATTTTCAAAATGAAGTGCATGAGTTGCCCGCGAATCACGCGAATCAACGCGAATAGACGAATCAGCGGCGAGTCCGCGCGATTCGCTTGTATTCGAGTTTTGGGTAATGCCCAAAATTCACCAGCAGTCCGAGGTCGTAACCTGTGGCGTTGAGATAGTTCAACACCTGGGCCACGTGCTCGTCAATGAGCCGCTCGCACGCCTTTAATTCGATCACGATCTTGTTCCAGCAGGTGAAGTCGGGAGAATAGCTGTGCTTCAAAGGAAACCCCTTGTACGTGAGCGGTAGCATTGGCTCATGCACAAACGGAATTTGCCGGAGCCCGAGTTCGATCTCCATGCAGTCATGATAAACCGGTTCATGAAACCCACAGCCCTTGTCATTATAGACGTCGAAGCATGCGCCGACGATCGCGTAACTCTCTTCGGGATATATCAGGTTGTTCATGAAACTCCGATCATTCGCGGCCATTCGCGTGATTCGCGGGCAAAACTTCGTTGGTCACAACTGTCCCGCCTTTCAGCCGGATGATTCGGTGGCAACGTTTCGCGAGGTCGAGGTCGTGCGTCACCAGCACGAGCGTCGTGGCTTTTTCCTGGTTCAAACCGAAAATCAATTCGACCATCGCCTGCGCGGTGTCGCCGTCGAGGTTGCCGGTCGGTTCGTCGCAAAAAAGGATCTTCGGCCGGTTCATGAACGCGCGGGCGAGCGCCACCCGCTGCTGTTCGCCGCCGGAGAGCTGCACGGGATAATGATCGCAGCGCTCGGCCAGGCCCACCCGCTCCAGCAGCGCGCGCGCCTCGGTTTCGACCTGGGCGCCGCCGGTTCCGCGCAGCTCGATCGGGACCATCACGTTTTCGAGCGCGGTGAGCGTCGGCACGAGCTGGAAGTTTTGAAACACGAACCCGACGTGCTCGTTGCGGACCAGCGCCCGCGCGTCCTCGCTCAGCGTGCCGATCGACCGGCCGGCCAGTTCCACCGTCCCACTGCTCGGCTGATCCAGGCCGGCGCAAAGCCCCAGCAGCGTCGTCTTGCCGCTGCCGCTCGGACCGACGATCGCCACGCTCGCGCCGGCGCGGAGCGCGAAACTCACCTCCTTCAGCACCGTGAGATCGCGACCGCCCGCCGTTCCATACGTCTTTGTCAGCCGGTCGACTTTCAGCATGATCTGCTCGGTCATAAACCCAGTCACACAAAACGCGAAACGGCGCGAAAGCTAGCCCGCATGCGCCGCACCTTGCGCTGGCGCACGAACTGGCCACCGTGGGTCGACCGCGAACCGAGGCTTGAATTTTGGGAACCCAACGCTGCGCTCCGCGACACAATGCAAAAGACCGCCCGCCAATCACGCGAATCAACGCGAACGACCGGAAAAGGAATTTGCAAAACAACAATGCCACGCACCGTTCAGGGTAGGTTTCTCCGATGGTCCAGTCTTCATTCGCGACCATTCGCGTGAATTCGCGGGCCACTGAATTGCTCCGCCTCGACGATCGTTTTCCTTCATGACCACCGGCTGGTTCCGACTTCTCTTCTGCTGCGGCGTGCTCGGCGCCACCGTGGCCCAAGCCAGCGACGCGCGGACCATCTTGTTCTTCGGGGACAGCCTCACGGCGGGCTATGGTCTCGACGATCCCGCGACCGAGGCCTACCCCGCGCTGATTCAGCAGAAGCTCGATCGGGCCGCCCTCGGCTGGCGCGTGATCAATGCCGGGTTGAGCGGCGAAACGACCGCCGGCGGCCTGCGCCGAATCGATTGGGTGCTGCGGCAACCCGCGGATATCTTCGTCCTGGCGCTCGGCGGGAACGACGGACTGCGCGGGATCAGCCCGGACCTGTCGCGACAGAATCTGCAGCAAATCATCGATCGCGTTCGCGCCCGGAATCCCCACGCGAAGATTGTCGTCGCGGGCCTGCAGATGCCAGCGGCGATGGGCACGGAATTCGCCGATGCCTTCCGCGCGATCTTCCCGGCCGTCGCGGAAAAGAATCATGCGACGCTCCTGCCCTTCCTGCTCGAAGGCGTCGGCGGGCGGCTCGATCTCAATCAATCGGACCGTATCCATCCCAACGTGCGCGGTCACACGGTGATTGCCGAAACGGTCTGGAAAGTCTTGCGTCCGCTGCTGTGAAAAATCGTGAGACGAAAGGACTAAAAGACCAAGGGACCAAGGGTCCCGGCAGGGACACGGCTTGCTCGCAAATTCTCCCTCTCTCCCGTTTCTGGTCCCTTGGTCTCTTGGTCCTTTGGTCCTTTGGTCCCTTGGTCCCTTGGTCTCTTGGTCTCTTGGTCCTTTCGTCCTTTGGTCCATTGGTCTCTCTGCACGCCGACGACTGGGCGCCGAACCTCACGGTGGCCGCGACGTGGGAGAGCAACGTCACAAACGCCAACGTGTCGTCGGACCAAATCGATTCGATCCGCCTCAACGGCAATTTGGTCGCCGCGCAACGCTACGCCCTCACGCGCGACGACGCGCTGCAAGTCGCGTTGCGTCTCGGCGGCGAATGGTGGCCGCGCTACAACGGGCTCAGCTCGGGCCTGCTCGGCGCCCGCGGTGGCTGGCGGCACCAGTTCGGCGCCGATCCGCTGGCGCCGGTCGTGATGATCGAGGGTTTCGCCGACGCGGTCGCCGCGAAGGACACCGGCCGCCGTGGCGCCGGCGCGGGCGCCGCCGTGAGCGTACGGAAGCGGTTGAACGATCTGACCCGGGCCACGTTCTCCCATGAGGTCGGCTGGTTCGACGCGCGGTATGGCGTCTACGATCGCGGGGCGAGCGAAACGAGCCTCGAACTCGAGCGCGATCTCAGCCCCCTGATGCGCGTCACGCTCACCGGCCGGTTTCGGGACGGCGACGTCGTCTCCTACGCCGAGGGAACGCGCCCCGATTTGATCGCGCTCGCTCCGCAGCGGATCGAGACGGACATCTTCGGCCGCACGCTGACGGCGCATCGGATCGATGCCCGCACGTGGGGCGCCCGCGCGGCCTTCGTGCGTGCGCTCGACGACGACTCGGCGATTGTGCTGGCCTACGAATGGCGCGGCACCCGCCGCCAGGCCCTGAGTTTTTCGAACAGCCTGGTTTCGATTTCGCTCGTGCATCAATTCTGAGACGCGTCCGTTTTCCTGGAGCCGGGGCGCCCCCGGGCGGTGTCATTCTCACGAATTCTGGAGGGACGACCTCCGTGTCGTCCGCGGCCCGCACAGAGGCGGGCCCTCCAAAGATGACGCCGCCCTGCGGTGCGCCCCCGCCCCGGTAGACGCAGCTCGCACGACGCCGCACCGGCGCGAGGGCGCGCCGGCTCCAGCGGTTTCTGGTGCGAGGACAAAGAGCACAGAAACGTTGCGCAATTTCGCCGTCCCGACTTACTGCGCTCGCATGATTCCACCCCGGGGTCTCCTCCTGTGCGTGCTCGCGGGCCTCGCGCCGTCGTGCGCCCGGGCGGGGACCTTGCGGATGGAGGCGTCGACCACCTGGGCCGAAAACATCCTCCGTTCCTCCGCGCCGATCGACTGGCGCGATACGCTCGCGTTTGACGCGCAAGGAACGTTCAGCGCGTTTCGGCAGCTGACCGCCGGACTGATCGCGACCGGCGCCGCCGAGGTGGCTTACGCCGGCGTGCCGCGGTTTTCCAAATTCGACCTGCTCACCGCCGGCGTCAGCGGGCAGGCGCGACAGAAATTCGGGTTCGGTCCCTTTGCCCCCACGATCACCCTGGACACCGGCTGGCACCGGCGCGAGGCCCGGCGCGACGGCGATGACGGCTGGACCGCCAACGGTGCGATTACCCTCGGCAAACGCCTCACCCCGGCGTGGCGCGTGGCGGCGACCGGCGACTGGCAGCAGCACTACGCGCGCAGCAGCATTTTCGACACGCGGCATCATCGCGTTTTCGGCACGGTGACGTGGGACCTCACGGACTGGCTGCAGCTTTCGCACGGCAACGGCCGGCTGTGGGGCGACTTCACCGCCAACGCTTCGCCCCTCGTCTGGCCCCGCGCGCTCTCGGGGGCGCTCGGGTCCAATATTTCCGAATACTACAACACCGTTTCCTGGGGCGTGACCGATTCGGGCGGCCCCGGCTGGGTCACCTACCGTGTCTTCGGCCGCGTGAGCTTCTGGTGGCTCGAGCTCTCCCCCGCGCTCGGGCGCGATACCTCGTTGCCGCTGCGCTACGAAAGCCGTTTCTCCGTCAACAAAGTCGGCATCAAGTACCGGCAGGACTTCTGGTCGGTGCAGGTGCTGCGCCGATTTTGAACACGACGCCATTGAAGATTTCTCATTCCTGGAGGGACGACCTCCGTGTCGTCCGCGGCCCGCACAGAGGCGGGCCCTCCAAAACATCGCAAATACTTATGCCGTTCTGCCCGGCCATCGCATCACCGTGAACGACGAACGAACATCTTCTGTGGGCGCGGTGCCCCCACCGCGCTTGTCATCGCACGAGCGACCGCGCGATCGCGGGGTGAGGGCACCCCGCCTACAAACGCCAATCGTTGGGTGCGCGATCGCTGCACTCGTGATGTCGTTCGGCCCCGCGGCCGCGCCCGCGGCCGATGCCGGCACCGTGCGCGTCGAGATCCGGGACCCGCAAGCAAAGCCCGTCGCCGATGCCGTGGCGTGGCTGACGCCGCTCGACACGAAGCCGACGCTGACGCCGCCAGCGGAGCCCGTCGTCGTCGCGCAAAACCACGAGGAATTCCAGCCGTTCGTCACCGCGATCGTGACCGGCAGCCGCGTGAGTTTCCCGAATCAGGACAAGGTGGCCCACCACGTGTTTTCGCAATCGAAGGCGAAATCGTTCGAGATTCCCCGCTACCGGGGCGAACCGAAGGACACGATTCTGTTCGACCAGCCCGGCGTGGTGTCGCTCGGGTGCAACATCCACGACTGGATGCTCGCGTACATCGTCGTGGTCTCCACGCCGTACTTCGCCCGGAGCGGTGCCGAGGGCACGATTCCACTGAGCAATCTGCCCGCCGGCCGCTATCGCCTCGAAGTCTGGCATCCCCGCGTGAAGGAAATGATCACGCGCGAGGTGACGGTGAACGCCGCGGACGCGGCGACGCAGGTCATTTCGGTGACCTTGCGGCCGGACAAACGGATTCGACGCGCGCCCGAGACCGGCGCCGGCAGTTACAAGTGAAAAGCGTTCCGTGGCTCACGCCGCCGCCGGGCCGCTACGATCCTCGGCGTGACGATTCGCGCCAATGGAAACGCCGGTTTCCGGAAGTGGTCTCAGAACACGCGGTATTCCGGTGCACCCATCGAGGCGATCCGGAAACCACGTCATTCGCATCTCCCGGTAGGTGGCGCGCTCGCCACGCCACGTTGCGCGGCGAGCGCGCCACCTACACTCGATGTCGCAGATTTTCGGACAGCTTCCAGACGCATTCCTGATTGCCGCCTGCCATGCTGCCGCGCCCGAAAAGTTTCGCCTCGAAGCTGCTGATTCTCTTCGTGGTCGTCGTCGTCGCCGCGCAGCTGACCACGTGGCTCATTGTCGCGACGCTGCACGATCGGCAGGCGCATGCGCTGATCAACGACGACCTGCAACGCGCCGCGGGAATTTTTGCGCGCAACGTGAAGGAGCGCAACGACGCGCTGGCGGTCGGCGCCGCGATGGGCGTGCGCGATTATGCGTTCAAGACCCTTTTCGCGGGCGACGAAATCGACATCCCCACGCTCGAGTCGGCGCTGCCCAATTTCAAGATTTCGGCCAAGGCAGACGTGGTCGCCGCACTGACGCTCGAGGGCAAGCCCCTGGCCTGCACGTCGGGCCGCGCGGCCGAGGCGAGCATTTACCGCGAGCTGGTCCGGCGCGCTGACGCAGACCCCGATTCGACCGCGACGGGGTTCGGTTATCTCGGCGGCGATCTCTATTCGCTGGTCATCGCGCCCGTGCGCACGCCGGACATCGTTGCGTGGCTGATCATCGGCTTCCGCATCGATCGCGATTACGCGAAAACCCTGCAGGAGCTCACGGGGGTTGATGTCACCTTCTTCGATCACGACGGGCGGGTGCTCGCCGCCACGCCGCCCGTGGCAGTCGCGCGCGACATTGCCTCGAAAATTCTGCGCCGCCCCGAAACCCGCATGGCGGTGGAAGTTCCCACCGGCACGGAGAAGGCCTTGATCATCACGCGCCGGCTGGCGGCGGGAGAGAATCGCTTCGCGCTGCTGGCGCTGCAGTATTCGCTCGACGAAAAACTGAAACCGGCGCGCCGGCTGGAAACGATCCTGATGTGGGTGACAATCGGCGGCGTGGTGCTCGCGGCATTCCTCAGCCGGGCGTTCGCGCGCCGCCTCGCGCAGCCGATTGTCGAACTGGTCGGCCACACGCGGCGGATCGCCGCCGGCGATTATGCGACGCGGATCGGGCACTATCGCTCGGACGAGCTCGGCCGGCTGGCCGAGGCGTTCGATCAAATGTCCGCCGGCCTGGAGGAGCGCGATCGCGTGCGCGACCTGCTCGACAAGAATGTCTCCCCGGAGGTGGCGGCGCAGCTGCTGCGCGACGGCGCGGCGCTGGGCGGCGAGGTACGTGAAGTCACGATCCTGTTCGCCGATTTGCGCGGCTTCACCACGATGAGCGAGAAATTCGAGCCGCGCGAGTTGCTGACGCTGCTCAATCGCTACCTCGACCGGATGAGCGGCGAGATCGAGCAGCGCGGCGGCGTGATCGACAAGTTCATCGGCGACGCGATCATGGCCTTGTTCGGCGCCCCGATCGCGCAGGGCGACGCGGCGGATCGCGCCGTCGCCGCCGCCATCGCGATGGAACGCGCGCTGACCGGACTCAACCGCGAGCTGGCGGCGGAAGGCCGGCCTCCCCTGGCAATCGGCGTCGGCATCAACACCGCGCGCGTCATCGCCGGAAATATCGGCTCCCACCGGCGGCTCAACTACTCCGTCATCGGCGATGGCGTGAACGTCGCAGCCCGGCTGCAATCCGAGACGCGCAAGGTGGAACACCAGACCAACATCATCACGAGTGCCGGCACGCTGGCGGCGCTGCGCCAGCCGGCGAAGTTCGCGACGCGCTCGCTCGGTCCCGTGCTGGTCAAAGGCCGCGTCGAGCCGATCTCGATCTTCGCGGTATCCTCGGTGGCATGACGGAGTCGGCGACCGAGACGTTCGCGCCTCCAACGCCGCGCCGGATCACGTGGGCCGCCGTCGCGCTGGTGGCGGCGGTGGTCGCCCTCGCCTATTACAACAGCCTCCCGGTTCCGCTGCTCTTCGATGACGCGCGCAGCATCGCCGGCAACCCGTCGATTCGCGACCTTTCGCGGCTGGGCGACGTGCTCACGCCACCGGCCAACGTGTTCACGGCCGGCCGGCCCTTCCTGAATCTCACGTTCGCCGTCAACCACGCGATCGGCGGCACCGCGGTCCTCGGCTATCACGTCGGCAACCTGATCCTCCACGCTCTCGCGGCGCTAACGCTCTTCGGGCTCACGCGCCGGCTGTTGCTACGGCCGCGGTTTCAACCGCAATTCGCCGCGGACAGCGCGGCCCCCGCGATGGCGATCGCTTTGGTTTGGGCGGCGCATCCGCTGGCCACCAACGCCGTCACCTATCTCTCGCAACGCGCGGAATCGCTGATGGCGCTCTGCGCGCTGGTGACGCTTTACGGCTTCGTGCGCGGCGCGACGTCGCCGTCACCACGACGCTGGTACGCCGCCGCGGTGAGCGCGTGCGCCCTGGGCATGGCGACGAAAGAGGTGATGGTCACGGTGCCGTTGCTCGTGGTCCTCGCGGATCGGACGTTCTTCGCCGGGTCGTTCAGCGGCGCGCTGCGAGCGCGCAAAGGATTCTACGCCGCGCTGGCCGCAACATGGCTGCTGCTTGGGTGGCTGATGGCGACGTCGCACCTCGCGCAGCGCGACGTGGGGTTTCGCGGCGCTTACACGGCGTGGAGTTATCTTCTGACCGAAATCCCGATCGTCGTGCGATACCTCACGCTGGCGGCGTGGCCGCATCCGCTGGTGTTCGACTACGGCGCCGAGTTTCCATCGCCCACTGCCGCGAACCTGCTGGTCCCCGCGGTCGTGCTCGCAGCGCTGCTGGTCGCCTCGGCGATCGGCGTGCGCCGGAACTCCGTGGCGGGATTCGTCGGCGCGTGTTTCTTCATCCTGCTCGCCCCCACCTCGAGCTTCGTGCCGGTGCAGGAGCAGCCGATGGCGGAGAGCCGGATGTATCTGCCGCTCGCGGTCATCGCCGCCGGCGGCGTGAGCGTTGCGCAGCGCGTGCTCGGCCGGCGGAGCTGGGTGCCGGTCGGATTGATTGCCGCCGCATTCGTGGTCGCGACGGTCGCTCGGAATCGCACCTATCAATCCGAACTCTCGTTGTGGCAGGATACGGCGAGCAAGCGGCCGGAAAGTTCGCGCGCGCACGACACCCTCGCGGCGCTGCTGCTGGAGTCACCGGCCAAACTTCCGCTGGCCATCGTGCACGCCGAGGCGGCCTTGCGGATCAAACCCGATTTCGCGCACGCCCACTACAATCTCGCGGTGGCGCGATCGCGGCAGCCGGAGCGTCGCGCCGACGCGCTGGCGCATTTCGAAACCGCGCTGCGATTGCAGCCGAATTATCCGGAGGCGCACCACAACCTCGCGGCGCTCCTCGCGCAGGAGCCGCCGCGCGTCGTCGATGCGATCGCGCATTACGAGCAGGCCCTGCGCTTGCGACCGGATTTTGCCGCCGCGCACAACAACCTGGCCGGCCTGCTGGCCGCGGATCTGGCGCGTCACGCGGAAGCCATTCGCCATTACGCGGCTGCGCTCGCTGCGGATCCGCAGCTCGCCGAGGCGCACTACAACCTCGCCAACCTCCTCGCGACCGACGCGAGCCGAACGGCGGAAAGAATTCGCCATTACGAAGCGGCGCTGCGATTGCGGCCGAATCTGGTGGGCGCACTCCTCAACCTCGGCGCGCTGCTCGCCGAAGTGCCCGGACGTGAAAGTGACGCAGTCGGCTATTTCGAACGCGCGCTGGTCATCGCGCCGAACAACGCCGCCGCGCATTTCAATCTCGCCACGACCCTGCTTCGGCTGCCGAACCGCCAGGCCGACGCGATCGCGCACTACCGCGAGGCGCTGCGGCTCCGGCCCGACCTCGAGCCCGCCCGCGAGATGTTGCGGCAACTCGGCGCGCCGGCCGCGCCGTGAGCCTTTGTTCGTCCTGTTCGCACGTGGCGCGGTCAATTTGACCGCGGCTTGGACTGACTCCACTGCGAACCCGCCAGCACGGGCAGGTTGCCCATGCCACGAAACTCCGTGCGACCGGTGGCGCGGTCAATCTGACCGCGGCCCAACGACGAGAAACATTGCCCGCCCTGCGCGGTCAGGTTGACCGCGCCACGGCTCGCGTCACGGCCGCACCAGACAAAATGAGTACCCCAGCGGGCGAAGCCGCGGTTCGCATCACGGGCCGGCACGGCGGATCCGCGCCTGCATCGCCTCAATCTCACCCCGCAGCCGGATCAGCGCCGCGCGATCCGCCCGCAGTCGCGCCAACTCCTCCGGCGGGACCTGCGCGGCCAGGAGCCGCGCCTGCTCCGTCCGCAGCTCGGCAAGCGCACGCTGGTCGTGACGCAGCAGCTC
>Ga0080064_1005549_pt1 | contig 14622 bp, 15 predicted proteins | sample Subgrocontami54m_FD_69260 | JGI IMG/M metagenome (GOLD analysis project Ga0080064, IMG submission 69260) | Subsurface groundwater microbial communities from S. Glens Falls, New York, USA - GMW46 contaminated, 5.4 m (SPADES assembly) (version 2) ...
AACATGAAACGCCCGCACCTCCAAAATATAACGATGCATCAATTATCTCAACGCTTGAGGAAAAAGGTATCGGTCGTCCATCTACGTACGCATCAATTATCTCAACGCTTGTTGATCGGGCCTATGTAGAGCGCATAGAGCGTCGTTTTGAACCGACGGCAATAGGCATGGCAGTGAACGATTTTCTCGTAACAAATTTTTCAGATATCGACGATATCCCATTCACCGCAAATATGGAAGATGATCTCGATGAGGTAGCCCACGGGAAAAAAGAGTGGGTGAAGATGATGGCCGAATTCTTTACACCATTTTCGAAAAAAGTAGAGTCGGTAAAAGAGACAGGTAAGCGGGTAAAAATAGAAGTAGAGCAGACAGATGAGCAGTGCCCTGAGTGCAAACAAGGAAATCTCGTTGTCAGGACAGGCAAGTTTGGCAAATTCTTTTCTTGTAGTCGCTTTCCAGATTGCAAATTTACCAAGCCATTTGTCGAAGAGACGAACATACTCTGCCCGAAGGATGGCGGGAAAGTGATCATAAAGAAAACGAGAAAGGGACGTAAGTTCTTCGGTTGCAGTAACTACCCTAATTGCGATTTTGCCGCATGGAAATTAGAAGATATTAAAGGAGCTCCGAAAAAAGAAGTAGCCGCTGAAAAAGAAGGTCAGGAAGAGAAAACAGGAACTGTCGTTTCGCAGGAGACAAAACCTCTTAGTACTCAATAGCTACCTTGTTATTCTTAGAGAAGTTACTGAGGACAGGCTGCAAATTCACATGTGGGACCGCTTCGTGAAACATATGATCCGTCTGGGCATTGTTTGGCTTCCAGTGTACAGGCAACTCCTTCTCCACTTGGCGTGGTGCTGGGTGTTACCGAGATATTCTCCACGAACTGGAATGTTTTTAACATAGCGTTGAATTCATCATAGAATTTCATATGTTCTTGTTTGACATTTTCCTCTGCTGAAGCATTCGCTTCTGATGGTGTAAAGCCCACTGCTATATAGTCTCCTGTACTTTTTTTGAAAAAGACCCACTCGGTTCCATTCTCTGAAGGGAGAGATGTTGTACGGTAGACCGTTTGATTATTGATGACTTCCTCTCGAAATGTAAAGGCCGCTTTTATTGCAGCGGTAACGTTTTGTGTTGCGACATCGGTAAATTCTTTGCCGTCGGGGTTAGGGAAGTAGGAGATCCATGCATAGTGAGGGACTCCGCTGGATGGTGGAGGATTCTTTTTATCAATAGTCCAGAAGTAGACGCTCGTATCCTCTTTTGCACATTCAGGATCGGTAGGACATTCTTGCAAGAACCATTCCGAAGGATATTTAATCAGGTAGCCATTTGCCGTATCAGTGTAGGTTTTCCAGTTTAACGTGGGATCCGGAACAGGTGTCGGGACTACTGCTTGTACTCCGGCTGTCTGAATATTTTGGGATTTGCCTCCATATTTCATGCCGTATTCCCAGGTCACTGCCCAAATAGAGCCGGCGACGAAAAAGAGAGCTAAGAACACCCAGAGCATTTTTTTTATGTTAAGGGACTTCCCACTGTGTGGCGGTTTCATAACGGGAGGAGGTGTCATCGATGGCAGTGGTGTACTCGATGCTGACGGAACTGGTGTAACTGGTGGCTGGACAGGATCCATACAACAATAAGTATTTCAGGAACAGGGAAGGTTGTCAACTTGTTGTATCCTAGACTATTTTTGCAACAAGAATGAGGGAGAGGAGAACGCCGACTTGGAGAATAACTCCCCAGGGTTTATCGAGTCTGTTATCAAATTTCTTTTGCAGTTGGTAACTCCAGGTGAAAGGAGGCACCTTAATTCTTAAAAAATAATATGGCGCAGTTATCCAGTCGAGAAATTGAGCGAGAAAAACCATACTGTAGCCATACAAAAGATTCGTTCCCGGAAAGACAGATGTAAAAAGAAAGTATGACACTCCGATACTGACACAGACGTCAAGAAACGAATCAATAAACAGCCTTGATCTTGTTTTCTTTCCGGCATTCGTAGCTGTATCCCAGTGCGGAAATGCATCGGCAGCGACGTGTGAGAGAAGTGCTAGTGGTATGGCAAGAGCAGGATTACCGATTTTAGCTGCGATAACTGCGCCGATTACTGCATGTCCAGTTGCTGTCATAGTTTGATCTTATCATAGTAGTTCTTTTTCGATCAAACTTTTACTTTCCCTCTTGACAAACTCTACCAAACGAGCAAAGAATAGGATATGCAGCGAACTGCCATCGCAACGATTGTTACTATTCTTTTTTGTGTGCTTCTTGTTATCGTTGCTCCTCATGCTCATGCGAGCGTCCATGACGTTTTAGGCGAGGAAACAAAAGCTGATGTAACATATCCTCCGGTTCCATGGGGTAGTGGTTATATTCTGCCGGATAATCCGCTTTATAAGGTAGATAATGCTTTTCAAAGCCTGAGACTTCTTCTGGCTTTCACCCCTGAAAGACGGGCTATGGTTCGATCACTCATTATGGGAGAGCGAGCAGCAGAGGCTCGTATCATGAGCTCACGAGGTAATACGACAGCGATGCATACGGCGCTTGAGGGGTTAGTCGTACAGGCGAATGCCGCAGCGGCTGATCTCAATGAAGCGGCAGCGCGGGGAAAAGACGTGACGACTCTGGCAAAAAGTATCAATGATATGGTGAAGTTTCATCGTGACGTCTTAAAAGACGTGGCAGCACAATCAGATGAAGCGGATTCTCTTCGGTTGGAGTCTTTTAATCAAGAACTGCTCGTAGCAAAACTCCATATAGTAGATAATCTTAAAGAAGATATTCTCGCTTCAGAGATAGAGTCAGATTTAGATGGTGAAATTGAGAGCAGAGTCTTAGGGGTGGAGACACAAGCGGGAAAGTTAGAGGATCGATTGAATCGTTTCGATCGATTAGCCAGTCGTGCTGCAGAACAAAAAGCAAAACAAGAAGAGCTGAAGGCAAAAAAGGATGCACTAAAAGACAAAAAGCTGAAAGCGATCGAGGATCTCAAAGCACGACAAAAAAAGCTCCAAGAAGAACGAATGAAACGTTTGCAGGAAGCCAAAGAAGCTGCGAAGAAAGCGCGGGAAGCAGCACAGAAACTTCGTGATGTGAGACGCGCCGAGAAGGAATCCGGGCAGATGAATACCGTTCCATCAGGTACTCCTACAATTACTCCTACTGCCACGCAGTAAACTTCAGAAAAGGCTTCTTGCTATAATACATGCTATGCAAAAGTTAAAACCGGTTGATCTTCGTGTCATGAAGGTGGAAGAAGAAGAAAGAAAAAAAGTTAAGAAGAATCCTGTTTTCATAATTCTTGATAATGTGCTGGATACTTATAACATCGGCGCAATTTTTCGCCTAGCCGAGGCCGTAGCGGCAGAGAAAGTCTATCTCTGTGGCGAGACTGAAACACCACCAAATCATCGGATTAAGAAAGCGTCAATCAATACAACGGAATGGGTGGACTGGGAGTATGTAAATTCGGCAAGTGAGGCAATAAAAGCACTGAGAGCACAAGTCCCTCAGGTGCAAGTCGTCGCTGTAGAACAAGACGCGAGGAGCGTGCCATATACGGAAGTTTCGTATACCTTTCCGATTGCATTAGTCGTAGGTCATGAGACTGATGGAGTCTCTCAGGAAACGTTAGCAGCTTGTGATCGGATCGTTGAGATTCCTATGTGGGGAGTGAATACGTCACTAAATGTAATGGTTTCCCTGGGTATTGTCCTCTATCGCGTGATGAGCGTGGCTAGTAAAGCTTGAATGCTTGCCCTTCCGAAGCTTTAGCGAAGGAGGGTAATGGTAAGTCTCGGTATTGTATTGTTTAAAGTAATGGAAACCAAATAGTTTACCCTGAGCTTGCCGAAGGGAGGTAATGAAACACCTTCCAAAGAACTCATAAAGCCTCTTTATATTGCTCACGTTGACTTATCTTCTAATGAATGATAAGGTGTCCAATTCGTATGATAAATGAACTGGATACACTAATGAGAAGAATACAGGCAGATCCGGAGCTGTCTGCAACGGACAGGCTTCTTCATGGAACAAGGCCATTACCTCAGAGCTCTGAAAAAGGTAAGGAACCACCAGATCCAGAAGCACTCTATAAAAAACCTGATTGGGAAGATGGAGTTGTAGATTTGGATACCGCTTCTGTGCCTGGAGAGACTATCTACATTGCTCAAGAGTCTGGCCAACAGTCATGATAACACACTTCTAAATATTGATTCCCCAAAAAGCTTTTGCTACAATATATTTCTGTCTTATAGTATAATTATGTCAGTAGCTGAATCTAAAACGATCGCATCTCCAGTTGGTGATACAATGGGCCATCTCAACTTCAATACTCAATCTGGTCTTACAATAGATGCAGTAGGAACCCTACGAGATGAGAACCTCACTATTGTAACTATTCATTCCCCACAGACCGAGATATTTGATGGTAATACTCAACTATTGAGAATGCTTGTTGCAGCAGGAGTAGATACAGCAACTGTGGGAGGTATTGAAGAAAGAAGGGGTAGAGAGCAAGACCTAGACAGATTATTAGGCCAGTGGAAGACGTGGGCTCCAAGAGAGTATGATAGGAAAGTTGCTGCACTTGTGGCTTTAGAAGAGCATCGTATTGCTTTTCCAGACCAAGATGTAGAACTTCAGCAGGTAGGCTTACAAGTAGGCTTATCTTCTCAGGCAATGAGTAGGTTATACCAACAGGCACGGAAAAGAAATATCCCGCTCCCATCGTATGTAAGAGATTCCGTGGTAACAGAAAAAGTACGAGGAGAGCATAAGCCAGGTCTCTCTGCGCAAGCAATAGCAGAGAAAATTGGAAGCACAGAGAATAGGGTACAGAGTGTAAGAGGAAGATTAAGAAGAAATGGTGAAATTAAGATCGCAATTAGTGGGGCGCCTATATCTCCTGAAAGAAGGCTTCAGTATCAGCTCATGGATAAGGTTCTGAGTAGTGATGACGCAAAAGGAAAAAAGCTCGTTGATATAGCAACTGAGTTAGGTCTTCCGATAAAGACATTTTATAATATGTTAGCGAGTCTGAGAAAATGGGAGGCTGAAGGCAGTCTGCAAGAAAAAATCTATGAATAAACAAAAAGCATTGGATGAAATCGCTCAGGAAATAGAGAGCTGCAAAGTGTGTAAAGTGGGGAAGAGCGGCATGGCCGTTCCTGGAGAGGGAGATCCTGATGCAGACATCGTTTTTATCGGAGAAGCGCCTGGAAAAACAGAAGCAAAAACCGGCAGACCATTTATCGGTCGCTCAGGGCAGCTATTACGATCTCTCATTCGTGAAGTTGGGCTTCTGGAGGAAGATGTTTTTATCACGAGCCCGGTTAAATATCTTCCTGACAGGGGAACACCGACTTCAGAAGATATTGCACATGGACGAATGCATCTGATGAAACAGTTTGCAGTCATCCGGCCGAAGTTCGTTGTTCTCCTAGGACGTGTGGCTGCAGAAGGTGTATTAGAGCGAAAAGTTGCCGTAGCAACAGAACACGGGAATGTTATCGAAGAGCAAGATAGGATGAAGTATTTTTTAACCTATCATCCGGCTGCAGCAGTTCGTTTCGCGAAATTTTGTCCTGTTATCAAAGACGATTTTGCAAAGTTGAAAAGATTCCTTTGAAGAAATTATTAGCTATTGGGCTGGAGTCTATAAAAGGTATATCCCCATTTGTAGAGAGGGCCTCCGTCATTTGCCTTTCTGTCATCTGTAACCCGAGCTGTTACATAGCCATTAGATTCAAGTAATCCCATACGTTCAGGATCTTCTGGCACTTTATTAACGATACCTATATGATCCCCTCCTGCGGCAGTTCCACACACAGCGATATCTCCAAGTTGAATTGTTGCATCTTTTCCTTCTCCAATCGCGCGGAATGAAAAATTTCCAACGGGAACAGTGCCATTCTTATAAACGTCATTTATTGCGCCCGCTCTACCAAGGTCATTGAGTGATTTATGAGGTTCACTATTTCCCGTCCATAAGGAAACAGCGCAACCGACCCAGCCCAAACACTCCGAGGCTATTCCACTTTTCCCACTTCCATCGGTGTTGGTGTGAGGGACCATACTGCGTGAACGTCTATCAACAAGAGCTGCGAGTTGCTGCTCTGAATAACCTCTTTTACGGAGAAATTCTGTAAGCTGTTTATCCATATTTGGTTTATCGAAGGTATAACCATCAGCCGCGTAGTCATATGCTTCCTTAAGATCTAAAGACATTCGTAAGAAGACTTCAGGATCTGCAATTGGCTCATACTCTGGTACTTTATCATCGGGTCTAAAAAGTTGTTCACGCGATTCACCCTCACCTCGTTGAACAGCCTCATCAATAACACAGTTTACGACGTCACTGGATGTTATACATCCTTTTTTTCTTCGATCAAATGCCTTGTATCGTTCATAGCGCTTCGTACCTTTGGGGAAGAGTTCAGTATCATATGGTTCGTCTATAGCAGATGGTTGGATAACTGCAAGGGACACATCTTTGAGAGTTTTAAGAGGTCTTCCCAGTGCTTCTTGACGCTCTCTGAGATAGATTTCTACGAATTGTAGTTGTTCTACAGGCGATAATTGTACCATTTGCTCAGGAGAAATACCCATACTTTCTAACGTTTTTTGGGAAAATTTCAGAAGCCCTGCTGCCTTCGTACCATCTCCGGTATCTATTTCTGCCCGAGGAGAGAATCCACTTTGGACGTTGATAACAGCAGCGATTTGATTTGCGAGAAGCGGATTGTTAGGATTTATTCTGTTCGCAACTCTGGTCAGCTCATCAAAAAATTCTAGCTTCTGTGCTTCTCGTTCTTTTTTGTCGGTGAAGTTTCTTTTATAGTATTCACCCGAAGCTTTACCATCCATGCGATCGCGATAGATTCGTCGTAAATGCTTTGCTTCCTCTCGATTAACTTCGGTATCTGGCGTTGCCGCTACTTCCTCCACAGGAGCTTTCACTGCGTCTTCTGTAGGTTCTATGGGTTGTGTTGTTTCTGCTTCTTTGGGTGGTGTGGTTGGTTGCAGCGTTGGTTCAGATTGTACTTGTTGGGTCGGCTCTACTGTCGATGTTGGTTCTTGCTTTTGGGCGACTTGTGTTGCTGGTGGTTCACCAGCGGGTGGCACTGATCTACGAAGAAATCGTGGGGCGGCCGTTGCAGCGAGTCCAGCAATAAAAGCTCCTGTGCCGCCTACCAAGACTTGACGCCTAGTGAACAGGCGCTGTTTTTTAGGTATATTCGCACCTTCTGGTGATCGAGGCTCCATACACCCATCATACAGGATTTCTTACACGATTCTCAAATAGAGCTTACACGCCCCTTATAGTTCAGCTGTATGATACCTGTCTACTATGAAAATGCTGAACTTTAAAGTAATTCGAGACATCGATCTAGCTAAAGAAATCTGGAATGTCCTTTCGCCCCATGAGGTAATTGACGATGAATGGGATTTTCGTTATGCCTTCATGAAGAATCTCCATTTTACGCCCCATTTTATTGTAGGACTTGATGGAGATGAGCCTGTAGGTTTGCTGCCTTTACAGTACAATGCCGATTTCGGGCTTAAGCCGCCATATGCACCACGGGTGGCTGGTTTCTTCGAGTTTTTCGGTGGCGATGATAGTGATGATAATACGATTTTTCTCAAGCCTGGTTATGAGGGCTCTGAGGATCAATTTTTATCTCAGATTGATCGTCCCGCAGTGCTCGCACCACTCTCCGAAACCTATGCACAGCAAAAAGGAGCGACATTTTATGAGAGTAAGTATCTCTTAGATTTACAGGGATTTAACAATTACTTTGACTACATTGAAGCTCGATGGGAAGGCGAAAGCAGAAAAACGATTAAAAAACAAATGCGTCGTATTGAGAAAAATTATCAAGTAGAGACTGTTCATAATCATTTTTCAGATGTTGAACGCATGTTTGATCTTAACCTCAAGCGCTTTGGTAATAATTCGAGCTTTATCTATCCATACAGACAACAAATTTTTCGAGATCTCATTACTTTATTTGATGTTCAGTTGATTAGTCTTACCATAAATGGTGTCGTGGAGGGAGTATCCTACGGTATCGTCTATAAAGATAGATATATCGGAATGAACGCCGGGGTGAATAACGATATTCGTGATGTGGGTAAATTATTGGTGTTACTTCAGATAGATCGGGCGATTTCTCTTGGGTGTCGTTTCTATGATGGTGGAAAAGGGAGTGGAGAGTGGAAAGAAGAATTTAAATTCGAGAAATCTCCACAGTATCAACTCACTGTTGCTCCGTATACGAAATACGCTTCACTTGTTTAGTTTTCTCCGTAAATAGTGTTACACTGAAGAGGTGCTGAAAGAACAATACTCGGGACGTTACCCCTCTCATTTTCAGGTTAATCCTATTGTAAAAGCCTATATCATCTCAGAGTCGTTCTTATGGTCAGCCTGGAACTTCGTCGCTCCTATTTTCGCCCTCTTTGTCATCGCTAATATTCAGGATGCAACGGTACAGACAGCTGCAATAGCTTTTAGTATTCATCAGGTTTCAAGGGTGATTTTCGAACTCATGAGTGGAAAGTATCTCTCTCGTTCAAGTAATCAAATGAAGCTTCTGGCTACCATCCTTGGTACGCTTTCATTAAGTGTTGCCTACGTGGGTTTGGCATTTTCCATGACTGAGATTATGCTTTATATTTTTTATGCCATGGCTGGATTTGGCCTTGGGGTGGCAACTCCAGCGAAAAATGCTCTTTTCTCGATGCATCTGGATAAGAATAAAGAGGCAACTGAGTGGGGTATGGCTGATGCAGCTTGTTTTATCTGTAATGCCTTAGCCTCAATAGTCGGAGGATTTGTTGCCTTTCAATATGGATTTACGAATTTGCTCCTTGTTGCCTGTTTTGTGAATTTGGTATCAATTGTCCCGTACCTTTTATATCTGCACAAGACGCCTGCGAAATAATTAGCGAAAGATTTCGACCGCTTTTTTATAGTCCTCGTGTGTATCGACTTCGACCCATTTCAGACCGGTAATATCCACAGCATAGAAGGGAATTCCTTCATTTACCAGCGTTGTATAAGAGTCATCATAGTATTCGTTATAGTTCCTTGGATCTTGCATGAGTCGCTCAAGTTCTGCAAATAATAGTCTTCCGGCATCTCGTCCTATCTTTTCAATTCCTATCGATTCACCTTGTGCTGTATGTGGATTTAATGTTTTCCCTACTTTGACAACTTTACCATGTTCATCAAGATTTACTTTTACTTCTTCCGCCTCAAGATGAATGTGTGTATCAATACAGAGAGCAGTAGATCCTTCGTGAGAGAGGAGTTTTTCAAGAACAGCTTGTTCGAAAACAACATCGGCATCAAATTTGACAAAGTCACTTTCTCCAACTGCGTCTTTCGTAAGCATTAGTGAGTAGCCGGTATTGGTCTCGAGATATTTTTCATTAGGGATGAAGGTGAAATGAAGAGAAGGAAAGTTCTCAGTAACAAACGTTTTTACCATTTCCTCAAGATAGCCTGTTATAATGATGACATCAGTGATGCTTGCATCTTTTATATTGGTGAGCATACGATAGAGAATAGTAGAGTCACCAATCTTTAAGAGCGACTTATGAATATCATCAGTTAAAGGACGAATCCGTGAGCCGATTCCCGCGGCTAAGATAACTGCTTTCATAAAAACCTATTATACCAAGATAGCTGCAGTTATAAATGTCTTATAGTAATCTTTGACAAGAATGAGAAGCTATGGTATTATAGGCCGAATTCATGGTTAGAGAAGCAATTGGCTCCGGAGGAATTCCCCCCGTGGCACTCGCAACAGATTTTAATGGACCCGAATACCCTCCTGAGGAGGCAATTCGTGATATGGCTACATTTGACATTCCAAAAGCTCATTGGCGTCACGATCTTGAGGGAGAGAGGTTCTATACCCGAATGCAAGTGCGAGGTATTCGCAATATTTTAGATGAAACCGGTGTGCAGCTTTTAGATACCCATGCTCCTGATCAGGCTGAAGGAGATGGGGCTTACTGGCTTTCTGAAGATGAAGCTGTTCGAAAAAAAGGAGTCGCGCTCATCCAAAATAGGATGGAGATGACCGCGGAACTTGGAGGCTTAAGTGTCGTTCTTCATGCGCCATCCTTACAAGATGCTGCATTTAATATGAGAAAGTTTCATCAATCAATGAGTGAGCTTCAAATGGCATTTCGGCATACGGGTACACAAATAGCTCTTGAGACACTGCGGGCAATGGAGGGAAGAGGGAATAATTTTGATACGATCGCACGTACGATGGAAGATTATGACGAATCGTTTGTCGGTATCTGTTTTGATTCTGCAAATTGGGATAGTGATAAAGCGGTGTACGGCTATGACAGACTTGCAGCGTATAGCGATAGAATTATTGCTGTGCACCTTCACGATAGGCCAAAGGTATCCGATGCATCCGAAGATCAGCTACGGCATGATGATGATCATAGACTTCCATTCACCGGTGACGTCGATTGGGCAAAAGTATGTGATTTCCTCGGCCAATCGAATTATTTTCTTGGGACGATGACAGGAGAGTCGATGGTAGCAGCACATAAAGGAGAAAACATGACAAAAGAAACATTTTTAGAACGTGCTCGGGACTCTGCTATTCTTATCACCCGTGTTGTTTCGGCTGCAAGAGGGAAGTCATCTGATGAGGTAGGAATAATTCTTAATAGGCATTTACAAGGTGGCTTAACTCCTGTCTTCCCTAAGTAGTGGAGATTATTTACTTTCTTACTTGCAATTACCTAAATAGATAGGTTATAGTATTCAGTAACGTGTACGCGTGATGCTACGAAATATTCCGACCCTGTCTATTGCCACGGATTTCGTAGGAAGCTCCGGCTCTCCAGAGGCTTCTCTTTCAAAAATCGCCCATGCAGGATTTACGCATGTTCATTGGTGTCATCATTCCACCTCAGACTTTATTTATACGGCTCCAGAGATACGAGAAATTAAACACTGGTTACAACGCTACTCTTTGACCCTGCTTGATCTGCATGGACCCATAGGGAATGAGAAGAATTGGTTATCTCCTATAGAGTATCAGCGTCAAGCTGGAGTGGAGTTAGTGATTAACAGATTGTATATGACGAGTGAACTTGGTGGACGAGCACTGGTTATGCATGTCCCAAACGAACCACAAGATGAGAAGCATAATCGTCTCTTTTGGGACACGTTGTATTGGACGATTGCTGATCTGGAACCATATATTCGCAAAACAAAAGTCAGGATAGCGTTTGAGAATCATGCAGAGCATTATCCTGACGATAATCACTCAACGATAAAGAGGCTTCTAGATCTTTATGATGAATCGCTTGTAGGGGTATGTTATGATTCAGGACATGGGCATAGGATGGGGAATGGGCTTGACTTTCTTGATGAGATAAAGCATCGCCTCATTGCTATGCATTTAAATGACAACGATGGGGATGCTGATCACCATATGCCATTGTTTACGGGGACTCTGAATTGGCAAAAAACAGCCAGACTTATTGCTGCATCAACGTATAAAGGTCCCGTATCATTAGAAATCCAGATGCATCGCTTTAAAGACACAGAGGAAAAAGTCTTTCTAGAGGGTGTTTATAATGGAGGGCTTATGTTTTCTGAGATGCTTGAGCATGAGCGTATGATGCAAATGCCTCAAGTATACGACTGATTTATTTACGCATTGGTTTCAGAAGATTTTCTGAGTCGGAATGCAGCTGATATCCACGCTCAATAACGCGATAGAAAGCAAGAATGATTTGACTTACTGCAAGAATAATAAGAGCGAGTCCGAGACGATCGATGAGTGCAAAAACAGCGGTAATGATCACAAATTCTGCTTCATCTACCATAAAGAAAAGTCGGTGCCTTAGCCATAAAGCATGAAGTTTCCCGGAAAAAGTTTTTGAAAGTTTTTCAAACTTCTCATCGAGCAATTCTTCAATTTCTTTCCGTTTCCTACCGGAGTTTTCTAAGTACTGACTGTCTCGTGATGTCTTACTGAAGACCGTTTCCAGTTTTATGTAGTATCGGTAATTAAAGAAGAAACAAGCAGCAAAACCTAAGAAAATAAAGACACCATTGTGTGTGTCTTTATAGACGGCGTAAGAAAGCGAGGACGTAAGAATAAAAATTTTTAACACATCAAGCACTTTATCCAAGTAGTCACCGATTGTCGAAGAAAGTTTTCGAATTCGTGCGACCTGTCCGTCCAGATCATCACCGATATACCCTGCAAAAAGAAGGAACGCTGCAACGATTAAATGATAAGGATAGATGAGAAAAAGAGAAATGGAACCAATGGTAAAGGAGAGAAACGAAAGAATGCTTATGACATTAGGCGTGAGAAAGGGAATGCTTGTTACCAAGGGGAGGAGTCTGCTGGCGATTGGAAAGCCAAAAATATCTGCCCAGTTAGCAAAATAAGAAGCTTTGACGACCTCGTAACCTGGTTTTTTCATAGGGTTTTTCCTGCTTTAATTAGGCTTATTCGCTGATAACTGGCGGAAAGGGAGACCTTTTTGTTGAGGCATATTGACTGACTTGTTTGGTAATAATGCTTCGGCTTTTGCATATGGAAGTATTTTTTTTGTCTTTCGAACCAATGCGGGTTGTAACGTTAATGTTTGAATAAGCGTTTTCATAACATCAAGAAAAATCATGATATCCAACTTATTCACTTCACCAATATTAGCTACCTGAAAGACTTTATCTTTAAATGGTCCTTTACCATTATAGACAATAATTCCTTTACTTTTTAGATATCTTTGAAGGGTAGTAATATCCAAAAATTCAGGAAGTTTTACGGTAGTAAGTGTATTACTCATTGAAGCCTCATCAATTAAGAACTGGAAACCCATCTTCTTCAAACCGGTTCGCAGTTGTGTTGATAGCTCGGAAACCTTCTTTCGTCTTTTTTCTACGCCTTCTCTTAAAATGTTGGTTATCGCTTGTTCGATTGCGAAGAAGAGTTGAACTGCCGGTGTATTTGGTGTTTGTGCAATCGTTTTTGCATAGTGATAAAACTTATAGAGATTCAAATACATGACTTTTACCGGTACATCTTTTAATTTCTCAAATTCTGTTGTTTTTCCAATGACGAGGGAAAGTCCGGGAAGTGAACCGATGGCCTTTGATGAAGAAGTTGTACAGAAAGAAATATGCCACTTCTCTAGATCTATTTTTTCAGCTCCTGCGCTACTGACCGCATCCATGACAAAAAGCGCTTTGTATTTCTTTGCGAGTGCTCCTATTTTTGCAGCAGGATTTAATATGCCGATACTTGTCTCGTGATGTACCATCGCGATTACGCCAATTTTCTTCTTTTTGAGAAACGCTTCCACTTTTTTAACTTCAATGGGTCGACCCCAATCGAAGTCGAGCTTGTAGGTTCTTTTATTATGGAGTTTCGAGATTTCAAATAATCTATTTCCGAACTCACCATTGGTGAGTACAAGAACTGATGGATTTCCAAGGGATGAAAAAACTGTTTCATTGGCTGCTGTTCCAGAGCCGGTGATAACAATAGGGAAGTAAGCGTTTGTGTTTTTTACCTCGAAAAATTTAAGGAGTTTCTCACGGAGTCTGAGCATTAATGAGACGAACTCTGCTTCACGATGGCCGATCTCATTTTCAACGACCGCTTGCTTAATGTTTTCAGCGACGTTTACCGGTCCTGGGCAAAAAAGATACTGTTTCTTTGTTATGTGTGCCATAGAGTATATGTTCCTTTATAAAAAGGAAAACCCACAAAAATCGAAACTGTCTGGGCAATATATCTAAAACGCTAGTTCTTATCATCAAGGTGTATACGTAGGGTGGGTACGAAGTATACAGATATATTTTTTATTATACTGCTTCTTTTCTGAACTAGCAACGAGATATTCATATAGAAAATCCCGTAGTATTATAGGCTAAATAATAGCATGTTTTCTATGATTTGTCAATGGAGAAAGCTGTGGATGAGTTTGGTCATTAGTAGAGATTTAGCTTCAGAAATGTCCAAATTTTCAGAAAAAGGGCCTAATTGTTGAAAATAAAATGATCCAAAATTCCTATGTTATAGGATATAAAATAACTTCTTTTAGATAATCCAGCGTTGAAAAGGGATAGGATTTCTTTGTTTATCCTTAGAGATCGATCTTACTTGACCCTTGACAAGATTGGGGATCCGACTATAATAGATTTCAGGTATGTGAGATTTTACCAAAGGTTTGTTGTCTTTAGGACTCGCCTCTGGCGAGTTTTTTTATACACAACGGTAGATTTTCTATACTTCTTTACAAGCCTCTTAACTTCTCGCCTTAGGCGAGTAACAAGGACTCATTGAGACACGATTCTGCTTTGCAGAAGCACATTGACAATCAAAAAGTGGTAGGGAATATTGGTATCGGATTTCCCTTTCTGGTTACACACACCAGATTTTTTTATCCGATAACCGTCAAATACTTTGACGCAAGTTAAAGTATTTTTTTGAGAATTTGATCCTGGTTCAGGATGAATGCTGGCGGCGTGCCTTAAGCATGCAAGTCAAGGGGGCCCCGGAAGGAGCAACCGGCAGACGGGGGAGGAACGCGGAGGAA
>Ga0080064_1005551_pt1 | contig 14620 bp, 15 predicted proteins | sample Subgrocontami54m_FD_69260 | JGI IMG/M metagenome (GOLD analysis project Ga0080064, IMG submission 69260) | Subsurface groundwater microbial communities from S. Glens Falls, New York, USA - GMW46 contaminated, 5.4 m (SPADES assembly) (version 2) ...
GAGACCCCCCGGCCCGGAGCCGGAGAAGTCCCTTCTCGGCGCCCCCGCGGAGTTCTCAGCGCCCTCTCAGGCGACCCCAAGCCGGAAGCCAGCCGCTCCCTCCACGCTGCTCGCAGCCTCGCAAAGGTGAGCTGAGTTCTCAAAAGGAGAAGGCCCATGCCTCGTAAGGCTAGCGATCTGACGTGACGATCGACCTCGACCCGGTCATCCTCCACGCGGGTCCGCTCATGGTGAGCTGGTACGGCGTGGTCGTCGCCATCGCCATCGTCGTCGGCTCGTGGCTCGCGCTCCGCGAGGCGCGGCGCAAGGGACTTCCCGGCGATCGAGTGGAGTCGGTCGCCTTCTGGGTCATCCTGGGCGGCATCGTCGGCGCGCGCGCGCTCCACGTCGTCGATCGCTGGGACGACTACGCGCAGGATCCCCTGCGCGTGTTCGCGATCTGGAACGGCGGTCTCGCGATCCTCGGCGCCCTCCTCGGCGGCACGCTCGCCGGCGTCGTCGGCGCGCTGCGGAACGGTCTCCCCGTCCGCCGGCTCTCCGACGCCGTCGCGCCCGGCGCCATCCTCGGGCAGGCGATCGGCCGCTTCGCCTGCCTCTTCACCGGCGACGCGGTCGGACGCCCGACCGACGGCTTCGGAATCACGTACCTGAACCCCGGCGCGATGGCACCGGAGCTCGGCGTCGCGTACGAGCCGGTGTTCCTCTACGAGATGTTCTGGGACCTGGGCGTGTTCGCGCTCCTCTGGACCCTCCGCGGGCGACTGCGGCGGGATGGCCAGCTCTTCGCGCTCTACCTCGGCCTCTACGCGTTCGGCAAGTTCGCGCTCACCTTCCTGCGGACCGAGACCGTGTGGCTCGCGGGGCTACAGGAGGCCCAGCTGCTCGCGCTCCTCGCGGGCGTGCTCGCCATCGGCTGGTCGTGCTGGCCGTCAAAGGACGCCATGCCGTCTCCGGCGTGATCCGTCTCCCGACGTGGCGACCGCCGGCCAGGACGGGATCGAGGCGATGACGCTCGCCATCCGCAACCTCGTCCAAGATCGGACGCGACTGCTCCTCAGCGTCGCGGGCGTCGCGCTCGCGACGATGCTCGTCCTCCTCCTCAACGGCTTCGTCACCGGCTTCAACCAGCAGCTCTCCACCTACGCCGACCACACCCCCGGTTCGGTCGTGGCGCTGCAGAAGGGCGGACGGAACCTCCTGGTCTCGACCTCGCTCATCCCGCCTACGAGCCGCGAGCAGGTCCGCGCCGTGGACGGCGTGGACGAGGCGATCCCGGTGCTCCTGCGGACGACGATCCTCGAGCTGCAGGGGCAACGCCGAGCGATCTACCTCGTCGGGTACGACCGAGCGCTCGGCGGCGGCCCCTGGAAGCTGACCGCGGGGCGCGAGCCCGCCGCCGACGACGAGGTCGTCTTGGACCGGGTGCTCGCGTCGCGCCACGACCTCGTCGTGGGCGGCACGGTGCGGATCCTCGGACGGAGCTTCACGGTGTCCGGCCTGTCAGATCAGACGACCTCCTGGATGCTGAGCTTCGCGTTCCTCCGCAAGGGCGCCGCAGAATCGCTCTTCCTCACACCGGGGGCGACGAGCCTCCTGCTCGTGAAGCCATCGCCCGGCGTCGCACCCGAGACGGTCCGCGACCGCCTGCGCGAGCGCACCGGACTCGGGGCCGAGCTCAAGGCCACGCTCGCGGAGAACGATCGCCAATTCTTCCTGCGCTACTTCAGTCCGCCGATCCAGCTCATGGCCGCGATCGCCTCGCTCGTCGGCGCGCTCGTCGTCGGGCTCGTCCTCTACACGGCGACGATCGAGCGCCAGCGCGAGTACGGCATGCTCAAGGCGATCGGCGCGCGCGGGCGCACCCTGTACCGCGTCACGCTCCTCCAGGCCCTGGCGGTGACGGCGCTGGGCGTCCTTCCGGGCGTTGGACTCGCCTTCGCCGCGTCAGGCCTCATCGAGGCGCTCCGGCCGCAGTTCTCCAACGCGTACGACGCTCGGAGCGTCGCCACGGCGATCGCGGCGAGCTTCGTGATGGCGCTGGTCGCGACGCTCCTGCCGACACGCGTGATCGCCCGTCTCGCGCCGGCCGACGTGTTCCGGAGATAGCCGTGCTGCGCTTCGGGCTGCGCAATCTCTTCCAGAGCCGGACGCGGCTCCTCATCTCGGTCGGCGGCGTCGCGCTGGCGCTCATGCTCGTGCTCTCTCTCGACGCGATCTTCCTGGGGATGGAGCGCCAGCTCAGCGCGTACATCGAGGGAAGCAGCGCGGATGTCTTCGTGGCCCAATCGGGCGTCCGCAACATGCACATGGCCTCGTCGTCGCTCCCACGCGCGATCGTGGATCGCGTCGCGCGCGTGGACGGAGTGGCCGACGCGACGCCGCTCGCGTACGTCTCGACGGCGGTGCTCACGAAGAACGAGCAGTACCTCGCCTACGTCATCGGCCTGCCGCCGGACGCGTCGCTCGGCCGTCCCGAGCGCGTCACGAACGGCGCGCACATGGTCGGCCAGGGCGACGTGGTGATCGACGGACCGGTCGCGCGCGCCGGCGTCGGGGTCGGCGACGACGTGACCATCCTGGGCAGGACGTTCCGCGTGGTGGGCGTGTCCGATGCCTACGGCAGCGTGTTCAACTCCTTCGCCTTCGTTCCGCTCGACGCGTTCCGCACGTACGGATCCGACGCGGTGAGCTACGTGCTCGTCCGTGCGCAGCCCGGCGTCGCGCCGTCCGCGCTCGCCGAGCGCATCGAGGCCGAGGTGTCGGACGTGACCGCGACCGTGCGCGCCGACTTCGCCAAGCAGGAGATCAAGGTCATCAACGACATGGCGACCGAGGTCGTCGCGATCATGAACCTCATCGGCTTCGTCATCGGTCTCGCGGTGATGGCGCTCACGATGTACACGGCGACGATCGCGCGGCGCGCCGAGTACGGCGTCCTGAAAGCCCTCGGCGTGCGCACGGCACGGCTCTACCGCGCAGTCATCGTCCAAGCCGTCGTCACCGTCGCGCTCGGCCTGGCCGCCGGTGTCGCCTTCACGCTGCTCGTCGCGGCGATCGTGCCGCGCACCGGGGTGCAGCTCAGCCTCGCCCTCGATGCCGGATCGGTCGCCAAGACCGCCGCGTTCGCGCTCGCCATCACGGCGCTCGCCGCGGTGCTGCCGATCCTGGGGATCGCGCGCATCGACCCGGCGATCGTCTTCCGGAGGAGGATCGCATGACCGACCACCGGGGGGCTGCACCCCCCGAGAGCCCCTCAACGACGCTCGAGGTCACGCGCGTCACGAAGCGCTTCGGCGAGGGCGCGACCGAAGTCGTGGCGGTCCGCGACGTGTCGCTCCGGGTCGCGCCGGGCGAGATCGTCCTCATCATGGGACCGTCGGGTTCGGGCAAGACGACGCTCCTGCTCATGCTCGGCGCCCTGCTCCGTCCGTCGAGCGGGCAGATCCGGCTGGATGGCGCGATCCTCTCCGCACTGCCCGAGAGCCGGCTGCCCGACATACGTCTGCGCCGCTTCGGCTTCATCTTCCAGGACTTCAATCTCCTCTCTGCGCTCACCGCGCTCGAGAACGTCGCCATCGTCGCCGAGCTCGCCGGCGCGTCCGGGAAGATCGCGCGCGCCCGCGCGACGGAGCTGCTCACGCAGCTCGGCCTCAGCCAGCGTCTGCACTTCCTCCCCGAGAAGCTCTCCGGCGGTGAGAAGCAGCGCGTGGCGATCGCGCGGGCGCTCATGAACGATCCGACCTTCATCCTCGCGGACGAGCCGACGGCGAACCTCGACTCGAAGACCGGGCGCGACATCATGCGGCTTCTCCGCTCGATCGCGAAGGAGCAGGGCCGCTCGATCGTCATCGTCTCCCACGACCAACGCATCAAGGACATCGCCGACCGGGTGCTCTGGCTCGAGGACGGCACGTTCGCGCAGGCGACCGAGATGGCCGTGGACCCCTCGGAGGAGGCCGCGCGGTCTCCGGCCTGATCCGTCGGTTCTCAGCGCGTCGCCAGCCGACTCTCAGGGAATTCTCAGCAGGCGCCGTGAGGCTCGAACCACAGCCAGAAGGCACGTGTGGAGGTCTACATGCGCGCACGCGGAGCGATCCTCGCGGCAGCCCTCGCGCTCACCGCCTCGTGTGCGGCGCCGGCCACGGAGGCGGCGCCGAGCACCGGCCGGACGGTCGAGATCGAGATGAAGGAGTTCAGCTTCTCACCCTCGGCGATCACACTCCGAGCGGGAGAGCGCGTGGTCCTACGCGTGAAGAACGGCGGCACGACCGAGCACGACCTCATGGCCGGCCGTGAACCGAAGCCTTCGGAGGGCTATCACGAGGACCTCTTCGCCGACATGGAGGTGCGGATGACCGGCGGGGCTCCGGGCCACGGAGCGGCCCACCGAGGCGTCGGCCTGCTGCTCGCGACCAGCCGATCGGGAGCGGTGGCGTTCACCGTCCCGGACCGCCCGGGGCAGTACGAATTCGGCTGCTTCGTGCCCGGCCACTACGAGCTCGGCATGAAGGGCATGCTGATCATTGTCTGACGGTCCGACGCGCGGCGAGCGGCCTTCGCTATCGTCAGGGCCGATGACTGGCGGTGCGGCCGACCCGAGCACGACGGACGAGGGTCCCCCGCGTTCCGCGCGCATCCTCGTCGTCGATGACGACGAGAGTGTCACGAACATGCTCCGGCGCGCGCTCTCCTTCGAGGGCTACACCGTCGCCACCGCTCGCGACGGGGCCGACGGCCTGAAGAAGGCGCTCGAGTGGGCGCCGGAGCTCGTCGTCCTCGACGTCATGCTGCCGGGCCTCGACGGGCTCGAGGTCTGCCGGCGCCTGCGGGCGGGTGACCCCGGCCTCGCGGTCCTCATGCTCACGGCGAAGGACGCCGCGAGCGACCAGGTCGTCGGCCTCGACGCCGGCGCGGACGACTACCTCGTGAAGCCGTTCACCCTCGAGGTCCTCACCGCGCGGATCCGTGCGCTCCTCCGGCGGAAGGAGCCGGCGAGCGTCGAGGTGCTCCGTTTCCTCGATCTCGTCCTCGACACCGGCACGCGCACGGCCCGCCGCGGAGCGCGCGAGATCCACCTCACGACGACCGAGTACGACCTCCTGCTCCAGCTGCTGCGGCACCCGCGCCAGGTGCTCGAGAAGGAGCAGCTCACCGAGAAGGTCTGGGGCTACGACTTCGGCGGGAACTACAACGTGCTCGAGGTCTACGTCCGCTACCTGCGCCAGAAGCTCGAGGCCGGCGGCGAGCCGCGCCTCATCCACACGCTCCGCGGCGCGGGGTACGTGCTCCGCGAAGCGCCGTGACCCTCCGCCTCCGGCTCGCGCTCTGGTACGGCGCGCTCCTCGCGCTCGTCCTCGCCGCGGCACTCACGGTCACCTTCGCGGTCCACGCCGCGACGCACGAGGCCGACGTGGACAACGCGCTTCGCACGACCTGGGAGCACGCGGTCGCCGAGATCGGCGGACCGCCCGGGATGCCGATGGCCATGCCGATGATGGCTGCGCTGAGCGCTCCGGCCGAGGCGGCGAGCGCGCCGACCGCGCTGTGGGTGCTCGACCGAGGTGGCGTCGTGGTGGCGAAGGCGGGCGCATTCTCGGATCCGCTGCTCAACGCGCTCGCACCGGCGCAGGTGACGGACGGGCTGCGCGACGTGACGCTCGCGGGAGGGCGTGTTCGAGCGCACGCGGGCGCGCGCCCGGGCGGGAGCGGGGAGCGGATCGTGGTCGCCGCGTCGATGGCGGCGTTCGACGACTCGCTCCGTCGGCTCGGCCTTATCCTCGCACTCATGGGTGTCGCCGGCATCGCGGTCGCGGCGAGCGGCGGCTGGGCCATCTCGGCCGGCGCGCTCCGGCCGATCGCCGAGCTGACGGAGACCGCCCGCGCGATCGCGCTCTCGCGCGGCTTCTCGCGGAGGATCCCGGTCCGACCTTCCGCCGCGGACGAGCTCTCGCTCCTCGGTCGCACGTTCAACGAGATGCTCGCGAGCCTCGACGACGCGTACCGGCGCCAGCAGCGCTTCGTCGCCGACGTCTCCCACGAGCTGCGGACCCCGCTCACCGCGATCCAAGGCGACCTCGAGCTTCTGGCGGGCGGCAGGCTCCCGGCGGACGAGGCGAGCGCGACGTCCCGCGAGGCGCTTCGGGAATCGAAGCGCCTCGCACGGCTCGTCGACGACCTGCTCGTGCTCGCGCGCGCCGACGCCGGTCCGCAGCCGTTCCTCGGCCGGCCGGTGTCGCTCGACGAAGTGGTCATGGAGGTCTTCCGGGAGCTGCGCGCCCAGGCGGGCCCGCGGCTGCGCGTCGTGGATCTCGAGGCGGCGGCCGTCAGCGGCGAGCGCGACCGCCTCAAGCAGCTGGTCCTCATCCTGGTGGACAACGCGCTCTCGTACAGCCCAGAGGCCGGCGAGGTTCGGCTCGCCGTGACTCGGGAGGGCAGCGAGGCGCTCCTGCGGGTGGACGACGACGGGATCGGCATTCCCGAGGAGGTGGCCGACCACGCGTTCGAGCGCTTCTATCGAGGGACCGAGGCGCAGCGTCTCGAACCCGCGGGCACAGGGCTCGGCCTGTCGATCGCGCGCTGGATCGTCGAGCGGCACGGCGGATCCATCGCGCTCGAGCCACGCGAGAGCGGCGGAGCGCGGGCGACCGTCCGTCTGCCGGCGACCGCCCTTTCTGAGGAGCGCGATCTCCGTGTCGGCTGAGGGTCGCGCAGAGCTCACGCGCCGCCGCTTCGTCGTCAGCGCGCTGGCCGCCACGCTCGCCGCGTGCGCTCCGACGGCGGCGGGAAAGCGGTGGGGCGACGAGCTGACACCGCTCTACGCCTGGCCCGCGCGGGACGAGTGGCCGAGCGTGTTCCGGGAGGTCCCGGCCACGACGCAGGCCGTGTACCGCTACGCGGTCGCGAACCGCGAGGTGCTCCAGTACGTGCCCTGCTTCTGCGGCTGTGCGAGCGGCGGCCACGTTTCGAACTACGACTGCTACGTGCGTGAAGAGCGCTCCGGCGGTGGGATCCGCCTCGACACGCACGGCTTCGGCTGAGAGATCTGCAGAGGCATCACGCGTGACGTGATGGCGATGCGCTCCCAAGGGCTCTCGCTGCGCGAGATCCGCACGGCGATCGACGAGAAGTGGAGCAGCAGCGGACCCTCTACCAAGACGCCGCTGCCGCCGGCGTAGCCCGCACTTCACAGCCCGCTCTCAGCGCCCGTCCAGCCACGGGTAAGTCGCGACCGGGACCATCGAGCGCGATGGAATGGTTCCTTCTCGCCGGAGCGGCGGTCGGCCTGATCGGGCTCGCAGGGTTTCGCTCCCGGCAGGTGAGGCGCGTGCGCACCCGTAGGGCTGTGCGCGCACGTGACGGGGCACAGGAGATGACGATCGTCGTCGATCGCGGCTACACGCCCTCCCGGATCGAGCTGGAGGCCGGCGTCCCGACGCGCCTGCGCTTCGAGCGGCTCGAGGCGGACCCCTGCACCGAGCTCCTCGTCTGCGAGCTCCTTCCGAGCCAGCACCGCCTGACCGCGCGGGGCGAGACCATCGTGAGCTTCACCCCGCAATGGCCCGGCCGCTTCAGGTTCACCTGCGGCATGGGCATGTACTCGGGCGTGCTCGTCGTTCGGCCGCCATCTCGGCGCGCGGTCAGGGCGGGGCCGTCCGGCTCGCGGTGGCCCGGTCCAGCCTCGGCTTCAGATCGATTCACCTCAGATCGCCGCAAAGGAGACTCCTGATGGAAGCGCTGCTCCCGTTCGTTCCCTTCGTGCTCTTCGCGCTGCTCTGCCCGCTGATGATGCTCTTCATGCACGGCGGTCGGGGGCACGGGGGTCACGAGCACGACGGTGCCCACCGGCGGGACGACTCCGCGGCGCAGCCCCGCCCGAGCGTGCCGCCGCCGAGCGACAAGGCGCTCCCGTGACCGCGCGCACGACCCCGAACGCGCGGCCGGTCGTCGTGGATGCGGTCACCGACCCGGCATCCCCCGCATCGACGCGGGAGGGCGAGGCGCCCAGCGAGAACGAGCGCGAGTACCGGCGGCTCATGCGCAAGTGGTGGTTCGCCGCGGCGATCGCGGCGCCGACGATGGTGCTCTCGTACCCCTGGCTCTTCCCCGGCCTGCGCGAGCTCTTCCCTCGCGGCAGCGCGGAGCTCCGCGACCTCTGGATCGCGATGGGCGTCGCGAGCCTCGGAGTGCTCGCCTACTCCGGCAGCCAGTTCTTCAGCGGGCTCGTGCAGAGCATCACGCACCGCAGCGCGACCATGCACACGCTCATCGCGATCGGCACGGGCGCGGCGTGGCTGTACTCGACGGTCGCGCTCGCCGCGCCGCAGCTCTTCCCATCCGAGGAGTTCACCGACGTGTACTACGACGTGACGACGGTCGTCGTCGCGCTCGTGGTCCTCGGCATGGCGATGGAGATCAAAGCCAAGGGTCGCACGAGCGAGGCCATCCGCAAGCTCATCGGCCTGCGGCCACGCACCGCGCGGGTCATCCGTGATGGCGTCGAGACGGAGGTGCCGGTGGACGACGTGCGCGTCGAGGAGCTCGTGGTGGTCCGGCCGGGCGAGCGCATCCCGGTGGACGGCGTCATCGTCGCCGGCGCCTCGGCGATCGACGAGTCGATGATCACCGGCGAGTCCATCCCGGTGGACAAGGCCGTCGGCGCCGAGGTCATCGGCGGCACGATGAACACGCACGGCTCCTTCACGGCGCGCGTGACGCACGTCGGCGAGCAGACCGCGCTCGCGAACATCGTCCGCCTCGTGCAGGAGGCGCAGGCGACGAAGGTCCCGATCCAGCGGATCGTGGACCAGGTGAGCCGCTTCTTCACGCCGATCGTCGTCATGCTCGCGATCTTCGGCTTCGTGGTGTGGTACGACCTCGGCCCGGCGCCCGCCTTCGCCTACGCGACGATCGTCATGGTCACCACGCTCATCATCGCCTGCCCCTGCGCGCTCGGGATGGCGACGCCGATGTCGCTCACCACGGGGGTCGGCAAGGCGGCCGAGCACGGCGTGCTCATCCGCTCGGGCGAGGCGCTGCAGGGCGCGCAGCGGCTCGACACCATCGTCCTCGACAAGACCGGCACGATCACCAAGGGCCAGCCCGCGCTCACCGACGTCGTCGCGCTCGGCGATCTGCCGCAGGACGAGCTGCTCCGTCTCGCCGCTTCCGCGGAGCGCGGCTCGGAGCACCCGCTCGGCCAGGCCGTCGTCGCCGGCGCACTCGGCAAGGGGTTGCGCCTCAGCGAGGCGACGAGCTTCGAAGCGACGACGGGCGGCGGGATCGCGGCGACGATCGACGGCCACGGCGTCCGCATCGGCAACGAGCGCTTCATGCTGGAGTCGGGCATCGGCCTGGGTGGCGCCCCCGGACCGTGGGTCGCCCTCGCCGAGGACGGCAAGACGCCGATGTACGTGGGCATCGACGGGAAGATCGCCGGCCTCGTCGCGGTGGCCGACACGATCAAGGACGATTCGGTGCGGGCGATCAAGCGCCTGCGCGCGCTCGGGCTCGAGGTCGCGATGCTCACCGGCGACAATCGCCGTACCGCGAGCGCGATCGCTCGCCAGATCGGGATCGACCGCGTCCTCGCCGAGGTGCGGCCCGGCGACAAGGTCGCCGAGATCCGCAAGCTCCAGGCCGAGGGTAGGCGCGTCGGCATGGTCGGCGACGGGACGAACGACGCGCCCGCGCTCACCGCGGCGAACGTCGGCTTCGCGATCGGCACCGGCACCGACGTGGCGATCGAGGCCGCCGACGTGACGCTCATCGGTGGCAGCCTGCGCGGGGTGGTCCTGGCGATCGAGATCTCGAAGGCGACGATGCGCAACGTGTACCAGAACCTCTTCGGCGCCTTCATCTACAACACGCTCGGCCTGCCGATCGCGCTCGGCCTGCTCTACCCCTTCACCGGCATCCTGCTCTCGCCGCTCCTCGCCGCGGCCGCGATGAGCTTCAGCTCGGTGACCGTCATCACGAACGCGAGCCGGCTGCGCGGCTTCCGGCCGAAGGAGGCGCTCGCATGACCCTCGATCAGATCGTCGTCACCACCGTCGGCATGCTCGCGATCATTGGCATCGGCGCGTTCTTCCTACTGCCGAAGAGCAGCGAGGTCCGCGCCACCGTCGGCTCCTCCGGTGCGCAGGAGCTCACGATCGTCGTGAAAGGTGGCTACTCGCCCGACCGCATCGTCGCGGAGGCCGGCGCGCCGATCCGGCTGCATTTCAGGCGCTTGGAGTCCGGCGCCTGCTCCGAGCGCGTCGTCTTCCCCGACTTCCGGAAGAGCGCGCTCCTGCCCGAGGGCGAGGAGGTGACCCTCGAGCTGCCGGCCGCGAAGCCGGGCGAGTATGGCTTCCAGTGCGAGATGGGCATGCTGCACGGCACGCTCGTGGTGCGCTGATGCGCACGGTCGCACGGCACGTATCGCGGGCAGCGTGACGACGGCCTCCCTGCGGGTCGGCACCTATCGCGCGCCCGGTGGGGCGCTCATTCCGGAACCCTAGAAGACGAGCATCTGCTGCGTCCGCGTACCATCGACGCCGCAACGAAGGCACCAGAGCGGGGGGATCGGGCAATGCGCGCGTTCATGGTCACGCTGGCAGTGGCGGGGATCCTCGCGGCCGCTTGCGGAGGGGCCGGTGCGCCCGCTGCCGGCGCGGGCGCCGGACGCGTCATCAGGATCGAGATGAGCGACCTTGCGTTCTCGCCGGCGATGATCACGCTCAAGCCCGGCGAGCGGGTCACCCTGAGCTTCAAGAACGTCGGCGCCGTGGAGCACGAGTTCATGGCCGGCCAGGACGCCATGGTCGGCAAGGGCTACCTGCGGGACTGGCTCGCCCTCGCCAAGACGGAACCGACCGTGAGCCACGGCAGTGCGGGCCACCTCGGCGAGGGCGTGCGCGTCCTCCCCCGCGGGGCTGCGACCATCGAGCTGGTCGCGCCGCCGCAGGTCGGCGAGTTCGAGTTCGGCTGCTTCGTCGAAGGGCACTACGAGAACGGGATGAGGGGGAAGCTCACCGTCGACGCTGGAAGGGCGCCGAACGCCGTGCCGACGGTACCTTCGACACCGATGCCGCCAACGGCATCGCGACCCCCGACCACGGTCGCGCCGGCCGCCTCGCCAATGAACGAGATGGAGATGGACGGACACTGACCGTGAGCCGCCGCGCTCGTGCGGTGAACTGGGCAAACCTAGGCAAACGACTTGCGTGGTCGGGCCGGCTGCGCGAACGTGGTGGCGGCCCGCGCCGCCGACCCGAGATCGAGCCACGAGGAGCTTGCCGTGGACCTGAACGTCGCGCTGCCGTTCGCGTCGAGCCTGATCAGCTTCGTCTTCGCGGCACTCGTGTTCGCGCAGTGGCGCACGCGCCGGCGCGCCTTCCAGCTGGTCTGGACGATCGGCCTGCTCTGGTACGGCATCAGCGCGGGCACCGAGTTCTGGGGTAGCGCCTTCGGCTGGAGCGAGCCGCTCTACCGGGCCTGGTACCTCATCGGCGCGCTCTTCGTCGCGGCGTACCTCGGCATGGGCACGGTCTACCTCCTCGCGCGCACGCGCTTCGGCCACTTCGCGGGCGCGATGATCGCCCTCGGCGGCCTCTTCGCGATCCTGAGCCAGCAGCGGCTCGTCCGCGAGGGCACGCCGGCGGACTGGAGCGTCGTGTGGGCGGTCGTCGCGTTCGCCGCCCTCGCCGGGATCGCGATCGTCACGGTCACCGCGCTCCGGCGCGAATGGTCCGGGCACCTGACCATGGCGGTGCTCGTCGTCGCCTCGCTGTACGTCACCGGCGTCCTCCTCACGGCGCCGATCGCCGCGCCCGGCTACGCGCTCGACCCCGCGACCGGCGTGCCGGTGGGCTCCGCGCTCCCGCCGAGCGTGCGCGTGCTGAGCGGACCGTTCAACATCGCGGGCGCCTTCACGCTCGTCTTCGGCGCGCTCTTCTCCGCCTACGTCTTCATGCCGAAGCGGCGCGTGCTCGCGAAGCGGGCGCTGCCGCCGGTGCTCGCGCAGGCGTACGGCGCGCTCGCCGTGCTGGTCAACCTCGTCGCCTCGCTCCCGCTCGCGGCGGGCGCGCTGGCGCGCGGCCGGCTCCACTCGCGGGTCCCCTCGACGCTGCTCATCGCCCTCGGCGGCTTCGTGCCGGGGATCACGAGCGGGCTCAACCGCTTCGGCTTCACCTGGGCCTTCTTCCTCGGCGAGCTCGTCGGCGTCGTCTTCATCTTCGTCGGCTTCCTCGTGAGCACGGAGGTCTTCGCGACGACGCTCCACCTCGCGGGGCGCCCGGTCCTGCGGCGGGAGGGCGCCGCCGCGGCCGAGGCCTCGCGCTAGGGTCGGCTCAGCCGAGCCCCTTCAGGAGCGCCGCGATCGTCGTGTCCAGGCGCTTCGCGAAGTGCGCGAGCGCGGGAAGCGTCGGGGTGACCCGGCCGGTCTCCATCTTCCAGACGTGCTGCTTCGCGAAGAACACGGTGCCCCGCGCCGAGGCGCCGAGCTCGGACTGGGTGAGCCCCCTCGCCTCGCGGAGCGCGCGAATGCGCGCGCCGAGGCGCTTCGCGAGCCGCGCCTCGCCGGGGACCTCGGCGTTCACCCGCGCCGGCACGCGAGCTCCACCAGCGCGTCGGCGCGGAGCACGACCGCCCGGATCGCGGCGTTGAGCCCCGGGGCGTCGCCCCCGCCGGCGAGCAGGCCGATGCGCATCGACGCAATGGTAGGTACCGTAGCGAGCAGATGGACGGCGAGGTCGGCCGGCTCTACGCCGGGGCGGAGCGGTCGTTCGGCGACTGGCAGGTCGTGGCGGACCTGGTGGACGAGTGCATCGACCTCATGCTCAACTACCGCCAGTCGGGCCACCCCGGCGGCTCGCGCTCGAAGGTCCACCTCACGCTCTCGCTGCTCCTCTCCGGCGCGATGCGCTGGGACCTCCTCCGGCCCTGGCGGCCGTTCGGCGACCGCCTCGTGCTCTCCGCCGGCCACACCGTGCCGCTTGTCTACGCGACCCTCGCGGTCTTCGACGAGGCGATGCGCGCGCGGCACGCGCGCGAGGGAGACCCCGCCTTCGCCTTCCCCGACGGCGGTCGCTGGGCGCTCACCTGGGAGCACCTCCTCGACCTCCGGCGGAACGGCGGGCTGCCCGGCCACGCCGAGATGGCCGGGCGCACGCTCCTCCTCAAGTGGAACACCGGCCCCTCTGGCCACGGGATGCCGCCCTCGGCGGGCGAGGCGCTCGCGCTGAAGGCCGCCGGCTGCGAGGACGTGAAGGTCTTCGCGATCGAGGGCGAGGGCGGCCTCACGCCGGGCGCGAGCCACGAGACGCGGAACTCCGCTTGGGGCCTCGGCCTCTCGAACCTCGTCTTCCTCCTCGACTGGAACGACTTCGGCATCGACGACAACCCGCTCTCGTCGGTGGTCCACGGCGACCCGGCCTCGTGGTTCGCGCCCTATGGCTGGCGCGTGACCGGCACGCTCGAAGGCTCGTCGTTCCCGGAGGTCACCCGCGCGGTGCTCGATGCCGCCCGCGGCGAGAACCCGGAGCACGCGCCGAGCGTCGCCTGGTTCAAGACCCGCAAGGGTCGCGGCTACGGCACGTATGACAACAAGTCGCACGGCACGCCGCACCCGCTCAACTCGGAGAAGTTCTGGACCACTCGCAAGGCGTTCATGGCGCGGTACGGCGTCGCGTACGAGGGCGTTGACGCCGCCGCTCCGGCGGACCCGGCGGCGCAGCGCGCGCAGGCGTCGCGGAACTTCGAGGTCGCGCTCTCGGTGCTCCGCCGGGACGACGCGCTCGTCGGGCGCCTCTCCGACCGCCTGGCCGAGCTCGCGCGGAGCGTGCCCGAGCGCGTCCCGTCGTTCAGCCTCGGCGGGAAGGGCGCCGCGCTCTTCGCCGACGAGCGGCTCCTCGACGCGGAGCGCTACCCGACCGCGATGTGGGCGAAGCCCGGCGAGAAGAAGCCGAATCGCGCCGCGCTCGCCACCTGGGGCGCCTGGGTCAACTCCTTCGCGAAGAAGGAGTACGGGCGCCCGCTCTTCATCGCCTGCTCGGCCGACCTCGCGGAGAGCACGAACATCGCGGGCTTCATGAAGGGCTTCGAGGACGTCGAGGGCTGGGGCTGGTACCAGCGCGACACGAACCCGCGCGGCACGCTCCTCCCGCAGCAGATCACCGAGTTCACGAACGCGGGGATCGTCTGCGGGCTCGCCTCGGTGAACCTCGCTGACGACCCCTTCCGCGAGTTCAACGGCTTCTGGGGCGCCTGCTCGACCTACGGCTCGTTCTCCTACCTCAAGTACGGCGAGATGCGCCTCTTCAGCCAGCTCGCGCAGGACTGCGAGCTCAGGGTCGGCAAGGTGCTCTGGATCGCGGGCCACTCCGGACCGGAGACCGCGGAAGATTCGCGCACGCACTTCGGCATCTTCGAGACCGGCGTCACGCAGCTCGTGCCGGACGGTCAGATCATCGACCTGCACCCCTGGGAGCACAACGAGGTCCCGGTCGTCCTCGCCGCCGCGCTCAGGCAGAAGGCACCGATCGTCGCGCTCCACCTCACCCGCCCCGCGGTCGAGATCCCCGACCGCGCCGCGCTCGGGATGGCCTCGCACTTCGCCGCGGCCCGCGGTGCGTACATCCTG
>Ga0080064_1005552_pt1 | contig 14617 bp, 14 predicted proteins | sample Subgrocontami54m_FD_69260 | JGI IMG/M metagenome (GOLD analysis project Ga0080064, IMG submission 69260) | Subsurface groundwater microbial communities from S. Glens Falls, New York, USA - GMW46 contaminated, 5.4 m (SPADES assembly) (version 2) ...
GCAGGCCTTCGACCATCAGGACGGCATTCTGGGTGCTGGACGTCAGTTTCGTGCGGTCCGCCTCGCGCCAGTTCCACCTCCGGCAAATGGCGCCCACGGCATCGGCGTAAATGACTTCGCCGGTTTTCGGAGCGCGGGCCTCACGTTCACCCAACAAGACCACCGGAACTTCATTCGCACCGGCAAAACGCAGCGCCAAATCGCCCTGCATGCGATCCAAGTCTTCTCCACCGACGGGAAGCATGTGCCGCAGCGAAACCACGTTGTAGGCATCGACCAAGGGATTGACCGTCCGGACATCATGGCCGTCCAGCACCATCTTGTACAGGTTTTCCACCGACGAGCGATTCTTCTTGGGCTCGCCTCCGAACGCGGTATACGCCTGCCGCCAGCAGGAAACGCGGGGATGCGCGCCAAAATCAGGAAGCGAAAAGTCGCGGCGGATGCGAGTTTCTTCCTGCCGAAGTTGGTCCAACAAGTCCGGACGGATGCCTGCATTGTCCACGCCCCGCGCCACGATCAGGCCGACGCGGAAGCCGGAAAACCGCTGCAACACGTCGTCTTCAATAGAAAATAACATTCACGCAACCTCGTGAATAGGTGAGCCGAAGCGGGAAGAAAAAACCTATGCCAGAAATATAAGAAAAACCGTTGACAAAGCACGGAAAAAACAAACCAGTGCCCACCCGCCTCCTTGAAAGCCTAAACAAGTTATAAAAGCCGCGCCGGCGTGCTCTGAACACTAAAATATCGGGGGAAAGGCCATGAAAAAAATCGGGATTATTCTAACCGTGTTGTTCCTCATGCCGCTTCTGGCCGCGGCCGAAACCCAGTGTGAATTCCAACTAAGCTCCAACGGCCTCGGACTCCATGAAGGCCTCAGTGTCACCGGCGAAGCCTCCGGGTCCGATTTTGACTCCGACACCAAAGTGGAAGTCAACTGCAACTCCGGCAACGCCGAGCCCTACGTCGGCCTGCCCGTCTCCGCCACTACGTCGGCGTTCTCCGCATCCTATTACCCCTTCAAAGCCCGCTGCGGATATCTGGCCGTCGGCCAGGACACCGCATATAAAGTCACGGCGACGCTTCTTCCCCAAAAAATCGCGTGCACCCCGATAGGCTCCAACCAAGTCACCGTACGGGCCAGCACGAGCACATCCACGACAAGCATTCCGGTCAAAACCGGCGTGGAGACCTCAACCGGCCCGGTTTCGGCGGGCAATACGTGGATCAACCAGGCCGTCCCCTCCGCCGATCAATACGGGAAAATCATCAATTCCGAATCCGTCCAAACCGCCGTCGTCGCGCCCGTTTCCGCCTGTGGCGGGTTGGACCAAATCCCGTGCGAGAAGAAAACCAACAACTGGATGTTCCCCATCATCTACGTCTGCAACGCGCCCTACGCCAACAACGGCGCGTACCCGCGGGAAAAAGCCCGCTGCGTTGCCTGCCGGCCCGGCATGCGCTATGATGGCGGATACTGCGTCATCGATTCCGGCTACAAGCCGACCCCCACGCCGAGCGCGACCGCGGTCCCCACGGCCAAACCCTCAGCTACGCCACCGGCATCCAAACCGCCCGGACAGACGTCCACTCCATGGAATCAACCTCCGATCATGGGAGACGAAGCGACGTATTCCTACGCGTTGCGGGCAGGCTGGAACGTCATCGGAATGCCTTGGTCCTACGGCGGATCGTGGTACACCTGCGCGACGGCCGAGGCGGACCAAATCAAGTATTATTCGTACAACAAAGCCACGCAGAAGTATGAAACCGTCCAGTCGCTCAACGCCAACTACCTGCGGGCAACGGGCGTAGTCGCGTATTCCCCCGTCGACTGCAAGTACGGCATCACCGACCCGAAAATCAACGACTACCAATTGATCACGCTTTTTAAGGGCTGGAACCTCATCAGCGTCCAAACCCACGGCTTTGGCACCGGAACGGCTTTCGGCGTCAAAAACGAATGCACCATCACCGGCGGTCCTTGGAGGTATGACAACGACCGAAAACAATACGTACGCGATCCCTACCTCAAACCGGGTTACGGTTATTGGATTGAAGTCAAAAACCCGTTCTGCAACCTCGAAGTCATGGGAAGCGAAAACCAACCGCCGTCATTCCCCTAAACCGTGCAGCAAAGCCATGCCGCCCGCAGCAGGACACGGAAAAAGGTTCAACGAAGACGCGAGAAAGTCAATACGGAAACCTTAGCGGCAGGCAGAAAAGAAGTTTTTACACGCCGAAATCCGAGGCCGGACGCGGCACCAGCTCGAACTCGATTTCATCCCCGTCGGCCAAGTCGTACGTCAGCCAATCGAGGCGCTCGCGGCCGTTGACGTAAAACCGCAATTGGCGCACCGCATCCGTGCAGACGTCGACGACGCACGACGCGTTGAACGGCTGATTCCACACCGAAAAAAATAACGCCAACGTGTACGGAGGCAAATCATTCAACGATTGGGCTTCGACGTGCAGAACACCGGACTCGTCATGCGTGTGCACCGGCGAATGAGGCGAATCCGGATACAGGCCCACGTCGGCCGGAATGATCACCTCATCCGGGCCATCCACGATGCGCACGTGGGCATGCCAGTGCAGAGGGTAATCCTCGACCGAAGCGGGGAACGACAACGCCGGCAACGAATCCAAATCCAAGCCGGCCCGTTGGCTGCCCAAGGCCAAGCCCAAGCCCGCGGCTAGGACGATCAACACCACGAACACACGCGCCGACGCCATGGGAAAAAAGCCTGGAAGAAAAACGAAAGGCGGAAAAAACCGCCAGGTTAAAAAAAGGAAAGAGACGCCTAAAAAATCAACGCGTGCTTTGGCCGTGGCCGAAGCCGTTGCGCGAAAAGCCGCGGCCGCCAGGCGCGCCGTGCGAACGCCGCGGGCCGCCGTGATGCGGACGACCGTGACCGCCGCCTCCACCGCCACGGTAACCGCTGCGGCCTCCGCCTCCGAACGGACGCCGGCCGCCGCCGCGGTCGCCACCGCGGACCAAACGGTCTTCGCCGCGGTCGTGGTTCTGGCGGGGCGTGAACTTGCGGAATTCGGGGTTGATCTGCAACGCGAGTTCTTCGATGGTCGACTGGCTGCGTTGCACCATCTGCATCAGTTCGCGCTTTTCCATCACGTTGGTGATGAACGAGATTGCGTCGCCTTTCTTCCCAGCGCGGGCCGTGCGGCCGATGCGGTGCACGTACACCTCCGGCTCGTCCGGCAAATTATAGTTGATGACCAGTTCGACGTCGTCCACGTCCAAGCCGCGCGCCGCGATGTCCGTCGCGACCAGGATGTTCTTGTGGCCGGCGCGGAACGCGTCCATCGATTTCTCGCGGCGGGCTTGCGTCAAGTCGCCATGCAGGCAGACGTTGTCAAAACCCTTGTCCCGAAGGGCGAAGTGCAAGTTGTCGGCACCGCGCTTGGTCCGGGCGAAGATGATCGTCAGGTTCGGCTTGCGTTCCGACAAGATGGTGCAGATGGCCGCCAATTTGTCCTTGCCGTCCACCGCCACGTAGTGCTGCCGGATGTTTTCGGCCGTCGTCTTGTCTTCCGACGTCTTGACGACTTCCGGCTGCACCATGTTGGTGCGCGCCAAATCAATAATGGTGCTAGGCATGGTAGCCGAGAAAAGCGCCGTCTGCTTGTGCTTGGGCGTGTGCTTCAAGATGTCCTTGACGTCGTCGATGAACCCCATGTCCAACATGCGGTCCGCCTCGTCCAACACCACGACCTTGACGTGGTCCAGCTTAATCGTGTGCCGCTCCAAATGGTCCATGATGCGGCCCGGCGTCGCCACGACGATGTCCACGCCTTCCCGCAAGGGGCCGATCTGGCGTTGGATGTCTTCGCCGCCGTAAACAGCTAAAACGCGGTGGGGACAATACTTGCCCAACTCGCGGAATTCGTCGACCACCTGCAAGGCCAACTCGCGCGTCGGCACCAAAATCAATGCTTGGATCTTCCGCTCGGCCGGCAACGACTGCAAAATGCTCAAGGCAAAAGCCGCCGTCTTGCCGGTGCCGGTCTGGGCCTGGCCGATCAAGTCGCTGCCTTGCAACAGCAACGGGATGGCGTGTTCCTGGATGGGCGTCGGATTCACGAAGCCGGCTTCGTGGATGGCTTTCAACAGCTCGGGCGCAAGGCGCAATTCTTCAAAACGCATACGTTATTCTCACTCCTCAAAAAACCAAAGCGGCGCTCAACAAAAGAGTTGAGGGAGCACCATTTCATTTGAGTCCCAAAGGCCTCCCAGCATCCCCAATCCAAAACCGGACATCTGACAAAAAAGAGTGCCAGACAAAGGTATGCTTCAGGCCCAAAAACTCGCAAAAAACAGCGCTCGGGCATTGATTCGATTATTCAACAAGCAACGTATGCCGAAACCGGCTTTAAAAGCTTGGCATTGGAGAAACCGCAAAGGCCCTAAAAGCGACTGGAATCAAGAAGCACACGACTCGGGATGCAAATCGTACCCCGGCGGCACCGGGCACTTGCCTGAAAAAATGCACGCCTCGTACGTCACCGACGCCACTTGGCCGGAAACGTCTTGACCAGATGGACCGAACGAAATCAACAACCGGTCCAAATCCTTCAAGACATACTCCCCAGCATCGGCTTGGATTTGGTCGTTGACGTAGAATTTGAGTTTGTTTGGACCTACTTTGAGTACGCCGGAACCATCCGCGCAATGCATGGGCTCGCCCGACGCCACTTGAATGCACGACGCGTTCAACACGCCACCAAAGGTGCCGAACAAATAGGACAACGGAACACCGGATGCATGCAGATGCACGACGTTGCTGCGGCCGTCATGAAAATGGATATACTCCGTCAAGGCGTGCTCGGCCGTGCTCTGGAAACGCGCCTCGGAAAAGTTGACCGCCTGGCCTTGGATAAAAACCTTAATGTCGGCATGGACGTGTTGATCTTTCTCGAAAAATCCGGTCTTGAAGTTGAAACCCGGACCTGAGGCATACACGCCGGCGGCCGCTAACACCAACACCGCGCCCACGACGGCGACATGAAGGCCGCGCAACGACACGCCGGCCAACGCAACCGGTTTTTTCAGCGACAGCCCCAACCCCACGACCAACGCGCCGGCTACGAATAACGCCGCCAAGGCACCAAACTGCCACAGCGGAATCGTCGCCTCGCTTAAGACGGGCGCGGCACAACTTTGCACCTCGGACGAATCCTCGGCGTGAGCCGACACCAAGCCGGAAAACAAGGCAGATAGTAAGACGAAAAAAACGACGAAACGCATGGAAGCATTACAGGAAAAACGCGATTTAACCCTATCGTCGGTGCAAACGGAAAAAATAACAAAAACCAAACAACGGCCAAATGAGATCGAGAAAGAGCCGAGGCTAAACGAAAAGAAAAACACGGGAAAAGGCCGAAAAAAGAAAATCGAAAGAAAAAGGAAAACGGGAGCCGAGAAGGCCCCCGTTACTGGCTGAAACGTCAAACCAAGTTATTGGCCGTCGTCGTAGCCGCGTCCGCCACCGCGTCCGCCGCCGCCGCCGCCGCCATAACCGCCGCCGCCGTGGAAGTCACGCTTGGGCTTGCGGTGCTTGGGGAAACAGTTCTGGCAGTACACGGGCCGGTCGGCTTTCGGCTCAAAGGGCACTTTCGTGGCCTGGCCGCAGTCGCTGCACGTGGCATCGAACAGGGTTCTTCCAAACTTGTCTTGGTCGCTCATACTTTACTTCACCTACTCTACATTAGGCAAAACGAAATCCACTAAAATCCGTATACTTGGCTTCAATTGCTATCCGCTTCGTTCCGAACCCTCGATGGAGCCCGATTTTACCTAATTACTGAAATACTTGTTTCGAAACCCGCTTTTAACACTATGGTTAGGAGTTGGCCGGTGAGCGAAGTCACCCAGTACGGCGACATGCGCGTCGTCGTCCGCTAGACGTGGCGCAAGCTGGCGGCCCCGAACATGCGTTAGACCTCTTTTGGATACTAAACCCAATGAGAGGAAAAAAGCCCAAAGAAAGAAGGATTGGGAAGAGTGGAGGGGGTGGGATTTGAACCCACGAACCCACAAAGGGACAGCGCCCTGAACGCTGCACATTTGGCCAAGCTTTGCTACCCCTCCATCTGGACGCATGAAAAGCCCACGAAGGCAAAAAACGCAATAATCCATACGGTAGTTGCGTAAAGCGTTTAATCCGGTGGACGCCGAGTTTTTTAAGCCAAACGTTGCCCCCGCAAAAAGGGTTTTTAACCCGACAGCACCCAAGACAAATTCCGCTTGCAGCGATCCTTTTGTCTCCGGACATCTAGGCAGATTCACGAATCACGTTTAGGTTTTCTAAAATGAAGCTTCCCAACCCGTACGACAACCCCCACTACAAAAAATACCTCGTCGTCCCCATCATCCTCATCGCCATCTCGCTGGGACTCATCTTCTTCGGTCCTGGCATCAAGCCCGGCATCGACTTCAAAGGCGGCCTCCTGATCACCATCCAATCCGATGCGCCCATCGACCAAGCGGCCTTGTCGTCCGCCATCGAACGCGTCGCCGGATTAAAACCCGAACTCCGCTTCTTCGAAAGCCCGGCCGGCACCGGCGTCGAAATCGAACTACCGCTCAAAGCCTCGCTGGATCAGGCCGACGCCCAACTAGCGAAAGTCCACTCCCTCCAAGAAGAATACGACCGCGCTCGCATTTTGCTTTCGCAAGGCCAAGGCAGCCAAAGCGCGGTGGACGCCCTGGAAGGCCAACTGCTGGACGTCGCGGCCCAAACCGTCAAAACAGCTACCGGGAACAGCCTCAAAGCCACTGACCCGACAGCCGCGGTGACGGAAGCCGAACTTGCCGTGGCCGACGCCCGTTCGCTTTACCGCGAAGCCTTGCTGGACGCCGTCAACGGAGCGGTCCAAGCCGATTCCGTCCTGGTGCGCGAAGTCGGCTCCAGCTTAAGCGTGTTCTTCTTTTCCAAACTGCAGAACGTAGTCATCCTCTCCCTCATCCTGCTGGCCGTCATCGTCTTTGTCATGTTCCGCTCCGTGGGCCCGGCATTGGCCGTCATGATCGGCCCCTTAGTCGACATCATCCTGGCCGCCGGCGCAATGAGCCTCCTCCAAATTCCTTGGAACTTGGCCTCCATCGCCGCCATGCTCATGCTGTTGGGCTTCTCGCTGGACTCCTACACCATGCTGACGGTCCGCATCCTCAAACGCTCCGAAGGCGCACCCGCCGCCCGCGCATTCGAAGCGACCCAGACGGCCTTCTTGATGAACGCCGCCCAAGTCACCGGCTTCGGCGTCCTAGCGGCCGTCGCCGTCGTGCTGCAAGTACCCACCTACTATCAAATCGGCGTCGTGGCTACGATCGGCGGCCTCGCCGACTTCATCACCACGTGGTTCGGCAACGCACCGTTGTTACTGTGGATGAACGAACGCAAGGAGAAGAAAACCCAATGAATTTCCAACGCCTTTTGGCCAACCGGAAAATCCAAGTCCTCATCGTCCTACTGTTCGTCTGCACGTTCCTCATCTTCCTGCGCGACGGCAACCCATCTACCGTCGATCTGAACCTCGGCATCGAATTCGAAGGCGGCGTCCGCATCCCCATCAGCCTCGAAAAACCGCTGGACCCCGCCCAGATGACCATCATGGTCGACACCATCAAGGCCCGCATCAACAAATTCGGCCTCTCGCAAGCCATCGTCCGCCCCTTGGGCAACAAAGAAATCCTCGTCGAACTACCGCAAGCCCAGGCCAGCGCCATCAAATCCGTCGAATCCATCCTCCGCGAACAAGGCCGCTTTGAAGCCATCGTCGGAGGCCGCGTCGCCCTCAACGGATCCCACATCATCCCCACCGGCATCGGCGGGGCCAATGGCGAACAAATCAACCCCGACGGGTCCTGGCAACTGACGTTCAGCGTCACGGGCGAAGGCGAACTGCACTTTGCCACCGTCGCCTCCGGCCACAAAGGCGACAACGTCTACATGTTCCTCGACCGCCCCCAAAACGCGGCCCTCATCATCCCCCGCGACTACATCCCCGCCGGAGCCGACGTCCAAGACGCCTTGGTCAAGGAAAACGACACCATCCAACTCATCTACCTGGATTCCTTGACCCCCAATGCCACGGCCGCGCTTTCCGCTACCACGGTCATCACGTCGCAAAACCTGTCCACCACCCACCCCGCCATCTACGCCGCCTTGCAAACCGCCGGCTACTCGATGAACATCTCCGCACCCAAACGACTCGTCGTGGTATCCGATGACGAACTCCGTCCCCGATTCCTCGGATTCGGCGTCGGCGTCCCCTTGTCCGGCTGGGATGCCATCGGCCTCCAATCCGCCCCCATCCTCCAAGTCGAACCCCTCCGCAAGGAAACCATTACCCAATACTCCATCACCGGCGCTGCGGAAGGCGCGGACCCAGTCCAACTCAAGGAAAACGCCGTCACCGAAGTCCGTCAACTCAAATCCGTCCTCGCCGGCGGCCGCCTGCCCGTCTCCGCATCCGTCGGCAGCTACTACAACATCGCCCCAAGCCTCGGCAACCAATTCCTCACCTACAGCTTCTACGCCATCGGCGCCGCCATCATCTTAGTCGCCCTCGTCGTCACGCTCTTTTACCGCCGCATCGAACTGGTATTGCCCATCATCTTCACCCTCGTCATCGAAATCTTTGTCACCGTCACCATCCTCGGCGCCCTCGGCACCCTCGATTTGGCGGCCATGGCCGGCGTCATCGCGCTCATCGGCGCCTCCGTCGACGCCCAAATCGTCATCACCGACGAACTCATCAAGAAACGCGGACACGACGTCACCACCAAACGACGGTTCCAAGACGCCTTCTACATCGTCTTCACCACCGCCGGACTTGCCTTCGCCTCGATGCTGCCCCTCCTCTTCTCCGGCATCGTCGAAATCGCCGGCTTCGCCGTCGCCGCTTTGCTGAGCGTGGTAGTGGGCATCATCATCACGCGGCCCGCCTACGCCGCCGTCATCGAAGAAACCGTCTTCGAATCCGGACCCCAACACGGCGGACACGAGCACAAGAAAGAATAGAACGACGCCCAGAGCCGGACGCTCACCGGCCAGCAGCCCTCCGATTCTTTTTAAGCAGTCCAGCGCACGCTTGAAACGGTAAAGGAGTTGTCGAAAATGGAAAGCGATGGTGCAAAAATCCTTAAAATGATGGGAGCTCACCTAAAATTAGGTGAGATTATGCAAAATAGCATCGCGTTAAACCTAAAGGTGGATGCCTACACCCGGAAAGTCCTCGGCGTCATCAAAGAAAAATACGGGCTCAACGACTTAGGCGCGGCCCTCAACAAACTGGCTCACACCTACGGCGACGACTACGTCGAAAAAGAACTCTCCGAAGAATACGTCAAGAAAATATTGGCTATTGAAAAAGAACACGACCAAAAGCACCCCAACCGCAGGATGACCATGAAAGAAATGGACAAATTATTCGGAAAGTGATTTCGTGCCGTTCGAATTCGACTATTCAGACAAGCTACGGGCGATCGTCGCCAAACTACGTCAAAGAGATCCCAAACGCAGCACGATTCTACAGAATAAGATAGTCCAAATCGTCCAAAGCGACGAAGTCACCATCGAACACTACAAGAATCTCAGAAGCCCGTTGCAACACCTCAAACGAGTCCACATCGATTCCAACTTCGTGCTCACCTTCCGCTACGACAAAGCCAAAAAACTCATCCTTTTCGTCAACTTCGACCACCACGACCATATCTACAAAACGTAATCAGATTTTAGACGAACCTCGCCACACCAACGCCACGGCCAAGATAAGAAAGCCAATCAACGACAGCGCCACGCGGCAGACTCTGACACCGGTCACGGTGAACGCATGCGGCCTGCCGACGACACCCGCAAATTCTCCGGCACCATAACCACCTACAATGACAAGCAACACGCGCACGACTCCAACGCCACGCCGCACCCCTGACAAAAACCCCAATCCCTCCGCATAAACGCCATCAAAACCACCGCACCACTTCAAACACTTTTTCCGCTCGCTTGACGCACACCACGCCCGCCGGTTGCCGCCGCTTGGCCGACGCCAGTGCAATCACGTGACCCAACAAACCCCGCACGAAAAACCGGTTTCCTTTTTCATCCCGGACTTTCAAAAACGGATTCAACAAAGCCCACCAATGCCGCGGCTCGACAAACTGAACCAACCCTGCAAAACACTCCCGGCCTTCCAGCCGCCGCTTGACCATACCACGCCCAACCCGACGCGACAAAAATCGAGCTGAATTAACGCCCGTAAAACCCTTCAAATCCAACGATTCCACAACCTCCATTTCAACAACACCCCCCTCACGCCGTCTCCACCCTGGCCTCATACAACGAACGCGCCTTGAGCCGCAACTGGTCGGCGAATTCTCCATTCCGCGTCACCACCATGCGGCACGCCGTCGGCGTCTTACACGCCAGCTTGTATGCCAAAGAGATTAGCCACAAATATACCGGACTAATGAACGGGCAAAAACAGAGCAATTCAGATGAAAGACTGGTTCATACCAATAAAAAAAAACGAGTAAAGTCCGACACACGACGTATTTATTATTCAAAAAGTAGATTGAAACCGCTATGGAACGATTCTTTTCCACTCATTTGAAGGCAAGCAAACTTCTGAGCTTGATAGAGATAGGTCGGCCCTGGAACGGAATCGTAACAGGATTACTAGGCGTTTTAGGCGCAGTGCTAATTGTAGGCGGAACTCTATCAATTGACCAGACTATTTTGATTTTCTTAACATTCTTAACTGCATATCTAGGCGGGGCAATTGTCAACGACATATTTGATACGGACGTCGACAGAGTGAACATGCCGTATAGGCCAATAATGCAAGGCAGAGTTACATTGAAAGAAGCAAGCATTGTTTCAGCAATCCTACATATTCTTAGCCTCACCATAGCATACATTACTGACATCAAATTGTTCGGCTTCACAGTCCTCTTTCTTCTGTTAAGTTTGGGTTACTCGATGCCCCCAATTTATTTCGTGCGACGAGGAGCCCTCGCCCAAATTAGCTTAGCACTAATCACATCGGTAATACCAATTTACGCAGGAGCATCAATCGCAGCTGGCACAATTGAGCTTCCAACAAGCGTTATTCTACAAATACTAACATTCTCGGCTTTGTTCGCATTCATATTCCTCCTGAAAGACTTCAAAGACCTAGAAGGAGATTCAAAAGGAAACAAGAGAACAGTTGCACTGATTATGGGTCCAGAGCTAACAAAAAAAATCACGGTCGTTGGGACGGCGATTTTCTTTTTGGCAAGCATCATTATGTTTAATCAGAAAATTAACTCTACAATATTTTTAGGGGCAAGCATAGCCGTACTCGCCGGAACAATATTAACAGAAAACGAAATCATCAAGCACCCGGAAAAAATGTTTGGGCAAGCCAGATTACTGCTGCTAGCCTACATCACTTTGATTTTTCTAGGGCTGCAGCATATAATCTGAGTTAAAGTTTCTCTTTAACTAACAACGGATAGCCATTTGATAAAACATGTCTTAGCCACCAGCCCGCAAGTAGCACAGTAACGAGTGCAGATAAAACAATTGCGACAAAGAACTTTTCGCTGATAATACCCGACTCGAAAGCAATAGTTGCAACAACAATCCCTAATGCTCCTCGCGCATTCAAAGCAACGGATAAATTGAAGGATGAAAACCAAGAGTAGCCAAGTAGCCTAGAAGTTAGTAAAACCGAAAGGCCCTGAATTAGAGAAGATGCAACAAAAAAATAAAAGAATAAAGGAAAATCCAAGCTGGCAATCAAATCAATTTTTAGACCAACTATTGCAAAGTAAATTGGGACAAAAAAAGCAAATGAAAATTCCTGGACATGCCGGATCGCGCTTGAAAGTACAGGTAAATTAAAAGTGCCCAAAAAAATTCCTGCAAGCATTGCCCCGAAGATAAGATTGATTCCCAAATAGTAAGTCACAACAACAAAAAAAAGAACAAAAATCAAAACAAAGTTCAGAGTTAAGGTATGTGAAAAGTCTTTTGACGAAAGGTTTCGTGCGAACTCGTTTAATTTTGTCGAAGAAAAAATAACTACCCCTAGTAGAACGACAGTAAGAACAAACTGAAGGTAAATCGAGTTGGAAGCCAGAGTAGCCGAATTTGTGAGTTGGGTAGCAATCGCCAACAAAACCCAAACTAAAATATCGTGAACCGAAGCTACACTCAACACAACACTAGAGAACCTTGTTTTCATTATTCCCAAATCAAAGAAAATTTTTGAAATTACGGGGATAGAGGTAATTGCGATTGCGGCGGCAACGACAATTTTAAATGCATCTAAACTAGCATTTGAACCAATTAATTCAGAAACGTCAATGAGACTCAGACCAATCCACCCGATAATTAGAGGCAATAAGGTGGAAGTAACTACAAGTACCAAAACCGGAACGTGGTCGTCTTTTGAAAAATTGTTCCTTATTTCAGTACCTGAGACAAAAATAAGAAAAATCAAACCAATCCAGTAAAACAAAAAAAGAAAGTCGTTAGCAGGTAAAAATGACGACTCAAAAAACTCTGGAAAAAATTGACGAAACAAGCTGGAGCCAAGAATCAAACCGCCGAAGATTTCCCCAAAAACACTGGGAAGCCCAAACTTTCTAAATAATAATCCGAAAAAAAACGCGAAAATCATTAACAATAGTAATGAAACAAAAAAAAAGGGAAAGCCTAATGTTTCATTAAAAGAAAGCATGATGTTCCCTAAATTAGGCGGGGGTTTTTTCGGGAACAGATAAAGCGGAGTTATTACTAAGTTTCAGATACCAGTCAGCATCAATACCAAGCTCGTTCAGTAGTGTCATTTGCTTAGGAAGTACATATTCCAAATCAATTTGAGAGCGTATAAACTCGGGCTTTACCATCTTGAAAAGATTCTCCTGAGACGCACTGATAAACTGGCACCGTGTTCGCGTTTCAGCACAGCATTCAAACTCTAAACAATTCATAATTCGTTCATGGACAACCGTACTGCCTCCCGCATTCATTCCCCGTAGCAAATTGTCAACTAGTCCGGATTCTTTTGAATATTGCATAGCGAACGGATTCGAAAAGACATTGTACTTTGCAAATCCAGGATAAAATTCAATAGTTTTAAAGTCGCCAAACCCGATCATTGCAGCTGTTTCCATAACAATTTTATAGCGCTCTTCAAATTTTTTCAAGTTAAACGCGTCAGCTAAACGTTTAGTAAACGTGTAGCCAAAAACCCAACCTTCAAAGTAAAGATCGTTGACGGATTCGGGCCCATGCCGAATGGCATCGTCATTCATCTGCTTCAGAGTTCGCATGGATAAAATGGCCATCGGAGAGCCCAACAGATCAATTTCACCTTGCTTAAATTGAAGGTTGCCCGAGACCAAAAGTTTTGTCACGAATCCGTAAAGTCCAATCATAGCACTCACTTCATCAATACTGAAGATCCGTCAGCGTTAATTGAGACACCATCTTTGGAAATTGCAAATGGAAAAAAACCTTTCTTTTGATTGGTCCAGCGCATTTTTCGTACTTGAAGATTTCTTGAGTTTTCTCCACCCAAGCCAAGAAAATACATAGAGATAATCCCATCGCACATAAATTCGCTAATACCGTCGCTGCTCAAAAGATTTGATTCATCGGGAACATCAGTAATCAGTAAACTGGTAGTATTATTCAGATTTTTTAGCGCACTAATAAAATAGTGAATAAGCATTCTACGAATTGAATCTTCGGAAATACTCGTGGTTGGTTGCTTTTGAGTAATCAGACCTACTAGACGATCTGCATTTCTAAGCATTGCCGGATAATTTTGTAGAGCAGTTAATGAGTCAATTACAAGACGTACGGAGTTTGCGTTTTTTGGAACGATTTCCTTAATTAAATCAAAAATGTTCTGTTCTGCTAAAATATCGACATGTTTTACAATCAGTTTTCCTGACTTAAGATGTTTTTTTAAGTCCCAAGAAAAGCCATCCACTTGAGACAAAATATCTTGGTCGCTCTGCTCAAAAGATAAAAATATCCCATATTCGCCTAATTCACAGCCGCGGTAAAGAGTTTCTAGGCAAAAAATAGTTTTACCCGTACCGGGAGACCCCGAAAGTAAGATTACTGAACCTTTAGGCAGCCCACCCTCAACTAGTTCATCAAAGCCAGGAACGCCAGTGGTAATGCGCTCAGTCACAGAAATTACCTAAACACGTCTTCGACTTTTTTAACAATCATACCATTTTCAGTAATGGTGCAGGGATGGATGGCACCACTGTGTGCGGTTCCGCGCATTTTTCGGATGTAGAGGGTGCGGTCTGCCTTCGAACTGGTGCCGATTAGACCCAGCAAAAGAACGCCATCCGCGATGTATTCTTCGACGCCGTATTTCGAGAATATCATTTGTCCTTGACCGGCGGGTTGTTCCGGAAGTTCCGTGGTGATGATGGCCGTCATGCCCGACTTGCTGAGCACTTGGCTTAACCGGAGGATGATTTTTCGGATTTCGTGTTCGTTGTCCAGCTGGAAGCCCAAGGCGGGGATGGAGTCGATGACGAGGCGTTTGGCGCCGATGCGGCGGCAGACGGTGAGGA
>Ga0080064_1005554_pt1 | contig 14614 bp, 14 predicted proteins | sample Subgrocontami54m_FD_69260 | JGI IMG/M metagenome (GOLD analysis project Ga0080064, IMG submission 69260) | Subsurface groundwater microbial communities from S. Glens Falls, New York, USA - GMW46 contaminated, 5.4 m (SPADES assembly) (version 2) ...
GCCCGGCCATTGACTAATGTAGTGGAGGATTTGATGTCGTCAATTTTCTTAGCGATAAATCCCTTAAAAGAAGGTTCACTGCTGAGAGTGGCATTGGCAATCTTGACAGCGCTAAAAAGTTTAATTGTATATATTATGGGCTGACCCACATAGGGTTTACCTTCTGAAATTTCCGCCACGGCATATACGTCGCGATCAATATCTTTTTCCTGAGAGGTATTAGAAATATTGACGATGATCTCGCCGGTTTTATTTTTTTCCGCCCCTACAGTTATTACTAGAGGCGGAATTAGAAGATGGCCCTGCCTCAAAGGTGTCAGGGCGTAATGATAGGCCGTTTGCTGTGACGGCCGGCCGTTCACAATCTCGACACTGTTGGTTGTTCCCCTATATAGGACATGAAAATCCTTAATGGGAGAAATATCCACTTCGCCCCTGCCGTTCGATATAGCAGTCAGATAGATTGTATCATCAATGGTTGCTTGGGTCCTGTCCACAAAGGCCCGGACATAATTTCCCCAAGCCATAACGGGGAAGAGCATGATGATACAGCTGATAAAAATCTCCTTTTTCACGCTACCAATCCTTTTCAACCTGCCTTTCCTGATATGGTGGAATCATCGCCCGCCCGGGCAGGTCCTGTAATCGATTCAGTAGTTGGTAGGAAAGTGCTTGACTGCGAACGGCGCCCGGAGCTTTATGAAAGTTGGCAAATGATTCGTTCTGTGGTGCCCTTTGGTATCGATTTGAATCAGCGGGTTTTGTTTCCCGGCTTTGTTTTTTCTCATCCTGGTCATGGGGACCGGATTTCGGGTCTAAATCTTGCGGGCCTGATATTTTTGTGGCTTCCGCTTTTTTATTTAACTCAGCTTTTTGTTTGGTATCAGGGTTGGATCCCTTCTGATCCCCTTTCGGATCACCGGTTTTCATTTGACGTTGTTCTTTTTGCTGATTTTGTTTCTTCTCCAGCTCATTTTTAACATAGGCCAGATTCTGCTGTGCTTGGAAATCCAGCGGATTGATTTTGAGCGCGGCTTCATAGTCCGATTTTGCCTCTGCCAGATTCTCCATCCGAAATTCAGCGTTTCCCATATTATAGAACGTTTTTTCGCGAAGCAGATTATATTTGCCCTTTAAAGCCTCTCGATAGCTTTCTCGTGCAGCGTTGTATTTTCCACTTTTATAATAAGTATTGCCGATGTTGTAGTATATCTCAGGCCTGTCCGGCTCATTAATCTGGGCTTCGATAAAAAGCTTCAGTGCCTTGGGGTAGTCACCTTTTTCATAGGCAGCAATGCCATCTTTGAAGAGCTGTTTGATGCTCGCAGCCTCGGCGCGTGCGGATAGCAACGGTAACCCCATTACGAGCAAGGCGATGATGACTTTCTTCCTTTCTGATATGAACAGTTCAGCAGCCAGCGCGATAATCGCCGGCAAGAGAAACCATTGATAGCGGTCTTCCCATATCTGTCTCCTATCATCCGCAAGAGTTGATAACTTCATTTGTCCCAGTATATTTTTTTTATAGATAGTATCCAGGTCCAGATCACCTGTAAGGGAATGGACATAGATACCGTTTGTCATGGCTGTAATTTTTTTTAAAGTTTCCTCATCCAACCTTGCTAGAATGGTATTGCCGCCTGCGTCTTTTTTGAATCCTCCTTGCTCGTCCGGTATTGGCGCACCGTCTTTACCGCCGACACCGATTGCAAAAAGCTTTATTCCCAACTCTTGAGCGTTACGGGCGGCCGCCATAGGATCACCGGTGGTACTGTCACCATCGGTGATCAAAATAATTGCTTTTTCGGTGGCTGTTTTTGCATCTAATGCCGATATGGCCGTATTAATGGCGTCGGGAATGTTAGTTCCCCCGATGGGGAGAAATTCAGGTGTTAGAGCCTGCAAGAAAACATGAAACATCCCGTAATCAAGGGTTAACGGTGATTGTAGAAATGCCGTCCCGGCGAAAGCCACCAAACCGATCCTGTCCCCCCGCAGCATGGATAGAAGATCATAAATTTTCCTTTTGGCGTGTTCCAGACGAGTTGGTTTGACATCACTGGCCAGCATGCTTTTGGAACAATCAAGGGCAATGATGATATCAACGCCTGCCCGTTCAATTTTTTGCCACTTGTATCCGTATTGAGGCCCCGCCAGGGCAGTGGTTACCAGTAATAAGCTTAAAAGTATCAATCCGGTCTTTAGCCGCAATCGCCGTTTGTCCACATCTGGTAGGATGGATTTAAGCCCCCGTGGTGAGGCAAACCGGGAGAGAATATTGTCCCGTTTTTTTGTACCCCGCAAGAAAAACAATAACAAAATAGGCACAATCCAGATCAAAAAAAGCATTTCCACTCTTGCAAATTTCATGGCACTCTCAAAAATCTTGTATTCGTCAAGACTGTCCACAGCCCCAACAGCAGAATGGCGGGAATTAAAAAATAGGCGTAAAGTTCTTTGAAATTACCATAGGTATTTACCTTAACCTCGGTCTTTTCCAACCGGTTAATCGTGGCATAAATCTGATCAAGCCCTCTGGTGTCTGAGGCTCCAAAATAGAGTCCTCCAGTTTTTCCGGCAATATTTTTTAAAGCCTGCTCATCAATATCCACCTGCTTGTAAATATACTGGTCGCCAAATAACGGATCATGGACCAGAAAAGGGGCATCCCCCTTCCTTCCAACACCCACAGTATAAATTTTAACATGCCGTTGAACAGCTATATCTGTTGCCATTTCCGGTGTAAGTCCACCGCTGTTACTCACCCCGTCGGTTAGTAGTATTATTACATGTGACGCACTTTTGATGTCTTGTAGGCGTTTCAAAGAAATACCGATGGCATCTCCGATAGCTGTGTTATCTCCGGCGGAGCCAATTTGGAGGCGGTCCAAGACGCTCGTAACGGAATTGTAATCCTGGGTCAGAGGGAGCTGAGTGTAAGCTTGGGAGGCGAAGACCACCATGCCAATGCGGTCGCCATGCCTTTTGGCAATAAAATTATGGATGACGCCCTTAACTGCCTGAAGCCTCGTTACCATGCTGCCATTCTGGTTGAAGTCCATCGCTGCCATACTTTGGGACAGATCAACTGCTAAAATGATATTTATACCAGGGGTGCTGATTTTAAAATCTTTTATTCCATACTGCGGTCTGGCCAAGGCAATTATCATCAGGCAAAGGGTGATGTACTTTAGAAGCGGCACAAACCTTCCGATTTTCACAAAAAATGAACCGTCCATACCTTCGAGGGAAGCAATCCCGGATACGTGCAAAGAGGAGTAACGGCGGCGGCGACTGCGATAAAAGAAGGCAGCCGGGACCACCAACAAGCCTATTAAAAAATGTAAACTCGCGAATCTAAACATAAAATACTAGTTTTTTCCCTTTATTCCTTTTTCCTAACCCGATAAACGGGATAAGCAAGTTTACGAAATTATTTTTTACTTACTAGTCGGAGTTGTTTGCCTAATAATATTCTTCACTAATAAAATATCGTTTTCCATCTTTTCCTGTAGAACCGGAGAATCAGAGAATTTAAAGGAATCACTTACGTTCAAAAATTCTCGCATCTCCCTTTTTAGTTCCATGCTATGATTTAGTTTATATATGCAAATCAGCAGTTCTTCAGTGGTCATTTTCAGGCTACCCATATCGAACCGTCGGGATAGGTAATCCCTGAAAATGGCAGATAGACCAAAATAAAACGCTTTGCTATCTCCGTTTAACAGCCTTGTTAAGTTTTCGATCGCCTGAAGAGCCGCTTCTTCAGGCGACAGAAGCGGTGGGCCTTCCAAGTACTTATTTCTTCTATTCTTCAAGTAGAGGAAAAGCGAGATCAGCAAAACCAGAATTATTGCTACCAGCAATACATAAATAATGTAACGGCTGATCGTTGGATCAAAACCTATATCTTCCAGGGGTTTTATATCGTGGATGTCGGTCATGGGCTTAAATAGCCATTTTTCGAAACCATTACTGCCGCATCCGTTTCCGCTGAGCGAAATATTTAATCAGCATTTCCGCTGCCACATCATGGGTACTGATTTCGAGAAAGTCGATAGGAGCTGTCTTTAGTTGCGTACAAATATCTTTATATTCCTTTTGCTTTTTTTCCCGATACAAGCTTTGCACTTTTCGGTTCGAGGCATCGAAAAGCATACGGTTTCCTGTTTCAAAATCCTCTACCTCGACAATCCCCTCTGAAGGTAATAAAAAGTCACCGGGATCGGATATAAGCACTCCGATAATTTCATGCTTCATGGCAGTCACATTGAGTCGCATCACATAATCGGTTGACAAGAAATCAGAGATTAGAAAAGACAGCGCTCTTTTACGGCAGATCCGTCCCAGATAGCTCACGGCCTTTTGAATGTCCGTACCGGTATGCTGCGGGTTGAAGGCGAATATTTCTCTGATTACACGCCAGACATGGGACGAACCTTTCTTGGGAGGTATGTATTTTTCAACCTCGTCGGTAAAGAGGATCGCCCCAACTTTATCGTTATTGCGGATGGCATTAAAGGCCAGAACGGCGGCTATTTCCACGGCCATATCTCTTTTTATGTTTTCGCCCGTGCCGAACAAGCCTGAGGCGCTCATATCTACCAGCAGCATAACAATGAGTTCCCGTTCTTCCTGATAAAGCTTAATAAAAGGACGGCCCATACGGGCCGATACTTTCCAATCGATGTTTTTTGTCTCATCGCCAGGAGTGTACTCCCTCACTTCTTCAAACTCGATCCCAGAACCGCGGAATATCGATCTATACTGACCGGCCATTGCAGTATTGACCTGACGACTGCTTTTAATGTGTAGTTTTTTTATTTTTTTTGCCAATTCCGGCGAGAGCATTTTTATTTTCTCATCTTTTATGGATATGGAAACGACTTCCAGTTGTGGAAGTTGGTATCACGGAACCTCAACAGAAGCGAAAATCTGCCCGATGACTTGATCTGTCGAAATATTTTCCGCTTCTGCCTCGTAAGATAAAATGACTCTGTGCCGTAAGACTGCCGGTGCGATGGTTTTAATGTCTTGGGGGATAACATAGGCTCTCCCCTGGAGAAATGCATATGCCCTGGCGGCCATACTTAAAAAGATGGTTGCCCGCGGTGACGCCCCAAAATGGATTAAGTTTGAGATATTAATATTGTATTCGGCGGGATTCCTTGTTGCAAATACAATATCCACAATATAATCCTTCAATTTTTCATCCACGTAGATGTTCTTTATGAGCGCAACGATTTCATTCAGATCAGCCGGAGTGATAACTTGCCTGATCTGACATGGCACATCGAAACCGACACGCTTCAAGATTTCTTTTTCTTCACTTTTATTGGGATAGCCTATGAGAACTTTGAGCATAAAACGGTCCACCTGGGCCTCAGGCAGGGTGTAGGTCCCTTCCTGTTCAATAGGGTTCTGGGTAGCCATGACCAAAAAAGGATCGGGGAGTTTGAATGTGGTTTCTCCGATCGTAACCTGACGTTCCTGCATGGCTTCTAAGAGCGCTGACTGGACTTTGGAGGGTGCCCGATTGATTTCATCGGCTAGGATAATATTGTGGAAAATGGGTCCCTTCTTAATTCCGAAATCTCCTGTTTGCGGTCGATAGACTTCCGTGCCGATGAGATCGGAGGGAAGTAGATCCGGCGTGAATTGGATCCTTTTGAAATCCGCATCAACGGTGGAAGCCAGCGCCATAACGGCACTTGTTTTAGCTAGACCGGGCACACCTTCGATCAGAATATGCCCTTTCGTAAACAACCCGATCAGCAGCGCCTCAACAAGTTCCCTTTGTCCAACTAAAACCCCTCCTATTTCACTTCTAATACTATTTAGCAGCAATCCTTTTTCTTGAACCAGTTCCTTGAATGAGCTGAACACTTTTTCTCTCCGCTAATTGCAATAATATCTGTCCCTCCTCGCAAAATCTGAGGAAGCGATCTAAGAAGAAAAAGCGTATCGCCTTCAGAATATCAAGGAGCAACCCCATGCCTCTTTAATCACGCATAAATATTTAAATTGCTCTCATTGAGCAGACACTTATTAATCAGGGGAAGCAATACACTGATTTTGAAAGGTTTTGCAATGAAGTGGTAGCCATATTTTGAGACTTCATCGTTTATGTCATGTCTAAGATTTTTAAAGCCAGAAAATCCCGTCATATAGATAACGTCTATGTGAGGATTTTTGGGGCGTATCTTTTTAATCAATTCTATGCCGCTCATCTGCGGCATAATAATATCGGTTATAATCAGCTCAGGCTTAAACTGGAGATAGGCTTTATAGCCCTCATTACCGTCTGTGGCGGTTCGAACATCATATCCTTCTATTACAAGCACATCACGCAAGGTTTCTTGAATGCCAATTTCATCTTCCACAATCAAGATTTTTTTCTTTGCCGGGGCCTCCTCGCACGTACCATTTTCAAGCAGACGAATCAGATCTTCTTCGCTTGATTGGCTGATTAGCTGATTAGCTTCATTCAGTCTCTGCTGTAGGATATTGGCTTTCTTTATGTTGTGGGGATTCACATCTGGGTGATAGATTTTGCTCAACAAGTAATAGTTGGATTCAATATACGCTAAGGCTCTTTCGCAACCCAATTCACGATAAATCTTTCTGCTGGGCTCCAATAGACCTAAAAATACTAGTTCTTGTTCAAGCAATTTTAAATTCGTCATTGTCCGGCAGTATGACGAATTCAAGGCCTACTGTCAACGAAAATGGTCTCACGAAAGTGCTTATTTTAACAAACCAAATCGCTTTTGGGAATTACGGCGACTTCATTCGTAATCCCGCTCAAGAGGAGGCTGGTTCTTCAGCTTCGGCGGCCTTCTTAGGTTTTCTGCGGGTGTAGGGGCGTCGAGGCTTCCGCGATGGCTCGACGGCCGCACCCTCAGTCACACCTTCACGTCTTCCCCCTGGCTCCGCAGGAGAAAAGACCTCCGGCGCGTTTACAATCGGTACTGCCTCCGGGACAGGCAGGGGATGGCTGGGCTTTTTCTTCCTATGCCGCGGCGGCCGGCTGCGGCCCGTCAAGGCAACTTCTGCCGGTGCGTTTTCGAAGGCCCCTTCCCGGGGGCCTCCTTGTTCCGGTGTCCGGGACATCACATTCGGGGCGGGCACGGCCACCGGCTCCGCCGTAGCGCTTTCCGAGACTGTCATTGCCGGTTCTGCCGCCGTTCCCAAGGCAGGCGAGGTCCCCTCCATCGCCTGGGTAACGGGGATTGTACCAGTAATATCCACCTTCCGGTGACGATGCCGACGGCGGTGGCGGGCCTTCTTTTTGGGCGTTGTCTCTCCCGTGGCGGTGTCCAGTAAATCCGGCTCCGTTTCTTTCTGACCCGACGCTTCCTCAGGTGGTATTTCCTCGTCGTCTGCTATGTCTGTATCGATTTCTTCGTCACAGGGCAATCCAGCCGATACTTCCGCCGAAATTGCCAGAGGATTTCTCGTTGTCGCCTCCACGATTATCGCATCCCAGGCCATACCGGCAACGGCTTCCACATTGATCGCCATCTCATATTCCGTTTCCAGGCGGCAAATTTCACTGCGCTTCTGGTTAAGCAGGTAGCTGGCGACTTCATCGGGCAGGGCAACCTTCAGGACGGAGCAGGCTCCCTTGACCGCCTGGGATTCTATCTTCCGGAAGGCGCTGAGGGCCGCATACTCCAGGGAGGGACGAATGCCGCTTCCGTTGCAGAAAGGGCAGGTCACATAGCTAATTTCCTGGATGGTGGAGTGTTTTTTCTGCCGTGACAACTCCATGATGCCGAATTTGGAAATGTGGGCCAGTTGGATCCGGGACCGGTCAAGGCTCAGGGCCTTCTTGAAAGTCTTCTCCACCTCGGCGACGTTTTTCCGATCCATCATATCGATGAAATCAATGACGATCAGCCCTCCTAAATCCCGCAAGCGGAGTTGCCTGGCAACTTCCTCGGCAGCCTCCATGTTGGTTTTGAAAGCCGTCTCTTCCACATTGCGCTTGTGGGAAGCCCTCCCGGAATTGACGTCAATCGTGATCATCGCTTCGGTGGGCTTGATCACGAGCGAGCCGCCCGACTTCAGGTTGACCCGCTCCTGGTAAATGCTGCGGATCTGCTCCTCCAGTTGAAATCTGTCGAAAATGGAGTTCTTTTCCTTGTAAAGGGTAATCATCTTCAGGTTGCGGGGGACAATTGCCTTGAAGTAGGCGCGCATTTTTTTGAAGGTTTCCGGATCATCAACCAATATTTGCGTGATGTCCGGGGTAAAATAATCGCGCAAGGTCCGGACGCCAAAATCGCTTTCCTGGTAAATCAGGGCCGGGGCGGCGACGGCAGCGGACTTCTTCTTGATCTCCTGCCACAACCGGAAGAGGTGCTGATAATCGCGGGCCAGCTCCAGCTTCGTACGATTCATACCGGCGGTGCGAACAATAAAACCGATTCCCTCCTCCGTTTTAATTTGCTCCACTATTTCCTTCAAGCGTTTCCGATCGCCTTCGTCTTCAATTTTACGGGATACGCCACTACTCTCTTTATTGGGCAACAAAACGAGGTAGCGGCCGGGCAGAGAGATGAACCCCGTCAGCAAGGCGCCCTTCTGGCCGGTGGGCTCCCGGATTATCTGCACCAGGAGCTCCTGACCGATCTTTAAAGGAGCCCGGCATGCCGCCGGGGCGCCTTCTTTCCCGTTTAATTCCGCAGCGTTTTCATAACCGGCATCACGCAGAGGTAAAAAACCATCCTTCTTGCCTCCATAATTTACAAAGGCGGCCTGCAGACCCCGTTCCACTTTTAACACAACCCCTTTGTAAATATTGCCCGTCGTCGGTTGCTTAAAGGACATCTGAATGTCGAATTCTATCAGTTTGCCTTGCTCATCCACAATGGCCATGCGTTTCTGTTCCGTGTGAACGGCATTAATGAGTATTTCCTGCTTCATAATCTCCTCTTGAATATGTGCCCCAATTCGTCCTGGTTATAAAAAGGCCGTCACATCGCCTTTACCGGCCCTGATTACTTCCACCTCGTCCTCCATGAGACTGAGGATGGAAGAAGGTTCGGAAGACAAAATACCGCCGTCAATTACGAGATCCACGCGGCGCCGGAAGGTTTCTTCGATCTCCCGTGGATCGCCGATAAACTCACCCTTGTCGTTTTTGACGCTGGTGCTGATGATAGGCTCGCCCAGTTCTCCCACCAGGGCCAGGCAGATGGCATTATCAGGAACCCGGATACCGGTCGTCTGTCTTTTGGGCAGGATGATCTTGGGCACGAGGCGCGAGGCCTCAAGGACAAAGGTATAAGGTCCCGGCAAGAGACGTCTCATCGTCTTATAGGCAAAATCCGACACTATCGCGTAGCGGCTGATGTCTTTAAGATCGGCGCAAATGAAACTAAAGGGTTGTTTCCGGTCTTGCTTCTTTATGTCGTAGATCTTTTCTATCCCCTTCTTATTGAAGAGCGAGCAACCGAGGCCATAAACCGTATCCGTCGGATAAATAACCAGCCCTCCCTGCCGCAGGATCTCAACAGCCTTGTGAATTAGCCGCATCTGGGGATTTTGGCTGTGTATGGAAAGCAGCATAGTTCTGTAACTACTCAGCAGTAAGAATTCAGGATCAGAGTTTCTTAATCATGGCCTCAATGTCCGGCTACATATCATAACCGCCCTTTATCAGAAACAAAACGCCTTGGCAATGATCTTATTGCACCGTTTTCTTGCTCCTTTTCGTCGAGCGATGCTGATCCAGTTTATCTTTGCTCAGTTTATACTGAAAGCTGTCCACCAGCGCATGCCAACTGGCATCAATGACATTGGCAGATACGCCGATTGTGCTCCAGAAGTCATGATCATCACGGGAATCCAGCAAAACCCGCACCTTGGCGGCGGTGCCTTCGCTGCTTTCGATGATGCGAACCTTGAAATCCACCAGATGCATCTCCACGATCCGGGGATAAAATCTTTGCAAGGCTTTCCTCAAGGCATGGTCGAGGGCGTTGATGGGACCATTACCTTCTGCCACCGTCAGTTCCTCCTCCGCACCTACGGATATTTTCACCGTGGCCTGACACTGGGAGGGACGATCATCGGTTTTGGAATTTATCACCTGGAAACTCTCCAGGACAAAGGGGTCCCGAAACTCGCCGGTGGCCTTTTTAATCAGGAGCGACAGCGATCCCTCGGCGGCATCGAACTGATACCCCTCATCCTCCATTTTCTTGATGGCGTTAACGATTTTGCCACTGATCAGCACATCGGCCCCCAGATCGATGCCCATTTCCCGGGCTTTGTAGGTGATGTTGCTTTTCCCGGCCAGATCTGAAACCAGTACCCGCTGCTGATTGCCTACGAGCTCCGGCCGGATATGCTCGTAGGCGCTGGCGTTCTTTGCCACCGCGCTCACATGTACCCCGCCCTTGTGGGCAAAGGCGCTGCGTCCAACGAAGGGGCTATAGGGCACGGGCGGAATGTTGGCCACATCGCTTACATAGTGGGCAAGATTGGAAAGCTGCTTCAACTGGGCTTCCGTCAGGCATTGTTTACCCATTTTCAATTGCAGGTTGCAAATGATGGTAATCAGATTGGCGTTGCCGCACCTTTCGCCAAAACCGTTCACCGTGCCCTGGATCATTCTTACCCCGGTTTGCGCCGCCGCCAGGGAGTTGGCTACCGCCACGCCGCCATCGTTGTGGGCATGGATGCCGAGCCGTTGCGGGGGGATCAGGGTCGCCACATGGGAAACGATTTCCGTTATTTCGTGGGGCATCGTCCCGCCGTTCGTATCGCAAAGGACGATCATGGCGGCGCCGGCGGTAACTGCTCTGTCGAGCACCTGCAAGGCGCAGGAAGCATTGTGTTTGTAGCCGTCGAAGAAATGCTCAGCATCAAAGATCACCTCTTTCCCCCGTGATTTGAGAAAGGCGACCGAATCACCCACCATCGCCAGATTTTCCTCAAGGCTTATCTGGAGGACTTCATGAACGTGCAAGTCCCATGACTTGCCAAAGATCGTAACCACGGGCGTTGCCGCCGCGAGCAGGGCCTGGAGATTTGGACAGTCAGCCGGTTTGATATGGGGTTTTCTGGTGCTGCCAAAAGCGGCCATGCGGGCATGCTTGAACGACTTTGCCTTGGCCAGTTCAAAGAAACGCATATCTTTGGGATTGGACCCCGGCCACCCTCCTTCGATGTAGTGGAAACCGCTCTCATCCAGCCGCTGCGCAATGCGCAATTTTTCTTCCGCTGTAAAATTAATCTGCTCTCCCTGGGTGCCGTCCCGCAAGGTCGTGTCATAGATTAAAATTTTTGCCGCTGTCATAATTCTCTACCTTCCCCTTTTTTAAAAAATAGTACAAAAAAACCGTTACCAGCCAGCGGCTTGATAACGGTTCGGATTAAATGCTTGCTTTGTTCTTGCGATGGAACTACACCGTCGTCAGGCCGCTTATGTGAGTGGGCCTAATTATTCCCCGCAAGATGGCGGCCCCGAATCCGGCCCGCATGATAAATAAATGTGTCATGATAGTGGCTTATAAAACTTCTTCCAGACCTTGTCAATGTGAATTATTTTCGAGTAGAAAGGCGTCACCCACTAAGAGGCTTTGCTCATTTCCCTCCATTCCCGGCGCGCCGAAGGGTAATCTGGGGACAGCTCCCTTTTCCCGACTATCAACAATATTAGTGGCTGTCCCCTATTATTTCAAGTTGCCCCTATCCGCTTATTAAGTCATTTCGCATAGTAACAGATATAGGCGACATCCACCGGGACGTCGACATCGAAGGAGGCATGGGACGGCACAACGAAAGTTTCGTCTTTGCCGATCTGCTGCCAGCTTCCACCGGGGAGCCTCACCTGCATGGTGCCGGCAATCACCATCATCTGCTCTTCGGCATCGGTGGCAAATGTGTATTGTCCCGGCTCGATGACGCCAACTGTGGCGTAGCCTGCCGGAGTATTGACGCCCAGACTCTGTACTTTTCCTGCAAAATACGAATTATGTTTCATGTCAGCTAAAGCTCCTTTACTTGTGGTTTTGAGAGTGGGAATATAGCAGGAATGCCGGAATAAATCACGAAACTCGTTCTGTCTGGAGAAACTTTGCTGTGGCGGATAAGATTATCTTTATAATTAGTGAAAATAATAATAATATACCGTCGCCTCACGATTGTGGCCGTAAAGAGTAAAAGGAGCGTGGACTGTCAGGTGTGAAAACAGGCGCTTAATCGTTAACCATCCAGGTGTAAAAAGGAGCAAGCTTATGAAAGAAAGGGAAATGGACTATTTCAAAGCACTCTATGATGTGGCGAGGGCCATCAACGCCTCTCTGGACCCCGCGCAGGTCCTGACGGAAATAGTAAGATGCGTGGCTGCCGCGTTGCAATTAAAGGCCGCCTCCATCCGCCTTCTTGATCCCAAGGGAAAAAGGCTGGTGATGGGCGCCGCCTGGGGACTTTCGGATCAGTACCTACAAAAAGGCCCCGTGCTTGTTGAGGAAAGCGGTATTGACAAGATTGCCCTGGCCGGCAAAAACCTTTGGCTGCCAGATGCCCAGACAGATGTTAATTTCCATTACCGTGGGATGGCAAAAGCGGAAGGCATCAAATCCATCCAGGTTATGCCGCTTTTAGTTGCAGATAAAGCCATTGGCGTACTGCGGGTCTATGCCGATAGAATTCGTAAATTTACCGAAAAGGAATTAAGGTTCCTGGAAGCAGTGGCCAACCTGAGTGCGCTCGCTCTTGATAACGCTCTTTTACACAAGAAATTGCGCACGGATTGCGATTTAATGGCGGCCAACAAATATCGTATCGACGACAATTAACGAAGTTAACGCGTAAGTCCGCATTGCGGGGCTTATCCCTTTTACCGGGGGCAAGGAGGGCATGATGATCCGTGTTGGCATCAATGGTTTCGGAAGAATCGGGCGGCAGGTACTTAAGGCCGTCTTGGCGAGATATCCACATACACTGCAAGTAGTTGCCATTAATGATCTTTGCGATGTGGCAACCAATGCCCATCTCTTGCAGTACGATACCAACTATGGCCGGTTTCCGGGAGAAATAAAGGTAAAAAAAAGTTCCATGGTCATTAGCGGTCAAGTTATTAAGAATCTGGCCCTCCGTGATCCCGCAACTATCCCCTGGGACGACGAAGGGGTCGATATCGTTATTGAAAGCACCGGTCTTTTCCTGACCGGCCCGAAGGCGGCGGCACATATAAGCGCCGGCGCCCGCAAGGTCATCATCACTGCCCCTGCCCAGGAAGAAGACCTGACGGTTGTGATGGGCGTAAATCATAAGAGCTATCGCCCCGAAAAGCACCACATCATCTCCAATGCCTCCTGTACGACGAATTGTTTAGCGCCCCCTGTCCAGGTGATACACAGGAACTTCGGTATCGAAAAAGCGATGATGACGACCGTCCACTCCTATACCAACGATCAGCGGATTCTGGATTTGGCTCACAAAGACCTGCGCCGGGCGCGGGCCGCTTCCCAGAACATCATTCCTACCAGTACCGGTGCGGCCAAGGCAATATCGCTGGTGATTCCCGCGCTGGCCGGCCGGTTCGACGGCTATTCGCTCCGGGTACCCACCCCGACCGTATCACTTGTCGATTTCGTGGCCGAGCTTAGTACCAATATTTCGACAGATGACTTGCGGCAGGCACTGAAAAAAGCGTCGCAGGGTGGCCTGAAGGACATCATGCGATGTGAAGATAAGGGGCTAGTCTCCTCTGATTTTCGAGGCGATCCTCATTCCTCCATCATTGACATGGAATTCACCCAGGTGCTGCGAGACAATATGGCCAAGGTTGTGGCCTGGTACGACAACGAATGGGGCTATTCTTGCCGGGTAGCCGACCTGACCAATTATATTGCCCAAAAAGGATGGTGATCTCTCTTGACTGCCCATATTCTCGTCATTGATGACGACGCCGTCGCCTGTGAGTTCCTCCAGGAAGCGCTCTCCCGTGCCGGCTATCAGGTGGACACCCGCACCGCCGCCGCCGAAGCCCTGAAACTTGACCTTGCCGCCTACGATCTGCTCATTTCCGATATCAGGATGCCGGTCATCGACGGCCTGCATTTCCTGCGCCTGGTGCAGGAGAAGTGGCCGGAAATTCCCGTCATCCTGGTGACTTCCTACGGCTCCCTGGAAACCACGATGGATGCCTTGCGGCTGGGCGCCTGTGACTACATCAGCAAGCCCTTTACCCCCGAGGCAATACGGGGCATGGTGAAGAAAATTCTGGAGATGCGGGAAATCAGGCAGCAAAGAAGAATTGGCCAACCAGAGGACCACCAGGTGGCCCCGCATTTTACCGGCTCCTCTGCCCTCATGGTGGATTTTTACAAACAAATCGCGAGAGTAGCCGATGCCTGGGCCAGCGTCCTGATTGAAGGGGAAAGCGGCACAGGGAAAGAACTGACCGCCCGCTCCCTGCACCACCTCAGTTCCCGCCGGGAGAAGCCCTTCGTCGTTGTCCACTGCGGCGCCATTCCGGACAATTTGCTGGAATCAGAACTTTTCGGCTATGAAAAGGGGGCTTTCACGGGGGCAGACCACCACCATGCCGGTTTGATTGCCTCGGCCCAGGGAGGAACCTTGTTTCTCGATG
>Ga0080064_1005555_pt1 | contig 14613 bp, 18 predicted proteins | sample Subgrocontami54m_FD_69260 | JGI IMG/M metagenome (GOLD analysis project Ga0080064, IMG submission 69260) | Subsurface groundwater microbial communities from S. Glens Falls, New York, USA - GMW46 contaminated, 5.4 m (SPADES assembly) (version 2) ...
CTTGGGCCGGAATGCGGCCCCGGCCGAGCCTGTCCATCGACTCGGGCTTGGAGTCGATCTCCATCTTGATGCGCGCGGCGGCCTCGTCGATCAGGTCGATCGCCTTGTCCGGAAGGAACCGGTCGGTGATGTAGCGATGCGACAGCTCCGCGGCCGCGACGATCGCGGGGTCGGTGATGTCCACGCCGTGGTGCACTTCGTACTTCTCCTGCAGCCCGCGCAGGATGGCGATGGTGGCCTCGACGCTGGGCTCCTCGACCAGCACCTTCTGGAAGCGGCGCTCGAGCGCGGCGTCCTTCTCGATGAACTTGCGGTATTCGTCCAGCGTCGTCGCGCCCACGCAGTGAAGCTCGCCGCGCGCGAGCGCGGGCTTGAGCATGTTGCCCGCGTCGATCGCGCCCTCGGCCTTGCCCGCGCCCACCATGGTGTGCAGTTCGTCGATGAACACGATGGTGCGGCCTTCGTCCTGCGAGAGCTCCTTCAGCACCGACTTCAGCCGCTCCTCGAATTCGCCGCGGTACTTCGCCCCCGCGAGGAGCGACGCCATGTCGAGCGAAAGCACGCGCTTCCCCTTGAGGGTCTCGGGCACCTCGTTGTTGACGATGCGTTGCGCGAGTCCCTCGACGATCGCGGTCTTGCCCACGCCGGGCTCGCCGATCAGCACCGGGTTGTTCTTGGTCCGACGCTGCAGGATCTGGATGACGCGCCGGATCTCGTCGTCGCGCCCGATCACCGGGTCGAGCTTCCCGGATCGCGCGCGCTCGGTGAGGTCGAGCGTGTACTTCTTCAGCGCCTCGCGGCTGCCCTCGGCCTCGGCATTCGAAACCGATTCGCCGCCCCGCACCGCGTTGATCGCCTGCTCGATCGCCTTGCGGTTGCCGCCCGCCTCTTTGATCAGGCGGCCCGCTTCGCCCTTGTCCTCGGCGAGCGCGAGCAGGAACATCTCAGAGGCGATGAACTGGTCGCCCTTCTTCTGCGCTTCCTTGTCCGTGACGTTGAGCAGGTTGGAAAGCTCGCGCGAGACCTGCACCTCGCCGCCGTGTCCCTCGACCTTGGCCAGGCGCTCGACGGACTTGCCGCAGGTCTCCCGCAGGCGCTGGACGTTGACGCCGGCACGCGCCAGCAGCGACGTCGTCCCGCCGTCCTGCTGCTGCAGCAGCGCGAGCAGCAGGTGCACGGGCTCGATGAACTGGTTGTCCCTTCCGACGGCGAGGCTCTGGGCGTCGGCGAAGGCCTGCTGGAACTTGGTGGTGAGCTTGTCCAAGCGCATGTATGGGTCCGATGAGTGCCTGATCGATCGCCTTTAGCTTGGGCTAAATCCAGGGTTTTCAAGGGCGTTGCGCCCCGGTCGCTGCCCGGATGGAGCCCAGGATCTCCGCCGCTGCGAAGACCGGCGCGCGAATGACGCGCGTGCCCTTACGCCTGCCTGCGCTCGCCGGCAGGCGATAGCGACCATGTCTCCCTGAGCACTTCGAGCGCGCCCTGTATGAGCGGGTCCCGGGCGCGATCAGCGAGATAGATGAACCACAGCGTCGCGTGCAGGACCGCCTTCTCCGAAATGCAGACCTGGCCCGCCCGCTGCAGGTCCAGGCCGAGGGGATCGGGCAATAGGGACACGCCCACGCCCGACACGACGAGGTTCGCGATCACCGACTCCTGATCAGCCTCGATCACCTTGCTCGGCACAACGCCGTGTTCCCTGAACATCGCCCAGGCAAGATGGTTGAGCGTGCTGTTTGAAGGCATGAGTATCCAGGGCAGCGCGGCCAGTGCGTTCCAGTCGGCCACCCGTTCCGCCCACGCCGCGGGCGCGGCGACGCGAAACGTCATGTCGCGTAGTCCCAGTCCCGCCACGTTCGGGTGGGTGAGCTCGCCAACATAGAACGCCGCATCCAGCGCACCGTCGCGAACGGCTTCGAGCGCGGCCCCCGACACCTCCGCGCGGAACTCGAGCTCCAGCAGGGGAAAGCGCTCCACGGCGCGCCCTGAGAACTCCCCGAGCCGTATGAATTCCGGATCGCTGAGCGTCCCGATGCGGAGCCTTCCCGCAAGCTCGCCCTTGAAGGCCTTGGCGAGGTGCTTCAGCTCCTCGGCTGCGGCGATCACCTTCGCCACCTGTTCCAGTAGGCGAGCGCCGGCCCGTGTCAGCGTCATGCCCCCGGGCCCACGGTCGAACAGGCGCACGTCCAATTCCTCCTCCAGCGCCTTGATCTGGGCGCTGACGGCCGGTTGGCTGATATGCAGCCTTTCCGAAGCGCGCGTCAGATGGCCCGTCTCGGCCACCGCGGCGAATGTCCTCAGCTGATAGAGCTCCATAGGGGAAACAGTATATAGGGAATTCGGAAATGGAATTCTGCAGTGCAACAATAGGTTAGCGTCTACATAACCGAATGTGATACTAAGCTTCTGTTTTTACAATTTGAAGTTCCGCTCTGGCGGCCGTATACAGGGTTATGTGCGTTGCAACATCATAGAGTTGGTCGGATTCTAAGGAGCAGATTATGGCATTCACCGGGGCATTGTACGAAGGCGATAGCGTGATTCATACCATGCCGGTCATCGCTGGCATTCAGGCTCGGCTGAAGGGCGGCCTTCCGACCGCGCAAGCGGCCCGGGAAGCGAGTTCCTTCGAGACCGCGGCGCTCGGCAGGGCGCAATTAAGGGCTTGGTCCTCCCTGATCAACGCGGTCGTCGGCGCGATCACGTCGCTCGCCGAATGGATCGACCGCAAGTCGCGCGATGCGCACTACCGGCAAATCGAGGGCTACCTTTCGCAAGCGACCGATCATGCCGATCTGGAGCGCCGGTTGAGGGACCTCGAGCGCAGCAACCGGTTCTTCATCGACTGATCATCGCGGTCACCGAACCCGGCCGCGCCGGTCGCATCACTCCCAGCCCTCCTCCTCCTCCTCCAAGCTGGGGTGCGACCGGCGCGGTTTCGGGCCCGCCGTAGCGGGCCCGCCGTCTCCATAGCAGAAAATCCTAAGTCGGCACAGCCGGAACCGTTGCCGCGATTTGCCATCCCAGATCTCCAGATTTTACGCAGTTGCGAAGTTGCAACTGCGTAAAATCTGGAGACCTATACAAACCCAAAATCTTCGCCAATTCCGTCAAGATCCGAGCGATAAGAGACTAAGTCGCCCCGAACTCCGCCTCCGAGCGCGCGTAGAACACGCTGACCCCTTCCTCCGACAGACGGGCGAGGATGCGATCGGCGTTCTCCGGACTGGTGACGAAAACGACCTCGACGGGCAGTTGCCCTGCGAGCTCGAAGAACGTCTGCTCGTGCAGGTGTCCATGGCGCCCGTAGCCCGCCACGGCGCGGAAGGCTGAACCGCCCGGCACGCCCAGGCGCCTTGCTTCCTCGAGCAGCCATTCGAAGAGCAGCTCTCCCTTGTAGCGTTCTCCCTCCTGGAGGAAGAACCTCAGTATCGCGCCGCTCATCCGCTTTTCAGCCAGTTGAACGTCGCAACCCCCGCGAGCGTCATGACGATCGACCCTCCCAGATGCGACAGGATCAGGGCCATGCCCCAACCGTATTGCGCCCGCGCGAGCAGCGTCACCGCTTCGGCGGAGAAAGTCGAAAACGTGGTCAGGCCACCGAGGAATCCGGTGATGACGAACAGCCGCACTTCGGCCGGCACGCTCGCGTTTTCGGCGAAGAAAGCGATGGCTAGACCGATCAGGTAGCCGCCCACGAGGTTTGCGGCAAGCGTTCCCAGAGGCAGCGTGGGGAATGCGGGATTGAACGTGCTTCCGAGCGCCCAGCGCATCCATGCACCCAGCGCGGCACCGACGCCGACCGCGGCGACGGCGCTAGCCGACATCGGCCTTGGGACCCAGCCAGCGCCCGGCTGCCTGGTCGTCGCTGTCCCGCGCCTCGACCCAGCGGGTGCCCTGGGAAGTCGATTCCTTCTTCCAGAACGGTGCGCGGGTCTTCAGGTAGTCCATGATGAATTCGCAAGCGGCGAACGCATCTCCCCGGTGAGCGCTCGTCACGGCGACGAGCACGATCTGATCGGTGGGCCTGAGTTCCCCGACCCGATGGATGATGAGCACGTCGATCAGCCGCCAGCGCGCGCGCGCTTCGACGACGATCTTCTCGAGCGCCTTCTCGGTCATGCCCGGATAGTGCTCGAGCGCGAGCGAAGCGATCGCTTCGCCGTCGTTGACGTCGCGCGCGACGCCGATGAACGCGGCCACCGCGCCGACCTTGGGATCGCCCTCGCGCAGCCGCGCGATTTCCGCCCCGGCATCGAAATCCTGGCTCTGGATGCGGACCGGCATGTCAGCCTCCGGTCACGGGAGGGAAGAACGCGACTTCGTCCCCGGGTTTCACCGGCGTGCCGGGCTGCGCCATGTCCTGATTGACAGCCACGCGCACGGCACGCCCCGGGGCGAGCGCGTCCTTCCACGCACCGCCGCGGGACACCAGATGCGCTTGCAGCGCCGCGACCGTCGCCACTCCCTGCGGCAAGTCGAGGTCTTCCTCGGCGCAGCCGAGATCCTCGCGCAGCCTCGCAAAGAAAAGGATTTTCACCATCGCCTCAAACTCAACGGAACAGCTCTGAAAATGGCAGAAAGCGCAGCATGTCCCCGCGGCGGATCGCCTGCTTGGGCGGATTGTCCGCGAGGCCGTCTGCCCACACGGCGGAGGCAAGCACCGCCGAGCTTTGGTTCGGAAACAGGTCCAGGCCCCCGGCCGCATTCGATTTTACACGCAGGAATTCGCGCCGCACATCGGGCTTCTCCCAATCGAAATCGGCGCGCATCGAGCAGGCGACCGGCTCCACCCGGGCCGCGCCCTGCGTGCGCAATATGAACGGACGCACCAGGATCGCGAGCGTGACGAACACGGAAGCCGGATTGCCCGGTAGCCCTATGAATGCCGCGGCGCCGCCCGCCTGGCCCTCGCGGTCGATGCGGCCGAACGCGAGCGGCTTGCCGGGCTTGATCGCGATCTTCCACATCTCCAGCCGTCCCTCGGCCTCGACGGCCGGCTTCACGTGGTCTTCCTCGCCGACCGACACGCCGCCGCTGGTGAGCACCAGGTCATTCTGCGCGGCCGCGCGCTTGAGCGTCTCGCGCGTCGCCTGCAAGCTGTCCGGAACGATGCCGAAATCGGCGATCTCGCAGCCGAGCTGCTGGAGCAGACCGGTGATCGTGAAGCGATTCGAGTTGTAGATCGCGCCCTCGGGCAAGGCCTCGCCCGGCATGACCAGCTCGTCCCCGGTGAAGAAGACGGCCACCCTGAGGCGCCGGAACAGCGGCAGCCGCGCGATGCCCACCGAGGCGGCGAGGCCCGTGTCCTGGGGCCGCAGCTTCATCCCGGCCTCGAGTATCCGGCTTCCGGCGCGGATGTCCTCGCCCACGCGCCTCACCCACTCTCCGGGTTTCGGGCGGTGCCGTATGACCACATGATCGCCTTCGGCGGCGCACATTTCCTGCATCACCACCGCGTCGGCCCCCGGAGGTATCGGCGCCCCCGTGAATATCCTCGCCGCGGTACCGGCGGCGAGCGCCGCGGGGATGCTGCCGGCCGGGATGCGCTGCGACACGCGCAGCCGCGCCTCGCCGCCGGCGCAGTCGGCGGCGCGCACGGCATATCCGTCCATGGACGTATTGTCCAGCGGCGGCACGTTGATCGCCGAGTGCTGCGCTCGCGCGAGGACCCGCCCCGTCGCATGCAGCGTATCGACCTCCTCGACCTCGGAAACCGGCCGCGCGCCGGCGAGCAGTTGCGCCAGCGCCTCGTCGACCGTAAGCATGCCCTTGTTCATTTCAACCCCGTCGATTCGAGCACGAACTCCGCGATCCCGTCATAGTCGTCGATCGCGAAGCGCGGCAGCTCCGTCTCGATGCGCACGTCGCTCGCCACCGCGATGATGTGCTCATCGTGCGGGTACAGCAGCGCCTTGCCGTTCGCCTCGCGGAAGATTTCGAGCTTGGGTATCGGCTGCCGCTTCCATCCCTCCACCAGCAGCAGATCGCAGTCCGACAAGCGTTTGATCTGCTCCTCGAACGTTGGTTCGGGTTCTTCGCGCATCTCGTGCATCAGCGCCCAGCGCACGTCGGAGGCAACCAGCACCTCCCTGCATCCGGCGTGCCTGTGGCGGTAGGAGTCCTTGCCCGGCGTGTCGATGTCGAATTGGTGATGCGCGTGCTTGATCAGGGACACGCTCTTCCCCTCCAGGACGAACCTGGGTATCAGCTGCTCGATCAACGTCGTCTTGCCGCTGCCCGACCATCCCGCAAATCCGAAGACCTTCATTCGCGTATTCTACCAGCCGGCCCGCGTCGCCCCCCAATTCCCGCGCCGTCCCATCGGCGCTGGATTGCCGTGCGCTGTACGCGGCGGCATGCCTTCCGTATGATTGTCAGCCTATGGCCAGCCAACCCGATGCCCGCGAGGCTCCTGTACCCCTCATCCGCACGAACCGCTTCGACCTTCCGGAATGGGCCGGCGCCTTCGGCGACCTGGGCACGCTGATTCCCTTCGTCGTGGCCTACCTGACGGTCCTGAAAATGGACGCGAACGGGCTGCTCATCGCCTTCGGCCTCTCGTTGATCGCGGTGGGGCTGATCTACCGGACGCCGTTTCCGGTACAGCCGATGAAGGCGATCGGCGTCACCGCGGTGAGCCAATCCGCGCTTGCCGCGGGAATGGGCGCCGCAACCGTGGTGGGCGCAGCGCTCGCGACCGGCATCCTCTGGATCGCGTTCGCGGCCACCGGCCTTGCTCGGCACGCAGCGGCGTGGGTACCCCGCCCCGCGTTGCTCGGGGTCGTGATGGGGCTGGGATTCAGCTTCATGCTCGAGGGCATCCGCATGATGTCCGCGAGCCCCTGGGTCGCCGCGGCGCTGCTCGCGCTCGCCTTCATTCTGCTCAGCCGCCCGCGCGTGCCCGCGATGCTCGTGCTGCTCGCCGTCGGCGTCGCCATCGGGCTCTACGAGCAGTCGAGCCTCGTCGCCAGCCTCGGCGCGCTGCGGCCGGAGTTCAGGCTTCCGGCGTTTGCCTGGCCTTCCCTCACCCCGCAGGACCTCTGGACCGGGTTCCTGCTGCTCGCCCTGCCGCAGCTCCCGCTCACCTTCGGCAACGCGCTGATCTCGATCACCGAGGAGAACAACCGGCTGTTCCCCGATCGGCCGGTGTCCGAGCGCTCGGTGGCCCTCTCGACGGGCGTGATGAACCTCGCCTCGAGCGCGATGGGCGGCATTCCGATGTGCCACGGCGCGGGCGGCATGGCGGGGCACGTCCAGTTCGGCGCGCGCACCGGCGGCTCCTCGATCATCCTCGGGGGCATCCTGCTCGCCGCCGGACTGTTCTTCTCGTCCTCCATCGCAACCGTGTTCGCGATGTTCCCGCCCAGCCTCTTGGGAGTGATCCTGTTCCTCGCCGGCATACAGCTCGCCCTTGGGAGCCGCGAGGAAGGCGGCGAGAAGATCGACCGCTTCGTCGTTCTCGCCACCGCCGCGTTCGCAATGTGGAACGTCGGCCTCGCGGTGCTATTCGGTATCGCCGCCTACCAGGCCTGGAAGCGGGGCTGGCTGCACGTCTGAGCGCAACTACTTGCCGACGATGACCTCGGAGGACTTGATGATCGCGTAGGCCGCGTCCCCGGCCTTGAGACCGAGATCGTCGACCGCTTCCACCGTGATCGACGAGGTGATGACGATCCCCGGTGCGATTTCGATCTTGACGTGGGCGGTGGTCTGGCCGCGAACGACCTTGGCGACCTTGCCCGGAAACACGTTGCGTGCGCTGAGTTTCATGCGATCTCCTCAAGAAGTGCGTAGGTTTGGCTGAGGCCTTGGGCCGAAGCCCAACAGCGGATGTTGGGCTTCGCTGCGCTCAGCCCAACCTACCCGCCCGAATCGAGCGTTGGTCAGGCACGACATCAGCGCTTCGCGTTGGGGAAGAAGAGCTGTTCGCCGCCGATCTTGTAGCCGGCGATGGCCTTCTGCCCTTCGTCGGACACGATCCAGTCGATGAAGGTCTGGCCGAGATCTTTCTTCACGTGCGGATGCTTCGCCGGGTTCACTAGCATCACGCCGTACTGGTTGAACAGGCGCTGGTCGCCCTCGACGACGATCGTCAGTTCGCCCCGGTTCTTGAAGTTCAGCCACGTGCCGCGGTCCGCGAGGATATAGCCGTTCATCGACGATGACGTGTTGAGCGACGGCCCCATGCCCGACCCGGTCTCCCGGTACCACTTGCCGCGGCCGACGACGGGGTCGATCCCTGCCATCTTCCACAGCCGCAACTCAGCGGCATGCGTGCCGCTCTTGTCGCCGCGCGAAACGAACGGCGCCTGAACGGCCTGGACCTTCTTGAACGCTTCGACGATGTCCTTGCCGCCCGCGACCTTCGCCGGATCGCCCTTGGGGCCGATCAGGATGAAGTCGTTGTACATCACCTCCCTGCGCGCGACGCCGTAGCCTTCGGCGACGAACTTCTCCTCGGCAACCTTGTCGTGCACGAACTCGACGTCCGCGTCGCCCCGCCGCCCCACGTCGAGCGCCTGGCCGGTGCCCAGCGCGACCACCCGCACCTGGATCCCGGTCTTCCTGGTGAAGATCGGCAGCAGGTAACCGAACAGTCCGGACTGCTCGGTGGATGTCGTCGAGGCGACGACGATGAACTTCTCCTGCGCGGCGGCTTGCACCGCGGCGCCGCAGGCGGCAACCAGCATCGCGCCGATCAGCGCACGTCGAATGGCATTCACAGCAGTTCTCCTTGGATGAAAGCGGCGGCCTCGCGCGAGCTCGGACCCGCGAAGAATTGTTCGGCGCCAGCGCGTTCCAGCACGCGGCCGTTGTGTATGAAGACGATCTCGTCGGCCAGCCGCTTCGCCGCGCCGAGATCGTGGGTCACCATGATGATCTTGGTACCGGCCGCGCCGATCCCGGCGATCGCCGATTCGATTTCGCGCGTCGCGGTCGGGTCGAGATTGGCGGTGGGCTCGTCGAGAAACAGCACCTCCGGCTCGAGCGCCCAGGCGCGCGCGAGCGCGAGCCGCTGCTGCTCCCCGCCCGAGAGCACCCGCGCCGAGCGGCCTGCCAGATGCAGGAGCCCCAGGCGCTCGAGTGCGCGATGCGCACGCGCCTGGCGCTCTCCCCTTTCGACGCCGGCGAGCTTGAGCCCGTAGGTCACGTTCGCCAGCGCCGATCGGCGCAGCAGGATCGGCCGCTGGAACACCATGGCCTGCCTGCGCCGGCCGCTTGCAGGCTGGCGGATGTTCCAGACGACGCGCCCCGAGGTCGGCGCGAGCAGGCCGTGGCAGATGCGCATGAGGACGCTCTTCCCCGCACCGTTCGGACCCAGGATCACGGTGCGTTCCCCCGCGCCGATCTCGAGGGAGATGCCGTCGATGATGCGCCGCCCGCCGGCGGCGAACGTCACGTTCTCGAGCCGCAGCGGCAGCAGCGAGGCGGGCGCCCTCATCGCGCCCTCAGCCATAGCGCCGCTTGGCGGCTTCCGTGACGACATGCGCCGTGGCGTTCAACACGAGCACCATGCTCATCAGGACGATCCCCAACCCCAGGGCGAGCGGCAGATCGCCCTTGCTCGTTTCCAGCGCGATCGCCGTGGTCATCACACGCGTCACCCCGTCGATGTTTCCTCCCACGATCATGACCGTCCCGACCTCGGCCACGGCGCGCCCGAATCCGGCCAGCACGGTGGTGAGCAGGGAGAACCTGCAGTCCCAGAGGAGCGTCAGCGCCGCCTGGAACGGATTGGCGCCGAGCGAATTGAGCTGTTCCTCGTACTCGCGCCAGGCGTCCTCGATCGCCTGCCGCGAGAACGCCGCGATGATCGGCGCGACCAGGATCGCCTGCGCGATGATCATCGCCGGGGGCGTGAACAGGATGCCCAACTCTCCCAGTGGTCCCGCGCGCGACAGGAGCAGATAGACGAGCAAGCCGATCACCACTGCGGGAAGGCCGAGCAGCGCGTTGAGCAGCACGATGACACCCTGGCGCCCGGGGAAGCGCGCGACCGCGATCGTGGCCCCGAGCGGAAGCCCCGCCAAGGTGGCGATCACGACGGCGGAGAAGCTCACCTCCAGGCTTAGCGTCACGATCTCCACCAGCTGCGGATCGAACCCGGAGACGAGGTCCACCGCCTGCCTCAGTGCGAGCGGTATCGTCCCCATCATTCCCGCGGCGCGCGATGCGCGCCGATATATGTACTTGTACGCATATCATTTCCTTGCGGGGTCCGATTATCACAGAGCAATCGCCAGCGAAAATATGCTAGTCTTTGCATATGTCATGGGTCCGCTTCGATCTGAGCTGGCTGGCCCCGCCGGAGGCCGGGAGAGGCGACGACAGGCAGCTCCTGGAGCTGCTTGCCGGAATACGCGCCAAGGGCTCCATCGCGGGCGCGGCCAGCGCGGCGCGCGTGTCCTACAGACATGCCTGGGGAACGCTCGCCAGGTGGGAGCGGCTGCTCGGCCGGCGCGTGGTGGTGCTCGAGCGCGGGCGCGGGGCCACGCTCGCGCCACTGGGGGAGCAGCTCCTGGAAGCGGATTCGCAGGTACGCAGGAAGCTCGAGCCGGTGTTCGCGCGCATCGCAGCGGAGCTTGACGCTCGATTTTCCGCCTCGATGGGAACGGCGCAGCCGGTGCTCCGCATCGTCGCGAGCCACGACCTCGCGCTGCTGCAGCTTCGCGACCTCGCCGAGGAGCGCGGCTTGTCGATGGACCTGCAGGTGCGGGGCAGCAGCGAAGCCCTGTCCGCCTATTCGCGGGGGGACTGCGATCTCGCGGGCTTCCACCTGAGGGCCAGCCGGCCCGACCTGGACCTGCGCAAATGGCTCGATCCGCGCCGCGACACGCTCATCGACTTCGCTGCGCGGCGCCAGGGCCTGATGGTGAAGCGCGGCAACCCGAAACGCATCCGCGGCATCGACGACCTCGCCAGGCCTACGGTGCGCTTCGTGAACAGGCAGGCCGGCTCGGGAACCCGTGTCCTGCTCGACCGGCTGCTCGCCGATACCGGCCTGAAGCCGCGCCAGGTCCGCGGCTACGCCGTCGAGGAATACACCCACCTGGCGGTCGCGGCGACCGTCGCGAGCGGCCAGGCCGACGCGGCTTTCGGCATCGAGGCCGCCGCCGCGCGGCACGGGCTGGAATTCGTTCCGCTCGAGACCGAGGAGTACCTGCTTGCGTGCCGGACCGCCAGAATCAAGGACCGTCCGGTCGCGACGCTGCGCAAGCTGATGGCGAGCGCCGCATTCCGCAGGCAGGCCGCCGGGCTCGCGGGATACGATCTTTCCCGCTGCGGCAGGTTTGTGAAATTCAACGCCGGTGTCGGTTCGCTTCGCGCCGGGCGCGGGTGACGGCGGATGCTCAGGCGCGCGCTGCCCGAGCGCGCGGTGCGTCGTCCCTCTGCATGATGTGGATACCTTCCGCGAGCAGGGTGACGGTGGCCGCCTCCCCGGCCGCGAGCCGATTGCGCCGCGCGTGATGCGTGGCGATGTTCATCGTCAACGACAGTTGACCGCCGACCCGGATGGCGACGCTGGTCGTTTCCCCCATGGAGACGCACTCCTGGACGACGCCCTGCACCGGGTTCTCGCGCTCCCCCAGTGAAGGACGGTCGCGCCGGTGGAGGATGACGTATTCCGGCGCGACGACCCAGCTCACGCGCTCGCCGGGGGAGTATCCCGGGGCGTGCTTCGCCTCGAGCGTAATCCCGCCCCACTCCAGGAGGGTGCGATTCGATTCCGGAAGATGCTCGCGGACCACCGCCTCGAACAGGTTGCCCAGGTCGAGCAGTCGCGCCACCTCCGCGCTGCAGGGACGCGCGAGGACCTCCGCGGGTGCCCCGCGCTGCAGCGTCTTGCCATGGTGAAGTATGGTCATGCTGTCGGCGAGCACGCGCGCCTCGTCCAGGTCGTGCGTCACGAGCACGATGGGAATGCGCACCCGCTCGCGCAGGAGCGCCAGTTCCCGCTGCAGCTTGCGCCGCGTCACGCGGTCCACCGCCGCGAACGGCTCATCGAGCAGCAAGGCCTCCGGATCGCGGGCCAGGGCCCGCGCCAGGGCGACGCGCTGCTGTTGCCCTCCGGAGAGCTCCGCAGGCCGCCGGCCCTCGAGCCCGGCGAGATTCACCAGCTCGAGCAGCGCGCGGCCCTTCGCCTCGCGCTGAGCGGGCGGGACATGGCCCGCGGCGAGCATCACGTTGCCGAGAGCCGAGAGATGCGGAAACAGCGCATAGCTCTGGAACACGAGCCCGACGCGCCGAAGTTGCGGCCGCAGATCGACGCGGCCGTCGAACCAGAGCGCGCCGTTGCAGCGGACCTCGCCGGCGCGCGGCCGGTACAGGCCCGCAATGCAACGCAGGATGGTCGATTTTCCGCTTCCCGAGGGCCCGACCAGGGCGGCCAGCTCACCGGGCGCGCAGCGCAGTTCCGCGGCGAGCGGGATCGGCGCCTGCTGCTCGAGCCGCGCGTAAAGCCCCTCGCTCATGCGCTCTCGCCCGGTCGCATCCCCGCACGCGGGGCCCCTGCTCCTGGGCTCATGCGCTCCTCCTGCGGTCCGAGAGCGCGTACACGACGCCGATGGCAAGCAGCGAGAACACCAGCAGCATCGCCGACATGGTCGCGGCAGCCTTTTCGTCGAAAGCCTGCACCCGGTCGTAGATCGCGATCGAGAGGGTGCGCGTCTCCCCCGGGATGTTGCCGCCCATCATCAGCACCACGCCGAACTCGCCGACGGTATGCGCGACCGTGAGCACGAGCGATGAGACGATTCCGGGCCAGGCGAGCGGCAGCTCCACGCGCCTGAAGGCGCTCCAGCGCGACAGGCCGCTGACCCAGGCGGCATCCCGCACCTCCTGGGGAATCGCCTCGAAGGCGCGCTGCATCGGCTGCACCGCGAAGGGCAGGTTGAACACCATGGACGCGAGCAGCAGGCCGTTGAAGCTGAAGGCGAGCGGATGGCCGACGATCGACTGGTACGCCTGCCCGAGCCACGACCCGCCGCCGAACGCGCTCAGGAGGTAATAGCCCAGCACCGTGGGAGGCAGCACCAGGGGCAGGGCGACCAGGGCCTCGAGCCACGCCCGTCCCGCAATGTTCCGCCAAGCCAGTTCGCGCGCGATCAGCAGCCCGACCGGGACCAGCAGCACGGCGGTGCATGCTGCGAGCTCGAGCGACAGGCGAAGCGCGGTCCAGTCCATCGGCGGCGCTCAGTTCATCGACGCGGGCAGCGAGAACCCGTAGCGCTCGAACACCGCGCGCGCCTGCGCCGATTGCACAAAGGCGTAGAAGCGGCGCGCCGTCTCCCCTGCGCCGCGCAGCAGGACCATCCGCTGCCTGAGCGGCGCATGCCATTCCTGCGGGACAAGCGCGAACGAGCCTGCGCGCTTCATCGCCTCGGACACCGCGAGCGAATAGGCGATCAGCGCCGCTTCGACCGAACCGGTCACGGCAAACTGCGCGGTCTGGGAGACGTTCTCGCCGAGCACCAGGCGGGCCTGCAATTTCTCCCACAGGCCCTCGTGCATCAGCGCCGCACGCGCGGCGCGGCCGTAGGGCGCGTGCTCGGGGTTCGCGATGGCGATCCTGCGCAGCCTTCCGTCGGCCGCGGCCGCGGCCAGATCGCGCATTTGCGCATCGGCCTTCACCGCGGATCCCCTGGGCACGAACAGCGCGAGCCTGCCGACCGCATACAGCGCTCCGCCGTCCTCGCTCAGCTTGCGCTCCGCCAGCGCCTGCACGTAGACCTCGTCTGCGGAAAAGAACAGTTCGTACGGCGCTCCCTGCATGATCTGCCGGGCGAAATTGCCCGATGACCCGAAGGAGAGCTTGACCGGGCTAGCGGTTGCGAGGGCAAATGCGCTCGCGACTTCGACCAGCGCATACTGAAGGTCCGAGGCGGCGGCGACCAAGGGCACCTCGGCGGCGCGTGCAGCCCCGGCGCACATCAGCCACGACAGCAGAACGGCGTACATCGCCGTGCGCACGCTTACCCGCTTCGCTCCCACGGCCTTCTCCAGGAATCGCGATTCGTCCGGTCGCATTCGACGCATCGCGATTCTATTCGAAATCCGCCGCTCCCGGCCCTCGGGCGGAGGTTGATTTCAGTCAAACGGGCGGACGCCGATCTCCCGTCTAATGAAAGCTGACTCGGTCCCTCCTGGAACGCCGATGAGCATGCCGCGCCCCGCTTCGCCCCCCGATGAAGCCGAGGAAGCCATTGCCCGCGTGATCGAGTCCGAGCGCAGCGCGCGGCAAGAGGTCGCGCTTTGCGAGCGGCAGGCGGCACAGCTCGTCGCCGAAGCGAGGCAGCGCGTCGCCGAGCTGCACCGAAGGACCGGCGCGCGGATCGAGCGGCTGCGCGAGCGCATGGCGCTCGCCGCAAAGCGGCGCCTGAGCGAGCTTCGCGCCGAGCAGGAGGACCTCGCACTGGAAACGCGACCCGACGCGGCGACGCTCGAGCGCCTAGATGCCGCGATCGCGCTGATGGTCGCCGAAATCGCCGGCGGGCCCGCGCAAGGCTAGGCGCCGTGGACTACGCACAGGCTCGGCTTCAGGCGCGCTTCGGCGAACGGCCCCACGAGTCGGGGTGGCGCAGGCTCCCCCGGGGGCGCGGGGCCGCCCCG
>Ga0080064_1005559_pt1 | contig 14604 bp, 13 predicted proteins | sample Subgrocontami54m_FD_69260 | JGI IMG/M metagenome (GOLD analysis project Ga0080064, IMG submission 69260) | Subsurface groundwater microbial communities from S. Glens Falls, New York, USA - GMW46 contaminated, 5.4 m (SPADES assembly) (version 2) ...
TATTTTTCTGGGTTTCCCATCTGGTTCAGTTGTTTTTCCAGTGTCTGTAGTTTCATTAATTGCCTGAACAGGCGGAATCGAACTTTCAATAGCTTTATCTGGAATAGTTGCTTCTTTAGTTTCCAATAATTGAACCTGTTCCGTATCAATTATTTTCTGTTCAGTTTTGCCTTCCGTTTTTGCTGGACCATCTTTTTCAGGAATTTCATCGGAAAGTGTTTGTGGAAATTTTTTAGTGAAATCCATCGAAATCACTTGAATTTCTCTGGGTGGCTGATCAGGAAAATCTACATCTTTTATTAACTTTTCTGTTTTCTCGGAAAGAATTATTAACTCTGATGGCAGAGGACTTGTTTGAGACGAACGAGTGAATGAATCGATTTTCTCAGTCTGCACTTCAGCCATTCAAGTTATAGCTATATACGGTAGTATGTAATGTTTTGTTATCAAATACTAATTTAATGATTTTATATCATAAATAGCATAGTCCCCCTAGACAGAACTATTACTACTAAAGAAAGCCCAAATATACCTTTCAGATCTTGATCAGCAAGAAAGAAAGCAGGAGAGACTTGTGCAGATCGATTAGATGGTAATCCTAAATTCAAAAAAGAGACTGTCAAATTATTAATTGGACTATAAAACAATTGATAAAATTTGATATAGAAAACCTCTGAAAAGTAGTTTAGAAAAAGAAGAAAGCAACTCACAGGGAAGCTTATGGCTCTTTGCACAAAAGAAGATATTGACAATTGCTGGCTAAAATTTGGAAGGAAATTGAGATTAGAAATTGGCAGAGAATAAAAAATGAAGAGTTAGATAAAATAATTAAATAGTAGATGATCCCTTTAAATCCTTAAAAAATGCAAGCAAATTTAAAATAAAGATGTACATCTACACGATCCATCACTATTTATATGCCTTCAATTTACAATCTGTGCGTGTTTGAGCTTGTCGTTTCCAAAATACGCAACATCTTTTACGAAATCATCTAAATGTATATATTTCAAAATATTTGTGCGCATATTTTTTTTGTTCATGCATATATTTATAAAGCAAGAAAAATAAATAGGTGCATATCCATGATGTACTAGACATTCGAAAGAAGAAAAATACATATTCTACTACTCGTTGGATGAACTTCGTGCACGGGATGGTTGAAAGCTTAGATTTTGTAGCAAAAAATTAGATTAAAAATGGCACGAGTCAACCTAGAATCATGGTTTATATTCAAAATATGCGAGAAAACTAATCAAAGGTAGAATAGAATTTGAAATTATAGATGATATGACTAAACAAATAATAAGTAATTAAGATAGCTAGTTGAGTGATCTGGTTGAGCGATCTAGTTGAGCGTGCTAGTTAATCTCACTCGCTCAACTAGATCGATGAGCGATCTGGTTGAGCGAGCGAGTAATGCTCACTCGGTCAAGTAGATCATCGAGTCATCTACTTTTTGCTCAACGTGGAGAGAACATATGAAATTTCAAATATTTGTGCTACAATTTGTATCAAGTACATTTAAGCTCTAGATTATTTTCGCTTTATCAAGATTACAACTTTCTATTTGTTATGTAAGCTCAAAATTAGTCAACCTCATTTGGATTCGGAATAACTCCTTTATATGCACATGCTATAATTATAAATAATTCAATCCGAAATCTTTTCAACTTCTTTTACCTTATCCGTATCAAGTTTATGCTTTTTATTCTCTTGTAAAATTTCTCCTTTCCATCCAGGTCTCGTTAGAAATTAAAAATCTATGCATTATACTCTTCAGCAAAATACCGTGACCCTTCAAGTCCAACTATTTCGAATTTCATGTGCTGTGAGTGATCGCATTTTATGAACCTGATTAAGAATTTTTAGATGAATGATTTTCATGATGGAGAGTGAATGAGAAAGAAGTCTGACGTTTTAAGAAGAGTGAAGTCTGGAGATGCTGAGTGAAATGCATAAAAGTTCAGGTTCTATAGAAGGAAGAACTGAATGGAAGAACAATATGAATGAGAGATGAGTGAGGTATAAAAGAGGCAATAGAAATAAGGAAAGCAAATGGGGGCAGAAGAAGGAAATGGAAATGCGAATGCGTGAAGAAGGAGAAGGAGAAAATGCACGAGTTTGCAAATGGGAAAAGAAGGTGCTTTGAAAACATCGAACAGCATCAGAAAGCAGAAAGCAGAAAACAGAACGGGGCAGAATGAGAAGGAGAAGCAGCAGCGATTCGCGAGTTGCGAGTCGCGCGTTCGAAGTCGGTCGCTCGACGAACAGAACCGTCTCGCACTGAAAAACACCATCGAAAACCTGCACACCAGAAGTGCTTCTCACTTTCAGAATCAACTTTTTGAATAGAAATATACTAATAGAACAAAGTATTTCAGAAAAAAGATATCTGCGAACAAGAATCTACAAAATTAGAAAATCAAGATATCCATGGAAAAAATTGGAAAATCAATTTTGAGTGATGAACAACAATAGTGAAAATTCATGTGCTATTTTTGTAGGTCGGGAGCTCACGGCCGCCAGAAGGGCTTTCTCATTTTGATAAATTTAATGTCCAAGTTTGATGTCGGTAGAAAACATATACAGATGCATTCCAAATATTTTACCAGAATGCAAAGCAGCTTTCTGGATAATTTGAACAATTTTTAGCAGGAAAAACCTGAGATTCAAATTTTTAACCTGAGAATCAAGCACGTGTCCAAAAAGGCAGAGGAGCGTAGCTCTCATTCGGTTCGGTCACCAGGGCCGCCAACGTAAAAACAACAGTCTACTGTTGAATTTTCAAACATTCTACAAAAGCGGTTTTTCATTGACAACAGAGAGAAATGCATTGGCCAGTTATTATTTCGTGAAATTGTCTATAAAATTCTTCTTATTAAAAAAGTTGAGCATCAAACAAGAAAGCGAGTTTGGAGGTCGTGAGCTCACGGCCGCCAGAAGGGCTTTTTCTAGAAGATGATTTTTTTCTATAGGAAAATATATTTCGAGGTCGGCTGAACGAAAAATACAGATCGATTGCAAATACATTCTCAGAAAGGTTAGTAGTTTTTTAAAGGATAATTTGAAAAAAATTTTGTGATGAAAATCTGAAGAGAAAACAAAATCTAAAAAAGCAAGAGGTGCTCAGCTTTGATATCGCTAGCTCATCAAGGCCATGAGTGTAAAAGCAACAGTGGACTGTTGATTTTTCAAACAGTCTGCAAAAAACGGTTTCTCATTTTCAACAGTCAGATACTCATTGGCCAGTTATTATTTCATCAAATTTTATATCAAATCTTTCTCCTTCAAAAATTTCTGCATCGAAACAAACAAACAAAATTTAGCGATTTTAAGGATTTTGACGACATTATACTGTAAAGTTTATCGAAGAGAATCCGGAATGGGTCGTATTTGAAATTTAGGCAACTGAGAATTAAACAATCAATTTAGAAGTTGTAAATGATAAATATGGCCTGGCGAAGTAAAATATCAAGAGAATAAATAAGGTTTGGAGAAGCAGACATGGAAAATCGAGACTGGAGCTTAGAGAGTAGTGAAAATAGCATATTTGATCGACCCCCCCTTCAGGCGGAGAGGATGGCAATAAATAAGAAGGATATGCAGATAGTCTCGTGTCTGTGACAGGGGCTCTGGGCTCTGGCAGGATGGCAGGAAGGAGCGGGGAGTAGAAGAGTAGAAGAGTAGAAGAGTAGAAGAGTAGAAGGCAGAGAGCTGTAGATCTGTAGAGAGCGGTGGGTGGTGAGTGTGATGGAGGGGCAGGTACTGGAGGATGGAGAGCAGAGTCACGTGTCGCACGAGCGCCGTCCACCGGCTCTGCCGCTGCCGCGTCGTGCACGTGACACCGAACACAGTGCGTTCCCTCAGCGACGCACAGAGCCACAGACACAGAAACTCGCTCCGCTCCACTCTCTGCGCTCTCCTGAACATCGATTCACTCATTTTTATACTTTTTGATACACTCGTTTCATTTCTATATTTAAAGTAGGTTACATGACTCATCTAAAAACTTACAATGCCCATAAAAATGAATATTTTCTATCCCTCGAGCTCAAGAATGACTATGAGAATCAGGAATGGGTCTTAATTGAAATTTTTCACTACTGATAATTTAAGTAGCAATTTATAGTTGTAAATGATAAAATGTGGCCTACAGAGGAAAAATATCAAGAGCGAACAAAGAAGGTGAGGAAAAGCCAAGAAAATTCTCATGGATTTCAAAGTTGGAATAAAATAAATTAGGTTTAACCCGTAGATTCCCAAGGTGGGGTCCAAATGGACCCCAAAGACGATATTTTTCATACTACGCAGAGAATTTTGCGTGTTGCTATATAGAATTTTGTGACATTGTCTGAAATGACGTTTCTTGATTTTAGCTGATTTTCATTGAGAAATTAGACCCGTATTAATTAATAAAATTACGTATTATAATCATAAATCTATATAAAGTACTATGATTTAAGCAAATGTACCAATGAAAGAAAAATTTAAAATACTCAAATGAATGGAGCATTGAATTAGTTGTAAATTTTAGTATTAGAGGGATACTCCATTCTCGATCTGGATAACAATCAAATAGTAAATATATCTGACTGGCTTAAATAATAAAATAAAAATATTTAAAAAGTTTGGCTAACTTAATTTATATTTGCCTTTGTGGTATCCAATACAATCACTAGTGACGTAGAGAGAACTGATGAGAAAGCACTTTATTTGTATTATTTCAAGAATTTATATTATAAGTAAAAGCTCTGGCTATTATAAATAAACGACTCTGTAATAAAAACTTTAGGAAATAATTGTTTTTAACAAACTTTTGAAAATATCTAGATGTACACCTATTTTAAGATGGACATGTACACCAAAATTCTTAAGAAACTTTATTTATGAATTCTACCTTAGTTTTAGTATTTTAGAAAGATCTCTTAATTAAAGATAAGTTATTTAATACAGAAAAATTTGAGAACTTAATGATATAAACGAAGTTTTTTTTGAAAAATACGTGGGGTCCGTTTGGACCCCACGTTGGGAACAAATTTTGAAGCCCATACGTTGGGAATCTACGGGTTAAAAGAATGTCATATAAATCATAGGAAAATCCATTTATATATGCATTTGTTTATGGAAATTCCATTCCTTATAAAATCTTGCGCAATATATGAGAAACACGATAAGAAACAGAATTTCCAAGGAATTTATAATTGTTCGTTTAGTATGCAAAAAGCTCAGCTTAAGAAATTCGGTTTATTTCGCTAACTTTGAATGGAAAATTTTCGAAAACTAAATTTTATATAGAAATGCAGTTATCTAGAGAGAAATAAATGAGACCGGCAGGGTGCTAAAATTTGAGATGATCTATCAATTGCATTCAATTGCATATAAGGAAATAAAGAAGCCTGGGTATTAAAATGCATGAGTTTACTGGAGTGGGGTGAATGCAAGATGAAAATAGCAAGAATGCGAGAGCACATGAAAGGTGCAAATGAAAGGTGCAAATGAAAGGTGCACAGAATGGAAACAGGGTACAGGAATGAATGCAGACCTCGAATGGGGGCAGTTTGCAGTTTTGTGAGAGGTACGTCAGCCGTCAGCCCACAGAGCCCAGAGCCGATAGAGCCGAGTGACCCACGTGACCCACGTGACCGACGTGACCGACGTGACCAACGAGAGCTCATAGACGATCCACTCGCGATACACCGCCTTCTCCTTCTCACTGGTGCTCTCACTATTTTCAAGTACACAGATTATAGAGGTACCCACTTTTCCTATTCCTATTCCTATTCCTGTAGAGGATTTCAAAATACGGAGAATAGCGAGAAGCACAAGATGCAAAACACAGTAGAAAGTAGTGAAAGTAGAAAGAGAGAGAGAGCAAACAGAGTTGAGTGTCGAGCGCGTGACGGGAGTGTTGAGCACCTGACGTTCCCTGCGCGCTCAGAGCCGATCCACCCGCTCGACCGACCGCAGACTGTAAACCGTCTGCTCGCAGCAGCGCTCTCCACCTGCTCTGCTGCTCTGCTCTCCTTCTCTCCCTCTGGAACATTCACATACACAGATACACATGTTACGGGATGTAGTGAATCATGAAAGAATGTTCCAGTGAGTCGTGAGGCACCGAGAAGTGGGACCGTAGTGAGAGAAATGAGAAATGCAAGGACTAAAAGAGATGGCGGGAATAGGAAATAGGAAATAGCGAATATGGAATAGGGAATAGGGAATAGGGAATAGAGGAAAGGGAAGGAAGGGACCTGTAGTGAGTGAAGTGCGTGACGGTAGAAGCACTGCGAGTGCAGCGGTCGGCCACTTTCAGTGCGCCAGTCAACAGTCAACAGTCAAGACGAGTGTTCTTCTCTGCTACTGCTATTCTCTTTCTCTTGGATAGATCATCTATTTTGAAATTTGCTATTTTAGAAGCACAGTTAGCTATAAATTAACAGGCTAAACCTTTGCACATTTTCTTTCACACTTTCAGATAAAAAGGCAAAACCCTAATAGAGGTAACGAATTAGGAATTCAGACCTTTCACTAAGGTAAGAAAATTAAATTTACATATTAATTTAGGTAATAAAATTTAAATAAACACTTCTTTTATAATAGTCTGGCATCATAGAAATCATCTATTAGGAAGAGGGGCATCACTACTAGTTTTGATCAAAGAGGTGCTGGTCTTATTACTATCGCATCACCTTTTATGCATTTGACTGTTTGAAGGGGTCAAATCAAATGAAAAGCAAAGAGTGAAACAGTTGTAAAGGAAAAAATGGGATGAAGAGAATTGCAAAGGTGATTAGGAAAAAAGCAACACTTTTCTTCGATTAGCCATTAAGAACCTTCTTTTATTATGCATGATGTCGAATGGTTTTAAAATATTAAAAGAATTATTGTTGTCGAAACTTTTAATTGATAACCAAATTAGAGGAAGAAATTTTTAGTTGAAATGAAATGAAAGTATGAATATAAACAAAAACTGCCCTTAAAATTTATATATTTTAATCAGAAATGATACTTCCTATCAGAAAATTGTAGCAAAAGAAAACCTAATACATAACTAGATATCCCAATTTCGCGCAATCCTTTTTAATGATAGATCAAGGACTCTCTTCTTTCTAATAATTAATTAGTTTACTATACATTTACACTATTGAATGAAAACTATCATTGATGAGGAAATGGGTAACTTAGTAAATGTATCTACTATAGGGTAAAAACAATGCGTAATATTTTGAGCGGATTAGATTTTCTAAACGGTTATTTTTTATTTCCCAAAAAATTCCTTGGTTTTCGTAAATAAAAAATTCCTTGCTTTGTTTTACTTAGTCTGTAAGTCTGTCAAGAATGTGGTGCGAGTTGGTTTGGGGTGCGAAGTCGTATCGAGTTAGAGATGCATCGAGTGGTTGATGGTACCACTCCTACTGTCCTACTGGACAAATAAATCGTTACTCATTTGGAGTGATTTGCATGAAATTTAAAAATGACCGGGCTGAATGTGCCATCCAGTTGACCCCGCACTCCACACGTGGCAACCGTTGCAACCACTATTTTCTTAATAGAAAAATAAGCTCAACTCAGTTATTCTGGTAAGTCCTTAACCACTTACTATTTTCAATGGATGTGGATTATTCGCTAGGAGTGAATATGAAAAAGCAATCCAAGACACTACTATTTACAGTGCACTTCCTTTGAAGGAAGTGCCTTGTACAGTATACGCTGGTTGTACACCAGGATAAGGTAGGGTAGGTGAGGTAGGGTATAACCTACACATATTTTGAAACATGTAGCAATGTGTACATGTATGTGTAATGAATTTGAAGTTCATACATGTACATGTATTGGGATCTTTCCCAAGATCCCAAAATCCGGCAGATCCCAAAGATTATTCATTAATGTTCCAAGTTATAATTTAGCAAATTACTTCTTTTGTAAAACAAAAGTGGAGAGTAACCTTATATTGGCAAGATCGGCTTCGGTAATGCTTTGATCGAGGAATGGTGTAGGTCAGTTAATGATTTTTCCTTAGTCACATGACCATTATTACATTGGAATGTGTGAAGGGGTTACAACAAAAGAAAAGCAAAAGTAAACTCCTGTAAAGGAAATAATTAATGGAGGTGCAAAGAAAATTGGTAAGATTTATATGAAGATTACTGACTTCCTTCGAATAGGCATAGAGCACTCTTTCCTGGGCGTCATGTCTAGCGAATTTCTACAAATGTTTAGTAGACTTTTCCCTCTAAAATTTTGGTTGAAAAAAAATTGGTAGACGAAGAAATTTCAAGTTACTAGGAAAAAAATAGTTGATGGTGTTAAAACCCATGTTTTCTAAATGGTTTTTATATATCAAAGTAAAAGGATCATTTGATTCACAAATAATTTCTTTCTTTGTCAAATACATGTATAAAAGAAATGGTTGATTTTTGACAGATATAAAAGAAATGTTGGAGATTAGTTTAACTTAACTAATCAACTTTTTTGGTGATGCTTTATTTTACTAGATTAGACTAGATGGGCAAATCCAATCTCTGTTAACAACTAGTGCGGCTTCTTTTCTAGTGCGAAAATCCGTGTCGAGAGCCATCAAGTATTTGATGGTACCACTCGTACTGGAGAAAGAGTAATTTAAACTTTTTTGCGGGATATTACAAAATGACTGGGCTGAAGGTGCCAACAACTTGAACCCGCACTCAAAACTTGGCACATAAGTCAAACTAAGTTATCACACAAGTCCTTAAACATTTACTATTTTAATAGGCGAGGGTAATTAGTTATTCTAGTAGTGCTTCTGAGCAAACATCGAAGAATCGCCTATTAATTGAACCCCATCTGAATGATTTCAAAGGTATAATCAGGTACGGTTTCATACAGGAGCTTAGATTGGATCTTAGCTTAGATTCTAAAAAAGCTTACATTGTATATTAAGTGAATTATATAAGCTAAGATTGGTTATAAACATAGATGTGATATAAGCTTAGATGTGTAATAAGCTTAGATTTGATCTGAGAGTATATTACGGCAAGCTTAGATTGTTTAGAAGCCTTAATTAGCTTAGGATTGTATTGCCTAGTTAGTAACTTTGATTGGAGCAGGATTAATGGAGTGGGGGAAACAATAGTAGTCAAAACCTCAGTACGATGATTCCCGATCATTTAAAATAGATAACCTATTTACAACATCAATAAATCAATAAGTAAGCACATCAAATCTCCTTTTTCTACCTACCGTAGATTTATTGCTATCTCCGGTAGACTATCCTTAAATTGTTAGGAGCCCTCTTTGAGAATATTAAATAACACACTTCAAAACTTTCAAGTTCGTCAGCCTTTGATTTCTTGGTAATGACCAGATTAGTCTTATAATTATCCGAAATATTGTATCAAAATTAATGATCAACAAATTAATACACTTTAATGGAAATTTTCAAATTTAGAAAATTTTGATTAGCATTCTTTGATGGAATGTGTAGAGTTTATTTAAAGATAGAATGATAAGTCATTATTTTTCGTGTGAAAAAGAAAGTTACAAATAATTTAGGCAGAAATATTATTTTTTGATAATTTGCGTGATTTTCGCCTCTGAATTTGTTTACAGTTTGCTTATTTTAAATCTATCAATTGATTATTGATTGGATTAGGTACATGAGATTAGATGCTACTCATGGATTGATAGAATCTTCTTGGTGTATTGAAGTGACACGTTGTTTCATTGCAGAAGTTGATCCAGAGCAGAATAGTGTTTATGATTCTAATTTCACAGTTCATTTTACAGATAGAAGTGCATGAAATCAAAAAATATGCGCAAAAATACTTTGGAGTATTTAGAAATGCGTATTGATTTCCATTTCGTGTATTCATTTGTATATTTTCGTTGAAGATGTACGTTATTTGAAAATGACGTGCTCAAACAGGTACAGATTGTAAAACTGAACGCATATATAACTCGCGAGTAGATGTTGTATATATTCATTTTAAATTGTCTGGCTTTGAGCAGAATTTAGTTTCTTGAGAGTGAACATGTTTTCAAGATTGCATTCTGAAGGGATAAATTTCCTTATTCTTCTTTGCCTATTTCTATAATCATTCTTTTTGTTACCAATTAATATTTAGAAACATTCTTTGAGAGTGAGTTTATAATTCCCCATCCTTGAAAGAATATATCCCTGAAGATTCATTTGGTTTGGTAGGCATTCGATAGGCAACTGGCAGAATTTTGGATTTGACAAAATAGCCAGATTCTCACTTTTTCCAAACAATCTGAGATAAATAAAGTTTGTCCTGCTAAAATTATTAGTTTATAGAATTTTCCAAAGAAGTGATACTCTAAGCAAAATTTCCTTGTATTCTTCTAACTAAGTACCATGTTTTCCTTTATAGATTCCATGATAGAATCGGTAATATATAGTTTTCTTCAAAATGCAGCAATCCTGTTATTATATTTAAAGAGTGATTTTCTATGATATCTATGTACAAACTTGGCCATTAAAGTATTCTTTTGTTTTTCATTGGAAACCAGCTTGCAATCTTTTGAATTCTGTCTGCTTAGCTCCTTTTTATTTAATCTAGAAAAAATTCAATTATACAAATTTTGAAGATCCATATTGGCAGGTATTCAAAATGTTCATTAAATATTTGTAATAAATTCAAGATTTGTAATAAATTCAGAATCTGGAATTTTATAGCCTTTTTTGTTTTCATATAAAACTGTAACTATGAACTATTTGTACAAATTTGCTTATTTTCTCGTTAAGATGCATAATTTTGACTCTATTATAACTCAATAAAATCTATCATTTTCCTATATTTCCTTCGTAAGAATACTTATTAATTGATTGTACATCTTAGTTGATTGTACGTCTTAGTTGATTGTACTCGCCTGGATCAAAATCTCTACTCCTGTTTATTGATTCCTAAAATTTCAATATGTTGAATATTAGATTTACTATTAATATTTTATTAGATTTCTAGGTTTACTAATAAAATTTTTCATATCCATTCAGTTTAATAAGCCAATAAAAATTAGTGTGGTTCTATTTTAGAATTATATTTTAGAAGTAAAGGTTTCAAATGCAGATTCATTTTTATCCATTATAACTATGGTTTGATGGATTATCGGCGAATTATGGTGTTTATCATTATAGCGGTATTCTATATTAATTTTCCACCTTCGATCTATAAGTTGTCACCATAGGGAGCCACCATTTTTGCACTCTTTAAAATGATTTTTCCATCACTAGAAATTTAAAAAATTTACATTGAACAAAATTTTGGAAGATACCGATTGAAACTTATTTTAAATGTTCGTGTAAATAAGATAAATACATTAGAAATAAATTTATATTTGGAAAAAATATATTCGGATCAGTCACATTTTCCCTAAATATAATAATTATAGAAAATAGAGTCCGTTTTGCAGAGCAGCAGATGAGAACAAGAAGAGAAAGAAAGTCCACTTTCTCTGCCTGTTCTCTCATTTTTCTCTACACTTCACTCGGTCTGTTCCTTCTGATTTTCTCTTCATTTTCTTTCGCAATAATATTTTCGATAGTATTTGTCCAGAATTCTTATTTAAGTAATGAAAAGAACGTGTATCACAGAATGCATTTCAGAATTTTGAGTTCCTTTCAGAAATATGAAAAAATTGATAAAATCAGTTTGTGTTATTTATTAATTCAGTGGGTCGACTAAAAGGATGAAGCGATTTTGACTGAAAACTCAAAGAAAAAGTGAAAGATGTGCCTGTTGTATTGAACTCCACAGATCACTCGGCCCCTCACTTATTGGATTCCCATCTGGAAGACATCGCCAGAGGCTCAAATTTGGAGGAGTCCTCAAAAACCAGCTCCCGAAGAGAATCTATTTTTCGCAGAAGTCTGAGAAGAATGTCAATAATCAAGACCCCGCTGAGAGACAGTTTTCACTCCTCTCGCTCTCCAAATTTCAACGTTTCGAACGAGGCCCTCGACACCATAAACGAAAATCTCTCCAATTCAAATGCAAATTCTGTCACCGCGAATGCAGAGAAAAGCGAGTGCCGGCTGTCGCTCGATCAGTCAGTTTCTGTCTCTGTTCGCAAAGCGAGCAGAGCAGCCGGCAGAGCGAGCGGTCCGTCGCTGTTCGACGTCGCTCACACTCTCGCCATTCAAAAAGAATTTGCCGAGGAGATTTTGAAAAAGAGAATGGCACTCGAGCAGAGAAAACGGCTAAACAGACAGGTACCAGTTTGTTTTATTTTGAATTTTCAATTCACATGCATTTACGATTCGATTACTTAGAAATTGAAAAATCGCTTTGAGAGAAAATTAAGATGAAACCAATATTATTCTCTGCCCTAAATATTTCGACTTTTGAAAATAATCATAATCTCTCGATTACGATTAGAGAAGGTTTATTTTGGTTTATTTTACATTCGGGTAAATAACAGAACTTTAATACTGCTCCTCATATAGAAAATGGCATTCTTGGTGATTGAATTTTATAAATTAGATATGCGTCTTTGAAAATGAAGAGCTTCAATATTTCTTAATTTCTATATCATTTTACTGTATTTAGTATCAATTTCATTTGAATTTCAATATTTTTATTTTGAATAATCAGCTAAGGTTACAACTGAAAGGATCAGGCGGAAGTGTAATGGGATCTACAAAAGATTTAACAGATGATGGTGATGAATTTAACTGTTGCTGTGAGGACGAGGGAGAGTGTTTTGGAATTTGTGCTGAAATTGGAGAAATTGCAAAAGAAGCAGATCACTTGCTTGATTTCTTTCAAAAAACTTTCACACTTTTGCTCAATACTGGTATGAAGTCCCATCAATTTATTTTTAATATTAATTTATAGATGTTAGAAAATTATGAATAGAGATTTCAATGGCTGGCCGGAACGATTCGAGATTTTTGTAGACCAGTTAAGCGAAGTAACTCATTCGGGGTGAGAAATTTTAAGTATGGTCTCTATGAAGATTAATATAAAATATTCTTGAATTTTGGATAAATTAAAAAATTTGACTAGTTTTTTTCTTAGAAATCAAACTTTTATGTGCTTCTCAGGAAACTTCTAAACATTTTTCTATTTTATTTTTTATTTAATAATGTCTTGTAACTTAAAAGAAAATTTTACATTGGAAAATGAAACAAGTTTATTTGGACAAGATTGGTTCGAACGAGAAAAAAGGTCCGGAAAATGCCACTTCTGGTACCTACACGGGTCTGACCGAAAATACATGTCCGGTTGACGCCTCTATTTTAATTTCAAATTTTCTCTATTTCCTGATTTATTATTAAATAATTCAATAATTAATGAAGGACTTTTAAATTTTAGCGATTATTACAATATTACTCTGTATTGGACTCATTGTACCTTTTGCAATGATTTTCATTGGTATGCGAATTGATTTACTTTTAATGTAAACCAGTGAAATTATACGAACCATTGCCGATAATTATGGCCAATAAATCCATTTTACATATCTTCAATCAGTATTTGAATTTTAAATTCGATTCGCTCAATATCTTTGCTAATTTAATTGAATTCTTTAATCATGAAAAGTAAAAAATATTTAGATCAGATTTGAAATACTCAATTTGAAAGTTTAATAGATAAGTAAATCGATAGAAGTTCAATATTCTTGATTTTAAACATTAAATTTTCAATTCTTCGATCGATGCATCTGACTGGACCACTCATTACCCTTGTCCCAACTTGTAGCAGCAGAATTTTTGTAAACTTATTCAAAAGTCACTAAAATTGAGAAAGGTTTGAATTGATTCTCTGTGATATTTAATTTCGAAATTTCTCATAGAAATTACTTTTGAAAAATATTTTCAAATATCATGTTTGTTTACCATACGTAATCCCTTTTATTATTGTTCAATTTCTCAGAATAGCGAAAGAGCTTACATTAAAACCATTTCAAAATATTAAAATATTATTATTTAATTTTAAGTAATTTATATTTTGATAATGATTAAATTGTTTTCATTATAATGAAATTACATTTTAAAATAAAATACTCCTTGCACAAATTTAAACTTACAAATAATTAATATTCTCATAGAATCATGATATACATGTAATATTAACCTTTCGTTTTTTAATTTGGCACTCTAGGTGCTTTTCATATTTGACAATCCGACTGAATAATTTACCGAATGGGCAGGGCTCAGCGGAAAAAAACCCAATCTTATTTCTAATTAAAATCAGATAAAATTTTAGGAAATGATTCTGTAGTCACGTTTATGATCCACCAAATGACCTTCATTCAATGTAAAAGTTGGTTGTCTTTAAGTAGGATCAGATTAAAGGAATGACAATTCACTAATTTATCAAGCCATTTAATACTAGGAATAAAAGGATGACTGACAACAGTAAGTAATCGGTATTTGAATGAAAATTTTAATATTGAAAATAATCCTCTTCTCTGCAGGTTTAAAGTATTTGGATATGTGTCCCCTGCAACCCAGAATTCCAACTTATTTGTTCGTGGGAGGAACAATCGGCGGAGTGACTGTTCTTCATCTGCTCTGGAAAACTCGCTTTTTCAAAAAGCTGCAACACGAAGATGAATTGTTAGATTTTACAAATGCAAAGAGCAAAACAGTATCGAATACAGAAG
>Ga0080064_1005560_pt1 | contig 14603 bp, 14 predicted proteins | sample Subgrocontami54m_FD_69260 | JGI IMG/M metagenome (GOLD analysis project Ga0080064, IMG submission 69260) | Subsurface groundwater microbial communities from S. Glens Falls, New York, USA - GMW46 contaminated, 5.4 m (SPADES assembly) (version 2) ...
GCCGAATAGCGGAACTGATCGACCGGCGTGACTTGCGTCAGCCGGTAGCCGCCGTCGATCAGGATGCGCGCGTCGCGCGCAAAGGTCGCGGGATTGCATGACGCCGCGACCACGACCGGAACTTTACTTGCGGCGATTTCCCGCGCCTGCGCTTGCGCGCCCTGGCGCGGCGGATCGAACACCACGGCATCGAAGCGCGACAACTCTTTCGACGTGAGCGGGCGGCGGAAAAGGTCGCGCGCCTGCGCTTCGATGGGTTTGAGTCCGCTGGTTGAGTCGGCAGCCTTCGTCAGCGCGGCGATGGCCGCTGCGTCATTGTCCGCAGCAATCACGCGCGCGCGTTCCGCGAGGCGCAATGCGAAAGGCCCGAGGCCGCAGAACAAATCCGCGATGACTTTTGCGTCCCGCGTCTCGGTGCCGGCCAGCCGGGCGAGCACATCCTCTCCTTCCGCCGTCGCCTGCAGGAAAGCGCCGGGCGGAAGCGTCACCATCGCGCGGCCCATTTTCACCGTCGGCGTCGCGCGCTGAACGACGATCTCGCCATGCCGCGTCAAACGCGCCAGCCTGTGCGTCTCGGCGACTTGCGCAAGCTGGGTCATTCGTTTCGCGTTCACCGGGCCGGAGCCGCGCACGTCCACGTCCATCTCGGCGTCGGTGGCCGTGACCTGAATGTCGAGCGGCTTGCGCGCGTCCTGCAACACCTCGGCGATGGCCCAGGCCGCCGCGATAGCGCCCTTCAGCCCAGGCGCAAGGATAGGGCAGTGGTCGATCGCCACGATCTGATGCGCGCGGAGTGCGGCGAAGCCGACTTGCAGCACGTCATGCGTGCCGCGCCGCGCATGCAGCACCGCGCGCCGCCGCCCCTCGCCATGGGCGTCGATCAATTCGCCGACCGGCGCCGCGATGCGCGCCTGCGCCAGCGCTTCCGTCACAAGCCAGCGTTTCCATTTGCGATAGCGCGTTGCCGCCCAATGCTGCACGGTGCAGCCGCCGCAAGTCCCGAAATGCGGGCAGATCGGTGCGATGCGCTCGGGACTTTCGCTCTCGATCCGAACGAGATGCCGCCGGTCGGGATGGCCGGGCACCGGCTCTACTTCCGCCGTTTCGCCCGGCAGCGCATAGGGCACAAAGACCGGCCCTTCCGGCGTCTCGGCCACGCCGTCGCCGCGATGGCCGATGCGATCGATGACAAGCCGCTCAGTCACGCCACGCCCCGATGAAGAATTCGCGGTTGCCGTCGCCGCCGGTGATCGGAGACGGGATGACGCCGAGCACCGTCCATCCCAGCCCGGCAACGAAAGCCGAAATATCCTTGCATACCGCTTGATGAATGTCTGGATCGCGCACAATGCCTTTTTTCACATGCGCGCGGCCCGCTTCGAATTGCGGCTTGATCAGCGCCAGAAAATGCGCCGGACTCTTCGCCAATCCAAGCGCAGCCGGCAGCACGAGCTTCAGCGAGATGAAGCTTACGTCCGCCACGATAAAATCCAGCGATTCCTGCAGCAGGGCAGGGGTGAGCTTGCGGATGTCGGTATCCTCAAATGAAATAATGTCCGCCCGCCCGCGTAGGCTCAGGTGCAATTGATCGTGCCCTACGTCCACCGCATAGACACGTTTCGCGCCGCGTTCGACCAGCACCTGAGTAAAGCCGCCGGTGGAGGCGCCGACGTCAAGACAGACGCGGCCTTTCGGATCGATGCCGAAATGATCGAGCGCCGCCGCCAGCTTCATTCCGCCGCGCGACACCCAAGGGTGTTCCGGCGATGCTTCCAGTGCCGCATTCGCGGCAATCTGATCCGATGCCTTGCTGACTCGCACGCCGTCGGCAGTCACTAGGCCCGCCGCGATGGCGGCCTGCGCCTTGGCGCGGCTCTCGAACAAGCCGCGTTCGACCAGCAGGCGATCGGCGCGTTGGCGGGGAGGCATGAAGTTACTTTCTTTGTCATCCCGGCCAAGCGCCAACGGGTCCGCGCGAAGCGCGGCCCGATGACAGGCTCCACGCGCGAGCCGGGACCCATTGAACTTGGTTCTGGGTCCCGGATCGGCCCTGCGGGCCGTCCGGGATGACAATGGGCGGAGCCCGCGATTACTAAGCCAGCCTCACCGCCTCGACCCGGACACCCTTGCCCAGCGCCTCGAAAACCTTGGCGACGATGCCTTTGGCGTCGAGCCCGGCCTTGGCATATTGCGCGGCCGGCGAATCCTGGTCGATAAAGATGTCCGGCAGCACCATGCTGCGCACCTTACATCCGCGGTCGAGCGCGCCGTGTTCCGCCAGGGCCTGCAACACATAAGACCCGAAGCCGCCGATAGCGCCTTCCTCGATGGTGACCAGCACCTCGTGCTCGCGCGCCAGCCGCAGAACCAGGTCGGTATCGAGCGGCTTGGCGAAGCGCGCATCCGCTACCGTGGTTGAAAGCCCAAAAGCGGCAAGCTCATCGGCGGCTTGCAAACATTCCGCCAGCCGCGCGCCGAAAGACAGCAGCGCCACCTTGGCGCCCTCGCGCAAGATGCGGCCCTTGCCGATCTCCAGCGGCTTGCCTTCCGCCGGCATCGCCACGCCCATGCCTTCACCGCGCGGATAGCGGAAGGCGGAAGGGCGGTCGTCGATCGCGGCTGCGGTCGCCACCATATGCACCAATTCCGCTTCGTCCGCCGCCGCCATCACCACGAAGCCGGGCAGGCAGCCGAGATAGGCCACGTCAAACGCACCGGCATGGGTCGCGCCGTCGGCGCCGACCAGACCCGCGCGGTCGATGGCGAAGCGCACCGGCAGCGACTGGATCGCCACGTCATGCACCACCTGGTCATAGGCGCGCTGCAGGAAGGTGGAGTAGATCGCCGCGAAAGGCTTGAAGCCTTCCGTTGCCAGTCCCGCGGAAAAGGTCACCGCATGCTGCTCGGCGATCCCGACGTCGAACATGCGCTTGGGAAATTCCTCCGCGAAAAGATCAAGCCCGGTGCCGGATGGCATGGCCGCCGTCACCGCGACGATCTTCTCATCCTTGCGCGCCTCTTTGATCAGGCTTTCGGCAAAGACTTTGGTGTAGACCGGCGCGCGCGCTTTCGACTTGGTCTGCGCCCCGGTGGCGACGTCGAATTTCACCACGCCGTGATATTTGTCGGCGGAAGTCTCCGCCGGCGGATAGCCCTTGCCCTTCTGCGTCACGACGTGAACCAGGATCGGCCCGGTCTCGCTGTCGCGCACGTTTCGCAGCACCGGCAGGAGATGATCGAGGTTGTGCCCGTCGATCGGGCCGACGTAGAAGAAGCCAAGCTCCTCGAACAGCGTGCCGCCGGTCCAGAAGCTGCGGGCGAATTCCTCGGCCTTGGCCGCGCGCTCCTCGAAAAATTTCGGCAGCTTGTGCGCCAGGTGCTTGCCGATCTCGCGCAGCGAGCGATAGGCGCGCCCGGAAATCAGCCGCGCCAGATAGGCCGACATGGCGCCGACCGGCGGGGCGATCGACATATCGTTGTCGTTGAGGATGACGATCAGCCGCGAATTCATCGCGCCGGCGTTGTTCATGGCCTCATAGGCCATGCCCGCCGACATGGCGCCGTCGCCGATCACGCAAACCACGTTGTGCGGCTTGCCTGCGAGATCGCGCGCCACCGCCATCCCGAGCCCCGCCGAGATCGAGGTGGAGGAATGCGCCGCGCCGAATGGGTCGTATTCGCTCTCGGCGCGCTTGGTGAATCCGGAAAGCCCGCCCGGCTGCCGCAGCGTGCGGATGCGGTCGCGCCGCCCGGTCAAAATCTTGTGCGGATAGGCTTGGTGCCCCACGTCCCAGACGAGGCGATCGCGCGGGGTGTCGAAGACATAATGCAGCGCCACCGTCAGCTCGATCACGCCGAGCCCCGCGCCCAGGTGGCCGCCGGTCACGGCCACGGCGTCGATGGTCTCCTGGCGCAGTTCCGCCGCCACCTGCGGCAATTGCTCGACGGCAAGCTGCCGCAGGTCCGCAGGCGTATCAACCTGGTCGAGGAGGGGGGTTTGTGACTCCGGCACCGGGTTTCCTTGCACTATTGCGGCACTTTGGCGGCCGCCCCAACGGCCGGAAATGAGCCCATTTCCCGAGGCTTACACCTATTAGGACAGGCGCGCAACGAAGCCCGCCGGGCCGCGCCCGCGCTTCAATCCACGTCGAGGGGTTGCGTTCCCGTCGGCTTGCCTTTGGTATCGAGCACGAGCTTGCTCACCCGCGCCTCGGCCTGCGCCAGAAGCTCCTCGCAGCGGCGCTTGAGTGTCTCGCCGCGTTCGTAGATCGCCACCGATTCCTCCAGCGGCACCTTGCCTTCCTCCAGCCGCTTGACGATCGATTCCAGTTCCTCGATCGCCCGCTCGAAGGGCAGCTTTTTCACATCGGCATTGGTGTTATCGGCCATTGTCCCGTTCCGTTGGGGGCGTGAATCGGTCGTCACCTATTCTAATCGGTTCCGGTAACGGCGGCGAGCACCTCGGCCGGCCGTGCCGCGCGGTGCGGAAGCGAAAACGGCCCGCAGGCGATCATGTAGAAGTCATAGGCCGCCCGCAGCTCGTTCGCCATCACGAATTGAAAATGCACGCGAAAAAAGCGCCAGCGGAAATCGCGGTAGCTTTCCGGCTTGATGATGTCGTGGAACGATATGGACTTCACGATTGGGTTGCGGCGAGCGGCTCCCACGTCGAGCCCATGACCGGCGATCGGATCGAAGGGATAGAAATTCATCACGTCCTTGCGCGCCTGATACTCGATCCAGTCGATCGAAGGCTCGGCCGCGAGCCGCGCCAGCCGGTCACGGAACCATTGCGCCTCGGGGTAGAAGCCGACGATCGGCAGGTTTGCACCGACGGTCAGCAGCGCGACGCGCGGCCCATGCCGGCCGAGTTGCGGGTCAAGGGCAAGCGCGCGATCCAACACATCGACGGCCAGGAACGAGCCCGAGCTATGGCCGACAATGACAATCTCATCGGCGCCGGAGCCGCGCGCCGCCTCGACGACATAGCCGGCGAAGACCTGCAAGCGCTCTTCCCAGTCCGGCCGGCGGCGGAGCGCGAATTGCTTGGTGGAGATATGGTCGTCAAATAAATAAAGCATGTAAGTTTGCGGCTCGGCCTTGCGCGCCACATAAGCAAAGACACCGGCCGCCGCGGCGAGGCCCGCGGCTTGCGGCAGCGGCGCCGGCAGCGCGAGCGCGTCGGCGGCCTGCATGACGAGCAAGCCGAGCAGGCCGGAGAGCAGCGCGAGAGCGATCGCCACCAAAAACGGGTAGCTCAGGAATACGCTCATCTGCCAGCCGGCGCGCACGAAGCGGGGAAACACGCCGCTCGTGAACATCTGTGCCCATACGATAAAGGCGTGCAAAATCTTCCACCACATCGGCCGCTCGAAATCGCGGCGGATGATGTCTTCCCAGCGCAGAAACTCATACGTGGTCTCGACCTGCCAGTCGCGGCCCTTGGTGTCGATCTTCCACATGGTGCTGAAGCGGTCCGCTGGGCTCACCGGTTTGCCCATATGCCCTTCGAGGCCATAGAGCGCGGTGAATTTCGGATAGCCGCTGCGGAACATCCGGAAATATTCCGCCAGCCCGCGCGGGTCGTAGCCCGGAACGTAAATGACATGGCGGCGGCGGACCGGCGCGTGCGAGCTTTTATCCGCCATGGCCGGATTCCGTTTTCTGGCGGTGCGCCCGGTGCTTTGGTGAATCGGTCATCGCCAGAACAATCCGCCGCGGCGTCACGCGCGCCAGCCAGGTCAAAACCTTGTTATGGAATCCCGGCACGATCACGCATCGTCCCTGCATGAAGCCTTCGTAGCCTTCGCGCGCAACGCGCTCCGCCGAGCGTGCGAGATAACGCGGGAAGTAGCCTTCGGGAATTCCGGCGCGCGCCTGGAATTCCGTGTGCACCGGCCCGGGGCAGAGCACGCTGACGCGCACGCCAAGCGGCTTGAGCTCGCGGTGAAGCGCCTCGCTGAACGAGAGCACATAGGCTTTGCTGGCGTGGTAGACGGCCATGCCGGGACCGGGGAGAAAACCGGCGATCGAGGCGACGTTGAGAATGCCGCCGCGGTGGCGCGCGAGGCTTTCGACGAAGCGCAACGACAGGTCGGTGAGCGTTCGCATGTTGAGGTCGATCATCGCGAGCTGCTCGGCGCGATCGAGATCGGCCGCCGCGCCCAGCAGGCCGAAGCCGGCATTGTTGACCACGATGGCCGGCTCAAGGCCGCGTTCGCGCAGCATCTCGGCCAGGCGGCCGGGCGCGTCCGCCGTCCCGAGGTCGATGGCAATAATATCCGGCCGCATGCCGCCCGCCGCCGCGATGGTCTCGGCCACCGCAATAAGCTGCGGCTCCCGCCGCGCCGCGAGGACAACGTCGTGACCCTTTTGCGCGAAGACCTGGGCCAGCGCGGCGCCGATCCCGGCAGACGCGCCGGTGATCAACGTAATGGGGCGCAAAGTCGTCATTAAAATCCTTTAGCCGATACTCGACAACGAATTACAACTGCTTCACAAGGTGTGGCAAGGGCGGGATGAGCAGGCTGCGATGGGGCGTCTCAAGGACAAGATCGTTCTCGTCACCGGCGCGGCGGGCGCCATCGGCGGCGCGGTTGCGGACGCCATCAAGCGCGCGGGCGGAACGGCGGTTGCGACCGACCTTGCCAAAGCCTCCGGCATCGAAGCCCTCAATGTGACAGAAGAGAGTGACTGGCGCCGCGTGTTCGCGGAAATCGGGCGCAAGCATGGCCGTCTCGACGGCCTGGTCAACGCTGCCGGCATCGCCGCGCTCGGCAGCATCGAGGACACCGATCTCGCCACCTGGCGGCGCATCCTGTCGGTCAATCTCGACGGCGCGTTTCTCGGCTGCAAGCACGCCTTTCCGCTGCTGCGGAAGAACGGCGGCGCCATCGTCAATATCTCCTCGGTCTACGGTCTGGTCGGCGGCGCCAATCTGGTCGCCTATAATGCGTCGAAGGGCGGGCTCACGCTGCTGACCAAATCCGTCGCGCTGCACGGCGCGCGGCTCAAGCCGCCGGTCCGTTGCAACGCCATCTGCCCGGCTTTCCTGGAAGGCCCGATGATCGACGCCATTGCCGGCGACCGCCGCCCGGAACTCGTCAAGCAGCACATGACCCTCGACATCCCGCTCGGCCGCTTCGGCAGGCCGCAGGAAGTCACGGATCTGTGCGTGTATCTTCTTTCCGACGCGGCGAGTTTTGTCACCGGCGCGGATTTCCCGATCGACGGCGGGTTGACGGCGCGCTAACTCACATCATCCGCGCATTAATGCCGTGACATGCGCCGCGGCGGATTGCGCCAAGCCTTGCAGATCATAGCCGCCTTCCAGCACCGAGACGACCCGGCCCTGGGCGCTGGCGTCCGCCGCTTCCATGATCTTCTGCGTTGCCCAGGCGAAGTCCGGCTCCAAGAGATTGAGGCTCGCCAGCGGGTCGCGCCTATGCGCGTCGAAGCCGGCCGAGATCACGACAAAGTCCGGCGCAAAGGCGCGCAGCCGCGGCAGGATCAGCGTCTCGAAGGCTTCGCGGAATTCCTTGCCGCCGTCGCCGCTGCGCAGCGGTGCGTTCACAATATTGTCGTGCGCGCCGCGTTCCTCGCGTGAGCCGGTTCCGGGATAAAGCGGCATCTCGTGGGTGGAGCAATACATCACCGTCGGATCGGACCAGAAAATCTCCTGCGAACCGTTGCCGTGGTGCACGTCGAAATCAACGATCCCGACGCGCGTAATGCCGTGATGATCCTGCGCATGGCGCGCGGCAATCGCCGCGTTGTTGAACAGGCAGAAACCCATCGCCCGCGCCGTTTCCGCGTGATGCCCCGGCGGGCGCACGGCGGCGAAAGCGTTGTCCGCCCGCTTCGCCATCACCTCGTCCACCGCATGGATCGCCCCGCCCGCCGCGCGCAGCGCCGCCTCGAAGCTGCCGGGCGACAGCGTGGTGTCCGCGTCGATCCGCGTCATGCCCTGGGCCGGCGTCGCCTGGCGGATGTGCTCGATGTAATCCATGGGATGGCAGAGCGCGATGGTCTCGAACGGCGCCGAGGGCGCCTGCGCGCGCTTAAGCGCGCCGAATTCCTCCCCGCTCAACACCTCCGCGATGGCGCGCAGCCGGTCCGGGCGCTCGGGATGCCCCAGCGGCGTCAGATGATCCAGACAGGCGGGATGGGTGACGAGCAGGGTGGACATGCTGATTCTATATAGGTCATGCAAAATGCCCCGTCACGCTGAGGCCTCGCACTTGTCATCCCGGACGGCCCGAAGGGCCGATCCGGGACCCAGAGCCGCGCTCGTAACATGGGTCCCGGCTCTCGCTTGCGCTCGGCCGGGATGACATTTCGGTGGCCTCGCCACGCAGCTACATGACACTTATATGACTCCCCGTCAGGGTTCGCCCCAAGGAATAGCCATGCAACTCACCGGCATTCATCACCTCACCGCCGTTTCCGCCGACGCGCCCGGCAATGTCGCCTTCTACACCGGCCCGCTCGGCATGCGGCTGGTGAAGAAGACCGTCAACCAGGACGACGTCAGCGCCTATCATCTGTTCTATGCCGACGGCAAAGCCTCCCCGGGCAGCGACATCACCTTCTTCGATTTTCCCGCCCCGCCGGAAAAGCGCGGCAGCCACAGCATCACCCGCACCGGCCTGCGCGTTGCCGGCGAGCCCACGCTGCGCTGGTGGAAGGATCGCCTCGCCAAGCAAGGCGTGCGCGTGGGCGATATCGCCGCCCGCGACGGCCGCCTCACCCTCGATTTCGAAGACCCCGAGGGCCAGCGCCTCGCGCTTATTGATGACGGCGGTAAGGGCGACGCCAACCCGTGGGCGAAAAGCCCGGTGCCCGCCGCGCATCAGATCCGCGGCCTCGGCCCCATCACCATGAGCGTGCCCGACATCGGCATGACCGACATGCTGCTCACCGGCGTGATGAACCTGCGCCGCGCGCGCGAATACGACAACGCCGGCGTGCCGGTGCATGTCTATGCGATGGGGCAGGGCGGCCCGGCGGCGGAATTGCATGTGGCGGTGGAGCCGCATCTGCCGGTCGCGCGCCAGGGCGCGGGCGGCGTGCACCACGTCGCCTTCCGCACGCCCGACAACGCGCAATACGACGCCTGGGCGGAGCGGCTCAACAAGCTGCGCATTCGCAACAGCGGCAAGGTGGACCGCTTCTATTTCCGCAGCCTTTATTTCCGCGAGCCGGGCGGCGTGCTGTTCGAGATCGCCACCGATGGCCCCGGCTTCGCCACCGACGAGCCGGAGGACAAGCTCGGCGAGAAGCTGGCCCTGCCGCCGTTCCTGGAGGGGCGGAGGAAAGAGATCGAGGCGGGGCTGAAGGCGTTGTGATGGGCCACCTTATAACTACTGTTTGGAACGTGAAAATATATAAAGTATGGTTAGATCAAAGCGATACCGATAGATAGATTGATCTTGTGACAAAGCAGTTGTCAGAGAATGCCAAGGTCTCTCACGCAATATCGAGTTTTCATCGGGTCTCCAGGCGGGCTTCTGGAAGAGCGTCAGGAATTTCGCGATAAGCTCATAAAATTCTCGGCGATGCACGCGGAACCCCGCAGCGTTTCGTTCGAGCCTGTTGGCTGGGAAGATACGATCGCAGGCGTCGGACGGCCACAACAACTCATCAATGATGATCTAAGCCAGTGCGACTATGCAGTCTTTGTTTTCCATGACCGCTGGGGTACGCTGACTGGCGGCGGCTACACTTCGGGGACGGAAGAAGAATGGGAATTGGCTGAAAAGCTGTATTCGGAAGCGAAAATTAGAAATATTGCGCTTTTTTTTAAGTCGCCAGACGCACGGCAAGTTGCCGATCCTGGGGATGGACTAAAAAAAGTTCTGAGGTTCAAGAAAAAAATTGAATCGGGAAAAAAATATCTCTTCAAGAGCTATCTCGAACGGCAAGAGTTTAGCGATGTACTGGAGGTACACCTGGCCAAGTGGCTGCGAGACCACGACGCCGCTGCGACCAGTCTCTCTCCAGCAACCCTTGCTACTGCAACACCGAAAAAGACGCCCGGGGCATCTCCGGGGTTCGATTTCTGGATTTCGGAAAGTAGCAAATTGCTCGAAGGCGAGCCGGCGGACTATGCTGGCGCACTGTTCTGTGCAGGCAAGGCATTATCTGTCGCTGAGTCGGATGTTCAATGGGCGGTAGCGCGGAACGCGCAGGCGACTGCCGATTTTTACCTGAATAACCTGACAGCATCGGTCATAGGATTCTCAGAGATTGTCCAGCGCTTAGGCAGCTCAACGGAGGAGAAAGGCCCCGCGTGGGTCGCGAGGGCGCTCTTCAACAAGGGGGTTACTCTCCGTCAGCTTGGTCGGAGCGAGGATGCGCTTGCGGTCTATGATGATGTGATCGGCCGTTTTGGCACGGCTACTGAATTGCCGCTGCGTGAGCAGGTCGCGGGGGCGCTTGTCAACAAGGGGTTTGCTCTCGGCCAGCTTGGTCGGAGCGAGGATGCGCTTGCGGTCTATGATGATGTGATCGGCCGTTTTGGCACGGCTACTGAGCCGTCCCTTAAGAAAAAGGTAGAAATAATTCAGAAAGCGATGCACGCCATGAAAAAAAAGAAGGTCTCAAAGAAGCAACCTAAAGCAGCAAATCACGCTAAGGCCCCTCGCCACAAGAAGCGCTGAGACAGATCTACAAGCGCCCTGGCAGCCCACAGGCCGCACATATCTCAGTCATGCACCTCATCCAAATCCTGCTTCCGCTCTACGACAACGCCGGAAGCACCTTCGGCGAAGGGTTGTATGGCAAGGTCACCCGCGCGCCGGCGCAGGGGCTGTGGAAGGATGCGGGTAAAACCCGCCGCGACGACATCGTGGTGTTCGAGGTGATGGTGGAGGAGCTGGACGCCGATTGGTGGCGCGATTACCGCCGGGCTTTGGAATCCACGTTCAAGCAGGACGAAATCGTCATCCGCGCGCAGTTGGTGATGCTCTTGTAAGCAGGCAATCGACGCAGCACGCGGCACTGAGAGCAGCCGAATCACCTACCGCCGCCGAGGCTTCAGCCGCACGCCCGGCGCATTCCCGTCGAGAAATTCGATACCCGCCGCTTCCAAGGCAACGCGAAGTTTCTGGCGCGCGTCATCCGAGACTTTGGGACCGTGCCCGGTTTCGACGCGCCTGACCGTCGGTAGTGAGAGACCCGCGTGGTTGCCTAGCTCGGTTTGCGACCAACCAAGCAGCGCCCGCGCCGCGCGTAACTGTGCGACCGTGATCGACCCCTGTCCCTTGGAATTCACACTTGCCCCCTTGACTAATTTTCGATCATTCCGTATGATCGAAAATTAGTCATAACGTTTGATCGAAATGGTATCATGCCGAAAACCCGCGTTCCGGCAAAGGGCATTCCTTTGCCTGCGTTCACCCGCCGGGGGTTGCTGGCCGGTACGGCAACGGCCGCCGCCTTGGCGGCGCTGCCTGCTGGCATGGCCTTGGCGGACGATTCGCGTGTAAGCCCACAGACCGAAACGGACGCCAAACTGGTCGCGCTCGACCGGAGCTTGGCCCAGGCGCTTGATACCTACGAGGCCGCGCGGCGTCATTATAACCGCTGCGAGAAGCGATTCTTCGCCGCCTGCCCCGATCCGCCCGATGTTCTGACAAACGACGGCCCGCTCGGGCGGCTGCTGGACAGCAAATGGTCGTGGTGGGGCGCGCAGGATTTGCGCTGGCTGCTGGAGGATGCCGGACGCCGCCGCTTCTGGCGCAAGGCGCGCGCGCTGTTGCCGGTTGCCAAGCTCTACGAGGCGGAGATGCGGCGCGTCCGGCGCGGCAGCGGTCTGGCGGCGGCGGAAGCGGCGCATGAGGCCGCCATCGATGCGCTTGCCGATCTGAACCGGAAAATCCTCGCCGCGCCCGCGTATTCGCTGGCCGGGTTCGCGGTCAAGGCTCGCGCCGTCAAGCAATGGGGAAAGCCGGAATGGTGGGACCCGGCTGCGGGCCGCGCCGACACGCAGGAACGCCTCGCCGCGCAAATCCTCGACACAGTGATGGAGCGTTCTCTCTAGTCATTCCGGGGTGCTCTTTCTTCTCCCTCTCCCACCCGAACTCGGGTTTACCCGAGTTCGGTATTCAAAGTGCCGAAGTCGGATATATCCGACTTCGGATGGGGAGAGGGTTGGGGTGAGGGGGTTCCGGCCTATCGTGAGGCTGTAACCCCTCACCCGCCGCGCTTCGCGCGTCGACCTCTCCCCATGGGAGAGGTGAAATACAGTCGTCATCCGCTCGCGCGGGCATAAAAAAATAAACTTATCCCCGCCCTTGAATCCGCACTTATGTTGATCGCGTCCGGCGGCACGGGATCGGTGCCGCCGCAAGTCGGGTCTACCCGACTTGCGCACTATTGAGTGCTCGATCTCGGGTAGACCCGAGATCGAGTGGTGGAGCGCCGGGAGGCGCCGCCCTCCTCCGTCAATGGAGGGCGGAACGCCTCGCAAGCGTTCCGGCGGGCCGATCGCAAGGTCCGCCAAGGGGGTCTCGCAAGCCCCCTGGCGCCTCCCGGCGCTCCATCCCCCATTTTGGGGAAGGAAAAGGGGCCTGTCCCCGCGGAGGCGGGGAACGACGGCGTGGCCCGCGCCGCAACGACAGGGCCGGCGGAGCGTTGGCTTTCCTCCGCCCTCATCCTGAGGAGGCGCGAAGCGCCGTCTCGAAGGATGGGGCGGCCCGCATGGTTCGAGACGCACGCTTCGCGTGCTCCTCACCATGAGGAGTAAGGTCGGTGGGCTATTTGAAAATCGAATCCGTATTATTCACGCTCTCCGCCCCATCAATCACCGTGCGCTCCAGCCCGCCCGCCGCGACGGAAATATTTTCCGCAAAGAAGCGCGCCAGCGAAACACGTCCGGCCGCGTCGGCGCCGTTGCCAAGCCGCTGCGCCGTCAGCGCTTCACCCGCCAGCAGGCAGCCGCCCGTGGCGAGACCAAACAAACGCAAATAGGGCGTCGCGCCCGCCAGCGCCGCGTCGGGCGAAGTCTCCACATGCGCCAGCATCCATTTGGTCGCGCGGCCGAGCGCGTCCACTGCCTCGCCAAGCCGCGCGCCGCTTGCGCCATAAGCCGGATCGTTCGCTGCCCGCAGCTCCGCGGCCGTGCCGCGCAGCTCGTCGATGAAGCCATTCACGCATGCGCCGCCCGCCTGCGGCAGCTTGCGGGTGACGAGATCGATCGCCTGGATGCCGTTGGTGCCCTCGTAGATCGGCGTGATGCGCGCGTCGCGCAGATACTGCGCGGCGCCGGTTTCCTCCACAAAGCCCATGCCGCCATGCACCTGGATGCCGAGGGATGCGACCTCCACGCCGATGTCGGAGGAAAAAGCCTTCGCCACCGGCGTGAGCAGCGCCGCGCGGCCGGAAGCCTCGCGCCGCGTCCGCTCGTCAGCGCTGTGCCGGGCCCGGTCGAGCGCGACGGCGGTCGAATAGCAGATCGCGCGCGCGGCGCGCGTCAGCGCCCGCATGGTCAGCAGCATGCGCTTCACATCGGGATGCGCGATAATCGGCCCGAACTGTTTCCGCTCGCGCGCATAGGCGAATGCCTGCTGGGTGGCGCGTTCGGCGATGGCCACGCCCTGCAGGGCGACCGCGAGACGCGCGTTGTTCATCATGGTGAACATGCAGGCCATGCCCTGGTTTTCCTCGCCGACGAGGAACCCGGTCGCGCCGCCACCGTCGCCGAACACCATGGTGCAGGTGGGCGAGCCGTGAATACCGAGCTTGTGCTCGATGGAATGCGCCCGCACGTCATTGCGCTGGCCGAGCGAGCCGTCGGCGTTCACCAGAAATTTCGGCACCAGAAAGAGCGAAATGCCGCGCGTGCCCGGCGGCGCATCGGGCAGCCGCGCCAGCACCAGATGCACGATGTTGTCGGTGAAATCGTGCTCGCCATAGGTGATGAAGATTTTCTGCCCGGTGATGCGATAGCTGCCGTCGGGAGCGCGCGCGGCCTTGGTGCGCAAGGCGCCGACGTCGGAGCCGGCCTGCGGCTCGGTCAGCTGCATCGTGCCCATCCACTCGCCGGAGACGAGCTTCGGCAGATAGACGCGCTTGAGTTCATTGCTGCCGTGCGCCACGAGCGCCTCGATGGCGGACATGGTCACGACCGGGCCGATGCCGAAGGCCATGCAGGCGGCGTTCCACATCTCCGTGCAGGCGGCGTTGAGCGCGTGCGGCAGCGCCTGGCCGCCGGCGTCGGCGGGTGCGGCGAGGCCGTTCCAGCCAGCCTTGGCCCAGGCGCGATAAGCTTCCTTCCAGCCCGGCGGCATGGTGACCGCGCCGTCCTTGAACGGCGTGCCGTGCTTGTCGCCGATGCGGTTGAGCGGCGCGATCACGTCAGAGGCGAAGCGGCCGGCCTCGGTCAGCACGGCGTCGATCAGGTCCTCGCCCAGGTCGCCATAAAGCCCCTGCGCCAGGGCTTCCGACATGCCCGCCGCGTGCTTCAGCGTGAAGGCAATGTCCTCGACCGGCGCCCGATAGGTCATAATAAGTCTCCGGCCGCACCCTATTTGTCATCCCGGCCGAGCGCCAACGGGTCCGCGCGAAGCGCGGCCCGATGACAGGCTCCGCGCGAGAGCCGG
>Ga0080064_1005561_pt1 | contig 14598 bp, 8 predicted proteins | sample Subgrocontami54m_FD_69260 | JGI IMG/M metagenome (GOLD analysis project Ga0080064, IMG submission 69260) | Subsurface groundwater microbial communities from S. Glens Falls, New York, USA - GMW46 contaminated, 5.4 m (SPADES assembly) (version 2) ...
TCGCAGGATCGCAAACAAACGCCGCAGCGGGTTTCAAATCGAGACCAAGAAAAATCATGAGCTATCTATTTCAGATCAACCTGTTATCACGGTTCCGGCGTTCAACGTCCGGACACTACTGAAGTGAAATATGAAATCCGTCACTGTGAAAATGATTTGCCGCTTCCTGATCGTGTCCGTCATGATGTTGTCGTTTAATGCCGCCAACGCCGGAATGATCGGCGCCGATCAGGTTGCCGCGTCGGGCGCCCAGTCCGAGCGTGCCGCTGTTCTGAGCGTGCTCGGCCGGTCGGAAGTGGCGAGCCAGATGCAGGCCCTGGGTCTGGATCCCAAGTCCGCAAAAGACCGCGTTGCCGCCATGTCCGACAGCGAAGTGGTCGCGCTCAACGGCCAACTGGGCTCGGTCCCGGCCGGCGCCGACGGCGGTGCTCTGCTGCTGCTCGTCGTGGTGGGCCTGCTGGTCTGGTGGTTCTTCTGGAAGCGTTGATTTCCCGCTTTCCGGCAAGACGAAGCGCCCGCCTTACAGCGGGCGTTTTGATTTTATGCGCCTGGTTGGGCGGTTGCGCGATGATGCTGCCGCAAACCGTGGCGCTGCGGGACAGTTGGCCGGCGGGTTTGCCGCAAAAAACGGAGCTGACGCAAGTACCCTTCTTCCCGCAGAAGGATTACCAGTGCGGCCCGGCGGCGCTCGCCACGTCGCTGGCGAACTTCAAGGTCAAGGTTACTTCCGACGAACTGATCGATCAGGTGTACCTGCCGGCCCGTCAGGGCAGCCTCCAGGTGGAGATGCTGGCCGCACCGCGGCGTTACGGTATGGTGTCCTACCAGCTGGCCCCGCGTCTTGAAGACTTGCTGCGCGAAGTGGCGGCCGGCGTGCCGGTGGTGGTGCTGCAGAATTACGGCGTCGGTCCGTTCAGCAAGTGGCACTACGCGGTGATCGTCGGATTCGACTACCAGCGGGGCGAGGTGATATTGCGGTCCGGCGAAACAGAGCGGCTTACTCTTGCCTTTCCGGTGCTGGAATACACCTGGAAAGCGAGCAACTACTGGGCAATGGTGACGCTTCCCCCGGACCGGATTGCGGTGACGGCCGATGAATCCCGCTGGCTGGAGGCGGTGCTCGCCATGGAGCGGATCGGCGATGCGCTCGCCAGCAAAACCGCCTACGCAAGCTTCCTCAAGCGCTGGCCGGACAACGTCACCGCCAGCGTCGGCATGGCCAACCGGTTTCACGCGTCAGGGGAACTGAACGAAGCGGAACACCTGCTGCGCCGCACCACCCGGCGCCACCCTGATTCCGTGCCCGCATTGAACAACCTCGCCCAGACATTATCGGACCTGGGCCGGCATGACGAGGCCATGGCGGTGATCGACCGCGCAGCGGCGCTGGGCGGACCGTTCGCCGCATCGGTGGCGCAAACCCGCGAAGCGATATTGCAACGAAGGAAGCAGTGAGGAACGGAGAATAAAAACAGGGACGCGGCAGGCCGTTTCCGTTGACGTTTCACGTTTCACGCTTCACGTTTTCCTTCGCGCTTTCACTGCAGTTGATATTCGCCTTGAGGATAATCGGCGCGTCGCGTGCCGCATCTGCACCGCCAGGGACACTCACGCTTCGCCTGCCACATCCAGTTCCATCGTGCCGATTTTCTCGATGGCGCCCTTCAGCCGGTCACCCGGATGCAGCTTGCTGACGCCAGCCGGCGTACCGGTGGTGATCAGGACCCCGGTCTGCAGGGTCAGCACCCCCGACAGAAAGCGAATGTGTTCGCGCACCCCGCACACCATGTTGCCGGTATGCGCCGACATGACCTGCTTGCCGTTCTGCTCCACCTTGATGGAGAGATTCTGCGGCTCCTCGATTTCATCGCGTGTCACGATCCAGGGCCCCAGTCCGGTGAAGGTATCGAAGCTTTTGCGGATGTTGCGGGTGTTCTGCCGGCCGATGCCCCACGGATCGCGCATGCTCAGATCCCAGCAGATGGTGTAGCCGAACACATGCTCGAGGGCCTGGTCCTCGCCGACCCGGCGCGCCGGCTTGCCGATCACCGCGCACAGTTCGCATTCGAAATCGACCAGCCTGGACAGCTTGGGCAGCACCACCGTCCCGCCGGGGCCGACGATGGAGGACACCGCCTTGAGGAAAAACTCCGCCATCAGTTCGTCCTTGCTCAGTTCGCCCACGTCGGCGGAGGCAACCCGGGTCTTCATTTCAGCCTGGTGGTCCTTGTAGTTCGACGCCGCCGCCCATATTGCAGGCGGATTCGGCAGCGGCGCCAGCAGTTTCACCGAGGACAGCGCCAGCGACGGGCCCTTCATCGCATCGCGCGCACAACCGATCGCGCCGGCGCGATTGGCCAGCGCATCCACGATCTCAAGCATGGTATAGCCGCTGCGGACATGGCCGGCGGCCACCAGCGCGGCGCCTATCGGGTACACCTGCTCGCCCGCCACGGCGCCCGCCTCGCGGTCGTTGTAATGGCAAATTTTCATTCGTTCCCTCTTTTAAAAATTCCGAAAATCATCCGGCGCGGGTGGCGCCTGCCGCCCACCCCGCCCCGCTCCGTTCTACGCTACTGCCACTCGACGTAGGTGTAAATGTAATTCGATCCGCCGTTGACGTTGCCGAGCAACTGGGAGTTGCCGAAAATGCCCGAGCGATGCGATGCGCCCACCCCGAGATAGGTCTCGCGCAAGGCGCGCACCCCGATCAGGTCGCCCACGCTGAAGTCGATGCTGGGATCCAGATAGTTGAGCAGCCTCGAGGAACTGCGGCCGCGCCGGATCTGGTCGCGCTGCTCGACGAAAGGCACCCGTTGCGCGTAGGAAATGCCGATGCCCATGCCGATCCGGGTGCGCACTTTGTGGCTCCACGGCAGGCCGTAATAGTATCCCTTGACCTGGGCGTTGAACTGCCAGGAATCGGGCTGGAAACCGCGCTCGTCATGGCGCAGCACGCCGACATAGCCGACGAAGTCGAGCGGCCATCCATTCAGCTTTTCGATGAACGGCCGTCCCAGTTCGAGGGCGTTTATCCGGGTGCCGTCCACGGTGTCGGTGGAGGTGCAGCCGAGGCGCATGATCGCCACCAGGTTGCAATCGGTGGCCTTGCCGTGCATCACCTTGACGATGAGCGGCCTGCCCTCGGGCCAGTGTTCCTGCTCGGGCGTAAAATCGTAGGCGACCCCCAGCATGCCGGCGTACTGGGAGCGATTCTGGACGATGGGACTGTTGCGCACGCCGTCGGCCCAGCGGGTCACCGACACGCCGCCCAGCAGGCGCCAGCGCGCCGACAGGCGATATGCGCCGTACAGCGCGAGCTGGCCGTTGACCCCCGCACCCGGCTGGTACGCCGGACGCAGCGCAGTGGCCTCGCCCGGTCGCACCCCGTAGTAATAATCGTTCAGGTTCGCGTCGCGCAGCGACGCCGAGAGCTGCGGGCGCAGGCTCAGCCGGCCGCTGCGCCATTCGTAATCGTATCCAACACGCAATTCCTTTCCGTTGGAGCCGCCGAGCACATCGTGCAGCGCTTCGGCGTACACCGCGCCCCAGTCCCCGCCGATGCGATAGCTCACGCCCAGATCCAGCCCCGGCTCGCGCGCCGTCATCCCGGACAGACTGGTGGGAATACGGTCGTAGGGGAAGCCTTCGAAGCGATGCGACAGGAACACATCGAAGCGGCGCTTCTCCTCGCTGAATTTCAGCCCGAGCCGGTAGGCGTGCAGATAAAGGTATTTGCCTTCGTACAGGTACAGCGGCACAAAATCATTGCGCGTGCCGCCGTCCCGATACATCGAATTCTCGAAGCGCGTGACCAGCCCGAGACCGGCGCTGCCCGGCACCGACAGCAGCCCGGTCAGGGGATCGCTGTTCGCCCTGGCGCCGCTCATGCCGATGGCAAGACACGCGCCGAGGCTGAGCCACGCGGCTATGCGCGGCGCGCCGGCGATACGCAAGGTCCGCTGGATTCTTGCCGGCAACCGTGGCACGTCCTCTGCATGCACTGTGATCCCCTTCCCGTCGTGATAGGCAAGCCTGCCATGCAACTGCGCCGGATAGAAATGATTCATCGACAACCCGCGGCCGGGAGCACAACAGCGCGCTTCACCCCTTCATCGCCGGCGCGCGTGGCCGGATCGCCAAAAATCCCAGACCCGTTATTCTGCGCGAATGGGGTTATCCTGGCCACCTCTTCCACGCACCGGCGGGGACCGCGTCGGCGCTTGACCGATGCGCCGAATCATTGCATACATTCGTGGCGCAGCGCACCCGCGACTGCCACGATATCCCGGAGAGCGAATTGACCCCCACCCGCGACTGGCGCACCCCGGCGCTGATCCTGACCAGCGCCGGCATCATCCTCACCCTTTGCATGGGCACGCGCGCCGGATTCGGCCTGTTCCTGCAGCCCATGACTTTCGATCTGGGCTGGGGCCGCGAAACCTTCGCCTTCGCGCTGGCGCTGCAGAACCTGCTGTGGGGTGCGGCGCAGCCGTTCGTCGGCGCGCTGGCCGACCGCAAGGGCGCGGGAAGGGTGCTGGTCGCGGGCGGTGTGCTGTATGCGGCCGGCGTCGCGCTGATGGCCGTGTCCACCAGCGGCCTCGCGTTCAGCCTCGCCACCGGCGTGGTGGTCGGCCTGGCACAGGCGTGCACCTCCTTCGCCATCATGTTCGGCGTGCTCGGCCGGGCTTATCCTCCCGAGCGGCGCAGCATGGTGCTGGGCATTTCCAGCGCCGCGGGTTCGTTCGGCCAGTTCGCGATGCTGCCGTACGCCCAGGGCCTGATCGACCATTTCGGCTGGTACAACGCGCTGCTGGTGCTGGCCGCGACCACCTTGCTGATCGTGCCGCTCTCCTGGGTCCTGGTCGAAAAGCGCGGCAAGAGCGGCCGCAGCACATCCGAGCAAAGCATCCGCGAGGCGGTGCGCGAGGCCTTCGCGCACAAGGGCTTCCTGCTGCTGACGGCCGGCTACTTCGTCTGCGGCTTCCAGCTGGCGTTCATCACCGTGCATTTCCCCGCTTACGTGGTGGACCGCGGGTTCGCGGCGAACGTCGGCATGGTGTCGCTGGCGCTGGTGGGCCTCTTTAACATCGGCGGCTCGTATGCGTCGGGGGTGCTGGGCGGCAAATATCCGAAATCCCAGCTGCTGGCCGGCATCTATCTGGCGCGCTCGGCGGCCATTGCGCTGTTCATCTTTCTTCCTGCCACCGAGTTTTCGGTGTACCTGTTCGCCTCGGTGATGGGGCTGCTGTGGCTGTCCACCGTCCCGCTCACCAGCGGCCTGGTCGGTCAGATCTTCGGCGTCGCCTACATGTCGATGCTCTCCGGCATCGTGTTCTTCAGCCATCAGGTGGGGAGCTTCGCCGGCGTGTGGCTGGGCGGATATCTGTTCGACCACTTCGGCTCCTACCAGGTGGTCTGGCTGATTTCGATTGCGCTCGGCATCTTCGCCGCAGCGGTCAACATGCCGATCGATGAACGGCCGTTGCTGCGCGTGTCGCGGCCGGTGACTGGCGCGTGAACGGATACATGGCGCTGAGGGCACTGCTGGCCGCGGCGTGCCTCGGCCTCGCGGGCTGCGGCATTTCACTGAGCTTCACCAACAGCCCGCTGCCGCCGAACACCTGCGGCGTAGCCACCGCCAGTTCCGCATGCAACAAATGAGCGCGCGATAGCTGCCGCGTCCGGGTGGCCGGCTCAGCGCTGCGGTGTCTCCAGCGAAAAGCCGGCGACGCGCTTGTAGTTCTCCGAAATCTGCCGCAGCTCCTCCTGGCTGATCACGTCGTCGATATTATCGAACGGCTTGCCGCCGGTCAGCTCCTCTACCTTGATGTTGATGAAATCGGGCGGCACTTCGCGGTTGGTGCGCACCACTTTCGCTGTCGGCTCGAGGCGCGCCTGCTGGTAGGCCTGCAGCGCGGCCAGAGGATCGCCGGCGTGCTGCAGCAGTTCGGCCAGGGTGCGCGCATCGATGGCGCCCTGGGCGGCGCCGTTTGAACCGCGCGGATACATCGGATGCGCCGCGTCGCCCATCAAGGTGACGCGGCCGAAGGTCCATTGCGCCACCGGATCCTTGTCCACCATCGGATATTCGAGTATCTGATCGGCGCGCGAAATCATGCCGGCGACATCAAGCCAGTCGAAACGCCAGTCCCGATACAGCTCGTAGAAGTCGGCGAGATCGCCTTTCCTGTTCCAGTCGTTCATCGCGACGTCGGGCCGGCGGATCTCCGCCATCCAGTTGATCAGCTGGTTGCCTTCGCCGTCGATGTCATCGACGATCGGATAAATGACCATCTTGCCGGTCTCGATCGAACCCACCCGCACGTAGCTGCGTCCGCTGAGGAAGGGCTTGCGGCGCGTCACGCCGCGCCAGGTATTGATGCCGGCGAAGGCGAGCTTTTCCTCCGGGTAGAACTGGCGGCGCACCGCGGAGTTGATGCCGTCGCAGGCGACCGCGATGTCGCCCCGCACCGCCCCCAGTTGCCCGCCGCCCGAGGTTTCCCTGAAAGACACCGTCACGCCGTGTTCGTCCTGCGTAACACCGGTGCAGTGGTGGTTGGTGAGGACGTTGTCCGCGCCGAGGCACTCCAGCGCCGCTTCGAACAGGATGCGATGCAGCTTGCCGCGATGCACGCCCAGTTCCGGATGACTGTAGCCGGCATGCCTGCCGCGCGGTTCCTTGTAGATGAACTGACCATGGCGGCTGAAGAACACGCTTTCGAGATTCTCGATGCCCACCGCCTGCAGGCGCGCAGCCACGCCCAGCGCGGCGAATTCGCGCATCGCGTGCGGCAGGAGGGTGATGCCGACGCCGAGCTCCTTGACTTCGGGTGCGCTTTCGAAGACGCGGCAGGCGAAGCCGCGCTGCTTCAATCCCAGCGCCAGGCACAGGCCGGCGATGCCGCCGCCGATGATTACGATGTTCATGCGGTATTCCTCATATGCGGCTTGCCCGTGCGTTGCGCGCCGGGGCAACATTGAGCACTCGAAAAATGGGTCACCTGAAAACTTTTGCGGCAAAATCCCACCGCTACACAATCTGTCGGAGAATATGCCATTTTAGGCGGCAACAGCCACGGCCCGCAGTGGCGAAGCCGCAGTACTGAAACAACGCCGTGCTGAAACAAAATGGAGAAACATGAACATGCCCTGGATCACCCGCTGTATAGGCCTGTCGGTCGGGATCGTCTTCTGCGCCGTTGCGTTTGCGCAAGGCGCTTACCCCGCCAAACCGGTGCGCATCGTGGTCGGCTTCGCCCCGGGCGGGAACGGCGATATCATCCCCCGCCTCATCGGACAAAAACTGTCGGAACAATGGGGGCAGCCGGTGGTGATCGAGAACCGGCCGGGCTCGAACGGCAACATCGCCGCCGAACAGGTGGCGCGTTCGGCGCCGGACGGCTACACACTGATGTCCTCGGATACCACCATCTTCGCCATCAATCCGCACCTGTATTCGAAACTGTCGTTCGATCCGTTCCGCGATTTCACGCCGGCAGCGCAAATGGTCCTGCCGCCGATATACGTGGTGGTGAACGCCTCGCTGCCGATCACGTCGATCCGCGAACTGATCAACCACGCCCAGGCCAATCCGGGCAAGCTCGCGTACGCCTCGGCCGGCAATGGATCGATTCATCACCTGTCCACCGAGTACTTCAAGATGCAGGCCGGCATCGACATGGTGCACATCCCGTACAAGGGCTCAGGGCAGTCAGCGCCGGCGCTGGTGGCCGGCGACGTGCAGGTGGGTTTCATCGGACTGACTTCGGTGATCCAGGGGATCAAGACAGGGCGGCTGCGCGCCATCGGCTACGGGTCGGCGAAGCGCTCGACGCTGAACCCGGAGGTGCCGGCGATTGCCGAGACCGTGCCCGGTTTCGACGTATCCTCACCCTTTGGCCTGGTCGGCCCGGCCGGCGTCCCGCGTGACATCGCCGAAAAGATCGCCGCCGCCGTCATCGCCGCAGTCCGATCCGCCGAGATTCGCCAGAAAATGAGCGGCCTCGGCCTGGAACCCGCCGAGGGTACCGGCGAGGACTACGCCGCATCGATCCGCCGCGATTACGAACGCTTTGGCAAAGTAGTCAAGCAGATCGGGCTGAAAATCGACTGAAGAAGCTCTGAAGAACCGTGCGTTGGGCCGCGAGGCAGGCCGCGGTTTGCAACCTCGCTCGGACGAGCGAGGCCAATTCTCTATTCAAAGCCTGACTCGACCCCTGGCCGCCGGCCGCGGCATTGACGTAGCCAGCGGCAGGCCGCATCACGAATTCGCTGCCCTGGCCTGAGGGCGCCCGTTACAGCAACTGCCGGGATTTGAGGGGGTTGGCTCCCGGCCTGGCGGGGCTCGCCTTCTGGCTGGCTTGGATCGCAACCTGGATTTCGCGCGGGTCCGCCGGCTTGACGTAATGCAGATCGAATCCGGCTGCGGCGGCGCGGATGCGATCCTCCTTCTGCCCATAGCCGGTCACCGCGATCAGCAACGCATCGCATGTCTGCTGGTCATTGCGCAACTGGCGCGCCACATCGTAGCCGCTGATGCCGGGCAGACCGATGTCGAGCACCACCACATGCGGCGCGAATACCCGGGCGCAGGACAGCACGCCGTCGCCGTCGAACAACGTCCTGACATCATGGCCCTCCAGGCGCAGATACGCGGCGGTGCATTCCGCGGCGTCGGCGTTGTCGTCCACCACCAGCACCCTGCGCCCCCCCTGGCGCGACGCGCACCCTCCTGGCGGCGCGGCGCGCGCCGGCGCGGAATCGTCCAGCACCGCGCTGACGCAGGGCAGGACCACCCTGAATGTGGCGCCCTTGCCGATACCCTCGCTGTGCGCCTCGACACGGCCGTCGTGCAACTCCACGATGCGCCGCACCAGGGTCAGCCCCACGCCGAGTCCGCCCTGACTGCGGTCGAGCGAGCGCTCGCCCTGGACGAACAGCTCGAAGATCTTCGGCAACAGCCGCGCGTCGATACCGCCGCCGTTGTCTTTCACCTGGATCACCGCTTCGCCGCCGTCAGCGACCGCCTTCAATTCGATGCGGCCGCCTTCCTGGGTATATTTCGCCGCGTTGTTGAGCAGATTGCCCATCACCTGCCCGAGACGCGCCGCGTCGCCGAACAGCCGCACCGGCGCGGACGGGGCATCCACCAGCAGCGTCTGCCGGCGCGATTCAATCAGCGGGCGCGCGGTTTCGATGCTGTGCCTGAGCACCTGCCCCAGCTCGACCGACTCTTTTTTCAAGGTGATCTTGCCCTCGCTGATGCGCGCCACGTCGAGCAGTTCCTCCACCAGCCGCACCAGATGCGTGACCTGGCGGTCAACCACCTCGCGCGCCATATTGAGGGTCGGGTCGGACGGCGCCACGCGCCGGATAACCTCAACCGCGGTGCGGATCGGCGCGAGCGGATTGCGCAGCTCGTGCGACAGCATGGCGAGGAATTCGTCCTTGCGCCGGCTGGCGTCCTGCAGTTCTTCCTCGGCCTGCCTGGAACGGGCGATCTCGCGTTGCAGGTTGCGATAAAGCCCGGCGTTGTCCAGCGCCATCGCGGCTCGGCTGCCGAGCTCCAGCAGCATTGCCACGTCCCGATCGCTGTACGCGGGTGCGGGCTTGCGCGTGGCAAGGAGCAGCGCGCCCACTGTCTTGTCGCCGTTTCGGAGCGGCACCGTCAATACGCTGCGCAATGCTTCGGGCCAGGCGAGGCTGGCCGGCGAGCGCGGGGCGGCGAGATCGCGCAACGTGACTTCTCCCGGTTCACCGTCGTGCAGCGCCATTCGCAACGCCCGGGCGACTTCGTCCGGCAGTCCATCGAGGGAGGTGGCGGCGCTGTCCGATTCCACCGTTACCGTCAGCGGTTCTCCGGCAGCCGAATCCGCCTCGGGTAAATCGGGGTCATCGGGGTGCTCGTCATGGCGGCGCTCCGGCGCGGTGCCGGCGGCGGCGTCCGCACCGCGCCGGGAGGTGCGCAACAGCATTCGCTGGCTTTCGTCCTCCAGCGCCACGATCGCCATTTCCGCCATTCTCGGCACCACCAGCTCCAGCAGCCGCCGCAGGCCCTCGTCCATGTCGAGCGAGGCGCTCAATTCGCGGCTGGCACGGGCAATGAAGTTGGAACGCCAGGTGGTTTCCTCGGCGGCGCTGCGCGCCGCTTCCGCCTTGGCCATCAGCCGGATGCGCTGCTGCATCTGGAACAGTTCAACGAACACCTTGACTTTGCTGCGCAGCACGTCCGGCCGGATCGGCGACAGGATGTAATCGACCGCCCCCAGCGAATAGCCATGGGCAGTCTGCATTTCATCGGCGTAGGTGGTGATGAAGATGATGGGCGTGTGCGCCGATCGTTTGTACTGGCGAATCAGTCCGGCGGTTTCCATGCCGTCGATGTCGGGCATGTTGACATCGAGCAGGATCACCGCGAACTCGCGCTGCAGCACCTCGCGCAGCGCCTCCGATCCGGAATGCACCAGCACCAGGTTCTGGTCGAGCTCCTCCAGGATCGTCTGGAATGCCAGCAGCTTTTCCGGGAGATCGTCAACGATGAGGATATTGGCCTTCTCCTCGACGGCCTCGCCCTCGCCGGAGATCTCGGCACCGGAGGACTGCGCCGCAGACGCAAAATCGCGCATCAGCGATACATCCAGCCGCGCAACACGGCCAACAGATGCACCCGGTCAACCGGCTTGGACAGGTAATCCCAGGCGCCCGCCTCGATGCACTTGGCCCGGTCGCCCTTCATCGCCTTCGCCGTCACCGCGATGATCGGCAGATCGCCGCCCCGCGGTAGTTTGCGCACGTGCTGGATGGTGGTGATGCCGTCCATCTCCGGCATCATGATGTCCATCAGCACCACATCGATGTCCGGATCGGTTTCCACCAGCCGGATGGCGTCCAGGCCGTTGTCGGCCGAAACGACCTCCATGCCCTGCTCGTCCAGCACCGTGGCCAGGGCAAAGATGTTGCGCATGTCGTCATCGACAATGAGCACTTTCTTGCGTTCCAGGATGCGGTTGGAGATGTGCAGATCTTCCAGCGCCTGGCGCTCATCGGGAGACATCGATTCGGCGTTGCGGTGGAGGAAAAAGTACACGTGGTCGAGCAGCCGCTCCACCGAGCGCGCCTCGCGCAGCGCGAACGAGCCGTCGCCGCGCCGCCAGCGGCCGGCCGCGGCATCGTCCGTCCCGTACACCACCACCGGCAACTGCTGCGTGAGCGCATGGCCCGCGAGCGCCTCCAGCACGTTCTCGGCGCGCAGATCGGTGACGGCGTCGTGCACCACCAGGCAATCCACCACTTCGGCGCGCAGCATGCGGCAGGCTTCGTCCGCGCTGTGCGCCCTCAGCACGCCGATGTCGGCGGCCTCCAGTCTGGCCACGACCTCATCGGCGGTCTGCTGGACCAGCGGATCGTCGGGCATCAGCATCAGCACCTGGCGATGGGTGCGCGACACGAACAGCCGCAACCCCTCCAGGGCCTTGTCCACCAGGTCGCGCGACTTGAGCGGCTTGGCGATGAAACCCATGGCCCCGGAGTTGAGCGCCTGCTGGCGCGCATCGTCGGTGGATACCACGCACACCGGAATGTGGCGCGTCGACAGGTCCTCCTTCAACCGGTCGAGCACCCGCCAGCCCTGCATGTCGGGCAGGAAGATGTCGAGCGTGATCATCGCGGGCTGATGCTCGCGGGTCACGGCCAGCGCCCCGGCGCCGCTGCCCGAGACGATGCCCTTGAAGCCTTGCTGCCGCGCCGCGTCAAGCAGCACCTTGGCAAAGCCCAGATCGTTCTCCACGATCAGCACGAATTCGTCGCCGCTCTTGATGTCCTCGCGGTCGTCGCCGGCTTCATTGACGAAGGGCACGCTGAACTCGGTTTCCATCGCCACCGCTTCGACCAGCGCGGGCGCGATCAGCGGCGGCCGCGACGCCTCGGCGGTGACAGGGTGCGCGCCGAGCGCCGCTTGCCGGGGGCGCGGCAGGACCGACGTCCTGGGCAGGTACAGGGTGAAGGTGCTGCCGGCGCCGGGTGAGCTGACCAGCCGGATTTCGCCGCCCAGCAGCTTGGACAACTCGCGGCTGATGGCAAGACCGAGTCCGGTGCCGCCGTATTTGCGGCTGGTGCTGCCGTCGGCCTGCTGGAATGCCTCGAAGATGATCTGCTGCTTGTCGGCCGAAATGCCGATGCCGGTGTCGCTCACCGTGTAGGCGATGACCTGCTCCGCCTCGTTCAGGCCTGCACACTCGGGGGACCAGCCGGCGTGCACCGCCGCAATCGACAGCGACACGCCGCCCGAATGGGTGAACTTGAACGAATTCGACAGCAGGTTCTTGATGATCTGCTGCAGCCGCTTCACGTCGGTGTGCACCGTGCCGGGCAGCCCGGGCACCAGGTCGATCTGGAAATTCACGCGCTTGGCGTCGGCGATATGGCGGAAAGTGCGCTCAACGTAGCGCTGCAGGTCGGCCAGGCGCAGCTCGCTCAGGTCCACCCCCACCGTGCCCGACTCGATCTTCGACAGGTCGAGAATGTCCGCGATCAGACCCAGCAGGTCATTGCCCGAGGCGTGGATGGTCTTGGCGTATTCGACCTGCTTGGCGTTCAGGTTGCGGTCGGTGTTGCGGCTCAACTGATCGGACAGTATCAGCAGGTTGTTGAGCGGCGTGCGCAGCTCATGCGACATGTTCGCCAGGAACTCCGACTTGTACTTCGAGGTGAGGGACAGTTGCGCCGCCTTTTCCTCCAGCGCCTGGCGGGCCTGTTCCACTTCGCGGTTCTTGCGTTCCACTTCCTCGTTCTGGTGTGCGAGGAGCCGGGCTTTTTCCTGCAGTTCCTGGTTGGTCTGCTGCAGTTCTTCGGCCAGGGACTGCGACTGCTCCAGCAGGTTCTCGGTGCGGGTGTTGGCCTCAATGGTATTGATCACGATACCGATCGATTCGGTCAACTGGTCGAGGAACGCCTGGTGGGCCGGGTTGAATTGCTCCAGCGACGCCAGTTCCAGCACGCCGCGCACCTGGCCTTCGAACACCACCGGCAGCACCAGCACGTCCAGGGCCGAAATCGCGGTCAGTCCGGTGGAGACGCGGAATGCGTCGGTGGGCACGCTGGAGAGCAGGAGCTTGCGTTTCTCCAGGGCACACTGGCCGACCAGGCCTTCGCCCAGATCGACCTGCTTGCCGTGCATCTGCTGTCCGCCCGAGGCATAGCTCGCCAGCAGCTTCAGGCGCGGCGAACGCGGCTCCGCCTGTCCGACCGAGGAGAGCACATAGAATTCGGCCTGGTGCGCGCCCACCACCGGCGCCAGTTCGGACAGGATCAGTTGACCCACCGTCATCAGGTCGCGCTGGCCCTGCAGCATCCGGCTGAACTTGGCCAGGTTGGTCTTCAGCCAGTCCTGCTCGGTGTTCTTCTGCGTGGTGTCCTTGAGGTTGCGGATCATCTCGTTGATGGTGTCCTTCAGCGCCGCCACCTCGCCCTGCGTCTCCACCGTGATCGAGCGGGTCAGGTCGCCCTGCGTCACCGCGGTCGCCACCTCGGCGATGGCGCGCACCTGCGTGGTCAGGTTGGCCGCGAGTTCGTTGACGTTTTCGGTGAGGCCCTTCCAGGTGCCCGCCGCGCCCGGCACCTTCGCCTGGCCGCCGAGTTTGCCTTCCACGCCCACTTCGCGCGCCACCGTCGTCACCTGCTCGGCAAAAGTCGCCAGCGTTTCGGTCATGGCATTGATGGTCTCGGCCAGCGCGGCGATCTCGCCTTTCGCCTCCACCGTCAGTTTCTGCTTCAGGTCGCCGTTGGCCACCGCGGTCACCACCTTGGCGATGCCGCGCACCTGGCCGGTCAGGTTGCCGGCCATGAAGTTCACGTTGTCGGTCAGGTCTTTCCACACGCCGGACACGCCGCGCACCTCCGCCTGTCCGCCCAGCTTGCCTTCGGTGCCCACCTCGCGCGCCACCCGCGTCACTTCCGCCGAAAAGCTGCCGAGCTGCTCCACCATGATGTTGATGGTGGTCTTCAACGCCAGAATTTCGCCCTTCACGTCCACCGTGATCTTCTTGGTCAGGTCGCCCTTGGCCACCGCGGTGGTCACATCGGCGATGTTGCGCACCTGGCCGGTCAGGTTGCCGGCCATGAAGTTCACCGACTCGGTCAGGTCCTTCCAGGTGCCCGAGACGCCTTCCACCCGCGCCTGGCCGCCGAGTATTCCTTCGGTGCCCACCTCGCGCGCCACCCGCGTCACCTCCGCGGCGAACGAGCGCAACTGGTCCACCATGGTGTTGACGGTGTTCTTCAGTTCGAGAATTTCGCCCTTCACGTCCACCGTGATCTTCTTCGACAGGTCGCCCGCCGCCACCGCGGTGGTCACGTCGGCGATGTTGCGCACCTGGCCGGTCAGGTTCGAGGCCATCGAGTTCACCGAGTCGGTCAGGTCCTTCCAGGTGCCCGCGACGCCCTGCACGTCGGCCTGGCCGCCCAGCTTGCCTTCGGTGCCCACCTCGCGCGCCACCCGCGTCACTTCCGCGGCGAACGAGCGCAACTGGTCCACCATGGTGTTGATGGTCGCCTTCAACTCGAGAATCTCGCCCTTGACCCCCACGGTGCTTTTCTTGG
>Ga0080064_1001382_pt1 | contig 14585 bp, 11 predicted proteins | sample Subgrocontami54m_FD_69260 | JGI IMG/M metagenome (GOLD analysis project Ga0080064, IMG submission 69260) | Subsurface groundwater microbial communities from S. Glens Falls, New York, USA - GMW46 contaminated, 5.4 m (SPADES assembly) (version 2) ...
AGCCCCTCCCCCACCTCCTTGAGCACTTGCTGGAACTCCTTCGTCCGGTGGTGGTCCGTCGGGCGGCCCAGCGCCTGAAGGACGGCGGGCGGCACGATGGTGGGGCCGGGGGTTAATAATAAAGGTTCGCTAGGCATTTCGTTCGGTCATTTTATCTTGCCCTTGATCACCTCGTCCACGAGGCCGTAGGCCTTCGCGTCGTCGGCCGACATGAAGAAGTCCCGGTCGGTGTCGGCGGTGATCTTCTTCAGGTCCTGGCCGGTATGCTTGGCCAGGATCTCGTTCAAGCGGTCCTTCATCCGCAGGATCTCCTTGGCCTGGATCGAGATGTCGGAGGCGGTCCCCTGCGTGCCGCCCCACGGCTGATGGATCATGATGCGGGACTCCGGCAGCGAGTAGCGCTTGCCCTTGGCGCCGCCGGCCAGCAGCACCGAGCCCATCGAGGCGGCCTGCCCGATGCAGTAGGTCGCCACGTCGGGCTTGACGAACTGCATCGTGTCGTAGATGGCCAGCCCCGCCGTGACGACGCCGCCGGGCGAGTTGATGTAGATGTTGATGTCCTTGGTGGAGTCCTCCGACTGGAGGAACAGCAGCTGGGCAATCACCAGACTGGCCACCACATCATCAATGCCTGACCCGATGAAGATGATCCGGTCCTTCAGCAGCCGGGAGTAGATGTCGTACGCCCGTTCCCCGCGGCCGGTCTGTTCGACGACAATCGGCACCAGCATTTGGCTACGCTCCATGAATGATCTCCTCTTAAAATCGGTACCAGGTACCAAACCGGCAATCGGTACCTGGTACCGTTATGAACCGACTACGTCGGCCTCCCGGATTATAAGCTCCACGACCTTCCCCCGGATGATGCCCCAGACCAGCTCCTCCATCAACTCCCGCTGCTCCAGATCCTTGTGCACCTGCTCCACGGTGGCCTGCATCCGCACGGCGAGCGAGCGGATCTTTTCCTCCACCTCCTGCTCCGTCGCGGTGAGGTTCTCCGCGGAGGCGATTTTCCTCAAGATAAAGAAAAGGCGGATCTGCTTCAAGGCATCCTGCTGCGCCTGCTCCGTGAGCTGCTGCGCCTGGGACTGCACCTCAGGAAGCGGCGCACCCTGCTGCATCAGCTCCATGGCCCGTTCCTTCAAGTTCCGCTGCGCCTGCGAGGCCACCAGGGAGGGAGGCACTTCAAATTTCCAGCTCTCTTCCAGCTGCTTGAGGGCCTGCGCTTCAACCGCCCGCCGGCCGGTCTCCTCGGCGTGGCGGCCGGCGTCCTTGCGGATCGCCTCCTTGAGCTGCTCGAGCGAATCGTACGCCCCGACGCTCTTGGCGAAGGCGTCGTCCAGGGCGGGGACTTCTTTCGCCTTGAGCCCCTTCGCCTCCACGGTGAGGGTAACCCCTTCCTTGAGGGCCAGCACGCGGCTCTCCGGCGCCTTGATTCCCAGCAGCCCTTTGAGCTCCCCTTCGGGGTTCTTCTCCAAATCGAGGTGGATCACCACCTCCTTCTGCTTGCGGGCCGGCTGGTTGGGCCGCTTCTCGGTGACATCGGCCAGGATGAAATCGCCGGCCGCCGCCGGGCGGTCCTCCAGCACCGGCTTGAGGATCGCCTGCGTCTGCCGCAGCTGCTCCAGCACCTGGTTCACCGACTCCTCGGTCACTTCGTTCTTAGGTCGGGTGAGCTTCAGGCCTTTGTACTTGCCCGCGGAGAATTGGGGTGCCACCTCCATCCGGGCCGTGTAGGTGAGGGGCTGCTTTTCGTCCAGCTTGACGTCGGTCACCTGCGGGCGGCCGACCAAATCCAGCTCCTTGCGCTGCCCGAGGGCTTCGTCCAGCGAGCGGCCGATCAGGCGGCGGAGCACTTCCTCGGGAGCGGAGCTGGTGGCCGACTTTATCCAGTCTCTGGATTTTCTCCCGCAGCATTGTTTCGGCCAGCGCCGGCACTTCTGTGTGCCGGACGGTCACTTTGATTTTCATTATGAGATCCCTCTCTTTGCTCGGGATGAATTCGGCCAATGAACTTACGTTCCGTAAGTTCAGGCCTCATTCACATTCTAAATTGCGGCCCGAGGTAAATCTCCCGGGCCTTCGGGTCGTTGATCAGGTCGTCGGCCCCGCCGGTGATCAGCACGCGCCCCTCGGCCATCAGGTAGGCGCGGTCGGTGACCGCCAGGGTCTCCCGCACGTTGTGGTCGGTCAGCAGGATGCCCAGCCCGCGCTCCTTCAAGCTGCGGATGATCTGCTGGCACTCCGCCACGGCGATCGGGTCAATGCCGCTGAACGGCTCGTCCAGCAGCAGCAGCGCCGGCTGCGTCACCAGCGCCCGCGTGATCTCCAGCCGGCGCCGCTCGCCGCCGGAAAGGGTGTCCGCCTTCGAGCCGGCCAGCTGCGTCAGCCCCAGCTCTTCCAGCAGCTCCTCCAGCCGGCGCGCCCGCTCCGGGCGGGAGAGGGGCAGCGTTTCCAAAATCGCCAGGATGTTCTCTGCCACCGTGAGCCGCCGGAAGATCGAGGGCTCCTGCGCCAGGTACCCGATGCCGGTGCGGGCCCGAAGGTGCATCGGCAGCCGGGTGATGTCGTTCTTCCCGAAGCGGATGCGCCCCTCTTCCGGAGGGATGAGCCCCACCACCATGTAGAAGGTGGTGGTTTTGCCGGCCCCGTTGGGGCCCAGCAGCCCGACGATCTCCCCCTTGCCCACCCTGAGCGCCACCCCATCCACCACGCGGCGCCCGCCGTACGTCTTGCGCAGACCCTCCGTTTCCAGCAGGGCGCCGTTGCCGGCCGCGCTCATTCCACCAAGCTGTCGGTGGTCAGGATCAGCCGCGGGTGTCCGACCAGCTGGATCCGCTCCAGCGGCTGCCAGTAATTCACCCGGTTGGCGCGGGCCTTCTCGTCGCCATGGTCAATCACCACATGGCCCCAGAAGACCGCTTTGTCCATCCGGTTGGTTTTCGGGTCGAACGCCGCGTCCAGGCGGTCGGAGCGAATCTCTCCCTTCGAGTCCACCACCTTGACGTTGCGCCAGAAGCGGGCCTTGTGCCGGCCGTAATCCACTTCCATCGGGCCGTCGCAGGTGATCACCGTTTTCCCCTTGGGATCGGTCAGCGTGACCGTGATCCTGCGCTCCAGCCAGACCCTTTTGAGTTTCGGGTAGCCGGTGCCGCCCAGGCCCAGCGCCGACATCCCCGGCTGGGTCACCCGGACCCAATCCTCGGTGCTGCCTTCCCCCCGGGATTCCACCCAGCTCAAGCTCTGGGTCGTCAGCTCCGCCTGATCGGACGTGGTCACCACCACGTCCCCGAACAGGTGGATGTCCTGCGTCTGCTTGTTGAAGCGTCCCCGCTGCGCGGAAAGTTTGATCTCCGTCTGCCCGTAAGAGGTGGCCCGCACGGGGGAAAGCTCCACCTTCTCGCTTATCAGGTCGGCCGTCTCCCCCTGGACCTCCCATTTCTTCCGGCCGGCGTCGGTGTGCCCGACCAGCTGAAAGGTGGAGATCACGTCACTGCCCGAACCCGACGGAGCGGGCAGACCGGTGGCCCCGCCCGTCGGGGGAAGAGCCCCTTTCGAGCAGCCGGCCAGCAAAATCAGGCCGATAACCGGTAAATTCAAGCGGAATGCTGGATTCATCGTTGGCGCCTTTCGGCGAAACAATGATTATAAGGGGGAGGGGGCTACTCCGTCAATTAAGGAAGGCGCAGGAGGAGCTCTTCCCCCTTGCCTTCCAGCAGAACCGCGTCGCGGGTGATGAGGACCACCTGGTACCCGCCGACCCAATCGCCGGGCTTGAGCGCCTGCCCGTTGATCACGCAGGTGGAGGAGCCGTCCTGCTGGAGGAGGATGCCGGAGAGGCGAAACGCGTCCCGTTTCTCGGAAGGAAGCCGCAGCGCGTTCGGATGGGAAAACGGTGAAAGGAACGGCTCTTCCCGCGGCCCCCAGGCCGGCGGGGCGGCCGCGGCGGCCGGAAGATCCTGCTGGAGGGAACCGGAGGAATCGGGCGAAACGGCGACCAGCCACCGGAGCAGGAACCCCTGGGGCTTAAGCTCCATCGCGACCAGCGGGCAGACCGGCTTGAAGACCGGATCCCCAACGGCGGCGATGAGACCGGCCAGGCCGCGGACCGGGGCGGTCCCTTTCATCTCCAGCGCGTGCAGGTGGATTTCCAGGTCCTGCTGGCCTTCCAGAGGGATGGAGACCTTCTCCGTGGGAAGCTCGGTGGCGGTCACCTTCGCTTCCCGGATGCCGAAGCGCTCCGCGGCCAACCGCTCCAACCGTTTGCGCTGGTCCTCCAACCCGTCCGGAGAAACCATGGATCCCTTCAACTCCGCCACCCGTTGCTGCAGCTGGACCACCTCCGGCGACCGCCCTCCCTGCCGGGCCACCTGCTCGCGCGCGACGGTCAGCTGCTCCCGGAGCCGCTGGGAGAGGTCCCTGCCCAGGTTCAGCTGGCGGACCGCCTGCGTGTAGACGAAGACCAGCAGCCCGACGATCAGGATGTTGAACCCGATCCCCCCCAGCAGGTGCTGCTCCTTGCGCCCGAGTTCCAGCATCGTCAGACCCCCACCAGCCGGAGCTCGAACAGCCAGACGCTCTGGTCCCCGGGCGACGGCGTGAGGCGCCGGATCTGCACCTGGGTCCCTTCGGTTTGAAGCGACTGGGCCCAGCGGACCAGGACCCCTTCCGGGTCCCGGATGCCCGGCAGCAGCCGGCCTTGCATCCAAAGGTCCACCTGGAGCGGCGCTTCGGATTGGGATTCCGTCGAGAAAAGCCGGCCCAGCGGCACCTTCAACCGGGCCCGGTTTTCCACCTCGTCCAACGTGATGGAGGCCGGCAGCCGGGAGAGCTGATCCAGCAGGCGGCCGTTCCGGAGGTCCAGCCGGCGCACCTGCGCGGAGATCTCGGCGCAGACCTGCTCTGTTTTCTTGAGCTGCTCGGAGAGGACCATCGCCGACAGGGCCGGCCGCAGCTTGTCCAGCTCCTGCTCCAGCCGTTTTGTCTCGCGGGCGTACCCCAGCGCCTGGAATTTCAGGAAGAGGTAGGGGATCAACAGCAGGAGCAGCAGCACCCCCCCGGCCGGCCGTTTCTGGGCCGGAGGAGCGACCGGATCCTCGGTTCCGTCAGACAAGACCGGCCCTCAAGAGGTCTTGGATGTCCAGCAGCCCCGCGGGCCGGCCTTTGGAATCCAGAATGGGGATTTCATCAATGCGGTGGCCCCGCAGGATCTTCAGCGCCTCCACCGCCAGATGCCCCACCGGCAGGGTCTTGGGGCCCCGGGTCATCACCGTCGAGACCTTGCGCCGCAGGATCTGCGGGTCTTCTTCAACATGGCGGCGCAAGTCCCCGTCGGTGAAGATGCCGGTGAGCCGGCCCTTGGCGTTCACCACCGCGGCGGAGCCGGCCCGCGCCCGGGTGATCGCCAGCAGCACCTTCTTCACCGGGTCGGACTCTTTTACCACCGGATTGGCCGTTCCCTTGCGCATCAGGTCCTCCACCCGCAGCGTCAGCCGCTTGCCCAAACTTCCGCCCGGGTGCAGCGCCGCGAAATCCTTCGAGGTGAATCCCCGCTTCTCGGAGAGAGCCACCGCCAGCGCGTCGCCCAAGGCCAGCATCGCCGTGGTGGAGGCGGTGGGAACCAGCCCCCAAGGAGAAGCTTCCTCTTTCACGAACGTGTCGAGCAGCACATCGGCCGGTGGAGTTGGCCCCTTTGAGGTTCAGCGCGTTCCGGGCGAACTCGATCGCCGCGCACTGCATCCCTAAACAAATGCCGAAGTAGGGGATGCCGTTCTCCCGCGCGTACCGGATCGCCTTGATCTTCCCCTCGATGCCCCGGTAACCGAACCCGCCGGGCACCAGCACGCCGTCCACCTCCCGGAGTGCGGCCTCCACTTCCCTCTTCTCCAGCTTCTCCGACTCGACGCGGCGGATCTCCACCGCGCAGTCGTTGGCGAGGCCGCCGTGGCGGATCGCCTCGTAGATGGATTTGTAGGCGTCCTGCAGCTCGATGTATTTCCCGACGACGGCGATCCGGACCGGGCCCTGCGACGGGGAGAGGGCCGGGCGGACCACCCGCTCCTCCCAGTCCCGCAGATCGTGGCCCCGCTCCACTTTCAGGTCGAGGAACTTGATGATCAGGTCGTCGAGCCCCTGCTCGTGGAAGACGATCGGGATCTCGTAGATGTCCCGCACGTCCCGCGCCTGGATCACCGCGTCCACCTCCACGTTGCAGAAGAGGGCGATCTTTTCCCGCAGGCCGCGAGAGACCGGCTTCTCGGTGCGGCAGAGCAGGATCTCCGGCTGGAGGCCGATCTCCCGCAGTTTCTGAACCGAGTGCTGCGTCGGCTTGGTCTTGAGCTCGCCGGCGGCCCGCAGGTAGGGGATCAGGGTGAGGTGGATGTTCAAGGCGTTGCCGCGGCCTTGCTCCAGCTTGAACTGGCGGATCGCCTCCAGGAACGGGAGGGACTCGATGTCGCCGACGGTGCCGCCCACCTCGCAGATCACCACGTCCAGGTTTTTCCCCTTCGAGACGCGGCGGATCCCTTCCTTGATCTCATCGGTGATGTGCGGGACCACCTGCACCGTGGAGCCCAGGTATTCGCCGGCCCGCTCCTTGCGGATCACCGACTCGTAGATCCGCCCGGTGGTCAGGTTGTTCTCCCGGCCGGTGATGATGGAGGTGAACCGCTCGTAGTGGCCCAGGTCCAGGTCGGTCTCCGAGCCGTCGTCGGTCACGTAGACCTCGCCGTGCTGGTAGGGGTTCATCGTGCCGGGGTCCACGTTGATGTAGGGGTCGAGTTTCTGCATCGTGATCTTCAGGCCCCGGGACTCCAGCAGGCGGCCGATCGAGGCGGAGGCCACCCCTTTGCCCAGACTGGAAACCACGCCCCCCGTGATGAAGATGTATTTAGGCACCGATGATCGCCTCCACCCGCTTCAGGTCCTCCGGCGTGTCCACGCCGATCGTGTTCTGCGGCGAGTCCAGCACCTTGATCCGGACCCCCCGCTCCAGCGCCCGCAGCTGCTCCAGCGCCTCCGTCCGCTCCAGCGCGGAGACCGGCCAGGAGACGAACTGTTCCAGGAAACTCCGCCGGTAAGCGTACATCCCTATGTGTTTATACCACGCCACCGTGAAGACATTCCCCACCCGGTAGGCCGGGATCGGCGACCGGGAGAAATAGAGGGCCCATCCCTTCCGGTCGCTCACCACCTTGACCACGTTCGGGTCGCTGTAGCCCTCCGGGCCTTTCATCGCGAAGCGCAGCGTCGCCATCTGGGCCTCCGGCTCTTTCAGCAGCCCCTCCACCAGCCCGTCAATCATCGGGGGGGTGATCAGCGGCTCATCCCCCTGGATGTTCACGACGACCTGCGCCGAGGTCTCCCTCGCCGCCTCCCAAGCCCGGTCGGTGCCGGAGGGCAGGCCGGCGGAGGTCATCACCGCCTCGCCGCCGAAGGCGCGGACCGCGTCTTGGATCCGCTCGTCATCGGTCGCGACCACCAGCCGGTCCAGCCGCTTGGCCGTTTTCGCCCGGTCCCAAACCCGCTGGATCAGCGTCTGGCCGCGCAAACGGGCGAGCGCCTTGCCCGGGAACCGGGTCGAGCCGTAGCGGGCCGGGATCACGCCGAGGATCATGTTCATCCCGCTAGGGAGTCCAACTGGTTGTCCGGGGCGCCGCGCGCCGGGCGGCCGGCCGTTCAAAGATCTGCCGGACCAGCTCTTCCGGGGAGCAGGTGGCCACGCCGATCTTGGCGACCACCACGCCGGCCGCCGCGTTGGCGATCACGGCCGCCTCCGGGAATGGTCGGCCGGCGCGGGTCGGTGATGATCCATTTGGACGGGATGCCGCGCCCTTCCAGCTCCTGCTTCAAGCGCTTGCCGCCCCAATCGGGCCCGACCACCCCCAGCAGCGCCGCCTGCCCTCCGAGGGCCCGCACATTGCAGGCCACGTTGGCGGCCCCGCCCGGCATCGCCGACTCCCGCTCCACCCAGACCACCGGCACCGGCGCCTCCGGGGAGATCCGCTCCACGCTCCCCCAGATGAACTCATCCAGGATCAGGTCGCCGATGATCACAACGCGGGCCTTGGCCATCCGCCTGAGCAGCTCGGTGAGTCGGGCGCGGGTCACTTGGGGATCCTTTCGAGGGGGCGCAGCATGGAGGATATTGTAGCAGAGGTCTTACGCCGCTTCCAGAACCGACAGGGCCTCCACGATGGTCGCCGCCTGCCCGACGGTCAGTTGGGTTAAATCGTATCGCTCCAGTATCCAGGCCAGCCAAAGCATCAGCTTCGCCCGTTGTTCCTCTAAATAGAACCGCGGAGAATACGCCGGGAACAGAGCCGCCGCGGCGGCTCTGGCCTGTTGGGGTGAATCGAAGGAGTGGATGACCAAGATGATGTGGTTTTCTCCGACGAATCCGGCCCGGCGCAGCGCCCGCTCCTCCTCCGCGCCGGCGGCCAAGATAACCACCGGGTCGGTTTGGGCTTTTCCTAAGAACAATCCCACATCGGCATTGGCCGGGTCCAGCACATGCACCACCTGGGCCTGGACGGAACTGGGGACAAAAGTCCTCCAACCGGAGAGCTCTTCCAGCCCAGCCTTAGGATTCGATGCCTGCTGCAAGGCCGGGTCCTGAATTCTGGCGATGCTGGGCAAATACCGGTTCCGAATCACCTCTCGGAAAGCCTCATTGGGGGATTGGTCGAGGCCCTTGAGCAGGGTAGCCTGCGCAGCAATATAACTGAATCCCTCTTTTTTCAGCTCATCGGCGGGATGGGGCTGCCCTGAATTATCCGCGCGATTGATCGCGGAGGCCATCTCAAGAACCGGAAGCTCCACTCCCTCGTGAACATTCGGAATAATACCCCCATGTATCCTCCTTTGATAAAGGAACCGGTATAAATCCCGGTATTTCCTGGCTTGGCCGCGAAAATCCCGCTCCGCGATCGCCCAATACCGGAATTCATCCCAAAGAGGCCTGTTCCCTTTGTAGACATTGTAGAAATGGCGCAGGTTCTGCAGCCAAGCCACCGGATGGTACGGCGAGAATCCGGACTGGATTCCTTGAAAGGAGATCTCCATGTCCCGCATACCGCCCCGCCGGCTGTGCAGCACCGGCACCCCTCCGGCAAAAGCCTCCAGCAAGGCCAGCCCAAACGATTCAGTCTCCGACTGATAGCCGATCGCCGTCGATCCGGTGTAGATCTTTTTGTACAGGGAATCGATTCCCGGAGAATCGCTGACAAAGCCCCGGTGGAAAGCAAAATGCCGTTTTCCGTCCGGGAGACCAAACCGGTCGGCGATCATCTGAAGCGCCCCGGCGATCTGCACGTTGGGGCCCCTATCTTGAGTCGGCCCCGCGATAATCGCCTGCATATCCGGCATGAGCACCAGCGCCACCTCGAGCGCCAGCAGCGTATCGACTCCGATCCGGTCCGCGTAGGCGATCAGTTTGTCATGATCCTCACGCGTCAGCGGGACCGGATCCCTAGCCTCAAACGGAGCTGCCTTGCCCTGGAAGCCGGCATGCTCCTCTTGATCATACTGGAGATGCCATGAAATCTCCGCGTCGGGCTGGAAAGGGGTCCGTTTCCAAATCGGGGCGGTGAGAATATGGTGTCCTTTCGTGCGCTCCACGCGCGCCAAGATGGAAAGGACGAATGCGTCCGGGTTCTGGGGCAGGCCGAACGCCTGCTGCAAGGCTGTTTTCTTTTTCGGCGTAATCTCGTCAAAAACGCGCCGGGCGGCTTCTCTCCGGTCCCGCTCCAACCCCATCTCCAAGAAGCTCGGCTGGCTGAAATATCTGTGCTGCGTGTCCACGACATCAAAACCATTCGCAATAGCCTGATAGGCTCCGGACTGGAATTTATCCCGGAGCATCTGCCCAAAACCTTCAAACAACGGGTTGTAATCGGGATTCATGCTGTCTTCCAGAAAACCTTGGCCGACGGTAACGAGATGATCCGCATGGACGATCGCCGCGTGCAACAGGCTGATCGCGCTGGGATCCTCCGGATGGCTTAATATCCCAAGATTCCGCTGGTCGGGGTCCCTGCCCAGATCGTAGCGAATCTTGTCCCGGCGCTCATCAGGCGAAGAGGGATAAACGGTCAGATTGTAGCCGGGAGCAAGCGCGTGAATCACGTGGATGGTTTGCGCCGTATTCAGAGCCAGATCGTCTCTGAAATTCAGAGAGAGATCCACGTCGTCCCCTCGCTTGTCCTGCTCTCCATCCCGCTTGGGTTCCCCTTCGCGCAGGTACATGGGGATAAGCCCGGTGTAGTCGTCGTTGGACTGGATGACGCTGGGGTGGATTTTCATCTCCCGGATCGCCAAAATCGTCCCCAAGGAGAGCATCCGGGCCGCCCGCAACTTATAGTCGGGGGAGCCTTCATAAAGGTCCTTCAGGCTATGGAAATATTTCTCTTGCTCCAGGTAGAGAACCCGAACCCCTTCCTCTGTCCGCGCCTCATAGATTTTGGCGGTTGCTTGCTCCCGGCTCCCGTCAAAATTCAAAAATTGAACGGTGACTCTCCTCTCCGTGTCCCTGGGATAGAAATTTCTCAGGATCCATTCCTTGTCACTCGCGAACATCGGCACGATGACCGTCACGTTCGCGCCCATCTTGGCAAGCCCTTTGGTCAAGTCGCGGATATACAAACCCATCCCGCCGGTCGTGGAGGAAAAATTGGATTGGAGGGCCGCGATAACAATCTCCCCCATCTCGGCGCTGCGCAGCAGGTCCACCGCCAGCTTCATGTCTTGCGGAGTGAGATCCTGCGATAAAACCGCGATATTCACCAAATAAGAGTACAGCCGGTCCCGCAAACCCCAGTGGAACCGAAGCAAGTCACTGAAGATCCGGGTCAGGTCGGCGGTCACTACCGAGGGAGGCATGTTCCCCGCCCATTCCGATTGAGGGCCGAGGAGTTCGGTGAGATTCTGCATTGTTGTCAGTTCCTGCATGAATTGGAAGAGCCGCCGGAACTTCTCGTATCCTTGCTTCGGCGGCATCTCTAATACTTCAACCAGCTTCCGCGCCACGGCGCTCTGGGTGAATTGCTGGGCGGGCGAAAGCTGCTGACGGCCATAGCGGTAATGCAGCACCGATTCGGCCAGCCGTTTGAGGGTGAACCCATTGAAAGCACCCTCCTCCATTCCCGCGGCCGTTCCTTGGGTGCGCAGGACCCGGAAAGGCGGAGTGTCGGGCCCCCAGGAAACAACCACCCCCCGGTCCGGATCGTAGGAAACCTTGAGATCAAGAACGCTAATCTCGGCGGTATCGCTCAATTCGGGATCAAAAGAATGGGGCATATGGACTTCGTGCCGGCCCCCGATCTGGACCGGCGCTTCCCGGGGAGGGAACCCGATCGCGCCGCCTTCGGTGATAGCCACCTGGCCCCAATCCCCCCAGCCCATCTGGACAAAGTAATATTGCCGTCCCGCGGAGGTGGCCGCCTCAATCAGGACGATGTCCTTGGCGCCCACTCGGGGGATAAACTTGGGAGATCCTCCGGCCGCTCCCGATCCGGAAAGAACTTCCTCCCCCACGGTGAACGGCACGGTATGGATTTTTTCTTCCATCCCAGCGGCGGCCGGCTGGACGATGACGAAGGGCTCTTGGAAAGGAGCCGTTGCCACGTGCCAATTCCCGGCGGAGTCCCGCACACGGATGGTGAGAACGAATTCCCCGATTCGCTGGGCCGGCAATTCGCCGTAGAAGAGCCGGGCGCCGTCCGGCAGCACGGCGTAGAGCCGCATCGGCGCGGAGACCGAGTGGTCCGGATCCTCGAAGAGGTTCCACATCGCCATCTGCACCAGCGGCTCGCCGCCCGACGCCGCCTGTCCCCGGTCCGGGACAACAACCGCCCACGCCTGGATCCTCTCGCCCTGCCGGCGGATCTCCTGCACCCGGATTCCGTCTTCGTCCCCCCTCTGGGGGAACATCCCGATCACGGCCGGATAGTCGCCGGGCCGAACGGGTAAGGATCTCCTGTTCGCGGCCGGATCCTCCAAGACATCTTGGGTCAGCCGGTTGGTCCGCTGGGCAAGCTCTCCGGCGTCTTCCAGCAAATCCTCCGCCGTCATCGGCATCCGGTCCCGCCACTTCGCGCCCAGGGCATCCCCCGGAGGCGTTGTCCGGAACCGGTTATCCAACCCCATCAAGTCCTGATACATGTACAGCACGTGCCCGGCCCGGCTCCGGGCCGCTTTGATCATGACCGCCCGGTGGATTTCCAACGGGGTCTGATCGTGGACCGGTATTTTTTCAAAATCCAAAGCGTGAATTACTCTTTGGAGCTGGGCCCTCTCCTGCGCGTTCCCTTCCTTCAGCCGGAGGATCTCTCCCAGCAAGGTGGGGCCGTCATGAGTGGTGGTGAACGTGTAGGAGTTAGGATGGTGATTCTGGGTGTCCCAGTAAGCGTGGAAGAAGCCGGACAACCCGAACTCCAGCGGGCGGATCCTGGGCAGCCCCAACTCTCGTCGAAGCCGCTGCGCTTTGGGGAAGTCCTGTCCAAAATCTTCCGGGATCATCTCGCCCAGTTGGCCGTAGGTCATCCTCTGCTGGAATCGCTGCATCAGCTCATGCCCGGGCCCGTCCACCCATTCGGCATCCAGCATCCGCATCAGCACATGAACCCAGAGACCCAGATCTCCCTTGCCGGCCTTGCGCTGAAACTCCTGCATGACCGCCTGCTTCCAGGCAGTTCCATCCGGGATCGTCCCCAGGACGCGCTGCAGCGCCTGATCCTGCTGAGGGCCGGGCTGGGTCAGATCGGTGTAGGTCCCTTCCATCCAGAGGAACGCCGGCTGCTGGTAGCGCGGCTCGTTCGGTCCCCAGGTATGGCGGCCCTGCTCCCGGACAACCTGCACCACCGTGTCGGAAAACTGAGCGCGGTCAAAGGCGATTCCCTCCGGAGCCGGGTACTGCTTCTCATCCATCAGGGATTCCCGGATCTTCCGGTGGAACTCTTCGCGGTCATGGATCGGAATCAGAGGGAACGGCTCCGGGGCAAATTTCCTGTCCCAGACCTGTCTCATCAGTTGGAACATCTCGGTGAGGTTTTCGCGGCGCCACTTCTCCTCGGCCGCCTGGCGTGGAACGCGGAAGAAGGTGGCGTACCCCACCCAGTAATCCATCCGGACGTCGTCGAACATCTCCGAATTCCGGCGCATCCGGTTCATCGCCAGCCGAAAACCAGTCTGCCGCATCGCGGGCCAGTTGTACGTGTTGCTTCCCCAGTCCTGGCCGACGACGGAATACCGGTCCGCCTGAGCGCCGGAGGTGAAGCCGGTGTCGATCCCGTCCCGGTAGACCCAGGAAGCGTCCCCGTCCACGTAGCCGGGCATATCGCCCGTCAGGCGGATGTTCTTTTGGTGGGCGTAACGGCGGACGAACTTCAACTGCTCGTCAAAGAGGAACTGCACGTACTGATAAAACTGAATCTCATCGGGGTGATCCCGGCGCCATTTCTCCAGAGCGGCGGGTTCCCGGTCCCTCAAACCATGATCTTTCCAGTTGCGCCACCCAGCCATCTCCGCCTTGGAGATACTGCGGAACAGCGCGTAATCGTCCAGCCAATAGGCGTTTTCCTTCCTGAAGACCTCGAACTCCTGCGTCCGCTTTTCCTCTTTTCCAAGCACATGGTCGCGGAAATGGGCATAGGCCGCCTCCAGCACTGCCTGTTTGAACCGGAGGACCGGCGGGTAATCCACGTGGAGGCCTGTGCGCAACTGCTTGGGGACCGACTGAAGTTCTCTCCAGACTTCCTGCGCCCGAGCGGAGGCCTGCACTTCGGGAACCTCTCTGAGGGCAATGTAGAGGGGATTTCCGGCAAAAGCGCTTATCGTGAAGTAAGGGGAGGGATCGATATCGTCGATCTCCATGAGCGGCATGAGGTAAAACTGCTGCAGCCCCTGCAATGCCCCCCAATCAATCATCTTGCGCAGAACAGCGAAGTCGCCGATTCCCTCGTCTTCCCGCGATCGGGCCGCGTAGAGAGGGAGGATCATGCCGGTTTTGCGGGCGGCGAAATTGCCGGGGAGAGCCGCCACCGGGATTCCCATTCCCTTCGCCTGCTGCAGGAATGCATCCGCCTGACCCGGCCGGAGGATGGAGCGGATCATTTGGGCCAGCGTATCGTAATATTCTCCGCTGGGTCCCTGGCGCTGGTAGGACCACCGGTAGGCCATCCACTCGATCAGCGCTTGGCGGCCGCGATTCTCCAAATCCACCGGATCATTGGACAGATTCTGAAACTTTTCCGCCACGGCCCCCGGCACCGGGACTTTCCCTAGCAGGCCGGGCTTCTGCTGGCCCGCCAAAGCAAGCCGGAGAACTGCCTCTGCTTCGGCGTGGAGGGTCGGCTCCTGAACCGCAGCCAGCGGTTTGAAAAGATGTTGCCATTTTTCTTCCGCGCCGGCGCCCAACCTCTCCTCCATGCCGGAGAGGGTCGCCGGCTGTCCTTCTTTCGGGCTGGATTGCCTCAGGGCGGAAACCGGCTCCGCTGCCAGGGCGAAACAGACAGCCACGGCAAGGAAACTCTTCAGAAAGCGGGGAAAAGAAAACCCCCCGCGCAAAAAGGATGAGGGTCTCATGGGCT
>Ga0080064_1005567_pt1 | contig 14579 bp, 12 predicted proteins | sample Subgrocontami54m_FD_69260 | JGI IMG/M metagenome (GOLD analysis project Ga0080064, IMG submission 69260) | Subsurface groundwater microbial communities from S. Glens Falls, New York, USA - GMW46 contaminated, 5.4 m (SPADES assembly) (version 2) ...
CGCCATCTGCTACGAGATCATCCGCAACGGCTGGCACAACAAGGCATTCCTGGACCGGCACGTCTCCCTGCACCAGGGCAAAACGAACATCGGCTATGGGCTGGAAGACAACTTCGTGTTCGAGGATCAAGCGAAGGATCTTACCTTCGACGCTTACAAGAAGATGCTGGAGGACTACACACCCGCGAAGGCCGAACGCATTTCCGGCGTTCCGGCCAAGGACATTCAATACCTGGCCTGGCTCTATGCCGACCCGGCGCGCAAGGTCACCAGCTTCTGGTGCATGGGTCCCAACCAGCACTCGCGCGGAACCTGGATGAATAACCTGATCTACAACATTCATCTGCTCACCGGCAAGATCGCCTCGCCCGGCAACAACCCGTTTTCGCTGACCGGCCAGCCGAGCGCCTGCGGCACCGTGCGCGAGGTGGGCACGCTCACCAACCGCCTGCCCCACGGCGTGGTTACCAGCGCGGAGGATCGCAAGCTGGCGGCGGAAATCTGGGGCGTGCCGGCCGAGCGCATCCCCGCCAAGCCGACCTTCCACACGGTGGAGATGTTCCGCGCTTTGGACCGGGGCCAGATCCGCTTTCTCTGGATTCAGGTCACCAACCCGATGGTCTCCATGCCGAAGCTGCGCCGGTATCGCGACGCGGCAAAGAAAGAGGACCGTTTCATTGTCGTCAGCGATGTCTATCCAACCCCCACCACCGAGATCGCCGACGTGATTCTTCCGTCGGCCATGTGGATCGAGCGCGAGGGAATGTTTGGCAACTCGGAACGGCGCACGCAGCATTTCGAGCAGATGCTCAAGCCGCCCGGCGAGGCGATGTCGGATACCTGGCAGCTCATCGAGGTGGCGCGGCGGATGGGATTCGGGAAACAGTTCCCCTGGAAACCGGAGAACCACATCGAGGAGATCTGGAAGGAGTATGGACGGTTCCACGCCGGGGCCAAGCACAATATGGCCTCCTACTCCGATCTGCGTTCCCGGCCTGGAGTCATGTGGCCCTATGTGAACGGCAAGGAGACCAAGTGGCGCTACAACGCCAGGTACGACCCGGCCGCCAAGGGCGACAGTTTCGATTTCTATGGCAAGCCGGATCACAAGGCATGGCTCTGGTTCCGTCCCTATGAACCAGCCGCCGAGGAGCCGGACAAGGACTATCCGTTTTGGCTGAACACCGGACGCGTGTTGGAGCACTGGCACACAGGTTCCATGACGCGCCGCATCCCTGTGCTGAACCGCGCCATGCCGCACAGCTACGTGGAACTGCACCCCGAAGACGCCAAGGCGCTCGGCATCCGCGACGGGGATCGCGTGAAGCTTACCTCACGCCGCGGATCGCTGGTGCTGCCTGCTTCTATTGACAAGCGCGGGCGGCCGGCCAGAGGCGCCGTCTTTGTTCCATTCTTTGACGAGTCCATGCTGATCAACGAGCTCACGCTGGATTCGTTTTGTCCCATCTCCAAGGAGCCCGACTACAAGAAGTGCGCCATCAAAGTGGAGAAGGCGTAACCAGTGCCACGACTCGACGCTAACCGCCTGATCCTGATCGGCTACGCCGCCGCTCTCATCGCTTCCACCGTCTACGTGGTTGGCGAAGCCGTCCTCGCCGGGACCGGTGAGGTTGCCCTCGCCCCGGCAGGCCCCATTGAAACCCCCTCCATTCCTAGCGAGTCCGGCGTATTCCGCCGGGAAAAGAAGGCGCTCGCCTACGAAAAGTCGAAGGACAAACCATCCACGCGGCTGCTGGCGGACTATTACTCGCGGCGCGCCTTTCCCGGCGCTCCGCCGTCGATCCCGCATCAAATCTTTGATGAGCGGCGCGATGGCAAGTCGTGTCTGGCCTGCCATACCGACGGCGAATATGTTCCATTCCTCAAAGCATACGCGCCCGTGGTTCCGCATCCGGAGATGCTCAACTGCCGGCAGTGCCATGTGGCGGGCAAGCAGGATCAGCCGGTAATCACAGCAACGAATTTCGTGATGGAAAAACCGCCCTCCATTCACGGCGCGGCCATGCCCGGCGCCCCGCCGCCCATCCCGCACACGCTCGCCATGCGGAACAACTGCCTGGCCTGCCACGCTGGCCCGTCGGCGCCCAAAGAAATTCGCACCACGCATCCGGAGCGTGTGAACTGCCGGCAGTGCCATGCCGCCGTCCGGGAGATGGACCAGCCCAAAGAGGAATTCCCGCGATGACGGCGCTCCTCATTTTTCTGGCCGCGACGGCGCTGGCGGACAACCTCACCGTGCGGCCGCGGACGCCGGAGATCGTCCACTACCCCTGCTCCACCTGCCACAAGGACAACCTCACCGGGCGCCGGAATCCACATCCGAACATCGCTCTGAAGCACGCCACTGAGGCGACACTCACCTGCCGGACCTGCCACGGTAATCAAAAGATGGAGTCGCTTTTGAGCCTGAATGGAAAGCCCATCGCCTTTGACGATGCCTACCAGCTTTGCGGCCAGTGCCATAGCACGCAGCTCAAGGACTGGAAAGGTGGGGCGCATGGCAAGCGGCTCAGCGGCTGGGCCGAGCCGCGCGTGATTCAGAACTGTACCGGCTGTCATAACCCGCACGCGCCGGCGCTCGGCAAGCGCTGGCCCGCCACCAGGAGCAGTTTCAAACGATGAACAACCCATTTCAAATTCTCCAGGACAAACCTGTGGACCGCCGGACCGCGCTGGAGATGGCCGTCGGCATGCTCACCGCGGGCGCCGGCCTTGCCCTCACCTCCTGCAACCCCATCGCCTCGGCTGAGAGCAAGGAGAAGGCGCAACTCAACTGGCAGGAGTATTTTCAAGGCAACTTCCGGCTGATGTCGGAGGATGAGAAAACCACCACGGTGGAGCGGCTGGAACGTCTGCATGAGCTCAACACAGGTTCACGGATCAACGTAGCCAAATCCGGCCCGCGCGAAAAGGTGCTGTTCGGATACGCCTTCAACATCTCGAAATGCCGCGGCTACATGGACTGCGTGCGTGCCTGTGTCAAGGAGAATAACCAGGACCGGAAAAACGATGTCCGCTACATACGCATTCACGAGCACAAGAACGGGCAGTTCGCCTTTGAAGAGGCCAACGACGAGTTCTTCCACGACGTCCCGGCAGCCGGGCACTTTTACATCGGGACGCAGTGCTTCCACTGCCAGAAGCCGCCGTGCGTCGATGTCTGCCCGGTGTCGGCAACGTGGATGGAGCCGGACGGCATTGTCGTGGTGGATTATAACTGGTGCATCGGCTGCCGCTACTGCATGGCGGCCTGTCCTTATGATGCGCGACGCTTCAACTGGGCCGATCCGATGGTTCCGGCCGAAGAGCTTAACCCCAACCAGCACTACCTGGGCAACCGCATGCGCCGCAAAGGCGTGGTGGAGAAGTGCACGTTCTGCATTCAACGCACGCGCGAAGGCGCGAACCCTGCTTGCGTGGAGGCTTGTCCCACCGGCGCTCGCGTCTTCGGCAATCTGCTGGACCCGGATAGCGAGATCCGGTGGATTCTGAAAAATAAGAAGGTCTTCCGCCTCAAGGAAGACCTCGGAACTGAGCCCAAGTTCTGGTACTACATGGATTGATTGGATGAACGAACCGGATCGAAAATCAGGCCCGCTTGCCTCCTTCTTCAGGGAAGGACTGGCGGAGGTGACTCACGGGTCGCGCCGTTACCACCTTTGGATGGCCTCGCTCACTTTCCTCATGTGCTGCGGCGCGTTCGCTTATTCCGTGCAGATCCGGCAGGGGCTGGCCGCCACCGGGATGCATGATCACGTGAGTTGGGGGCTCTACATTTCCAACTTCACGTTCCTGGTTGGGGTGGCCGCCGCCGCTGTGGTCCTCGTCCTGCCCACCTACGTGCTCAACGATCTTGATTTCGCGCAGGCGGTTCTCATCGGCGAAGCGGTCGCGGTAGCCTCCGTGGTCATGGCCATCGCCTTCGTGGTAGTGGATGTGGGAGGGCCGGCCAGGCTCTGGCACCTCATTCCGGTGATCGGCATCTTCAACTGGCCGAGATCCATGCTGGCCTGGGACATCCTCGTGCTGAACGGTTACCTCCTCATCAATCTCGCCCTACCGTTCTACATTCTGTTTGCGCACTATCGCGGTCGCACACCCGACAAGCGCCACTATCTGCCCGCCGTCATGCTGTCTATTGTGTGGGCGGTCTCGCTGCACCTGATCACGGCGTTCCTTTACGCCGGGCTTCCCGCGCGGCCTTACTGGAACAACGCACTGCTGGGCCCGCGCTTCCTTGCCACGGCGTTCACCGCGGGTCCGGCGTTGATCATCATCATTCTGCAGACACTGCGCCGCGTGACCGATTTCGTGGTGGAGGAAGCCACGATACAGAAGATCGCGCTGGTGGTCACCGTGGCCGCGCAGATCAGCTTGGTCATGTTGATCTCAGAGCTGTTCACTGAGTTCTACCGCACCACGCATCACGGCCTCAGCGCGCAGTACCTCTATTTCGGGCTGCACGGACACAACATGCTGCGGCCATGGATCTGGACCTCCATCGCCATGAGCGTCGCGGCCACCGGCATGCTTAGCGTCCACACGATCCGGACCCGGGAGAGATTTCTGCGGCTGGCCTGTTTCCTGCTCTTTGCTGCCATCCTCATCGAGAAAGGGCTGGGCACCATCATCCCCGGATTCATCCCGGAGCCGTGGGGACGAATCGATGAATACTTCCCTACCTGGGTGGAGATCGTGGTGAGCGTGGGCATCTGGGCACTCGGGTGCTTCGTCTTCACGATCCTGTGCAAGATCGCGATTCCGATTGAACTCGGACGCAGGCGGTACGCCGGCTCATCTCCAGCCGGTGTACAGGCGGCGCAGGGCGTCCAGTTTGGCGGGGTCGCCCGCCACGGCCTGGGCAGTAAACATCATGACCCCGGTGGCGCCGGATGAGGCGCCTTCTCGCAGGACCTTCTCAAACTCGGAGGCCGAGACGTCAGCAGCCTGCACGATCGGCCAGATCAGCGCGCGCTTGCCAATCTTACGAGTGAGCCATCCGACGTTTTCTCCTACCCACTCCGGAGCGCGCTGCATGCGGCCGTGATAGACCATCGGCGAAAAGACGTCGACGACGGAGGCGAGCTTGTCCAGGTCGAGTCCGAGGATGCGGCGCCGTGCGCCGTCGAATTCGGAATCCGTCCATGGGCAATGATATACGCCCAACAATGCGCCGGGGCGTAGGCGTTTGAGCGCTGTTTTCATCTGGCGTGCCCAGCCGTTGAGGTGGTCGACGCGCCAGTCGCGCCATTGCCGGTTACGCCGGGTGAGGATCCAGCGGGCGCGTTCCTTGGATGTGCCAAAGGGAACAGCGCCAGAGACAGCTTTCTCGAATGCGGCGATGCACAGGCCGCAGAAGCACGTTTCGGGCAGGATGGGGCGCGGGTCCTCAAACTGCGCGTGCCAGTGGAAATAGTCCATCCAGACGCCGGCGATGTTGTAGCGTGTGAGGAGGTCTTCGAGCTGCCTCATGCGGAAGCCGCGGAAGCCCGGTTCCGTTGGGCAGGCGCCGAGAAACCAGCTCGCCTGCGGAGCTTTCTCACCGAGCTCGTTGATGGGCCAGGCTTCGGAGTGCTTCTCGACATAACCCTTGCCATTGAGAGTCGGAAGCTCGGCGAAGACGCGCGCTCCTTCCGCGGCGGCACGGTCCAGCAGTGCCGCGTTCATGGAGCCGGCGTTGACGAAGAGCGCGTTGACGCCGTAATCATCCAGCCGCGCACCCTTGTCCCAGAACGGGCGCGGATTGGAGTAGATGCCGCGGACTTCGATTTTTTTTGGTGGGGCCGCAAGAAGGGCGAGTGCGGTACGGCGCGTCATGCCGGCTAGTACCGGAAGTGGAAGTGACGAACCGGAAGCGGCATGGGGGAATTTGCGCCGCGGACCGATTTCCAAAGAATCTCGTTCAACGCAAATTCCGGCGCGCGGTCGTAATCGGAAAAGTCCATCTTCTCTGACTCTCTGGCGCCCCAGGCGAGCACTGTATTCCTGGCATTCACATCCACCAGCGGCTGGTCATGCGTGTAGGACGCGAGGTCGGCCTTATCCATAAATGCCGCAAACATCGGCGTTGCGGCGGCATCGTATTGGGTCATCGGGGGCAGGCCGAGGAGCAGCTCCATGGTGCGAAGCATGGAAGAGGTGGTGTAGAGGGTTGAGTCCAACGCATTTCGTTTTGTGTAGGGCGAAATCACCAGCCCCGTGGTTCGGCGCGAATCCACGTGATCCGGTCCATTTTGGGCGTCGTCCTCGATAATGAAAATCGCGGTCTCGGGCCAGTACCTGGAATGCGTCACCCGGTCCACCAATTGGCCGACGGCCCAGTCGTTATTGGCGACGGCGGCTGTTGGGGTGTGCGCTCCGGCGCGAGTGCCTTGGGTGTGATTCTCGCCCAGGCTCATCACAATGAAATTCGGGAGCCGCTTGAGCGGGTCAGGAGAATCATACTCCTTCTCAAACCCGTCCAGCTCCTCGAGAAACACTTTTACATTTTCGGTGTCGCGCATTCCGGGCAGCCGGAACTTCGGAGACACGTGGCCCACCAGTCCGGATATTCCCGGCGCGGCTTCCATCTGATCACCTTCGCTCACGCGCTGTGCGTACTCACCGTAGGAGCGGTAGCTGAGACCTTTCTTGGCCGCCAGATCCCACATGTGCCCGGAGGAAGGGGAGTTCGCCGGGCCATTCACAGCAGCCGAAATACCGCCGTACTGAGGCGGCCAACGCTTCTCGTTGAAATCAGTGGCGTAGGCGGAGTTGGACCAGGAATGCCCGTCCACGGACACCTCGCCATCGCAATACAGGTTGTCGAAGAGCACAAACTGCTCGGCGAGGCGGTGCTGGTTGGGAGTTACGTTGCGGCCGAAGATCGTCAGACGAGGATCGCCATTTCCGTTCTTGATGTCGCCGAAGACCTGATCGTAGGTGCGGTTCTCCTTGATGATGTAGATTACGTGTCGAATGGGCGAGCCCACGCCCACCTGCTGCGGCACGATGTTGGGGCCGCTGGCCGGCGGTCGCGCGCGGGTCAACATCTGATCGTTGTAGGGGCAGTTGGCCATCGCCTCGCGCGTATAGGCCTTGATCTGGCTCTTAAGGTTGCCCAGCGGAATGACGCTCACCGAACCCTTCTGCAATGCACCGATATGCCGCGATCCCGCGCCCGGAACCGCGAGCGGACTGGTGGGCCCGTCGATGTTGGAATAGCCGCCCATTCCCTTGGCCGTGCCCACGTACAGCGACTTGCCATCGGCGGAAACCGCCAGCGCCGCAGGATACCAGGCGGTCGGAATAAAGCCCTCGACGTGTGAGACTTCCTCCTCGCCGATGTTGATGACCGCGACATTGTTGTTGTCGCCATTGGCGACGAAGAGCAGCTTTTCGTCCGGATCCAGAGCCAGCGCATTGGGCGTCGAGCCGACCGGGGCCATCTTGTACATCGCGGTGGAAATCTTTTCCACCGGCCGCAACTGTCGCGTGTCGATCACGTACACCGAGTTCTCATTGGAGCAGGCGACATAGAGCCGGCCGTCACGGGCCAGCACCATGTCGTTCGGGTTGCGGCCGACGCGGATCGTGGCCTTCACTTTCTGAGTCGCTGTATCGAGCACAGTGATGGAGTCACTGGACCAGTTGGAGACGTAGAGCGTCGCGCCCGCCGGATCGATCACGACATCATAGGGATGAATCTCGGTGGGCATCTCGGCCAGTTGCTTTCCGGTGTTTGTGTCAAAAGCGACCACGTGCCCGCGGACGGCCTTTGTGTGGCGGTTGGCGGCGTAGAGGATGGGCAACTTGGGATGATGTGCGAGCCCGGACCAGTAGATCTGGTTCTGCGGCAGATGATGCTGGAACTGCTTAGTCGGCTGATCGCTCAGCCTGCCATTGGCATACCCGAATCCGTAGACAGGAGCAGCGGTTGGGTTCTGGCGCGACTCGGCATTGCCGCCAGAGATGTAGAGGGTCTTGCCATCCGGCGCCCAGGTCATGCCGAACCAGGCGGACTTGAGCGGTGTACGCTGCAGGATCTCCACGTTATTCGGATCAATGACCACGAGGCCATGCGGGTTGTATCCGGAGTGCAGCGCGATGACCTGCTTGTCGCTGGGCGCGGTGGTGAGGTTCAACACATAGTCGCTGGTGACGACATGCCTTCCCACAGGCGTGATGCGCCAACCGTTGGGAAGATCAAATCCACTCTTCTGGGCTGCGGGTGGAACCGGCTGTGCGTTGAGGAGAGCAGCCGAAAGGAGGAGAATCGAAAACTTCATGTGTTTGAAACCTCGTTATTGTCTATTCTGATTTACCTTGAAACAGGAGCGGGGCAAACTCATGGAGGTGGTTTCGCCACACCTGCCAGTCGTGCAACCCAGGGCTCTCGTACCAGACATGGCGCGCGCCGGCCTCCTCCAAAGCCTTGTGCAGCGCCGCTGAGCCGGCAAACAACCCGTCTTCGCGCCCACACCCGATCCAGAGGAGCTTCACTTTCCCGTTGAACCCGGCTGCATCCTTAAACACGCCTCCAAAGGAGGTTTGCCGGTCAAAGTTCCGGGCCCCGGCGCCGCTAAAGCTGCCGATGCCGGCGAAGCGGTCCAGGTTGGCGAGGCCGATCTGCATGGCCTGCCCGCCACCCATGGAAAGGCCGGCAATCGCCCGGTCCAGACGGCCCGTCCTGGTGCGAAAGGCTTTGTCGATCTCCGGAATCAAGTCCTGCATCACCAGGTCCGGAAACGCTTCATTGCCACGTCCACTCGTCTCGTCGCGCCGTGAAGCGTAGCCGTTCTCCATCACGACGATCATCGGTTTGGCGGCGCCCTCCGCAATCAGATTGTCGAGGATAAAGTTCGCGCGTCCCTGCGCCGTCCAGCCACGCTCACTCTCACCGGCTCCATGCTGCAAATAGAGCACCGGATACCGTGCCTGCGTATTGGCGCCGTAACCCGGTGGGGTGTAGACATAGGCGCGCCGCATTTTCCCGGTCACCTGTGAGCGGTACCAATGGATGGAGACGTCGCCGTGGGGTACATCCTTGGGCTCGTAGAAGGTGAGCGTTGGATCCGGAACGTCAATGCCGCTCGATTGCCGCGCCCAGCCAAAATAGGTTTCGCTGCCCGGATCGTTGGCGGGGACCCCATCGATCAAGAGCCAGTAGTAATGAAATCCCGGCTGCACCGGACCAATGGTTGTGGACCACAGGCCATCCTCGGACCGGGTCATGTCGAACGGCCCCTTGCCCAAGCCGTTGCTGCCGCCGACCGGCATCACTTGCACCTTTTGGGCTGTAGGAGCCTTGATGTGAAAGATCACGCGCCGTGCGGAATCAACGGAAGGAAAGGCGTTGCCGCGCACATTGGAGCTGGCCGGTGACTGGGCGGCCAGGGAGGCGGCACAGGCACAAAGGATCAAGGGGAATCGCATCGCTATTTTACGAAGCGATCATATCAGACTATGGACGCATCCATCGCTTCGAGCGTTTGATCCACGTCGGCATCGCTGTGAGCGGTGGATACGTACACGCGGCCATCGGGCAAGAGGTAGATGCCGCGTTCCAGCATGCGCATTATGTAGGCCGGACGGTCTTCCATATGCACGCCGAAAGCCGCTCCGAAACCGTGAACTTCGAGTGTGACGCCGCGCCGCGCCGCGATGGCGGAAATACCGTCCATCAGACGCCGGCCCAGGCGGTTGGCGCGTTCCAGATGGGCCGGATCAGAGAGAACCTCGAGTGTGGCTTTGGCCGCGGCGAGCGACAGCGGGTTGCCGTTGAAGGTGCCGCCGAACACGACTCCTCCGCCATGCATCATATCCATGATGTCCTTGCGGCCGGCGACGGCGCTCATCGCGAGACCACCGGCGATCGCCTTTCCAAATGTGGCCAGGTCCGGTGTCACTCCGAAAACCTGCTGCGCGCCGCCCAGAGCCATGCGGAAACCGGTGATGATCTCATCAAAGATTAGTACGGCGCGGTGGCGCGTGGTGATCTCGCGCAGAGCGGCCAAAAAGCCCGGAGCGGGCATGATGCAGCCGGTATTGCACAACACAGGCTCAGTAATGACGGCGGCGATCTCGTTGCCGCGTTCGGCGAACAGGCGCTCGACGGCGCCGGCATCGTTCCACGGGGCGATGATCACGTTGTCCGGCGCATTGGCCACCTGCCCGCGTGAGCCGAGCCCATCGAGCGGCGCACGGTATCCGAGAAGCACTGAATCCATCCAGCCGTGATAATGGCCTTCAAACTTGAGAACCTTCTGGCGTCCGGAGAACCCGCGCGCCAGCCGCAGGGCGAGTTGCACGGCCTCGCTGCCGCTGGATGTGAATGCGACACGCTCGGCGCAGGGCACCGCGCGTTGCACCTGCGTGGCCACTTCCGGCTCCAAGGCGTGCTGCGCGCCGTAAATGTGCGGCATGGCCGCCTGGCGCGACACAGCCTCCACCAGTTTCGGATGCTTGTGACCGAGGATCACCGGACCCCAGGCGAGCGTGTAGTCGATGTAGTTGTTCCCGTCCACGTCGCGCAGGTGGGAGCCTTCGCCGTCCTCAAAGTAGAGCGGCACGGGCGCCATGGCCCGAAACGGACTGCTCACGCCACCGGAGAGTGATTCGCGGGCCTGGGCCAGCATCTGCCGTGATTTCTGCCACCGGTCAGCCATGTTAGTAAAGTACCAATCCGCCGTCGACGTTGAGCGTCTGGCCGGTCATTCCGTCACTCAAATGGCTAGCCAGAAACAGGCAGACATTCGCGATCTCATCGGGCATGATGCGGCGGTTAAGGCATTGCCGCGACACGATTTCGGCAATGGCGGCCGGGTCGGCGTGCACCACCTCGCCCTCGGTCTTGATTGCGCCTGGGGTGACGCAGTTGATGTGTATATTGTGCGGGCCCATCTCGCGGGCCAGCGCGCGGGAGAAGCCGATCATGCCGCCCTTAGCGGCTACATAGTGCACCAGATTCGCCATCCCCTTAAAAAAGGTGACCGAGCTGATGTTCACGATCTTGCCGGACTTGCGCTCGATCATATGCGGCAGGACCAGTTGCGAGATATGGTAAAGGCTCTTGAGATTAATGTTCTGCATCTGATCCCACTCGGCCTCGGTCATTTCAAGGAAGGCGCGGCGCGGGTAGATGCCGGCGTTGTTGACGACAATGTCGATGCGTCCGTAGCGCAGGATGGCATCGGCAATGGGTGGAGACACGGTCTCCGCCTTGCTTACGTCGGTGGTAAACGCGTGGGCCTTGGCTCCTGTTGCGCGCAAGGCCGCCGCTTTGGCCTCAGCGCCGCTGCCGTCCACGTCCAGCACGTACACGATAGCTCCCTGCGCCGCGAACACTTCCGCAATGGAGGCGCCGATGCCCAGCGAGGCGCCCGTCACAATGGCAACTTTGTCTTTCAGCAGCAAACCAAATCCTCCCTAACCGAAACTATGATACCGTGCGTACAGCCAAATACTTTACTGGGGTTGGCGGCGTTGCGTTACCCTGGCCTGCCGAGCCAGATAATGCTGATCCAAAGCCTGCCGGACCAGCGTTTTTATGACTGCCTGGCGGCTAACGTTCATCTCTTGCGCGGCGTGGTCAAGTTCTTCCAGCATATCGCCAGTCAGATCGACGTTTACGCGCTGGATCGGACGCACCATCCGGCCCGTCCCCTGAAAGAATTTAGAAATGTCCCTGCCTTGATCGGCCATGCGCGCGATTGCTTCCGCAGTGACCGGCTTCACCAGCTTACGAATTTTCTTCATACAAGCGAACCTCCTCTTTGGTGGACTTCCACAAGGTGACCAAGTGGAATAATGCGCCTTCCTCGTCCTCGCGGACCTCAACTATCACAAAGTACAATCGGCCGCCAACCCAGCCGATAGCTCTGTACTGTTCCGGCACATCGGCTCGCGGCTCGATCCAATAGGGGTTGGAGAACAGCTCCTGAGCTTCTTCAAATCCGATCCCGCGCCTGGGATTACTTCGCAAACGCCTGCTTTTTCGAGCGTCGAAGCTGAATCGCATTTAGGTATTACTGTTATACCACACCGTAAAGCCCTCGCTGGATCACCATTGGACTCTCTCATCAAGGCTGGCGATCAAGGGTGGCCCCCAATGTCCCTGTGCAACTTTCAACTCGCGCCAGGGAACCGTTGAGACTGCTACTTGCCGATACGTTCATGAAGTATCGCACTCAAAGCGTGCAAAGCAATGAGCCATGAGGGAACCTGGTCGTCGGAACGTTCTGAGAGTGATCATATCAGGATGGGCTTGGTAAGCGAATGCTGACTGGGCTCCACCGTCAAGGGGCGGCCTTTATGAAAAATCGGCTTAATATTGGTCGACGCTATTTTAGTGCGGAGCCGAGTCGCCCTGAAACCTCTTTGGCATTCCGCCGCCCTCACCGGACAAGGCTATCCTCGCCCCGGCGATAAATAACACGAGTATGCCCTACCCCCGCCGCAGCCAAACCGAGCAGCAGGCAGATCCAGGCAAACCAGTCGCCTTGCTCTGTGTAATGAGTCTTCGCAGCCTTCCAGTCAAAGCTCAACCGGTTGACGGAGCGCTGGTAGGGTTCGATCGTTTCGACGAGGCGTCCGGCGGGGTCAATGGAGGCGGTGAAGCCATCGTTGGTGGGACGCAGGAGCCAGCGCTGATTCTCGGCGGCGCGCATGCGGGCCAGCAGCAGATGTTGTCCCCGCGCAGCGCTGCGGCCAAAGTAGCCGTCGTTGGTGATGTTGATCAGGAGTTCCGCGCCTTCCTTGGCGAACTGCCGCACCAGGTGCGGGAAGGCTGACTCGTAACAGATGAACGTCCCGGCCATGTGGCCATCGATCCTCGAGACCACAATTCTCGATCCGGGTTCAAAGTCGCCCGCCTCCTGCGTGATCCGGTTGACGAAGCCGAACGGCGGCGGCACGTATTCGCCGAACGGGACCAGGGTGATTTTGTCGTAGCGCGACACCGGCTTGCCTTCCGCGGAAAGTAGCAAGGCGGAGTTGAGCGGAGCGTTGCCCGCCGAGTAAGCCACGGTGCCGAGCAACAGCGGGAGCCGGGTGGCGCGCGCCAGTTGTTCGGAGAGGCCGCGGAAGTGGGGATCAGTGAAGTAGTAAAGCGGACCTGGGGCCTCGGGCCACACGATGAAGGCCGGCTTGGGGAGGTTTGGGTTGAGCGCCGATTGCAGCGAGAGCGTCACGAGGCTTTCCTGCATCTCACGTGCACTGGTGGTGGTCCAGGAGGCGCTTTGCGGGATGTTCGGTTGCAACGCTACGGCAGACTGTGCGGCTCGGATGGGCGGGGGGAGTTCGGGAAGCAGGTAGAGTCCGGGCAAGATGGCCAGCCATAGCAACTCGACTCGACTGCGGCGCAGAGCTACCAGGGCCAGCGCAGCGCCGAGCATCGCAAACACGAAAGAGAGCCCATAGACTCCGGTGAAAGGCGCAAGGCGCATGGGCACGCCCATTTCGATGCCTGTGTTGCCGAGTGTGAGCCAGGCGAAGCCCAGCGGTCCATGCGTTCGTTCAAGCCCCGTCCAGAGGGCAGCCGCGGCCGGGACCGCGAACCAGCGGCGCATGATGGGGCCAGCCAAAGTGGTGAAGACCGCCATGTGCATGGCCTTGGCCAGACAGAACAGCAGGAACACTCCCCATCCGCCCGCCTCGCCCATGCCTCCATGCACGGCCAGCACGAATTGGATCCAGTAGCAGACTCCGAACCAGTAAATGAATCCGGCCGCCTCACCCATGAGGAAGCGCCGCAGCGGACTAGCCTCGCGACAGGCGGCGATCAGCAGCGGAGTCAAGGCAAACGGGGCTAGGAAGGTGAGGCCGAAACGCGGGAAGAGGAGGACAAGCAAGAGGGCGCTTGTCAGTGAAAGCAGTGAATTCAACACCGTCGTTGCGAGGCTTGCTCGCTGACTTGGTCCGCCATGTAGGAGCTGCGGACAAAGGGGCCGCTAAATACCGCATCGAATCCAAGTGAGAGGCCGTAGTCCCGATAGGCGTCGAACTGTTCGGGGAGCACGTAGGCGGCAAGCGGCAGATTGCGGCGCGAGGGCTGGAGGTATTGGCCGATGGTGGCCATATTCGCGCGCCCTTGCTCGCGGAGGTCGCGCAGCAGCTGATGGACCTCTTCCCGTGTTTCCCCCAGTCCGGCCATGAGACCGGACTTGGTAAGAACATCGGGGCGGTGGCTGCGGGCAAAGCGCAGCACGTCGAGCGACTGTTGATAGTTGGCCTGCGGCCGAACCCTGGAATAGAGCCGCTGGACCGTTTCCATGTTGTGATTGAAAACGTGCGGGCTGGCATCGAGCACTCGCGCCACGGCGTCCATGTCGCCTTCAAAATCGGGAGTCAACACCTCCACGCGAGCCTCGGGCAGCGCACGGCGGACGTGCCGGACTGTTTCGGCAAAGTGGCGGGAACCTCCATCCGGCAGATCGTCGCGGTTGACGCTGGTGATGACGACATATCGCAGTTGCATGGCCTGGGCCATGCGGGCGACGTGAGAAGGTTCCAGCGGATCGAGCGTGAATTCGCCTTTTGCGGGGGACCCTTTGGGAACCGCGCAGAAGCAGCAGCCCCGC
>Ga0080064_1005569_pt1 | contig 14575 bp, 15 predicted proteins | sample Subgrocontami54m_FD_69260 | JGI IMG/M metagenome (GOLD analysis project Ga0080064, IMG submission 69260) | Subsurface groundwater microbial communities from S. Glens Falls, New York, USA - GMW46 contaminated, 5.4 m (SPADES assembly) (version 2) ...
TCTCCGCATAGATCCATCTCCTTAATTTCTCTTCGGGAACCTTTAACAGGGCAGCATAGCCCCAGATCGCCCGGATTTGCCTGGGAGTGACTTTTCGCATCGGACTTCCATCAAAAACCGCAAAGCGTCCACTGGCTCGCTCCGGCATAACCAGCGGAAGCCTAAATTGCGGGCCCAAAGGCGCGGTGTTTACGCATTCCCCTTCACCTTCTGCAGAAGGCTTGTATAAAGTGCGCCGATCAGCGGATTTTCGGAATGAATCTCCCCTGAATGTTTCAGATGGCGCAACGCCTCCTCAAACTTTCCCAACGCTGTCGACGCCACCGCGCAGTTATAATGGGCCTGCCAGAAGGCCTGATCCAACTCCGATGCGGCGACAAAGGCGGACAGCGCCTCATGAAATTTCCCCTCTTCGTATCGTTTTATCCCGTGGTTGTTGATTTGAACCGCCCTCTTCGAAATTCCCTCCCCCTCCGTTACGATCAGGGGTTTGAGTTCCACCACAAAACCGCTCAACAGGAGGGATAAAATAATCATTGCGGCGGCGGCAACCCATCTTACCAACCTCGCTTTCATGCAAACCACCCCCTTTTTAAAAAGAAAAAAGGTTCGCTTAAACCGCCCTTCTTCTCTCTTCCCCCCTCTCCAGATCGAGCAGGGAGAGAAGGCGGCCGATCTCTTTCTCATCGATCAGGTACTCTTTTTGGCCTGCATGTGAAGGGAGTTCGTACATCACATCCAAAAGAAGCTCCTCCATGATCGACCTTAACCCCCTTGCGCCGCTCCCCAGGGCGATCGCCTCCCTTGCAATCGTGTAAAGCGCCTCCGGCGAAAACCGAAGGGCGATCCCCTCCAGGGCAAAGAGATTCGCGTACTGCTTCACGAGGGCATTTTTCGGCTCCGTCAAGATGCGCACCAGATCGGCCTCATCCAGACGCTCCAGGGTCGCGGTAATCGGCAAGCGCCCGACAAACTCCGGGATCATGCCGAATTTCAGAAGGTCTCCCGGCAATATCCTCGCCACTTGGCTCCCCGAAATATTTCCCTCCGGACTGAAACCGATTGCCTTATTTTGCTGCCGCTGGGCGACGATCTGATTGATCCCCTCAAAGGCCCCGCCGCAGATGAAAAGGATATGGTGGGTGTCGATCGAGATACACTTTTCATGCGGATGCTTCCGTCCGCCATTCGGGGGAACCTGGACGACGGACCCCTCGATCATCTTCAGGAGCGCCTGCTGCACCCCTTCTCCCGACACATCTCGGGTGAGGGAAGCGGATTCGCTCTTTCGGCCGATCTTGTCGATCTCGTCGATATAGATGATTCCTCGTTCACATTCTTCGATCTGTCCGTGAGCCGCCTGAAGCAGCCGAAGGACGACATTCTCCACATCCTCTCCGACATAGCCGGCCTGCGTCAGCGTGGTCGCATCGGAGATCGAGAAAGGAACGCCGACGAAGCGGGCCAGGGTCTCGGCCAGAAGGGTCTTGCCGGTGCCGGTCGGCCCGATCAAGAGAACATTCCCTTTTTGCATTTTGACGGAGGGATGCTCTTTCGAGAGCATCACCCTCTGGTAATGGTTGTAGACCGCCACCGAAAGGATCTTCTTGGAGCGTTCCTGCCCGATCACATATTCGTCGAGAAAGCCCTTAATATCTTTGGCCCTGGGGAGAAGCCGCCTCTCTTCCTTTCCATTTTGTCCCTTTGCGTCCGTCATCGCCTACTCCGCTACCGGTAAGATCGGGAGCCGTTTTATTCTCTTCCCATTCTTCCCCGGCCACTCATGTTATAAGTAAAGCAACCACGCTTGGGCAAGGTATCCTGAAAAAAGATTTTATAAAAATCCCCCAAGAGGCTGGCTGCTCCAAATTCGACAAACCCCGTTCCCCGTTAATCGACGCCTGGAACGGTTGAAACAAGACGGTCGATGCAAATAGATCTTTTATCCGGCCGCCTCCTTTCCAAATCGGGGGTACCTCCATGTGCACCCGGAAATGCCGTACCAGTAGACCCGGTTTCTTCCAAGCGCTTTTGCCCGATAGAGCGCCTGGTCGGCGCATTGGACCAGATCTTCCGCGCCGGAGGCATCCATGGGAAAGCTCGCCACCCCCAGGCTGGCGGTGAGGTTTCCTCCAGGCTGTTTATCCTGGAACGGGAACGGCTCTTTCTGGATCATCCGCCTGATTCGAACGGCCGCTCTCGCCGCAATCCGGGCCTCCGTCTCCGGGAGGAGAATCACAAACTCTTCCCCCCCATACCGGGCCACGTGATTGGTCTCGCGGGTGTAAACCTTGAGAAGGGCTGCGATCCGTTCCAGGATCACGTTTCCTTGTGGATGGCCGTGGCAGTCGTTGTAGTGCTTGAAATGATCGATGTCGACCATGATCAGCGAAAGGGGATGTAAATAGCGCTGCGCCCGCTTGATCTCAAATTCCAACTGCTTTTGAAAATAGCGGAAATTGTAGAGGCCGGTCAAGCCATCGGTGGTCGCCTCCGCCTTGAGGATCCTTTCCTTCCCTTTCTTCTCGGTAATCTCCTTCATAATGCCGAGGATGTAACTCCTCCCCGAGACGGAGGCTGGAATAAATTCATAACTGGCGGCCACTGCGATCTCTTTTCCCTCCCGGGTTTGCAGAAAGAGTTCCCGATAAGAAACTTTCCCCCCCTTCTTGAGGGCCGTATGTCCCGGACAGGGGGTGAAGCAAACCGCCTCTCCCTCTTCATTTCGGCAACGGAAAAAGGCGAGGCACTCCTTCTTCCCGATGACCTCTCCTCCTTTCCACCCCGTTAATCGCTCCATGGCCGGGTTAAAGGCCCGGAGGATCTCTTCCTCATCGACGAGAAACATCCCATCCGGGCTGTATTCAAAAATCGCCTCCTGGAGTGACTTCATCTCGTTCTCCCTTTTTATTCCTCGTCCCCAGTATTCCTTCCCCGGTCAAGAGTCACTCCGCTTCCTTGCATCGAATCCATTCTCTACCGCGTGGGAACGGTTACATCATTTGATTAAGAAGCAAAGACGATGCCGACGGCACTCATCCGCCTGCTTCATTTTTTTGTTTATAATTTCATAAGGCTAAAAATAAGGAGGGGGACTGAAACCGTGGAGATTTTCCACAGCCTGTGGAGAAAAGAGACTATCGGAGTATCATCATACGACTGTAGAAGGACCTCTCCCCGACATTTTAAGAGAGGCGTTCCCTTTTTGGGTCTTTCCGGTAATCATTCAGCTTCCGATAGAGGGTTTTGCGATCAATGCGCAATATCTGCGCCGCCCTGAGCTTGTTCCCACCGACCAGTTGAAGAATCCGCTGAATATATTCCCTTTCCAGTTCCCCTAAGGGAACCATCTTGGCCAACGCCTGATCCAATAATAATTGTCCTCCTTGCTGCCCTATCATGACCGGAGGGAGATCTTCCGCGCTGATTTTTTCTCCCCGGGCCAAGGTCACTGCGCGTTCGATCACGTTCTCCAATTCCCGCACGTTTCCCGGCCAGGGATAATTGATTAGAATGGTCATGGCGGACTCGGTCAATCCGGAAATTTTTTTATGTTGGGTCTCCGCATATTTATTCAAAAAGTGGTCGGCCAGGAGAGGAATATCTTCCCGATGATTCCTGAGCGGCGGGATACTGATCTCCAGGACATTGATTCGGTAATAGAGGTCATCCCGGAAGCGTTTCGCCTTTACCTCTTCCATCAGGTCCTGGTTGGTCGCTGAAATGATCCGGATGTCTACCGGAACCGTCTTGGTGGAGCCGACCCTCCGGACCGCCTTTTCCTGAATCACACGAAGGAGTTTCGGCTGAAGACTCACCGGAATTTCGCCAATCTCATCCAGAAAGAGGGTCCCACCCTGGGCCTCTTCAAACATTCCTTTTTTATCGATGTGGGCGTCGGTAAAAGCGCCTCGGACATGGCCGAAGAGCTCGCTCTCGAGGAGCGTTCCCGGAATCGCGGCGCAGTTGACGGCCACGAAAAGATGTCCCTTTCTGGGGCTGTTGTAATGGATCGCTTTTGCCACCATCTCCTTGCCTGTCCCACTCTCGCCGGAGATGAGGATGTTCACGGTGCTTTCAGCAACACGCCGGATCAGTTGGAAAATCGCCTGAATCTCTTTGCTTTTACCGATCATATTCGAAAACTGGTATTCTTTCGTCACCGCTTGTCTGAGATGGATGACCTCTTTCTCCAATTGGATCCGCTCGAACGCCTTTTGAACGGTGACGATCAGTTCTTCACTCTTGAAAGGTTTGATAATATAATCAAAGGCCCCCAGCTTCATCGCCTCAATCGCCGATTCCACCGTCCCAAAGGCGGTAATCAGAATCATCGTCTGCTCCGGTCGGAATGCCTTGACCCTCTGAAGGAGTTCCAATCCGGACATCCCATCCATTTTGAGATCGCTGATTAATAAATCATATCCTTTCCCATCCAGGCATTTGGCAGCGAGATCCCCGTTTTGGACAGACGCGGTTTCGTAGCCTTCCTCCCTCAGGAGATCTTCCAAGAGTTCCCGCATCTCCCGGTCATCCTCCACAATCAAAACGGTTCCTTTCGTTTCAGATATCATCGAGCCACCCTTCTTAAATTTAAGAAACGGCATGTTTGACATTGCATTATACCCTCTTTTAGACTTTTTTTAGTATGAGCGGCTCTCTCTGCTGCCGGTGAGCAGGGGATGCGGTACGCCAGACGCGTTGACCCCTCTCCTCTTCTGATATAAGATATGGCCATCTATCTCTGGAAGGGTCATATGGCCGATGTGCCGACGAAACCGTTGCTGGAACCGGAAGAGGGGCCCCTGACCTTCAGCCGGAAGCTGGCCGAGCAGACGATCCAGTCTCTCTTTGGTCACGCCTCCACTGCCCTTTTCACGTACGACGAGGGGGGAGGAATTCGTATCTGGAACAAGGCGCTGGAGAACCTGCTGGGATTGTCCGGAGAAGCGGTAAGCGAGAAGACCCTCTTTGATCTTGTCCCAAAGGGAAATGACGTTCAACGAACCGAAGGAATCATTCAGGCCATTTTTAACGGAAAAGAACTGACCGATATTCATTCGGAGATTAAAACGGGAACCGGGGAAATACGCTATCTTTCCATCTCGACGTTCCCTGCTCGGGAAGGGACCGGCCCGGTCATCTTTGGCATCGCAATCGTGACCAATGTCACCGAAAAAAAACAATTGGAACAGGCCCTCTTGCAAACCGAAAAGATGGCCGCGCTGGGAACGCTGGGCTCGGGCCTGGCCCACGAAATGGGAACACCGATGAATGTCATCCTTGGCCGCGCCGAGTCGATCCTAAAGCATACGAAGGAAGAGAAAACCGAAAAGGGATTAAAAATCATTATTGAACAGGTCGACCGAATGACCCGTCTCATCAAACATCTTCTGGCATTTGCCCGCAGGAAACCGATCGAGAAAAAGCGGGTTCACATCGGCCGGACCATCGAAAAAGCGATTGAGATCGTCGAGCAGCAGATCGGGGCCAAAGGGATCTCCGTCATCACGAATTTGGATCCCGATCTGCCGGCCCTGCGGGGAGACGGAGACCAAATACTACAGGTGTTGGTGAACCTCTTTATGAATGCAATCGACGCGATCCATAAGAGAGGGGAAATTCGGATCACGACCGGCCTGACCAAAATAGAGCGGAGAGGGAAAGTGAGAGGAGAATCCCCCTCGGACGAAAATCAAATGATACGAATTCTCTTTGAAGACAACGGAAGTGGGATCGACCCCTCTCATTTGAACAAGATCTTTGATCCTTTTTTTACGACAAAACCGGTCGGGAAAGGAACCGGCCTGGGGCTTGCCGTAGCACACGGCATTGTCCGGGACCATGGCGGACAAATTAAAGTGACCAGTATCGTCGGGAAAGAGACCACCTTCTGTATTCTTCTTCCCATCCGATAGAGAGATCATCCGAGTCGTAAGGTGAACCCCATCAGCAGACAAAATTCCCGCAGGATGATCAGAATTGGATTTTTAAATTTTTCATTTCAGCACACCGATCACTGCGCGCCGGTCGTCTTCACCGATCTCGGCTGATTCCCGGCGGCGATGACTCCAATCGAAGTTAAAGCCCCTGTGGCCGAATCGATCGTGAACATCGAGACATTGTTCGATTCTGAATTCGCCGCATAGGCAAACCGCGCAATCGAGGGCGTCAGCGTGACCGCGGGGGGATCGACCGCGACAGAAACCGGCGGATTGTTTTCACCGCCGCCGCAAGAGGCCAGAAAGAGTGCCAATGCAAAGAGATACCCGCGCATCCGACCGCTGTGAAAGGGATCGGGCCTGATCATATCCAGTTTCCGTCCATGAGAGAATGATCACCGATCATTTTCTCTTTCCTATTTCGATGCCCGAGACCCGCTCCACTACACGGCCCGGCGGCCCGACGCAATTCGTAAGATCAAGATCACGAGCGCAGCGACCAGCAGCAGATGAAGAAACCCTCCCAGCGTATAGGAACTGACGAGTCCGAGGGCCCACAATACGACTAAAATCACGACGATGGTCTCCAACATGTTCGACTCCTTTCGTTATCCCCTTCATCCACGGCAGGAAAAACCCTTCGCTGAAGCGAAGGTACCCGCCCCGACCGTAACGCAGTCATATTACTTATTACTTCCCTTCAGTATATAAAATAAGCATCGCCGCCGGCAAACCGGCTCAGAATCCTTACCTTGACAAGAGCCTTTCCATTTTCTTATTCTGAAAGGAGTCTTTCTTTTGCATGTTCACCGGACCGACGCCTGAAGTGATGATCCCTGGTAACCCATTCTCCCGTCCCGCTTCTTTAAATCGAAAAATCTCAGGGATCATGGTCCCGCTCTTCTCCCTCCGGACCGACGAAAATTTCGGAGTGGGAGAGATTCTCGATCTGATCCCTTTTGTCGACTGGATGGCGGACCACCATCTCCATCTGCTCCAGATGCTTCCCCTCTACGAAACCGCGCCCCAGGAGACGAGTCCCTATCAGGCGCTCAGCGGTTTCGCGCTCGATCCGGTTTTTCTCTCCCTCCACGACTGGGAAGACTTTAAGATGAGCGAAGCCGCTCAGGAAAAATTCTCTTCCCCCTCGGTCCGGAGGGAACTGGAGGAATGGCGCGCCAGCCGGGAAGTCCGTTTTGAATCGATCCGGGCTTTAAAATATCCGCTGCAAAGGCTGGCCTTTGAGCACTTCAAAAAGAATGAATGGGACAGGCAGAGCGCCAGGGCAAGCGCCTTCCAGGCCTTCATGGATGAAAAATCGGACTGGTTGGACGATTACGCGCTCTTTCGCCTCCTGAAAGAAAAAAATCAGTGGCGGCACTGGATCGAGTGGCCTATCCCATTCCGGAATCGGCATCACGACGCAATCGAGGCATTGAAGGCGGAAGAAAAAGAGACGCTTCTTTTTATCAAGTATCTTCAGTGGGCATTGCGGGAGCAATGGAAAAAGGTTCGGGAGCATGCCGCCGCGAAAAATGTCCTTTTGATGGGCGACCTTCCCTTTTTGGTCAGCCGGGACAGCGCCGACGTCTGGAGCCACCGGGAGCTGTTCAGCGAAGAAGATTCGGTGGGCGCCCCCCCGGACGCGTTCAGCGAAACGGGCCAGGACTGGGGGCTTCCCCTCTTCCTCTGGGAAGAAATGAAGAAGAAGGATTTCTTCTGGTGGCGGATGCGGATACGGGAAGTCAGGCAGTTCTATGATCTCATCCGGCTCGACCATGTGGTCGGGTTTTATCGTGTCTGGGTCATTTCAAAAAAAGAAAAACCCCGCTTTGTTCCCTCCGAAGAAACGGAACAGGTCGAGCGGGGGAGGGAGATCCTGAACGCCATCGTCCAGGAAACGGGTGATTGCATTCCCGTCGCGGAGGATCTGGGGGTCATTCCCCGCTTTGTTGATAACACATTGGCGGAGTTTGGAATTGCCGGGCATAAAGTGCTCCGCTGGCAGAAAGAAGATCAGCGCTATCATGACCCCAAAGCGTATCCGTTCGTTTCGCTCGCCACAACGGGAACACACGATACCAGCGCCCTCGCCGCCTGGTGGAATGAAATCCCGCCCGGTGAGCGGGAAGCCTTTTTAGAAATGCTGAATGGAAAAAGCAAATTTTCTCCGGAGGATCCATTCTCCCATCGCCTACAGGAGAAGATTCTGGACCGGCTGATGGCCTCCGGATCAGGCCTGGTGATCTTTCCGATCCAGGACGTCTTCGGCGCCACCGATCAAATCAATATTCCCGCCACGGTCGGCCCCCATAACTGGCGGTATCGCCTGCCGGTGACGGTCTCCGAACTCGACCAGACTTCCCCGTACAAGGAAAAAGCGAAATTTTTAAAGCGCCTCATCGATCGCCACAAACGCTACAGCGGTTCCATCTCCCCCATCAGCCGTCCATAGTCCCCATTTTGTTTCGGTGAAAAAAATTCACAAATATAAATTGACAACTTTGATTCAGGAAGGATAGGCTAAATCATTAAGCGGAGCGCCGTAATTTTTCGCGCTAGGGCTTATTTTAAAATGGGATCATGCAGCGGGAAGATGCGCGGAGAAAACAGAAAAATAAAGGGCCGGGGGAGTCATTTTAATCCCCCAAACCGGTTCGAGTCGATCGAACGGATTCCCGAATCGGACGACGGCGAACCGGTCTGCCCGGCCACCCGGCTTCTGAGCGATGCCTCGCGCACCCTCATTGCTTACAACCAGAGCCCGGATGTTGGTTTCGACGCAAGCATTAACGCGTATCGGGGGTGTGAGCACGGCTGCGCCTACTGCTATGCCCGGCCGACGCACGAGTACCTCGGCTTGTCGGCGGGCCTCGATTTCGAAACAAAGATCGTCGTAAAAAGAAACGCCCCCGCGCTTCTGCGCCGGGAGCTCTCTCATCCCCGATGGAAGCCGAAAGTGCTGGCGATGAGCGGGGTCACCGATCCCTATCAACCGATTGAAAGAAAGCTGAAACTGACCCGCGGGTGTCTCGAGGTGCTGCTGGAATTTCGCAATCCGGTCATCGTGATCACCAAGAACAACGGCGTCGCGCGCGATCTGGACCTCTTATCCGAACTGGCGAAATTTCAAGCGGCCGCCGTGTTTTTATCAATCACGACGCTCGATGCCGGTCTCTGCAGCATGCTGGAGCCGCGCACCTCCAGACCGGAAAAAAAACTGGAAGCCATTTCTGCCTTGAGCAAAGCAGGAATCCAGACGGGCGTCATGGTGGCGCCGGTCATCCCGGGTCTGACCGATCAGGAAATTCCGGCCATCATCCAGGCCGCGACAGAGGCGGGGGCCCGGTTTGCCGGAATGATTCCGCTGCGTCTCCCCCTTGCGGTGGCCCCTCTTTTCGAAGCGTGGCTCGATACACACCTTCCCGGACGGAAGACAAAAATTCTCAACCGGATCCGGTCGGTTCGCGGCGGAAAATTGAATGACGCCCGATTCGGTTCACGGATGGAGGGAGAAGGAATTTTCGCCGACCAGATGAACGCCCTGTTTGAGCTGGCCTGTAAAAAGACCGGCATCAAAGAAAACAACCTGGCGTTGTCGACCCGTCACTTCCAGTCTTCTTCCCAGGAACAATTAGCCCTTTTTGACATAAAATAATTTATTTTTTCCATTTTTTAGTTGAAACATCTTTAAAAATTATGTAGAGTCAGTTGCAGTTTTAATGAGGAGGACGTTTTGAAAAAGATTTGGCTGGAATTAGATGTGGCGGGATCATTGGGTGATGATGCTTGGATCGATATTGAGCAGCCGAAAGGTTTCGTCGAGGGCGGGGTATCCAAGGATAAAAAATCGACCTGTGATCATCCGATAGAAGAACCGCATTCAAAAGGCGAGTGGCGTGAAGTGTGGGTTCAAATTGAAGATCTCCATGTTGAGGATGCCATCCGGTTTTACAAAGAAAAAGAGCGTGTCCTTGCCGTCGAAACCGAAGATCGCCTTTAAAATAGGCCCTCAAGCGGAAGATTACGGCGTTCCTTTAGTATTTTATAAAATAATCTTCCCGGTAAAATTTTAATTCGTTGATTGATTCACGAATGTCATCTAAAGCGAGATGTTTTCCCTTCTTCATCGGCGCCGAAGGGCCGTTCGGATACCACCTTCGAACCAGTTCCTTTACCGTACTCACATCAATATTCCGATAATGAAAATAGGAAAACAAAGCCGGCATGTAGCGTTCCAGGAAGCGCCGATCATGCCCGATCGAGTTTCCGCAAAGAGGAGACGTTTTTTCGGGACAGTATTGCCGGATAAAATTCAACGTCTGCTCCTCCGCCTGCCGTGTGCTGACCTTCGACTCCTCGACCCGTCTGAGCAAGCCGGATCTTCTGTGGGTATCCCTGCTCCATTTCTCCATCGTGCTCAGCCCCTTTGAGTCGTGATAGATGGCAATGGCCGGTCCCTCCGCTAAAATATCAAGCTGACTGTCGGTGATGATCGTCGCAATTTCCACGATGCTGCACCGGTCCGGCTCCAGCCCTGTCATCTCTAGGTCCAGCCAGACCAAATTCATATCACTTTGCATAAAAGTCACATGCCACTCCTCGTCAGCGCGTCAATGGAACGCCGTAAATTTTCGCTTAGGAACTTATTTTAATAGATTTGAATATCAAAAAAGCAGCCACCGAACGGTCAAGCGATTCTGACCGGCGCCGTCCCCTTCCTTCAGTTTGAGCCGATTAAAATAAGTTTCCTAAGCGAAAATTTACGGCGTTCCGTTACCAAATGGCGGCAACGCTGGCAATGGTATCGCCGTAAACTTGCTCAGGAGGCCATTTTAATGATTGCGTCACTATAAATAACCCCGACCCTTCTGTCAATGAGAACTCCGGACGAATGCCATACCCGCTCTATCCTTCACTCTTCATCCTTCGACTTCTATCGGGCCCCTTCACTATGATAAACTGGTTGCATGAGAAGAATCGAAAGGTGGTTAAAGCGCAAAGAGCCGGTTTGGATCGCGGGAAACACCGTTGAAATTCTCCGAAACGGCGCTCAAATTTTTTCAGAGATGCTTCAGGCCATCGAGAAGGCGACCGAAACCATCCACCTCGAAATGTATATTTTTCGGAGCGACCAGACCGGATGGCGTTTTGCCGACGCGCTGGCAAAGAAGGCGACGGAAGGAGTTGTCGTCAAACTGATCTATGATTCCCTCGGATCCCTCACCAGTTCGGAAGAGATGTTTCTGACGATGGAAAAGGCCGGGGTGGAAATCTTTGAGTACCATCCGATCGCCCCCTGGAACCCCGGCTGGCGTTTGAGGAAGCGGGACCATCGAAAAATCCTGGTCGTCGACGGTCGGTGTGGATTCGTCGGCGGGATCAACATCGGAGACGAGTACACCGCTTCCGACGACGGGGGAGAGGGATGGCGCGACACCCATATCAAATTGGGAGGTCCCGCCGTCCGGGAGTTGCAGCAAATCTTTCTGGCGACCTGGGCCAAAAATAAAAAAGCAAAATCGACGCCCCACCCCTCCTATTATCCAGACCTTCCTCCTGTCGGCGATCTCCCGGTCTCCCTGGTCGCATCGCAAGGAATGAAGGGAAAGAACCAGATCAAACAGGCCTACCTCGATGCGATCCGCGGGGCGCAAGAGCGGATCTGCATCACGAATTCTTACTTCGTTCCCCCTCCCAGTGTTTTAAGAGAGATTAAACTGGCCGCCCGGAGAGGGGTCCAGATCTTTATTCTGGTTCCCCAAAAATCGGATGTCCCGCTCATCGACTACGCCTGCCGGGCCCTTTATACGAAACTCTTAAGATGGGGGGTCCGTATTTTTGAATGGGAAAGGTCGATCCTTCACGCGAAGACGGCGGTGATTGACGGCCACTGGAGCACCGTCGGCTCGTATAATATGGATCAACTGAGTTTTGCCTATAACCTGGAAGTCAATGTCGTCGTGAAGGGCAAAGGATTCGGAAAAGAGATGGAAGCGATGTTCCGGGAAGACCTGAAGCAGAGCCGAGAGGTCCTCGCTCAAGAGTGGACCCAGCGAAACCTGTTTCAAAAGATACTGGAGAACACCTCCTACTACATTCTGGCCTGGTTCTAAAAGAGAACCGCCTTTGATCTTATTTTTTAATTTCGGAAGCCAAAATGATCGCTTCGGCAATTTCACGCATGGTCTTGCGCGTGTTCATGCTCTGCCGTTGGATCAACCGAAACGCTTCTTCCTCCAGGATTTTCCCCTGCTGCATTAAAATTCCTTTGGCGCGCTCGACCGCCTTTCGGGTCTCCAGCGCTTCCTGCATCGCGGACGATTGCTCCAGGAGGGTCGTGTTTTCGATGGCAACCGCCGCCTGATTGGCGACGGTCTGTAAGATATTGATCTCTTCCTGCGTAAAAGTGTGTTCCGTAGAGGTGTAGCTGTTGATGACGCCGACCACCCGGTTTTTGATCATCATCGGCACGGAAACGAGCGAGCAAATCCCTTCTTTCTTTGCCAGATCGGGAAACCGGTATTGCTGATCGCGGGTTACATCGAGCACCGTGATCGGCCGCTGCTCTTTGACGACCCGGCCGGAGACACTCTCTCCGATCTTCACATTGGCTTTGCGGCGGTACTCTTCACTCAAGCTTTGGGTGGCAACGATCTTCAACTCCCCTTTTTGTTCGTCGAGGATCATAATGGAGCAGATCTTCGAACTCATCATCCCGGCGGTCATCGTCACAATCAGATTCAAGATCTCCTCGATATACCGGTTCGACGTGATGGTGTGGCTGACCCGCGACAACGTATCGAGCTGCAGCGCTTTCTTCCTCATCTCCTGATAGAGCCGGGCGTTCTCGATCGCGCTTCCCACCTGGTGGCCGATGGTCGTCAACAGCGCGATTTCCCCGTTGGAATGCGGGTGCTGTTTTTTATGCTGGACATTGATCACCCCGATCACTTCTCCTTTGCTGATGACCGGAACAGAGAGAAAGGCCTGATAGCGATCTTCCGGAAGATTGTGGAAGAGTTTGAAACGGGGGTCATCGTCCGCATTTTCAGAAATGGCGACCATCCTTTTTTCCTTTGCCACCCAACCGGTAATCCCTTCCCCCAACTCCAGGCGGACCCGCCCGATCAAATTCGGGTGAGGATTTTTCGACGCCCGGAGGGTCAACTCCCGTTGAGATTCGTTGAGGAGATAGATCAGGCAGGCATCGGCCCCGGTCATTTCGACGACCATTCCGACGATTTCCTTCAAGACCAGCTCCAGGTCGAGGTTGGAACTGATCGATTCGGTAATCCGGTGGAGCAGTTCCACCTCTTTGGTCTTTTCCAATAAAGCATTCTTCGAGCTTTTTTTTCTGGGGGCTTTCTTTCTGGTGCCAGGAGACATGCGCCTTTTCCTCCAATCTATTCGCCTGCTTCCGCCCGGGCCGGGCCGAGGGGCCTCCCCCGCGTCAGCGTTCAAAATGGGCGATCATCACCCGCTTACGCGGCGGGACGGCCAATCGAAGAGGAGACTATACCATACTCAATCAGTGGGCGGCAACAAAGATTAAGAACGGAAACATCCGAAAAAGGGCGGGTGATCGGTCTTCAAATGCGGAGGCCATTCGGTAGCATGAGCGAGGAGTCACACGGCTGTTTTCGCTATCGTTTCTTGACGCTGGTCCGAAAAACAGGTTTTTCCTGAAAGGTCACGATTCTTTTCACCTGCTCCATCGAAAGACCGAAGGTCTCCCCTTCCGCGGCGTTAAAATGAAGCTCCACCTCTCCCTGATCGATCTCGCCGCGAAGAATCATCCGCCCCTCCTCCTTCCGGATGGAGAAGTGATTGTATCCAACCGTCTCTCCCTTCGCGAGCTGTTTGAGCATATTTTTTGTCACCGCCGTGTAGACTTTCAGTCTTCCCTCTCCTTAAAACTTAAACCAACAGTTTAATCAGCGCGGCGTAGGCTTCTTCTCCCAGCCCCAGCGCCTCCGCTTTCGCAAACAGCCGATTGACCAGGCTCGTCACAGGGAGCGCCAGCTCCGCGACCACCTCTTTGGGAGAGGGGGCTTCCTTTGCGCCGAGCGCTTTGAGTCCTTCCGCCCTCCCGGACGTTCTGTTCCAGACGGTGAGATCAAACCCGGCGCGAATCAGCCGCTCGCTCATCCGGCTTCCCATGATTCCGAGACCGAGAAATGCCACCTTCATGATTCGCTCTCCAATCCTCCCATCTATACCAGATTGAGAATCGGATGACAACCGCGATCGAGAACCCAAGAACAGGGATAGAAAGTTGTCATTGCGAACGAAGTGTTGGGCAGGGTTCCTATTTTGGACTCGTCTCGGTTTTAAGACCTCGATGGAGGATTCTCGTCACGGCATCGATAATTTGCCCCAACGCTTCCGATCTCAAATCACAAACTTGAGCCCCGATCAATTCTCGATTGGCTGTAAACAGTTTTCCAGGTCGCGCATAACTGGTCCGCTGAAGTGAGCCTTGGCGAAAACTGTTTTCAGATAATGTTACTGGGCTGCTGCCGGTTTCAAAGACACGGAATTAGGTGTATTAATGAAACCGGAGGTGAGACATGGAGCGACGGAAGTTTACGCGGGAGTTCATCGCGAAGCACCGGGGAATCTGGCCGACG
>Ga0080064_1005570_pt1 | contig 14570 bp, 12 predicted proteins | sample Subgrocontami54m_FD_69260 | JGI IMG/M metagenome (GOLD analysis project Ga0080064, IMG submission 69260) | Subsurface groundwater microbial communities from S. Glens Falls, New York, USA - GMW46 contaminated, 5.4 m (SPADES assembly) (version 2) ...
ACCTGACGGACGACAAGCTCCGTGGCGTCTATGTAAGCACGCCTCTTGATGTCGAGAATAAATACTTGAACATGGTTAAAGGTTCGATCAAGCAGGGCGCCTATCACCCCTTGCAGATGGGCTATATGCGTCCCAACGAGTTCTGTTCTAACCACCGTTCACCCATGAAGAACCTCTTTATGGGCGGCAGTTCCACCTATCCCGGCGGGACGGTGATCTTTGGCCCCGGTTATCTTGCGGCCAATGCGGTAGCGGAAGACCTGGGCGTCAAGAAGTGGTGGCAGGAGCCGGAAGGGGTGACACGGGCCAAAAAGTTGGGGATGCTGTAGAGGCAAACGTTAATCCGTAGAGTGTTGCAAACCTAAATGACAGCAGGAGGGCAAAATGAAACTAAAGGATAAAGTAGTGATAATCACAGGCGGCGGACAGGGGATCGGCAAGGAGTATGCTTTGGGATTTGCCCGGGAAGGCGCCAAAGTAGTAATTGCGGAGATCAATATGGCAAATGCTGAGCAGGTGGCGAAGGAAATTGAGAGCCAGGGAGGCAAGGCCATTGCTGTAAAGACCGACGTTACGTCCGAGGCCGATGCCCAGGCGGTGGCGGCAAAGACGATTGCGGCCTTTGGCCGGATCGATGCCTTGGTAAACAACGCCGCCATCTATTATGGCCTAGAGATGAAGCCTTTTGAGTTTGTCAGTGAAAAGGAATGGGATGCCATGATGGCGGTGAATGTGAAGGGGCTCTTCATTATGAGCAAGGCGGTGATGCCCCGGATGAAGGAGCAGAAGAGCGGCTCGATCATCAATATCAGCTCCGGCACCTGGTTATTCGGGATACCCTATCTCCTGCATTATGTAACTTCAAAGGCGGCTGTCGTGGGATTTACGCGGGCACTGGCGCGGGAGATAGGCGAGCATGGTATCCGGGTAAATGCGATCTCCCCCGGCTTTACCTTGAGTGAAGCCAGTAAGACAATGAAGGGTACTCCGCCGGGGATGGCGGAAATGATTGCCGACCAGACCTCTCTCAAACGGAGCCAGCAGCCTACGGATCTGGTAGGCGGCTGTGTATTTCTGGCCTCCGATGATGCCAATTTCATCACGGGTCAGCTCCTCAATATCGATGGAGGATGGGCGATGCATTGATTTTTGTCGGCAAGCATTCAGCATTTGGCCGCCAACCTTCGGTGAGAAGGCTTGAAATAAGTCACTTTTTCTTTCCGCTGTTGCAGGTTATTTGCTGAATGCTTGCATTTTTTTCCCCGGACCTTCTGATATTGATCAAAGCCGGGCAGGGGGTGTATCATGGACGGATGGGCAGGGAAAATCTTGCGCGTTGATTTAACTTCCGGCAGTTGCCGGGTAGAAGCTTTAAACCCGGATTTTGCCAGAAAGTATATTGGGGGGCAGGGGACGGCATCGAAGATCCTGATGGATGAGGTGGATCCTTTGGTGGATCCCCTATCTCCGGCAAACAAACTGATTTTCAGCACCGGCCCTTGTACGGGCACCGGGACAGTATGCGGATCTCGCGGCGTTTGGGCGGCGAAATCACCTTTGACCGGGGGGATTGGCTTTGCCAATACGGGCGGCTATTTTCCCGCAGAGCTTAAGTTTGCCGGCTATGACATGATCGTACTGGAAGGAAAGGCCGCGAAGCCGGTGTATCTTTGGATTGCCGATGATGTGGTGGAACTGAGGAGCGCCCTTAACCTATGGGGGAAGACGGTCCCGGAAACCGAGGATTTGATCAGGGAAGAAATAGCAGATAAATGGGTTGCCGGAGAAACATGCATAACCTGTATTGGCCCGGCCGGAGAGAATCTGGTAAAGATGGCCGCGATTATGAATGATAAACACCGGGCGGCCGGCCGCGGCGGGTTAGGGGCGGTAATGGGGTCTAAAAATCTGAAAGCCATTGCCGTGCGAGGAACCGGGAGTATCACCGTTGCCAAGCCTGAAGAATTTAAAAATGCCGTTGCCGCCGGCTTGGCCGAAGTCAAAGCCAACCCGCTGGCCAGCGAAAGTTTCCCCAGGTATGGATCAGGAGGTTCGGTAAATTTTCTCAACAGCGTTGGCGTTCTCCCGCATAAAAATTTTCAGGAGATGTGCGTGGAAGGCGCCGCCCAGATTTCGGGCGAGGTGGTCGCCGAAAAATTTCTGATCAGAAACCGGGGCTGTTATGCCTGCCCGATCGCCTGCGGCGGTCCATCCCAGGTAACGCAACCGCCCTTTCAGGGAAAGTCGGAGCGGCCGGAATATGAGACTCATTTTATCGTTGCTTCCTGCGCCGTCTATGATCCGGCTGCTTTGGTGAAATTTAACGGGGTCTGCAATGATTTGGGCATAGATACGATAGACGCCGGCGCCACCGTTGCCTGCGCCATGGAACTTTCCGAAAAGGGATATTTGCCGGAGAAAGACGTAGGCTTCAAATTGAGTTTCGGCGATGGAGAGGCGATGATTAAGCTGGCCGAACAGACGGCATATCGCCAGGGTTTAGGCGCGGTCATAGCTGAAGGCGGTTGCGCCCTGGCTGAGAAGTACGGCCATCCGGAATTATTTATCCATATAAAGAAGATGGCCTGTACGGGGTATGATGTGCGGAATGTTAAGGGGATGGCCCTTAACTGGGCCACTTCCGTCCGAGGCGCCTGCCACAATCGCGGTTACACGACGGCCGCAGAGATTTTTGGCCACCCGCAAAAGCTTGATCCCCTAACCATAGAGGGCAAGGCGCCTCTGGTCAAGGCAATGCAGGATCTGACGGCGGGCATCATGGATGCTGCGGGGATATGCTTGTTCAGCGTTCTCGGCCAGTCACCCCCCGCCATGTTTGCCCAGTTGGAAGCCGCGACCGGGGTGGGATATGCCTTCGAGGAGGTGATGCAGGCAGGGGAAAGGATATGGAACCTGCAGCGGTTATTCAATCTTCAGGCCGGCTTGACTAAAGATGACGATAATATACCGAAGCGATTTTTAGAAGAACCTGCCACCGGTGGACCAAATAAAGGCAATGTTCTGGAGCGTCAGGAATTTGAGGCGATGCTTAAAGGCTATTATGAAATGAGAGGCTGGAACCTGGAAACCGGCTATCCCACCAAAGAAAAACTGGTTGAATTGGCCTTGGCATAATGACGGCGCCTTCTTCCTTCTTAAGCGGTGAGGAAAGGCTTATGAATATCGAGGTAAGGATGTTCATGGAGTTCAGAAGTTACCTCCCTCCGAGTGCGACCGGAGGCGGGGCGACAATATCTCTTAAGGAAGGGGCAACACTTGAGGCCCTGTTGAACTTGCTGGGCATTACCCTTGATAAACCAAAAATTACGGTAATTAACGGTGTTTCGCTGGGGCTTTCAAATGCCGCGCACTCCACGGTCTTGCATGAAGGAGATATTGTGAGTCTTTTTTCTCCAGTGGGCGGGGGATGATTGCTTTTATCGCTTCTTCAGGGGGGCAATTTGCAGCATTTGGTTTTTCGGGATACGAGCGGAAGCCAGGGAAGGAGAATGGGATGAAAAAGATCAAGGTAAGCGGCAATAAGTGTACCGGATGTCATCATTGCGAGGCTGCATGCTCATTGCAGCACTATAAAAATGAGGTGAATCCCAAGAAGTCACGGGTAAGGGTCTATACGACGGATGGGAACGCAGATCGTTTTTTCCCGGTCCTGTCCGATTCTCGTTCTCCCAGCAATATCCCCTGGTTTAGGGAGCCGGGCACGGCAGCCTCTGTGAAGTGTGATCTCTGCGGAAACCCGCCTGATCCACAGTGTGTGAAGGTCTGTGCCAGTGGAGCCTTAACCATGCTGGATGCGTGAAAATAAGGTATTTTCCTGCTAAACAAGTTGTCAAAGACATGGCGCAGGTAGTACAGGCAGGGAGAGAATGAAATGATAGAGGTCGCTTCGGTCAGCAAGCGCTTTGGGACGATAAATGCCCTGCGGAATGTCAGCTTCCAGGTAGAAAAAGGAGAAATCGTGGGGCTGCTGGGGCGAAACGGCGCTGGAAAAACCACCATGCTCCGCATCCTGGCCTGTTTTTTCCCCCCCTCGGAAGGGCAGGTAAGCATTGCCGGGTTGAATCTGGCAACCGATTCCCTGGCGGCAAGAAGAAAAATCGGTTATTTTCTGGAAAAAACCCCCGTTTATCGGGAAATGAGGGTGGCCGAATTTCTTGAGTTTGCGGCCAAGCTGAAAGGGGTTGCCAGGGCGGTTCGGAAAAATGGTCTTGCCGAGGTCATGGATGTTTGCGGCTTGGATGGTGTTCGGCACCGGATGATCGGCAATCTTTCCCGGGGATACCACACGCGCATCGGTTTAGCCCAGGCCCTGCTGGGCGAACCGGAAGTTTTGCTGCTCGATGAACCAACCGTTGGGCTGGACCCGGAGCAAATTATTGAGATCAGAGATTTGATCAAGGGCTTGGCCGGCCGTAAAACCATTATCTTAAGCACCCATATTCTTTCTGAAGTCAGTCAGTTATGCAGCAAAATAATTATCCTTGATCGGGGGGCGATTGTCGCTGACGATAGCCAGCAGACGCTGAAGGCATTTTTGCAACAGGGGAATGCCGCCTTTACGGCGCTCATCGATGCCCCCGCAGGCCAGGTAGTGGAAGAGCTGCAAAAGACTCCTGGCATTGTGCGCGTGCAGTTAGAGCAGACGGTTTCTCCCACAGTTGCACACTACCTGATCGAGGTGGCGGCGTCAGATTTTGACTTTCCCGCCGTCTTGTGCGGTCTGGCTTTCCGCAACCGGTGGATTCTGCGGGAATTCCAACCGGCGAAGATGAACCTGGAAGAAATGTTTGTGGAACTGATCGGCAAGGAGACACTTCGTCAATGAATATCTATGCTATCTTTACCAAGGAGCTTCGGGGTTATTTTGTTTCACCTGCCCTCTATGTCGTCCTTGTTGCATTTTTTACTCTCTCCGGGTACTTTTTTTATACGGACATTGCCCTTTACAGCAATTGGATAATCAGTGGGCGCTCAAACCCCGTGGAGGGGTTGTTTTATTATTATTTCATGGATTTGCGGTTTATCTTAATGCTCCTCATGCCGCTGATGACGATGAGGCTTTTTGCCGAGGAGAAAAGAGTTGGCACTTTTGAACTTCTTGCGACTTATCCAGTAAGGGATATAGAAGTGCTGGCAGGCAAGTATCTGGCCAGTATGACAGTGTTGATCCTGATGCTGGCCGTGACTTTAGGCAACTTTTTGTTGCTGGGCTTTTTCTGGGGTTTTTATGTTTTCCCCGTTCTGTTTGCCGGATTTCTGGGCCTCATGCTTTTCGGCTGCTCCCTGATTGCCTGCGGGATATTTATTTCCTCCTTAACGGAGAATCAGGCAGTAGCCGCCATGGGAACCTTCGGCATCTTTGTCATGTTCTGGTTTTTGACCTGGAATGAGATGATCGCCGGTGAGGAGGTAATCAAAGTTCTGGCCCGTTTCTCTCTTTTTGATCGGATTGAATATTTTTTTAAGGGGCTCATTGATAGCAAGGACGTGATATTTTTTCTCCTCTTTATCCTTTTACTGCTCGGCATGACCCTGCTTTCTCTGAAAGCCAGAACCTTTTGGAAATCAGGGAAAAAGTTCTATGAAGGACTGATCATCACCGTTTTACTGGTTACGGGAATTGCTGTTGCCCTAGAAATCGTTTCGTTCCGTCACAATGTCCGCATTGATCTTACCCCGACTAAATCTTACTCCCTTGCGGCTCAAACCATTAAAGTGCTGAGAGAGTTGGATAGGGATATTCGTTTTGCCGTATTCTACAAAGAGGGGCAAAGAAAGGATCTCGAGGAATTCTTTGCCAGGCTGTCACTTTATACGCCTCACGTAAAATATCGTTTGATCGACTTGGATCGTAACCCTGCCCAGGCTAAATTACAGAATATCACAACTTATGGTCAGACTATCGTGGAGTATGGGGGAAAAAAGGATGTCCTTAGTGTGCCAACGGAAGAAAGTGTCGTTGGCCTGCTCATCAAATATCTGCATGAGGGGAAGCGCAGGATTTATTTTTCCCAGGGTCATGGCGAAAACAGCCCTGATACGGAATATAGCTCCTTGGACAGAGCATTGCGAGGCGAAGGCTGGCAGGTGGGCGTGATTGATTTGTCCGGGAAGGAGGCTGCCGTCGCCTTAAAAAACTCCCTGCTCGTAGTCGGCGGGCCCAAAAAGGATTTTGATGACGGAGAAATCGGGCAGATGGCAAATTTTCTTAAGGGGGGGGGGAAGCTGATCTTGATGGTTGAACCTTTTGTCCGCCTTCCCAGGTTGGAAGCGCTATTAGCCAAATTCGATATTGGTTTGGGCAGTGGCGTTGTTGTGGACAGTGAAAGCAGGCTGATGGGCGGTGACTTTTTGTCTCCCTTGATTTCCAATTTTGCCAAGGGTTTTGTTGCCGATTCCTTTACATCTCCCGCCATTTTCCCGACGGTGAGACCGGTGGAGATAAAAGAAGGGGGAAAGAATAGTGTTTCCTATCTGGCCAAGAGTTCCGCACGTAGTTGGGTTGCCAAGGAAAAAATAAGTCCAAGCAAGGGTGAGGTGTATTTTAAAGAAGGTGTTGACCGGAAGGGGCCTGTGCCGGTAGCCCTGATCGTCGTCGTAAACGACGCGGCAAGTGAACGGACCGGCACGTTAGGCGCGCTGTTATGTTTCGGAGACGCTGATTTTGTTAACAATCAGTTTATCGGGATGATGGTAAACCAGGATCTTTTCATGAATACCGTGAACTGGTTGGAGGGGGTATTGGATTTAATTTCTACTCGTCCTCAACAATACGAATATCCTTATCACTATCTCACTCAAAAGCAGGGGTATTTGATCTTTTGGCTGACGGTTGTAACCATCCCTTTGATCCCGTTGATTATGGGCGTAAGCATATACCTCTACAGAAGAAGGCGTGGTTAGGGCCGCCCAAGGAGGGTTTTTGCAGAGGAAGAAGATCAACCTGTTTTTGCTTTTTATCCTGTTGCTGCTGGGGGCGTACGTGTATCTCTTTGACCGGGGAGAAGCACGTAAGACGCAGGATAGCCAGGAGGTGAAAAAGATATTTAATTTCGACAAAGAGAACATCCGGGAAATAATGCTTCACCGGAAAGGACAGACTTTCATTTTCAGGAAAGAGCAGGGACAATGGATGATTAAAGAACCATGGAACGTCCCCGCAGACAAGAAAATAATAGACGGTTTGTTGTCCGTGTTCAGATATGGAGTCGTCAGACCCATAGACGACCACCCCTCAGACTATAATCAATATGGTTTGGCTCCGCCGGAATTGGAATTAGGGATAAAGGCGGCGGCCGATTCCTCTTACCACATTCTGGAAATTGGGAGCAACAACCCGGATCGTACCAGTTGCTACGCCAGAGTAAAGGGATCGGCGCACGTCATCCTTATTGGCAGTGCTTACAAAACTGAGCTTCTACAAATTGATTCCTCCACGTTCCATCTTCAAAAATAGTTTTAACCAAAATTCATGATCACGAAATTTGATTGCGGCTTTGAACACTGTCAAGCCTGCGATTTTCCTATCACGAAAGATTGATGTGGACACGAAGAAAAAACTTGCTGATCGTAAAATTATAATTAATTGAGATAGTTGGAAGCGAAAGCCCTTTTTATGAAGAAGGGCTGCCCGCTTTAGATTATTCGCACCGCTTTAACCGACGGCAGCCACCTTATGTCAAATGGTCAGTTTTGTCCGGGCTTTATCCTTGACAGCTTGAAAGAAAATCAATAGAAGGCCTAGGTAAGCACCTGAATCCGTGGCGCCAAATGCGCTTGTTACTTGGAATTGTCAAAAATCAACTCCTGACCAATTTATCCTTATTCGAGGATAGCGTGTTCTGCACGTCAACCGGCGGTTAATGAGGGATGTGATGCTTCAAGTTATCAAAAACACTGATAGAAGGCATTTCTCGCATCCATCTCTGTTCCTTTCTGCGAAATCCTCCATAAGAAACTCAGCACTGATCATTACTATACTTCCTGAGGCTCATAAAGCCCCTGGAAGTATGCTTGGCGCGTTGTTTTTGGTTCTTAACCTCTGTCAGGAAATACCGATCACACTTTTTTTCCCATCGGGTACAAGGGTTTGTCAGAAAATAAATCAAAGTATCGGATTATTTTCTGACAGGCCCTTAACCTAATATATTTTTTCAAGTTGCGGTATTTGTTCCAGAAATATAAAAAAGGAGGAATTTTCATGGCAGATGCGCAATATGACGCAATAGTAATTGGCGGCGGTAACAAAGGTTTGGTTACGGCCATGTATCTGACCAAATACGGCGGTATGAAAACTGCGGTATTTGAAGCAAGACACGAGGTTGGGGGAGGATGGTCCTCGGAGGAAAGCGCGGCCCCGGGTTTCGTTTCCAACATTCATTCCACCGCCCATTGCACCTATTACCACGATTTGATGTGGAAGGACTTCCCTGATTTTGAAGAAAAAGGGGGAAGGCTTATGCTGCCCAAATGTTCGGTGGGGATGGCGTTTAAGGAAGATGATTCCGCCCTGGTATTTCATAACGCGAAATACGATCCGACGTGGGAAAAGCAGGCTGCCGCGCTCGCCAGATTTTCTCAACGTGATGCCGATACCCTGATGGGTTTTGCCAAGGTCTGGGATGAGTGGCTCTACCCGGAGTTCCATCGCTGGATATGGACGCCGGCAACTGCCAACCAGCCGGATGCATTTTTCCAGAAGATCAGGCAGGAAGGCGCCCGGCATGGCATTGATCCTAATTGGGTTGACAAATCACTGATGCAGGTATGCGACGAACTTTTCGAGAGCCCCGAAATAAAATGCAGCCTTTTGCGCGGGAGTTACTCCTGGTGGGGAGCGCCCGGTCATATCCAGGGTACGGGCATGTCGGTGTTGGCCATTATCATGGCTTCCGCCCGCGCCACCGGATTTATTCGGGGGGGGACCCACAGTTTGGCCCATGCCGCCCAGAAGATTGTCGTAGAAAACGGCGGTAAGCTTTTCACCGCCAAAGGGGTCGTCAAGATTTTAGTGGAAGGCGGCAAAGCGACGGGTGTCCGCCTGGCGGATGGTTCCGAGGTGAAAGCCAGGATCGTGGTGAGCAGCGTCAGCCCCCAGGATTTATGTCTGAAGTTGTTGGACGACGGCCTTTTATCACCCGCCATTATCGCTAAAATCAAGGCCCTGTACGTTTATGCTTCCCCCTGTCTCTGGTGGTGTCACTGGGCGGTTCATGAGCCCCCGAAGTACAAGAGCGCCGCCTTTGATCCTGATATAGAAGAGTGCGCTTTCGTTGGTTTGGGCGACAAAGATCCCTGGAGTCCGTCCCGGGAATATTGGCGCAGAAAGTTGGGTAAGGAGTATCCCGGGGCGCCGCTTGTGGATGGGGAGCCGCTAACCTGGAGTTACGGTGTAATCGGAGATCCCACCTATGCTCCGAAGGGAAAATGCTCTCTCGGGAATGAATTATATACCTGCGAGGTGGGCGATTTTACGGAAAAAGAGTGGGCGAAGGCAGAGGTCAAGGCCGCGGAATTTATCATGAATAAATGGGGAGAATTTGCCTCTAATATGACTTGGGACAATGTGATCGGCTATAATATCGACAGCCCCTGGGACATTACCTACCGGCTTCCCCAGGTTCCCACCCGCGGTACCTGGAACATAGTGGATTGCATGCTTTCTCAGATCGGCTGGAATCGCCCCATACCGGAGATTTCCGATCATCGGATGCCCATAAAAGGTTTGTACGGCACCGGGAGCGGTTGGCACCCGCTGGGGTTTGGGATGTCCACAGCCGGTTACAACTGCTACAAGGTGATTAGCGACGATTATAGCTTGCGCCAACCTTGGAAGGAAGCGGGGCGGGAGTACTAACATTGTTCCCTGCCTGTCGCTATCGGCAAGCAGCGGGCATTGTCAGCTTAAAGGCAATAAGGAGAGAAAGCCATGGAAAAAAAATATGATGTGATAATTATCGGCGGTGGTCCTAATGGATTGGAAGCCGGCGCTTACCTTGCCAAGGCGGGGGCCAAGGTATTGGTCTTGGAGCGGAGATACGAAATGGGAGGAGGCCTGGCCACCGACGAGCTTCTTTTGCCGGGTTATATCTTTAACACGCATGCGATTTATATGATGATGGTGGACTATGCTCCTATCTATCAGGATCTTGATTTTCAGGCTTACGGCTGCGGGCATGTTCGCCCGTCCCTGCAATTTGCCATGCCCCTGTCCGACGGGAGATGTGTAAAATTATACAACGATGTGGAGAGCACCTGTAAGTCTTTTGCCCAGTTTTCCCGGTCAGATGCAGATAGTTACCGGGAGCTTCATGAGATAGCGAGAAACTGCGTGGACAATTTTATCGCTCCTGCCACCTATGTGCCGGCTATGCCCACTCTGGATCAGGTGGTGCAGCTGCAATCTTCCGAGGTCGGCCGGATCGTAATGGAATTTTCGGAGAAAAGCGCCCGTGAGATTATCCACCAATACTTCGAAAACGATGCGATCAGGGCCATGCTGCTTTATTTGACCTGTATGTGGGGTCTTCCCTACGACACGCCCGGGATGGGCTATCTAGTTCTCCTTTACCTTAACCGCGCCGCCAATTACCAGTTATGCACGGGAGGATCTCATACCATTGCTTCTGCCCTGGGGAAAATGATTCATGAGAACGGGGGCATGGTTCTTGGACCGCAACGCATCAAACGGATTATCGTGGAAGGCGGCGTTGCCCGCGGTGTGGAGATGGATGACGGCAGTATTCTGGAGGCCCGGGCGGTTTTAAGCACCATTGATCCTCAGCAGACTTTCATCAATCTGGTCGGCAAAAATAACCTGGAAGAAAATTTTGTCGCCAAGATTGAGGACTGGGAGTGGGAAAAATTCAGTCTAATGACCATGCATCTTTGTCTGGAAGAGCCCCCTCATTTTAAGGCGGCCGCCTCTGATCTCGACTTGGACAGCGCCTTCATTTATATTCTGGGCGTTGATACGGAAGCGCAGGTAATTGCCGAACTAGAAGCCCTTTACCGGGGCGAGCTTTCGGAAGAGCCGATTTTTCATGCCTCCTTCCCCAGCATTCATGATGCCAGTCAGGCGCCTAAGGGGAGGTGCAGCGGTCTGATAACCCGGTTGGCTCCTTATAATCTCACCACGGGGAGCGACACCTGGTACAAGATGTCATTTCAGGAGAGCCAGGCACAGAGGTGTTTAGCCGTTCTTAACCGTTATGCTCCCAATATGACGGAAGAGACTATCTGGCAATATAGACTTTTTACGCCGCTGGGCGTTGCGGATAAGTTTGCAGATATGGTGCAGGGATCTTTCAAGCAGGGCGCTTACCTGCCGCTCCAGATGGGTTTCCAGAGGCCTAACGATGAATGTTCTCAAACCCGGACTCCGATCAAGAATCTTTATGTGGGAGGATCAAGCTGTTACCCCGGCGGCTGTGTGATTTGGGGCGCCGGCTATCTGGCGGCCAATGTCCTGGCTGAAGATCTGGCCATCAAGAAATGGTGGCCAGAGGCGGAAATTGTGAAAAAAGCAAGAGAGAAAGGCATCCTTTAGCAATCATTTTATGTAAAAAGTGGGGGGTGATGATGGCTGCTAACGTAGTTAACCAAATCCATCACGTGGGTATGGCCGTAAGGGATTTGGATGAGGCGCTTGATTTTCTTAAACGGGTCTTTGGCGCTGAAGTTATCGAGCGGCAGGAGTTTCCCGACCAAAAGCTGGAATCCGCCATGGTCTCGGTAGGTAAATCAACCTTTGAACTCTCCCAGAGTACCGATCCCCAGGGCTTAATTGCCAAATTTATTGAGTCACGCGGGCCGGGTCTCCATCATATCTCTTTGGAGGTAGAGGATATGGATACTGCCCTGAAGCATTTTAAGGAAAATGGATTGATGGTGGTAGGAGAGATGAAGATAGAAAAAACAAGGGTGGCTTTTTTGCGCCCGGAGAGCCTGCTGGGGATACTGTTTGAAATTATCCAGCCGTAATTTTTATGAGGAGGGAATGGAATGACTAAGGCGCTGGAAGGTATTAGGGTTTTGCTGCACGGACGTTTTTGGGCAGGTCCGATCATCGGTACGCAACTGGGCGATTTCGGGGCGGAGGTCATCAGGTTTGAGGATCCCGAGGTGATGGATTTTATACGCGACAGCCCTCCCTTTATCAAAAAGGGGGATAAAAAAATCGGGTTGTATTATGCCTACAAGGACAGGAACAGCAAGTCGATGAGTTTGAACCTGAGGAAAGAGGGGGGGAAGAAGGCCTTCAAAGACCTGGCCAAGATATCTGACATAATTATTGACAACCATGCCCCCGGGGTAATGGATAACTGGGGTTTAGGTTATGAAACGATGAAAGAGATCAATCCCCGACTGATTTGGGTGGCAGTAAGCACCTATGGTCAGTCCGGTCCTTACAGCGCGGAGCCCGGCTACGATATATTGGCGCAGGGAGCGAGCGGGCTTATGGATATCAATGGTTTTCCCGATGGTCCGCCTTTAAGGATGCCGGTGGGGATGGCCGATACTTTAGGGGGGTTATGCGGCGTCAAGGGAACCTTGATCGCCTTATTTCACAGGGAGAGGACCGGTCAGGGGCAAATGGTGGATGTCAGCCTTTTTGAGTCGGCGACCTATCCTTTGCAGTATGCCATCCTTCAGTGGACCAGTCTTCAGGAGAAATATACCCGCATGGGGAATAAGTGGGGCTGGGGCGCCTATGGTCCCTTTAAAGCTAAAGATGGATGGTTGATCATTGCCACGGCCTTGGACCGGCAGTGGTATAAACTCTGCGAGGTTATGGGCAAGCCGGAATTGGCCAAAGACCCTAAATTTGCGACGGTAGAAGGCCGGAGCTATTACAAGCACGGGGAAGAGGCTGATAATATTATCCGGGAATGGTTAAAGACCAGGACAGTAAAAGAGACAGTCGGACTGCTGAAAAAAAATCGTATTCCCAGCGCGCCGGTAAACGATATCCCCGCCCTGGTTGAGGACCCCCAATATAATTCCCGGAAGAATATGTTTGAGGTTGACTACCCCGGGATTGGCAAGTTGAAGATACCGGGTCCGGTTCCTCATCTTTCTGCCACCCCGGGGGCCTTAGAAACTCCGGCGCCGCAACTGGGAGAGCATAACGACTATATATACAGGGAACTATTGGGTTACAATGATGAGAAAATCGGAGAACTCGAGCGGGAAGGGGTTATCGTTAGCAAGCAAGCATACTTATAGGGGGTAATGACGATGGGTATAGATGAACTATTCACTTTGAAGGGCAAGGTCGCCATAGTTACCGGCGCCGGCATCGGTCTGGGGGCGTGTTTTGCCGAAGCGATGGCCGAGGCGGGGGCGGATGTGGTGGGCGCTGATTGTCAGGAGAAGCTTCTGGCTGAGACCATGGCGAGGATCGGAAAACTGGGGGGAAGGGTGCTGGCCATACCTACGGACGTCACTAAGGAACAGGACGTGAAGAGGATGGTGGAAACTACCGTGAAAGAATTTGGCGCTCTGGATATCATCATCAATAATGCAGGGATTGCCGGCAGGTCCCAACCGATCCATGAGCTTTCCTTTGAGGACTGGAACAAGGTAATTCAAGTTAATCTCAACGGCGTCTTTTTCTGCATGCGGGAAGCGGCCAAGGTCATGATTAAGCAGCAACGGGGCAAGATCATCAATATCGCTTCAATCTGGGGATTGATCGGCACCAGTGGCGTGGCCCCCCTTCCACACTATGCGGCTACCAAAGGGGCGGTGGTAAATTTGACACGGGAGGCGGCTCTGGAGTACGCAAAATATGGCATGAACGTAAATGCAATTGCCCCCGGTTTTTTCGGGGGGACACAGCTTGCTGCCAGCATGGGTGTGGAGGACATGGCCGGGTTTTTAAAGAAGGCAGAGGCAATCATCCCCACCGGTAAGTTTGGAGTGCCGGGCGATCTGAAGGGGACCGCTATCTATCTGGCGTCGCGTGCCTCCGATGCGGTAACCGGCCATATCCTTTCCGTAGATAATGGGATCGCCGCTTGGTAGAGTCCGTAAGGGAGGAGAAATTATGAAAAGAGCAGTGATTGTTGCCGCCGGTATGACGAAATTTGGGGAGCGAGAGGCAACCTTCAGAGATTTGATCGCGGAGGCAGGCAAGGCAACCTTCGATAGCAACAAACACATCTTACCCAAGGATATCGATGGGCTTGTGTTCTCATCTGTATATCCGGAGAGGTCTGCCTTTCAAGGGCATCCAGCTCCTATTGCCGCCGAGACGATGGGGATTAAACCAACCAGCCTCATCGCACGGGTAGAGTGCCAGTGCGGCAGCGGCACCGTGGCAATGCGGATGGGGCAGATGGCTATTATCACCGGCCAGGCAGATCTGGTTATGTGTATGGGTGCGGAGAAGGTGTTGATTCCTGTCCATGAGGAGATATTTCTCAATGCTATGGCCGGCGGAGATCGAGAGTGGGAGACGTGTTTTGGTTTGGTTCCTCCGGCGATGTTTGCCCTTTGCGCCCAGGCCCATATGCAGAAATACGGCACTACCGGGGAACACCCCC